>JAEEGF011286452.1_pt1 | contig 107889 bp, 90 predicted proteins | sample 9134171 | NCBI WGS metagenome assembly JAEEGF01 (sample SAMN16246542, study PRJNA631951) | gut metagenome | biome: gut microbiome; feature: rumen; material: AP-attached | host: Bos | place: Iran: Karaj | collected 2018-10
AGCGCGAAGCCGGCTTCAAGATGAGATTTCCATAGAGGGTCGTGGGAGACTACCACGTTGATAGGCAGAAGGTGTAAAGGCAGTAATGTCAAAGCCGATCTGTACTAATAGCCCGAGAGCTTCGAAACAAAAACAAAGACGAAGTGACGAACAAAAGAGTGAAAGACCTTGAGTTCTCTCTCGAAGATATAACGTCAGGATGAGTGAAATCGTCCTGGCGTACAAAGAAACAATTAGGCGGTTATAGCGGTGAGGATCCACCTCTTCCCATCCCGAACAGAGAAGTTAAGCTCACTTGCGCCGATGGTACTGCGACACCATGTGGGAGAGTAGGTAGCCGCCGCCTTCAAACGGAAGCCTGTCAGCAAAAGCTGGCAGGCTTCTTTCGTTTTATTGCTATCTTTGCGGGGTATGATAAAGAATATAATTTTTGACTTTGGGGCGGTGCTGGTGGACTGGGACAGGCACTATCTCTACGATGACTATTTCAAGACGCAAGAGGCCCGTGAATTGTTTGAGCGCAACACCGGCCGCAAGGGCCTGACCTATCTTGAAATGTCCAACTGGTTTCTGGACAATGTCTGCACTATTCCCTGGAATGCCCAGATGGATGGCGGCAAGCCGCTGGAACAGGGCACCAGCGAGCTTGTGGCACAATTCCCCGAGTGGGAAAAGCCCATCCGTATGTTCTTTGGCGAGTGGATCAAGATGTTCCACGGCGCAATAGACGGAATGTACGAAATAGTGTCGGAACTCAAGCAGAAAGGCTACGCGCTCTATGGACTGTCCAACTGGGCGGCGGCGACTTTTGACAAATATGTCGGGCCTAACTTCCCGGTGTTCCAATTGCTTGAAGGTATGGTGGTTTCCGGTCACGAATTCTGCATCAAGCCGGATGAAAAGATATATCGTCTGCTGCTTGACCGTTACAACCTGAAGCCAGAAGAGTCAGTCTTTGTGGACGATAGCATCCCAAATCTTGAGGGAGCTGCGCGTCTGGGCATCCATACATATCATTTTACTAATGCCGCAACATTTAAAGCTGACCTTGACAAAATAATAAATAATGACTAAATTCGTCTAATCAATCAACTATTATAATGGACAGAAGAGTTATTATTTTTGACCATCCGCTGATTCAGCACAAACTTTCCATTCTTCGCGACAAAGACACCGGGACCAAGGGCTTCCGTGAGTTGGTGAGCGAAATCACAATGTTAATTATGTATGAGGCTACCCGCTATCTTCCATTGGAGGATATTGACGTGGAGACCCCTATCGCAACTGCACACTGCAAGTGCATCTCCGGCAAACGTCTGGCGTTTGTCCCGGTGCTTCGTGCAGGTTTGGGTATGGTAGAGGGCGCGCTGACACTTGTGCCTGCCGCAAAAGTGGGTCACATAGGCCTCTATCGTAACGAAGAGACCCTGGAGCCGGTGGAGTATTATTGCAAGTTGCCTCACGACATCTCCAACCGCGATGTGTTCGTCCTGGATCCGATGCTGGCAACCGGCGGAAGTGCCATCGCTGCCATTGACCTGATAAAGAGACGCAACCCCCGCACCGTCAAGTTCCTGTGCATTATCTGCGCTCCCGAAGGCCTGGAAGCACTAAAGAAGGCTCATCCCGATGTGGATATCTTCTGCGCCGGAATGGACTCTCACCTAAACGAAAACGGATATATTGTCCCGGGTCTGGGAGACGCGGGAGACCGTATATTCGGAACAAAATAGCGGCGGAATATTTAGAGGCTCATCTCCAGAGCGAGACGGGCCATATCCTTGAAGCCGTTTTGACGATCCTCGCTGGGAAGCTCTATCCCGGCGGGGATGTTGTTTGATACAGTGCATATGACTAGGGCCTTTTTGCCGGCGCGCTGGGCGTTGAGATAGAGCGCCACGCCCTCCATTTCTACACCCAGGAGATTGTTTTCCAGGCAAGTAGCCACATCGTCGGTGTCGCTGTAATAAGTATCGCTGCTGAAAATGTCACCTATATTATAGGTCAGACCCAGCCGCTCTGCAGTGGCCGCTGCCTTCCCGCAGAGTGATTCATCGGCATTCACGAAACCGCACTTATTGCCGTTGTCGCGGTAGAACATCAGATAATTGGTCTCGGAATATGCCCTGCGGCCTATTATTATGCTGCGCAGCGGGGTGCGGTCGCTCACTGCACCGATGCTCCCCACGCGGATGATAGTGTCCACGTTGTAGAAATTGTACAGCTCGTAGGTGTACAATCCGATGGAAGGCTGGCCCATACCGCTGGCCATAACAGTGAATCGCTTGCCCTTGTATGTGCCGGTATAACCCTGGACTCCCCGCACATTGTTTACCAATACCGGATTTTCAAGGAATGTTTCCGCTATCATTTTGCTGCGGCGCGGGTCGCCGGGCATAATCACGGTTTTTGCTATCTGGTCTTCTGTAGCCGAATTGTGAGGAGTAGGTATCATAGCTGTAAGTGTATTTCTACAAATGTAATAAAAAAAGGGCGGCCCGTCAATAGCCGCCCTTTTTGTTGCATACACTACTGTGAGTCCCTGAAATAGAACTCCTTCTCGGCTACATCCCTTGGATAAACCCGGTAGACGCAGGTGGCGTCGGCGCAAAGCTCTTCGTGACAGTTGTAGAGCTTGACCTCTATGAATGCCATCATCATCTTCTGGTTGATGAGCCTGGCCTTGAGTGTCACGGGGCCCTCTACAGTGCTGACAGGTTTTAAGTAGCGGATGTCCATCTTGCTGGTATAGCCGCTGGTGCGCAGCTTGCGGAACACTATCCAGCCCGCCGCCTCGTCTATCAGGGTGGCCTGGATGCCGCCGTGCAGCGTGTTTATCCAGCCCTGGAAATTGCCGTCGGGCTGCCAGGTGCTCACAATGTAATCTCCGTCCTCTGCAAAGGACATCCTGAGACCGACAGGGTTGTCGGGACTGCAGCCAAAGCAGTTATAACCCTCGAAACCGGCCCAGGGATTGATGATATCCTGCATGGAATAATGACATTAATGTTAATTCAATACAAATATAGTAAAAAAACCATCCCCGCCGCCGTGGCAGCAGGGATGGAAGGCTAACACAACTAACCGAAAAACGGTCTAACAATACAGGAATCTCTTGATGCTCCCCTTGGGGGTTTTATCAAACGAATCCCGTTTTTCTTCTACTTTGGTAATCTGGCTGTATGCCGGCAGGCTGCGGTTGATCTTAAGGCGGATCTTCTCCGGCAGGTCGTTGATGTCCAGTGCCGTGAGACCCTTGGCCTTGATCTGGTCCTGGTCAAAACGGACCAGGGCAACCAGTTTGGAGGCGCGGTCCACAACCAGCGACTCCGACACGAAATCCATAGAATTGATAGAGGCCTCAATTTCCTCGGGATAAATGTTCTGCCCGTTGGCAGAGAGAATCATAGTCTTGCAGCGGCCCTTGATGAAGATGTTGCCTTTGGCATCCATCACGCCCAGGTCGCCGGTGCGCAGGAAACCGTCTTCTGTGAAGAGGTTCTCGGACGCTTCTGGATTATTGAAATAACCGCTGCAGATATTTGTCCCTTTTGCCTGGATCTCGCCGGTGATGTGGGCGGGATCATCGCTGTCAATGCGCACTTCGGCGCTGTCCACCTTCATTCCGCAGCTGCCCGGGACAAAATTCCACGGCTCGGCATAAGCCAGCAGCGGTGCGGCTTCGGTCATACCATAGCCCACGGTGTAGGGGAGGCCCATCTTCCTGAAGGCCTTCTCAACATCGGGATTGAGGGCGGCGCCACCCATAATAAACTGCTGTACGTTTCCGCCGAAGGCAGCTATAAGCTTCTTGACGACTGCTTTATAGATAATCTTGTTGATGCCGGGAATGGCGGTGAGAATCTTCATATACCATTTGCCCAGAACCGGCTTGATAGAGGAATTATAAACTTTTTCCATAACCAGCGGAACGGTGATGATCAGGTAGGGCTTCACTTCTCCAACGGCCTTAAGCAGGGTAGAGGCGGCGGGAGTCTTGCCCAGATAATATACCGTCACGCCAAAGCAGAGCGGATACATAAACTCGAACACCATACCGTAGATATGGCCCATAGGCAGCATAGAAACAATGTTGTCCTTGTTGGAAGCGGCGATATGGCGGATGGCAAAGTCTATGGAGGCGGAGAAGCACTCGTAGCGCAGCATCACGCCCTTGGGGGCGCTGGTGGTACCGGAGGTATAGTTGATCACCGCCAGGTCCTTCATATTATCTATATGGTAGTTGACATCGTCGCGGCCAAGCCCGTTGGGATATTTCTTCTTAAAATCGGCCTCGAGGCTCTTGAAGGCTTCTTCTATGTCCTTTTCGGCGCTCCAGATCAGGCTCCAGTCAGAGAGGTTCACCGCATAGCGGAGTTTGGGCATCTTGGCAATGTCCAGTTTCTTCCAGTTTTCCTTATCTGTGAAAAGCACCACGCTTTCTGAATGATCCACCAAATTGCACACGGCATCGGCGGTAAAGTCCGACAGCAGGGGTACAGCCACTGCGCCGGAGGTATTGACTGCCAGGAAAGATGTGGCCCATCTAGCGGAGTTGGGGGCATAAAGGGTGATTTTATCTCCCTTCAAGATGCCGGTGTTCTCCAGCAGGAGATGCAGGCGGGCAATATTTGATGCTACATCAGCAAAGGTAAATTCTTCTCCGCGCCAGTCGCACAGTGCTTTTTCGTTCCAGTTGTTACGGATTGTCTGAGTAAGTTGGTCAATGTAGTTTATCATATCCTGTAAGTATATCTTTATGATTAGATTACGAATGGAGTTCCGCTCCAGCCAATGCGGACGCGGCGTTCGCGCAGCGGCAGCGGGAAATAAGATTCAGCCTTGGGGCTGGCAACGGCCTCGAACCGCAGCGAGGCATCAATACCCGCCTTGTCCAGCCAGCCAACAAAGCGGCGTTCAAACTCGCTCTCTGTAATTTTGCGGGTGAAATTGAGATTTAGGCGGCCGCCGAAGCTGGCGCAGGCGCAGGCCCCCGACTTGCCGCGGGCGCGGCCCAGCAAAAAGTCCACGTCGCGTATATGTGCCGCCATAGACTCAGGGAGTTTGATGTCGCCAATATTGGAGAGAGTGTACGAGCAGTACCTGTCACCCTTGAGGCTGTTGATAAGGTTTATTATGGGCTTCTTTATCATTCTGGGGATGCAGCGGATGGCAAAATTGTCTTCCAATGCCACATTGGCCGCCACACGGGTGGTGATGGGGGCCCTTTTTACAAACTCGGCCTTCTGGCGATGGACGGCCTTTATAATCTCGTCCAGTGTCCAGTCGCCCTTTCGGGCATCAAATCCAAGGTGGACATAAGAAGAGAAGTTGCGCAGAGTCTTCTTGCCGAACATCTTTCTGAGGTTCACCGGCACTTCTACCTTGAGGTTACCGTTCTGCTGGCGGGTACCGCTAAGGTTGCGGATATCCTGCAGTGTGGCCAGCATAAGGGCGGTGAGCAGTTCGGTGATGGTGCAGTCATATTCGCGGGCCTTTGCCGACAGGGACTCGGTAGAGATGGAGACGCGGGTGTTGTAAAGCTCGTCGTAGGGGACCTTGGTGCCGGGAATGTGCCAGGCTTTGTGCTCCTGGTCCAGATTTCCCTTGAGGCCGGAGAAAGAGTCAAAACTGTCTTCCAGCTCTTCTGGCTTTGCCTCTTCGGCGGGGTTCAGCACCCAGCCTCCGTATTCGGGGGTGATGCCCTCTTTAAGACGGAGGTACTCTGCCGTGAGACTCATCAGAAAAGTCATTGCCCCGTGCCCGTCGGTAAGGGCGTGGAATATGTCCAGGGTTATTTTATTGCCCGTGCAGCCCGCCTTGAACATATATCCGCCATTGTCCTTGAGCGAGAATATGTTCATAGTGTTGTCACGGCCGGCAACCGGCATATTGTCCAGGCGGTGGAGATACCACCAGAAAAAGCCCTGGCCAAGTGTATAGGTGAACCCGGGGAATCTTGCGATTATATTCTGAAGTGCCTGGTTGAGGAGTCGCAGGGAAACCTCGTGGTCCAAAGTCACGCTCATCCTGAACTGCGCGGCGTAGTGCCTGGTGCGGCAGGAAGGGTAAATAATAGCGGCGTTGTCAAGCCTTATCCACAGAGGTGCAATCATAGTTTTTTCTTTTTGCAATGCAAAAGTAGACTACGGCTCCCGCGCGCAGAAAAGAATGCAACCTCTACCCGGTTTTTGTTGTCAAAACCGGTAATTTGTGACGAAAGTGCCGGATTTAGTGACGAAAATCATCGTAAATGACGTTCGTCACACCAAGATTGTTGACGAAAAACTAGATGCTGGACTCTATCTTATTTCTCGGATATCAGTCGGAAGGATCCTATAGCGAGCAGTGTCTGGGCAAGGAGGTAGGTGGCCATTACGCCCAGGCGGCCGCCGCAGGCTGCGGGGTCATTGAAAGTCTGGATGGCTATCAGGCTGTCGCTGAAAGCGAATATAACCGCACCGCAAAGCAGTATCCACCAGGTCTTTGTGCCAAAGCGGATAGCGCCTGCCAGCGTGCTGAATATCAGAGCCATCAAAGTCAGTCCATAAACAGCCATAGGGGCCATAAGGGCGCCCTTGATGCCTATCGCCGTCACCAGGCCGGCCACGGCCGCAAGCGACACCGCTATCGCCACAATCCATATCCAGGGCTTCAAGCCCTTCCAGCTTTTGCCGCCGAAAAGGGTGATGTAGAATATGTGGCCAATCAGGAAAAGACCGATGCCCAGGGCAAAGAAGGCAAACTGTTCGTAGCCGATAAGGGCCGTGTCGCCGCCAAAGCCGAACAGCTGGGCGCAGGCCAGCAACTTGGCCTCGCGACTCTTGATGCCGACTCCCTGTGCCAGGGCCGCCATTGTGGTCAGGCACAGCAGCGGCATAAGTGCCGGTTTTACCGTGTCTGCGAGGCCGCTTTCTATGATGCATCCATATAGGTTAAGCGCGGCGCAAATGGCAAAAAGCGCCGCCGAAATATGCCAAAGTCTAAGAGATTTCATAACTTTGATTATTGATTCATTCTCAAAGTTAACAAAAATGAAGAAATTTTTACGCGTCCTTCTGGCCTTGCTTGTGGTTGCCATTATCGGCGGCTGCCTGTATCTCAACACTTTGATGCCCATCATCACCGGTTATGCCGCCAAGAACCTCGCATCCGCAGTGTTCATCTCCGGCAGGCAGCAGGCTGACGTAGAGGCGCTGGACCTCAAATTCTCTTTCATAAAGTTCAACCACAATAAGGTGGATTATGAAAAGAAGACGGTCACCAGCCGCTTCCTCTGGGCAAAATCTACCGCCGCCTACCGCGAAGGCTATGGTGTGACCCTGCTGCGCGGCAAGAAAAAGGATAAAAAGGCCTTCCTGGAGCAGAAGTATCCGCTGCCGGCTGCAGAGGCGCTGCCAGATTATCTGCAGCCGGGAGATTCGGCTCTCGCTGCCAGGCTGGAGCCGATAGCCAAGGCTTTGGTGGACGATCGTACATATAACGGCCATCCCTTCGCCTTCGTGGTCCTGCACAAGGGCGGGGTAGTGGCAGAGCGCTACGACAGCGGCATCACCGCCGGCACACAGCTGCTCAGCTGGAGTATGGGCAAGAGCTTTACCAATGCCCTGGTCGGCATTATGGTCAAGGATGGCCTGCTGAATATCTTTGCCCCGATGGATATCCCCGAGTGGCAGGGCGACGGACGCAAGAATATCACTTTGAACGACTTGATGCAGATGAGCAGCGGCCTGGAGTGGAACGAGAACTACGGCAACCGCAGCGACGTGAATCTGATGCTGCACCGCGAAACAGATATGGGCCTCTATACTATCAACAAGCCGCTGGAACACGAGCCCGGCAGCTACTGGTATTACTCCAGCGGCAATACCAACCTGATAATGAGATATCTGCGCGGCAAGTTTGCCTCTGATTCGGAGTTTCTGGGATATATCCGGGAGCGGCTGTTTGCACCACTGGCCATAAACAATGCCCACCTCGAGCCCGATATGACCGGCACACCTGTCGGTTCCTCATATCTCTATGTCACCGCCCGTGACTATGCCCGTTTCGGCCAGATGTATCTGGACGGCGGCGTGGTGCAGGGAGAGCGCATCCTCCCCGAAGGATGGTCTGACTATGTGGCCACGCCCGCCCCGGCCAGCGAGGGCCGTTACGGCTCCTTCTTCTGGCTCAACCGCAGCGGCGCCTGCCCCGATGCTCCGGAGGATATGTATTCCTGCCAGGGCCACGACGGCCAGCAGATCTACATCATCCCCTCTAAAGAACTAGTAGTGGTTGTGCTGGGCTATTCCCCCAAGCCCGACCGCGTCATCAACTTCAACGACCTGCTGAGAGATATCATTGAGCAGCTGTAAGTCCCAGAAAGGGGACAAACCCGGCGACACCTCAAGCCTATTTTTAATAATCGCCATCAGGCGATAGCGAAGCGGCGGGGTTTGGGGCAGAGCCCCAGTATTATAGGCAGAGGCCCGAGCCCGCACAAAAAAAGGAGCGCTGGAAAGCGCTCCTTTTTTTGTGCGGGCGAAGGGACTCGAACCCTTACGCCGTGAGGCACTAGATCCTAAGTCTAGCTTGGCTACCAATTACAACACGCCCGCAATTGTCGGGTGCAAAGGTATTTATTTTTGGCGGTAAAGCAAAACAGCCCGACTTAGTGTTTCAATATAACGCCCAGGACATTAATACAGAGACCGAAATTGATACTCCAGGCAGGTGCCGGATAGGCAAAATTGTTGTGAGCCGCATAGATGCGTGCCCTAAGCATAGTCTCTGTAACGCCGTAAGTTGTTCCCCAGTCAGTGTACTCAATTAGTCGATGAATCTTGAAATCTGCATTTATGCCCGCCTGGTAACGGAATCCTGATATTTCGTCTGAATCCTTATCAGGGTTGACATAGTTGATTGGATAGTCGATGAATCCTACACCTATGCCGGCAAAAGGGGTAAGCCGCCACCACTGTGTATTATAAACCGAATATCCCACCGAGAGTTCCATATTGCCACCCTTCATCTTCTCTCCAGCATCCCACTGATATCCGTCCAGAACGATATCCCTCTTCAACCTGCCGCCCCAGCCAAGAAGTCCTTCCATGAATATGTTGAAGCGGTTGTAGACCAGATCAAAGCCGAAAAGCAGGCCGGTCATAGGGGTGACGTACTGGGGCAGAATGCCGGTATAAATCTCCGAGCCGATGCCGACGTGCATGCCCAAGCCAAATCCTTTGGGATCTATTACCAGATCGTCAAAGCGTGCTTCCGGTGTTTTTTCAAGCTCTTGTCGGATAGCCTCGGAATAATTTTTCACCTCTTCCTCGTCCTGACCCTGCGAGGTGGCCTCTTTCATCTCCGCCAGGAAACTGTCTGCCACGTCAAGATGGAATCCAGTCACGGAGCGAAGGTCAAACGAAGATCCTTTCTTAAGGTCCCACTGGGCGCGGCGGCGGCATAATTCCACATAATCGAAACAGGTCTGCAGGTAGAGCAGCGTATTGTCGTTCTTGTAATCCGGATGTATCCAGGATGAGAACGGATTCATTAAGGTCCTTGTGGTGGGCGCCGAGATGGTGGTATTCCCAATCTTGAACCTTTCTATGTCCCAGTGTATCCCGTACTCCAAATTCAGAATCATAGGATACTTGTCCTTTCTGACAGAAAACATATTCAGACTCAACGGGCCTTCATCCCAGTAATGGATAGATGATTCCATTTCCAGACCTCGGCCCAAATCGTTGACGACATGAATATTGCGGCTTGGCGTGACTTCTTTGTCCTGTGCGAGAACGGTGATAGACGCCAAGAGGACAAGCAATAACGAAGAGATTTTTTTCATACTACTATCTATTCTGATAATACGAATATACAACAATATTGCTATCTTTCGAACAAGAATCACTTTTTATGAAACGTACGATTTATATTGTGGCGCTGCTGGCAATGGCGTTCTGTCCGCTTCTGAAGACTGCGGCCCAATCTAAGGTAGACACGCTTGTAATAAGCAAATTGCACTATACCGGGCCTTACACCCAGGTGACACCTTATATGACAGACGAGACCGATGCGGCCGGCAAGAAATATGAAGCCGGGGAGGCAATGCTCTCCCAGGAAGTGTCCCTGGAGGCGCTCAAAAATGCTCCGGAAGTGGATGTGCTTCCCGCAACCAGCGATGCCCCGCAGCTTCATCTGGCCGGCTTTGATATAGAGACGGCCGGATTTGCCAAGGCCGACCTGATATACGAAGGCCCCGAAAAGCACTCCCTGTTTCTGGATGGCAAACCTATGGGCGGATCTTCCCTGAAGCTGGAGCCCGGAACTCATACCGTGGCCGTAAAATGGCTCACCGACACCACCAAGGCAGATAACCTCAAGATTTCGCTGGCCACATCTTCCGCCATCAATACCGGCGCCGATGCCGCCCGCATTTATTCTCTGGACATCAATACCCAGGGCATCGGCTGCAGCAGCGCTTTGCTTTCGCCCAGCGGAAAATACTATATGCTGGCTCCTTACATCATCAGAGACAACGGCGAGCGGGAGCAAAGCGTTGAGATTTACGAGGTTTCCAGCGGCAAGATGCTGCTCAGGACCGACAAACGCCTCGCCTGGATGCCCACTACAGACCGCTGTTATTACACCGAAAAGGGCATCTCCGGCAATAATCTGGTGGCCTTTGACCCCGCCACCCTGGGCAAGACCGTTCTGGCACAGAACATCCCCGACGGCGGCTTTGCGATATCTCCCACAGAAGATTATGCCATCTTCACTATGGAGACCGAAGGCCCCAAGGAGGGCGATGTGCATCAGATTCTGACTCCGGACGACCGTCAGCCCGGCTGGCGCAACCGCAGCCATTTGGCGCGCTACGACTTTGCCACCGGCCAGCTGCAGCGCCTCACGTTTGGCTATCGCAATGCCTGGCTCAACGACATCAGCAGCGATGGCCGCTATCTGCTGTTCGCCACCGACAAATACAATCTCCTCAAACGTCCGACAACCCTGATGTCGATGCTCCGGATGGACCTCCAGACGATGGCTGTGGACACCCTTGCTGCCGACGACGGTTTTATTGCTAACGCCGTATTCAGCCCCGACGGCAAGAAGGTGGCGGTGATTGGCAGCCCGGAGGCATTTGGCAAGATTGGCCAGGTGCTGCCCGAGGGTCGAATTGCCAATATGTATGACTATCAGCTCTATGTGATAGATGTGGAAAGCAAGCAGGTGACGCCGCTCACCAAAGACTTTGCCCCCAGCGTAAAGCAGATGGACTGGAGTGCCGCCGACGGCAAGATTTATATCAGCGCCGACGACAAGGACTGCATCAACCTTTACCGCATCGATCCCGCTACTGCCAAGGCCGAAAGGCTTGACAATCAAGAAGAATATCTCTATTCTTTCTCCCTGTCAAAGAAGACCCCGCTGCTGATGTATGCCGGCCAGAGCCTCTGCACTGCCGACAAAGTATGGCTGATGAATCTGAAGAAAGGGAAAAACACCCTGATTTCCGATTTCAGCGCCAAGCGGCTCGGCGGCGTGAAGATGGGCGAAGGCGGCGAATACGAGTTTACCAGCAGCCGCGGCGATTTGATAAACGGCTTCTATGTGCTGCCGCCCGACTTTGACCCCGCCAAGAAGTATCCTATGCTGGTGCATTACTACGGCGGTTGCTCGCCCAGCGCACGCTACTGCGTGGGCTCATACTCGCCGCAGTATTATGCCGCCCAGGGCTATGTTTTCTATGTTGTGAATCCTTCGGGAGCATCAGGCTTCGGCCAGGAATTCGCATCCCGCCACGTGAATACTGCCGGACAGGGCGTGGCAGAGGATATCCTCGAGGCAGTGGACCGTTTCTGCCAGGATCATCCGTATGTGGACCGCAAGCACATCGGCTGCTTCAGCGCCTCTTACGGCGGCTTTATGACCCAGCTGCTGTTGGCCAAGAGCGACATTTTTGCCGCCGGCATCTCCCACGCCGGCATCAGCGACCACACAAGTTACTGGGGCGAGGGCTACTGGGGCTATTCCTACAGCGAAGTCTCTATGGCAAACAGCTACCCCTGGACCGCCAAGGACCTCTATGTGGACAACAGCCCGCTGTATATGGCAGACAAGATCCACACGCCGCTGCTGTTTTTGCACGGCAGCGCCGACACCAACGTCCCCATTGGCGAGAGCATCCAGATGTTCACCGCCCTGAAACTGCTGGGTTGCGACACCGCTTTTGTGGTTGTGGATGGTGAAAACCACGGAATTCGCGATTATGCGAAACGCCGCCAGTGGCTGCGCACAATCTCTGCCTGGTTCGCCAAATATCTTAAAGAAGATGCCTCCTGGTGGGATGAGCTCTATCCTGAAAAAGTGTTATAAACGTTTATAGACGGATCTCTGTTTTCAAAAACAGAAACAGTTTTCAAGGTTTTCTGAATTTTTCCTCCGCGCGTTGTGCGGCGCGCTAACTTGCGCCCGTATTATTAACAATTAAAAACGGAGGTAAAAATGAGAAAAAGACAAGCAGCGAAGGGTTTTGCTATGGCCTTCGCAACAGTAATCACTTTTTTTGCAGCAGTTGGCTGCGGACTTGAAAGCAGAGGCGACAAAAGCGCGGTGTTGCTTCTGAGCATCCGGCAAGAAAACACATTTGCCACAAAGGCCGGCGGGGCCCCGATGCCCGACACAAACCAGTTCATCCTGCAGATTAAAAACTCATCCGGAGAGTATGTTTACAATGGTGCCTATGGCTCCAGGCCTGACGTTATTCAGGTACCGGCAGGGAGCTACGACCTGAGTCTTGTGAGCCAGGTTCTGAACGGTCCGGCCTGGGAGACTCCGGTGTATGGAGATGCAGTCAGCATTGTGGCGGCAAGCGGAGAGACGGTGAGCGTAAACTTCCTGTGCAAGATGGTGAACAGCGGCCTGCGGGTCAAGATGACCAACAGGTATATTGCGCGGTATCCCGGCAATCTCACGGTTTCGCAAGACAACGGGTATCTGAACTATACCTCTTCAGAGCAGCGGTTCGGCTACTTCAGCGCCGGCAACGCCACCTTCAGCGCGGTGGCCTCGGACGGTTCGTCCCAGCAGCTATTCAGCAAGCAGCTCTTGCAGGGGCAGATCCTTACCCTGACGCTGGACGCCGGGAGTATGGACTCCGGCAGCAAAATCACCGTAAAGCTGGACACCACCGCCACCTACCTTAGCCAGAGCATTATGGTGGACCAGTATCAGCAGTCGCTGGGCGACGGACTGGATTGGAACACCGCTTTCAGCATTGTAGATGCCGCCCAACACCCCGAAGAGACGGTGTGGGTGTGGGGATATATAGTCGGCGGCGACCTGACCAGCAGCGGCATCAACTACGAGGCACCGTTCACCAAAAACAGCAACCTGGCCATCGCCGCATCGCCGTCGTGCCGCACCCGCAGCGAGTGTATGTCGGTGGAGCTGGCCAGCGGCAGCGATATCCGGGAGACCGTGAATCTGGTGGACCATCCGGACAAACTCGGCTCGAAGGTCTACATACAGGGGACCGTCAAGGAGTCGTATTTCGGAATGGTGGGCTTAAAAAGCATAAAGGCGTTCCGTCTGGAGTAAAAAATTTTGTTTATTATCAAGAAAACAATACCTTTGCACTCCCCAAAAGCGACTGCACTGTCGTTTGAGGAGTGAGACTCGCTAGCTCAGTAGGTAGAGCACAACACTTTTAATGTTGGGGTCTTGGGTTCGAGCCCCAAGCGGGTCACAAAAAAAGCGGCAGATGCCGCTTTTTTTGTATTCCGGAGATTTATGCCTAACTTGCAGCAAATCACACAATCACGAGACTATGAAACGGAATATATTCTTTTTTGCGGCTTTGCTGCTGGTGGCGGCGGTCGCAATATACGGCTGCAATAAGCCGCAACCCCAACCGACTCCTGGCCCCGATTCGGACGAAGAGCCTTCACCAACACCTACGCCACCCGGGCCGGGACCAGCACCAGAACATGCTACAATCATATTGTCCCAATCGACCATATCATTCGATTCTTCCGGAGGGGCAGCGTCATTTTCCGTGATTTGCAATTACGACTGGACGGCAAGTGTATCCGAGACTTGGCTCTCTTTGGACCATTCTCAGGGCACTGCATCTGAATCTGAAGTATATATAACAATCAGTTGCAGCCCCAACCAATCTTATGACAGTCGGACTGCGGTGATTTCAGTCGATTCGGAAGGATCAACTAAAGAAGTGCTGATCAAGCAGGATGGAAAGACAGCCTCACTGTCTATCATCAGCAGTACCAGCGTAAATGTGGAATCGTTCGAGGGCGACTGCTGCCATTACGAAAATACAATCAGCTTTACCACCGACCGTGATTGGACTATATGCTGCGATAAAGACTGGGTACATCTCGACAAAGAGTCCGGATTGGCATCGGACAGTCCGATATCCGTGCCTTTCAAGTGTGACCGGAACACAACATCGGAAAACAAAATCGCCACTATTACGGTAGATGCTTCGGGCGCCACCGCTACAGTGACAATCACAGCATTGGCGTTCCGCGTTCCTGCACCCTTCTCGTCCAGGGTTTTCTTCGAGGATTTTGAAGATGGCGAACACATCAGCGCCTGGACAACCATTGACCTGGACGGAGATGGCTACGGGTGGAGAACTATGAATAAAGATAATGGCCAAGCGCCCTTATCTGGCTCTCAGACTATGGCAAGTGAATCATACAACGGAACTTACGCCCTGACTCCAGACAACTGGGTCTTTTCTCCTGCAATGGCACTATCTACTAAAGAACACTATGTGTCGTTTTGGATAGGTGCGCAGGACCCGGAATATCCGCTGGAGCATATCGGAGTGTATGTAACTGAAACCATACCTGACAACGATAATCTGGAAACCGGCTGTACGTTGATACATCAATCTACACTTACTAAGAGCAATCCAATACAAACTACTGAAGTGACTGCAGAACGTCGTTACGAACTACATGTCGCAAAGATTCCCGACAATTTCTGCGGCAAGACCATACATATCGGCTTCCGCCATTTCAACTGTACCGATAATTTCAAGGTTAATCTGGAAGATGTCAGTGTCACCGAAGGCTATCCTCAAATACCAACTGCATCTTCTTCTGCTGTCCCCAGGCGAACCTTCCAAAACGCAAAGTTTGAATCACGCCGATAGACAAAAAGAAACGCCTCGCAAATAGCGGGGCGTTTCCTTTCTGGCGTTACCCTGTCTCTACTCAGAGATGAGTTTCTCGCAGAGGGCGATGTCGTCGGGGCGGATGATGACCTTGGCGCTGCCGCACTGCGAAAAGGCGTACATATACTCTATGGAGATACCGCCTTCTGACAGTTTGTTCATATACGGGGCAATGGCGCCGGGACGGTCGGGGCACTCCAGGCATACGACGTCGGTGGTGTTCACTGCAAAACCAGCCTCGCGAAGCGCTGCAACGGCCTTGTCGGTGTCATCTACAATAAGGCGCAGGATGCCGAAATCGGAGTTTTCCGAAACGGTGAAGGCCTGCATATCCACGCCGGCCTGGCCCAGGATGTTTGTAACCTCGGTGAAACGGCCGATCTTGTTCTGAAGAAATATTGATAACTGTTTTATGATCATAGCGCTAAGTTATTAAATTTTTCTGAGATCTTTCACGTGTTTTGCCTTGCCCGCACTGCGCTCTATGCTGCCGGGCTCCACAACCTTGACGTCACACTTGATGCCGATGACGCTGGCAATGCGACCCACGATGGCCTTGACCAGACTGTTCATCCGGCCCACACTGTCGCCGTAGCACTCAGGCCGCAACTCCAACTCCAACTGGAAAGTGTCGGTGTTGTTCACGCGGTCTACAGTGATGAAATACTGGCCGTTGCACTCTGGGAACTCCATAATCACGGCCTCCAGCTGTGTCGGGAACACATTCACGCCGCGGATGATGAGCATATCGTCGGTGCGGCCCATAATCTTGTTCATACGCACCGCAGTTCGGCCGCACTTGCAAGGCTCGTAGTTCAGCGAAGTCAGGTCGCGGGTGCGGTAGCGGATCACCGGCATTCCCTCTTTGGTGAGGGTGGTGAACACCAGCTCGCCCTGCTCGCCGTGAGGCACGGGCTGCAAAGTCACCGGGTCTATGATCTCCGGGTAGAACATATCTTCCCAGATGTGGGTGCCGTCCTGATACTCGCATTCGCCGCCAACGCCCGGGCCGCTGACCTCCGTGAGACCGTAGATGTCATAGGCCTTGATGCCCAGCTTCTCTTCCAGCTCTGCGCGCATATTCTCGCTCCACGGCTCGGCGCCGAAGACGCCAGCCTTGAGCTTCATATCGGAGAGCTTGAAGTCCTCGCTCTGATGCAGGCTCTCGGCCAGGAACAGAGCGTAGGAGGGGGTGCAGCAGAGGGCCGTGACGCCCAGGTCCTTCATCAGCAGAAGCTGCTTGGCGGTGTTGCCGCTGCTGGCGGGCAGCACCGAACAGCCCACCTTGGAGGCGCCGTCGTGGGCGCCCAGTCCGCCGGTGAAAAGGCCGTAGCCGTATGCCACCTGCACAATATCTTTGTTGGTAAGGCCGTAGGCCGTAAGGCAGCGGGCCACACCCTCGCTCCAACATTCGAGGTCGTGCTTGGTGTAACCCGCCACTATAGGCTTTCCGGTGGTGCCGCTGGAGGCGTGAAATCGAACGATATCGCTCATAGGCGCGGCAAAGGTGCCGGTCGGATAGTAGTCGCGCAAGTCCTGCTTGGTCATAAACGGGAGCTTGCTGATATCTTCGATTCCCTTTATGTCGGAGGGCTTTACCCCCGCAGCGTCCATACGGTCGTGATAGTACTTCACATTGTCGTAGGTGTATTTTACTATCTTGACCAGACGCTCGCTCTGCAGCCGGGTGAGTTCTTCACGCGGCATACACTCCATCTTGGCATTCCACATCATAATATTGAGTCGTTAGAGGTTGATCTGCTGTTTCAGTTCTTCAATGTTTTCGTGAATGTATTCGTCACTCACCTCGCCGTTCACCAGGTTGCCGGCCAGATACTGGTCGTATGCGCTGATATCTATAAGGCCGTGGCCGCTGAGGTTGAAGAGGATGACTTTTTCCTCGCCCTTGGCGTCGCAGGCCTTTGCCTCGCGGATGGCAGCTGCAATTGCGTGGCAGGATTCGGGAGCGGGGATGATGCCCTCTGCCTTGGCAAATATGAGACCCTTTTCAAATGTCTCCAGCTGAGGGATATCTACAGCCTCTACGAAGCCGTCCTTAACCAGCTGGGTCACGATCATACCTGCACCGTGATAGCGCAGACCGCCGGCGTGGATATTGGAAGGGCGGAAGTTGTGTCCCAGGGTAAACATAGGGATCAGAGGGGTCATACCTACCTCGTCGCCAAAGTCGTAGTGGAACACACCCTTGGTGAATTTAGGGCAGGAAAGGGGTTCTGCTGCAATGTAGCGGGTGTTCTTATGCTCGCCGGAGAAAGTGTGACGCATAAACGGGAATGCAAGACCGCCAAAGTTGCTGCCGCCGCCAAAGCAACCGATAATGATGTCGGGATATTCGCCGGCCATCTTCATCTGTTTCTCTGCCTCAAGGCCGATTACGCTCTGGTGCAGGGTAACGTGGTTCAGCACTGAACCCAGGGAGTAGCGGCAGTTGGGAGTGTTCATTGCCAGCTCCACAGCTTCGCTGATGGCGGTACCCAGCGAACCCTGGTGGTTGGGATCCTTGGTCAGGATGTCCTTGCCGGCGCGGGTACTCATAGAAGGAGAAGCTATAACCTGGGCGCCATAGGTCTGCATAATGCTGCGGCGGTAGGGTTTCTGCTCGTAAGAAATCTTAACCATATAAACGGCTGCCTCAATGCCGAACACCTTGGCTGCATAGCTCAGCGCGGTGCCCCACTGACCTGCACCGGTCTCGGTGGTGACATTGGTGATGCCCTCTTTCTTGCAGTAATAAGCCTGCGGCAGGGCGCTGTTGAGTTTGTGACTGCCCACCGGGCTCACGCTCTCGTTCTTGAAATAGATGTGGCACTTGGTGCCGATGGCCTCTTCCAGGCCGTAGGCGCGCACCAGCGGAGTGGAGCGGTAGGACTTATACAGGTCACGTACCTCCTCGGGAATATCGATCCACTTGTCGGTCTGGTTGAGTTCCTGCTCAGATGCTGTCCTGGTGAAAATGTGGGCCAGATCGTCTACTGTCACCGGCTGTTTGGTGCCGGGGTGCAGCATAGGGAGTGGCTTGTTGGGCATATCTGCCTGGATGTTATACCATTGCCTGGGGATCTCTTCTTCCTGAAGGATAAATCGTTTGGTTGCCATAGTTGTAAAGATTAAATGTTTGTTAATTATTGTTTGTATTGTTTTTTCCAACAAAAAAGGCCGATCCCAAAGGACCGGCCTTATATGTTTTATCTTATGTTCCTATTATTTGGTACTACACGATCGGTGATGCGCACACAGAAACACTTGATTGCCAAAACCAAGCGCGCCAAAAGAAAAAGCTGTTAACCTGTGCGTTCATTTCAATCGCTATTCTGGGAACAAAGGTTTGTAGAAAAAATTATAAATGCAAATATTTTTTTAAAAATTTTAAATCAACGGCATTCCGTGTGCCTTGCAGGCGTCTCTCATATCGTCTGGCCAGATGCTGCTCTGAATCTCGCCGATGTGGCCTTTTCGAAGCAGGAACATACACAGACGGCTCTGCCCGATACCGCCTCCGATGCTTTGCGGAAGGCCTCCAGAAAGCAGCCGGCGGTGGAAGTAGAGCTCGGCGCGGGCCTCTTCGCCGCGGATCTCCAGCTGACGGTGCAGCGCCTCTGCATCTACGCGGATACCCATAGAAGAAATCTCGAACGCACTCTCAAGAACCGGATTCCAAAGCAGGATGTCGCCGTTCAGGCCGGCAAGGCCGTTCTCTGCGATGCTGCTCCAGTCGTCATAGTCCGGAGCGCGGCCGTCGTGCGGCTTGCCGTCGGAGAGGGCTCCGCCTATGCCTATCACGAACACAGCCCCGTATTTGCGGGTGATCTCGTTTTCACGCTCCTTGGCGCTGAGGCCGGGATAGCGGTCCAGCAGCTCCTGTGCGTGTATATAGGTGATCTTTTCCGGCAGGATAGGAGTGATGGCGGGATACTTCTCGTATACCATATACTCCGTCTGCAGCAGCACATTATATATGCCGTCCACCTTATTCTTAAGATAGGCGAGGGTGCGCTCGCCGTGGCCCATTACTGCCTCCCAGTCCCACTGGTCCACATATAAAGAGTGGAGATTGTCCAACTCTTCGTCGGGGCGGATGGCGTTCATATCGGTGTAGATGCCGTATCCGCGGGGAATCTTGTACTCCGCCAGCGTCATCCTTTTCCACTTTGCCAGAGAGTGGACAATCTCGGCCCGCTGGTCGCCCATATCGCCGATGGCGAAAGTCACCGGCCGCTCGATGCCGTTCAGGTCGTCGTTGATGCCCAGTCCGCTCTTGACAAACAGCGGCGCCGTGACACGCCTCAGCCGCAGCTGCGACGCCAGGCACTGCTGGAAAAAGTCCTTTATGCTTTTGATGGCCTGCTCCGTCTCGGGGAGAGTAAGGTAGGCCTTATAGTCTTTGGGAAGTATCAGTTTGCTCATATCCAATGGCAGTTTGGGGCAAAGATAGAAAAATTACTCTTCCTTGAGCAAATACGGCCTGAGCCGCCGGGTGCGCTCCAGCGACTGCTCGTCCTGCCAGGCCTTAATAAGCTTGGGGTTGCCGGAAAGAAGCACGTCGGGCACCTTCCAGCCTTTGAAGTCGGCCGGGCGGGTGTATACTGGCGGGGAGAGGAGGTCGTCCTGGAAGGAGTCTGACAGGGCGCTGGTCTCGTCGCCTATGGCGCCCGGAATCAGCCGTACGGCGGCATCCACAATAATGGCGGCGGGGATTTCGCCACCGCTCAGCACATAGTCACCCACCGAAATCTCGCGGGTGATCAAATGCTCGCGGATGCGGTGGTCTATGCCCTTGTAGTGGCCGCACAGGATAATAACATTCTGCATACACGAGATCTCGTTGGCGTCGCCCTGGTCCAGGATTTTGCCGTCGGGAGAGGTGTAGATTATCTCGTCGTAGTCGCGCTCGCTTTTGAGGTGCTCTATCAGGTTGTAGACCGGCTCTATTTTCATCACCATACCGGCGTCTCCGCCGAAGGCGTAATCGTCTATCTGCTTGTAATTACCGCTGCCCCAGTCGTGCAGATTATGTACAAAAATCTCTACCAGACCTTTGTCGCGGGCCCTTTTTACAATGGAATAATTCAGCGGGCTGTCCAGCAGCTCCGGCACGGCGGTGATAATATCGAATCTCATAGCGTACAAAAATATGAATAAAACCCAAGTTATTTAGATTTTTTGTATAAATTCGCCCCTTACTGTACACAAAAAACCGAACAAATGAGTGATGAACTTAACAAGGTTGTTTCTGAGGATGTTAATCCCGTGGAGCAATCCCCTTCCACCGGAGAAGCGCCGGTAAATGACAAATTGAGTGAAATTGCAGACAAGCTTAAAGAGGTGGCCGGCCAGGTCATTGACAAGGCTCAGGATGCGATAGAAGACATTAAAGATGCAGCGAAAGGTTTTGCAAAGGATGCAAAGGCGTTTGTGGATGACGTGAAAGAGAATATCGCCGCCGTGGATGCTGCAGAAGAGGCTTTGAAAGACGAGGCCGAGCAGGCCAAGGCAGAAGAGCCGGCTGCAGAGGCACCCGCCGCCGAAGATGCATCCGCCGAAGAGGAGAAGGATATCGACTTTTCCGACAAGAGTCTGAAAGAGCTTGTGGATTCGCTCAAGGAATATATCGACAATTCCGACATCAAAAAGCTTAACAAATATGCCGAGGTCATCAAGGCCTGCTTCTACAAGAATCTCAAGAAAGAGAAAGTGGCTGCAGGGTTTGACCAGGCTGCAGAAGAGGCTGTGAAGGCATCTATGGCCGACATTCCCGCAGAGGCCCCCGAGGCCGAGGCACCCGCCGAGCCTGCCGAGCCGGCAGCAGAGGCCCCCGAAGCAGAAGCCGCATCCACCAATCCGTTTGCAGAGATAGAGCGTGGCTTCAAGAATCTCTATGGCAAATACCGCAATATGCGCGCTGAGTTTATGAGCGAGCAGAACGCAAAGCGCGAAGAGAACTTCGAGGCCAAGAGCAAGATCCTGCAGGAGCTCAAGACTCTGGTAGAGGATCCCGGCGACCTGAATAAGGCTTATCCCAAATTCCGCGAGCTGCAGAACAGCTGGCGCGCAATTGGCGCAGTGCCCCCCGCAAAGGCCAAGGATCTGTACGACTCTTACTATCACAACGTTGAGGTCTTCTACGACTTTGTGAAGATCAACAACGAACTGCGTGATATGGACTTCAAGAAAAACCTTGAGGCCAAGGAAGAGCTCTGCAAGAAAGCAGAGGAGCTGGCAGAAAGCGGCAACAGTGTGAATGCATTCCGCGCCCTGCAGAAACTACACGAAGAGTGGAAAGAGCTGGGCCCCGTGGCCAAAGAGAAGAGAGAGGAGATCTGGGACCGCTTCAAAGCTGCCACCGCAGTGATCAACAAGAAATATCAGGCATACTTCGAGACCGCAAAGGAAAAGCAGGTTGCCAACCTCAAGGCCAAGACCGAGCTCTGCGAGAAAGCCGAGGCTATTGCAAACAGCGACCTTAATCAGAACAGCAACTGGGCCGCTCTCACCCAGCAGATGCAGGATCTGCAGAAGGAGTGGCGCACAATAGGCTTTGCAGTCAAGAAAGAGAACGAGAAGATATACGAGCGCTTCCGCGCTGCCTGCGACAAGTTCTTCACCGCCAAGAAGCAGTTCCACTCCGACTTCAAAGACCAGTTGGCTGCCAACCTGGCAAAGAAAGAAGAGCTTTGCGAGAAGGCAGAAGCCGTTATGAACAGCGAAGACTGGAAGAAGACCTCCGACATCCTCATCAACCTGCAGAAGCAGTGGAAAGAGATCGGCTCCGTTCCCAAAAAGAAATCGGACCAGATCTGGAACCGCTTCCGCGCTGCCTGCGACACTTTCTTCAACAACAAGGACAAGCAGGGTGCCGGCAAGGGCGCAAGTATGACCGAGAATCTGGCTGCCAAGAAAGAGCTGATTGCCGCCATCGAGGGCTTCGAACTCTCCGGCAACCACGACGAGGACCTGGCTGCAATGCACGACTTCCAGGCCAAATGGCGTGAAATAGGCTTCATCCCCTACAAGGACAAAGATAAAATCCAGGCCGCTTACCGCGACGCCCTCAAGGCCAAGTTCGGAGAGCTGGCATCAGAAGACCGTCCGGCACGCCGCGGCGGCTTCCAGGAGCGTCCCCGCAGCGCCGCTCCCCGTCAGCTTACAGAGAAAGACCGCCTGATCCAGCAGTATGTCAAGCTGGAGCAGGACATCGCCACCTGGGAAAACAATATCGGATTCTTCGAGAAGTCCAAGGGTGCCGAGGCTCTTATAGGCGACTACCGCACCAAGATAGAAGACGCAAAGAAAGAGTTGGCAGCCCTTGAGGCACAAATCAAGGAGATGGCGGCTGATGAATAAACAGAGTCTGATTGGATTTGCGCTGATTGGCGTAATACTGCTGGTATTCAGCTGGTATAACACAAAACAATTCGAAAAACAACAGAAGGCACGTATGGAGGCCGACTCCCTGGCAAGGGTAGAGGCCGCCAAATACCAAGAAGAAATTGCCGCACAGGAAATCACCTGGGAGGGGGACACCCTCCGGGAGGCTTCCGAAGATCAGCCACAGCTCTACAAGACCCAGAGTCTCAACGCTATGGCCTATGCCGGCGAAGAGAGCGTCGTATACCTTGAAAACGACAATATCAAGGTTGGCTTCACCACCCACGGCGGTCAGATAGACGAGGTGCTCATCAAAAAGTACTATAAGTACGACAGCACCGCCCTCTACCTTATGCCCAAGGGCTCCAGCAAGTTTGATATGGAGCTGGATGCCGGCCAGTACATAAACACTACCGACTTCAACTATGTGGTGGCTTCGCAGAGCAGCGACAATGTCACGATGCGCCTCTATGTGGACGATGACTCCTACATAGAGAACATCTATACTCTGCTCCCCGACAGCTACGACGTGGGCCTGCAGACCCGCTTTGTGGCTATGGATAGCATCATTCCCCGTTCGTCGCTCAGCTACAAGGTGAACTGGACAATGGATATGCCCCGTCTTGAGAGAGGCTACACCAATGAGAAGAATTACTCTTCGGTTGCGTTCCGCTACTCGGGCGCCGACAAAATCAAGCAGATAATGCTCCGCAAGGACTCCGGCCGCGAAGATCTGGCCGGCAGTGCCAGCTGGGTTGCATTCAAGCAGCAGTTCTTCTCTGCGATATTCTATGCCCCCGAAGGATTTGCCGGCGGCGACATCGCCGTAAAGGCCTATCCCGAGAGTGACCCGTCGGAGCGTCTGTTCGCCGCCGGAGCCGACCTCACCGTGGAATACGGCACCCGCAGCGCCGACTTCTCCCGCAACTTCGAGTTCAATTTCACCCCCAACCACTATCCGGTGCTCAAGGGGTACGACCGCAAATATGACAAGCTGCTTCCGCTGGGCGGCTGGCTCTCCGGCAGCATATGTAAGTATGTCATAATCCCGGTCTTCAACTGGCTAAGCAAATACTTTGACAGCTACGGTCTGATTATCCTCCTGCTCACCATCCTCATCAAGCTGGTCATCTCGCCCTTCACTATAAAGAGCTACGAGTCCACCGCCAAGATGAAGGTGCTGCAGCCCGAGATTCAGAAAATCAACGAGAAGTATCCCAAAGAGGCCGATGCAATGAAAAAGCAGCAGGCCACTATGGACCTGTATAAGAAGAGCGGAGTGAGTATGTTTGGCGGCTGCCTGCCCGTGCTGCTGCAGTTCCCCATACTGTATGCGATGTTCCGCTTCTTCCCGTCCAGTTTCGAGTTGCGTCAGCAGAGCTTCCTCTGGGCCCAGGACCTCAGTACCTACGATTCCATCCTGAACCTGCCGTTCAAGATACCTATGTACGGCAAGCACGTGTCTCTGTTCGCGCTGCTGATGGGCGTGTCTATGTTCATCTACTCCAAGATGACCGCCAGCAGCACCGCTGCCCAGAATCAGCAGATGCCCGGTATGCAGTTTATGACCGTGTGGTTTATGCCCATCTTTATGGTGCTGGTCTGCAACAGCTTCTCCGCAGGTTTGAACTACTATTACTTCCTCTCCAACCTGATTACCATTGCCCAGAACTGGGTCATCCGCAAGTGGGTTGTGAGCGAAGACAAACTCAAGGCGCAGATAGCCAAGAAGACGGCAGAGAACAACAGTAAGCCGGCCAAAAAGTCCAAGTTCCAGCAGCGGCTTGAAGAGGCCTACAAGATGCAGCAACAGCAGCAGAAACAACAGCAAAAACGCAAATAATGGCAGTTGCCGACAATTTGTTAGAGCTACTTAAGGAAATACCGTCATCAGTCTCTCTGGTGGCGGTTTCCAAGTTTAAGCCGGCCGAGGATATTATGGCGGCGTATGCTGCCGGCCAGCGGCGCTTTGGCGAGAACCGGCCCCAGGAACTGGCGGCCAAGGCTGTGGCGCTGCCCGCCGACATAGAGTGGCACTTCATAGGCCACCTTCAGACCAACAAGATCAAGTTTGTGCTGCCGTACGCCTCACTGATAGAGTCGGTGGATTCGCTGCACCTGCTGCAGGCCATTTCTGCCGCGGCGGTGGCGCAGGGCAGGCGAGTGGACTGCCTGCTGGAGGTACACGTGGCGGCAGAAGAGAGCAAGACGGGATTCACTCCCGACGAGGCTCTGGCCGTGGCAGCTTCGGCTGCCGACTATCCCGGCGTGCGTCTGCGCGGCATTATGGCTATGGCCACCAATACTTCTGACGAAGACCGCATCCGTGCCGACTTCCGCCGCGCCCGCGAAGTCCAAAAGGCCGCCGGCCTTCCCGAACTCTCTATGGGTATGAGCGGCGACTGGCGCATCGCCTGCGAAGAAGGCGCCACCATCATCCGCATCGGCAGCGCCATTTTCGGTGCTAGATAACATTAGCAGCGGCTGATTTTTTTAATTATGAGTAAGTTAAGTAACGTAATCTCCATTATTGCCGTTTTTGCTTTTTTATCAATTGTGGCTTCCTGCAAGAGCGATTTCACTAGAGAAGCTATAGCACGACAGTTGGAACTGTATCCCGAGTCAAGGGTACAGGATATTTATAAGTATTTCTGTCAAGATAATTTGGGTCCTGGTCACATGATTGCTAATTATGAAGGGGCTAAATACTACCTGGAGGCCGAACTACAAGAATATAGACAAGACTTGGAGGCTGGCTTATATGAAAGGCCGGCGATGAGATATATGCCAGTCGGAGACAATGGTAATTATATTAGAGTGGACTTATCTGTTGTTCTTGATAGTATTGTTGATCCTGATACCCTACTGAACGCATTCGTTAGAAGTGCCAATGAGGGTATTACTCTTTCAGAGGAACGCTGGAATGATAAATGGGGTGAAATATCGGACATCATTCGGCGCTATTACTCGGACATCCCAGATGCTTCTGCCGATCTTGTCAAAATAGATTCCTTGATGGCCGGTGGTCATTTCATTTTCCACCACAGTAAAGAGTATGAGGATGCATATCATCCTCATTATCGAATTGTTTCCCGAGATATTTTTATTGATGAGATTCAAGACAAGTTATAATCTTTTTTGAAAAATTTGGAGATTATAATAATCGTCATTATCTTTACATAAACGATATAGTAAACCATCATACGACAATGAATAAGTAGTGACAATATATATTGATAATGACACTTTTTTTTAGTCCTCCTTACTTAACTAGTTAAGTAGATAACATAATAACTAAATAACATAAATCTTATCTATTAATTTTTTAATCAATCATCATTATGAAGAAATTACTTGTTGTTTTTTCACTTCTTGCATTTGTGACACTTGCACTGGTGGGGTGTAACAAACCTACACCTGAACCTGACCCTGTTCCTGATGAATTTGACTATGCTGCTGCTGTTACCACTCTTTCACAGAAAGTAGCAGAAATCAACAATCTTCTTGATGGTGCCGTTGTAGGTGAAAAGAAAGGGAATTATCCCCAGAGTGCTGTTGATGCCCTTCAGAGTGCACTCACAACTCTCGAAGCATCGGTTGCTAATTTCCAGGCAAAGAAAGGCGATCAGAAAGCACTTGATGCTGCTGTAAAGGCTGCAACTGACGCTATTTCTGCATTCAAGGATGCACAACTTAAAGAGGATGTTCCATTCCAAAGTAAAGCCGGATATGTATGGGTAGATAATTCGACATCAGAATCTAGCTACATAGACTTCGGTAATAACCCGGAATTTATTAATTTTGGTCAGCCTAACGCACAGACCGATCATACTTTCACCTTTACGGTCGACCTGGAGGTCTATCTTCCTGCATGGCCGGATGCCTGCTGGCAATCAGTCCTCTTTGCTTCCACTGAAGGTGGCGTAGACAATGGCGGCGGTTGGGGTACTAACGAGTATGACAACGGAAAGTATCGTTGGGTAATTATTGATGAGAAAACAGATGGTGGTAGAAACTGGTGTGAAGAAGAGTATCGTTTCGGAGATGACCGTGATATGAGAAATGACTTTGCCGGAGGATGGCATCACATCTGCATGACCTATCGCGACAAAGGCGTTCCGGGTAAAGGTGATCATATGAATATGTTCTTCGATGGCACACGTAACTGTGGTAAGAATCGTAATGATAGTAATATTGCCGGTTATTCCGCATCAAATGCTGGTATAACTCATATGTTCGCATTTGCACGTACTCCGAATGATCTCACACCGGAAGGTGCTGCAACCCCTAAAGGTGGCTGGTGCAACCCTGGTGGTTCAATCAGAAACCTCCATCTCTGGAGTAGAATTCTTACCAATGATGAGATTGCTGACCTTGCTGCAGGTGTAATGGAAGTTACTGCTGAGTCAGAGGGTCTTGTTGCTGGCTGGACCTTTACGGAAACTGTTGAGAATGATCAGGATATCAAGGATATCACAGGTAAGTTCTCGGCTAAACTTTGTGGCCCTAACGCAAAAATCATAGAGGGAAAACTTCAATAAGCTTTAGTATTTTTTTAGTTGGCTATTTAGGGGGCGGGTGAAATGCCCGCCCTTTTAATTATGAAAGGGAAAATTACTTTACAGGATATTGCAGATAAACTGGGAGTTTCCAAGACAGTTGTCTCTTGGGTGCTTTCCGGGCAAGGAGACTCAAAACACATTAGCAAGGAGACCCAAACTAGAATTCTTGAGAAAGCAAGGGAACTAAACTTTACCCCAAATTATCTTGCAAGAAGTCTGAATACAGGAAATACTCACACCCTCGGTCTTATTTTCCCATCAATTTCTGACCCATTTTATGCAAGCATCGCCAGGCACGTATCAATCTATGCAAATAAACGTGGATATACGCTAATGGTTGGTAGTTCCAGGTCTGACGGTAACATGGAGGATGCTCTCATAAGGATGATGAGAAATAAAAAGGTTGACGGAATCATGTTGGCTACGATGAAGAGGTCAAGGGTTGAGATTGACAGAATGATTGAAGATAATTTTCCATTTGTATTATATGACCGTTACTATCCCGAACTGGATTCAAACTATGTCATAATTCAGAATGAGGAGACATCATATCAACTTACCAAGCATCTTATCTCAAAAGGATTGAAGAACATTGCTTTTTTCATGGCCAATGCACATCTGACTACTATTCATCAGCGATACCTTGGATATAAGAGAGCATTGAACGAAGCCGGATTGGAACCAAATCCGGAGTTGGTGGTCAGCATCAACATTAGTACTTATATGGACGATTTCGCGGCAGCGATGAAGTATATCCATGATTCGAAAATCCCTGTCGATGGATATGTATTCTCATCAGCTCTGTTCGTCCTCGAGGCAGTGGAGTTCTTCAAAAGCCACGGCATGGATATTCAAAATGGACGGCATATCGCATGTTTCCATGCATCAAGAGAACTAAAGTACATTGTTCCGGAGATGAGTTCTGCTAAGATACCTACCGATAAAATGGGTATTCATCTTGTTGATATCATGGTTGATGATCTTTCTTTAAGAAAGTCTGGGGCCGATGTCATTCATTATGTTCACGAAGAGTTGCCTTGTGAACTAGAGCTGAATTAATAGGAATAACAGAATAAATAGGAATAACCGTGAGTCGTCGACTATTATATGTAGTCGCTTTACTTCTGTGTATTGTCAGCTGTAGAGAGACGCCGAATTACACTGATAGTGTTCTGCCGTCAGTAGGTACGGCATACAATGGCCATACCTTTCCGGGTGCGATTCTTCCTTTCGGAATGGTTTCTGCCAGCCCGGAGACAGGGGTTGGCGATTGGCAGCATTGTTCTGGCTATCATTATGACGATTCATCCATAATTGGCTTTGCTCAGACACACATGAGTGGTACTGGAGCCAATGACATGGGCGACATTCTTCTGCAGCCCGTCACAGGTGCCCCGAAGTTTGAGGAGGGTAGTCTTGAGAATCCAGATTCCGGATATAGGTCGAGGTTTTCTCACGCCTCAGAGGTGATACACCCTGGGTACTATTCAGTTAATCTCGACGACTACAAAGTGAATTGCGAGGTTACTGTGACAGATAGATGTGCTTTCTATCGTTTCACTTATCCTAAAGCACTGGAGGCAGGCATAATTTTCGACATGATGCATGGCAATGACAGTGGCGTTCGTGATTGTATGATCACCTACGTTGATGATCGAACCGTCACGGGGTATCGCCGTTCATGTGGATTCGTTTCAGACCACACCTATTATTTTTGTGCAAAGTTTTCCCAACCTATAATTGATACAATCGCTGCCTATCCCGGGAAATTATATGTGAAACTTAACCCAGGCAAGAGGGTTATGGTCAAATTGGGCCTTTCGACTGTTAGCTCTGAAGCGGCAAAGGTAAATCTTGATGCTGAAATTGCTGGTTGGAACTTCGAAAAGGTTGTCAAGGTAGCTGACAAGAAATGGAACGATCAACTTTCAAAAATTAATGCCCAATTTGCAAACGATGACGATAAGAAAGTTTTCTATACAGCATTATATCACAGTCTAATAGTCCCTAACCTTATCACAGATGTAGATGGTAAATATTTAGGCTGGGATAAGCAAATTCATAAGAGTGAAATCGCTCTCTACACGAACTTCTCTCTTTGGGACACATATAGAGCGGTTCATCCGCTTTATAACATTATCTGTCCGGAGCAGAACGTTGGCTTCATTAACTCTATGCTTGAACGATACAAGCAAATAGGTTCACTCCCAATTAACGAGTATGGAACCTGTGAGACTTATTGTATGATTGGTTATCATGCTATTCCTGTGATTGCAGATGCTATTCTTCAGGATATGACTGGTTTCGATTGGGAATTGGCGTACAGGGCAATGCTTGATATAGCAAATGATGAGCATAGAGGGGTCGGTTACTACAAGAATCTTGGTTATATCCCTTCTGAACTTGAGAATAACTCTGTCTCCAAGGTGTTGGAGTATGCCTATGATGATTGGTGCATATCAGAGGTCGCCAAGAAACTTGGGAAAAACAAGGATGCAACTGAATTTTCAAAACGTGCACAGAATTATAAAAACATATTTGACGTAGAATCAGGTGGTTTCACCCGAGGACGTTATGCCGACGGAAGCTGGAAAACGCCATTTGATCCGTTTAAGACATCAGGCTTGGGGAACGACGACTATACGGAGGGTAATGCCTGGCAGTATACATTCTATGCCCCGCAAGATATGACAACGTATGTTGAGATGAATGGTGGCGCAGAGATGTTCGCTTCAAAACTTGATACTATGTTCTTAACACCGCTTGATCCAAAGTATAACAGTGTACCTGATGTGTCGGGCCTTATTGGTCAGTATGCGCATGGCAATGAGCCGAGTCATCATACTGCTTACTTATATAACTTCGCCGGTAAGCCTTGGAAGACACAGCAGATGGTTGCCCGCATACGTAAAGAGATGTACTCTTCGCAACCGGATGGCCTATGTGGAAATGATGACTGTGGCCAGATGTCTGCCTGGTATGTTTTCAGTGTACTTGGCTTTTATCCGGTTACTCCAGGTGCCGGTTATTTCGTAATTGGTGCGCCAGCCGTTAAGGAGGCATCTATTGTGATGCCAAACGGCAGAACTTTCACTGTGTCTGCACCAAACTATAATGAAGACAACATTTATATTCAAAGTGTAAAACTCAACGGAGAGCCTTATTATAATTCTTTCTTATCGCTGGCAGATATCAAAGAAGGGGCAGATGTTGAGTTTATAATGGGAAGTGAGCCTAATGCTGATTGGGGACAGGCTAAAGAAAACTGGCCGGTATCATTAATTGAATACTAGAATCATTACTCTTGAAGGTCCTCGTTATGAAAATATCCAAACTTATAATAATGATGGTGTGCGCAAGTGCCGCTGCTGCATGCCAACCGATAGAAGAAGATCCTGTTACTCCTTCTGATGAAACATACCATGTAGATGATGGTGTTTGGCCGGCGGTTGAGACTCGTGAGAATGGCAATGTCGTTCCGTATATCTCCAGTATGCCTTCAAGTTATTGGAATGTTACCGGTGTCATTTGGTCATCAACCCAGAACCAACTTGATAAAGACTCTGCCACTGGTACAGGTCTTCGTAATCACGTTCTTTTCCAATCACTCGTCGGCCTTTCAAACCGTGCTCTTCAGGAAGGGACGAACGATATAGTCCTCTGGGGATATTCATCGTCTGAAGGCGCCTCTTATAAAGTCGCACATGACTGGCTTGATGCGCAGGATATCAGATGTCTTGGCGAAGTTAATCCTCTTCAACTTGCACTTAAGGGTGAGAATGAGGAAGGTTCTCTCCGAAAGTTAATCGAAGGCTATGTCTTAACAGATCTGGAGGGTAACCAGGAGTCGATATCAGTTGCAACAGTTGCAGCCCATGTGTTCAATGCCATTATCGTGGATGAGGTAGACGAGCATTACTTCAAGGATGCCGGCTTTAAGATGTTGTACGACTGCCGTAAAAAGAATCTTAAAGACGCCTGGACAGCATTCAAGGATAAGTGCAACAATCAAGCTTTAATAATGATACCGGTTTGGATGGGCGAACTTCGAGGATATGCTATCGAACATGGCCTGTTCTGTTTCAATATCCTTCCAGAGCGAGAATTTAAAGGTAAAACCAACATGATTCTTTTCAGGGAGGTCAACGGCTGGCTTGCTCCCAACTCTCCGATATATGGCGCATCGAATTATGATGAAGGAGAAACGGATCTGGTGATTTCAAGATTTGGTAATAACTGGGTGCCCCTTGACTGGGGGTACAACACCGGTATCACTTCACTCTGCTACCCTGAGCGTAAGAAGTCCGTCAAGTATGGAGGATATAATCCGCTTGCTATTGATTACTCAATTACTGATGACTATGATTTCGTGAATTTCTATCTATCTGATGGAGATAACGTTCAGTGGGAGCTCAAGGATTTCTACGGGGAATGGTATAATAATAAATATGCACAGTCGACCAAGACTGCTTTTGGCATGTCAGTCGGTCAGCTTGCCATGTTCAATCCCGATTGGCTACAGAAACTGTTCAACGAGCAGAAGCGTGGTTGTTCTGTGTTCGATCGCGGAAGCTACTATTTTATCGATTACCTTGGAGAAAAAAAGAATCGTCAGGAGGTACTTTGGCAGATGGCGCAAGAAACTGCTATGCAGATGCGAGCTGCCAATGTGAGAATTCTGGCAACCGTAAGTTGGGACTCAACTGACAGTAAGGCCTCCAGAGAAGGATACCAGGCGATGATCGATGCCAACGATCAGCTTGATGCAATTTTTACAATAGCGTACAACCCATATCCTGATTCGTCAGAAGATATACAGTGGTTCAGCAATCGTAATGGAATCGATATACCAGTAATCAGAACGACATATGCTATTTGGAACCTTGGTGATCATAATGATCTTGACCAGGGTACACCGGCATACATTGCCCAAAAACTTAACCAACATAAGAATCAATTTAATCTTATATGCCTTCATAGCTGGAGCAAATTCAGGGACATTGGTACAAGTCCTAACACCTTGGGGGAGAACATTCCAAATCAGGATGATTATTCATTTGGAGCCTGTATTCATTCATCCGGAGCAGCGGAGCTATGCATTAAAAGGCTTGATGACAAGTTTAAGGTAGTCAGTCTTGAAGAACTCGTATGGCGTATCAGGATGAAATATCGCCCGGATCAGACTAAACAATTACTTGGATTGAAATAGATAATCAACAAATAATACACTAATATCATTATGAACTTATTAACCAAAATTAGCTCTAAACTGATGACAGTTCTGGCTGCGGCTCTCTTTTTAGGAGGGCAGGCACTTGCCCAGAATATTTCGGTAACCGGGGCCGTTACAGATTCGCGTGGGAATCCTCTGCCGGGTGCATCTGTCATCGAAGTCGGTACCAGCAATGGCGTTACTACAGATGCTAATGGTATCTATGTGATTACCGTGAAACCCAAAGCTGAACTCCAGGCGGTCTTTATCGGTATGAAAACAGAGACAGTTGCGGTGAACGGCAATAAAAAAATCAATTTTACTCTTGCCGAAGACCGTACACAACTAGATGAGGCTGTCGTTGTTGCGTATGGCGTTCAGAAAAAAGCGACACTTACAGGTTCGGTAGCAAGTATTGGAAGTGATGAAATAGTCATCACAAAGAATGCGAATGCAGAGAACATGCTTACCGGTAAACTTTCAGGTCTCCGTGTTGTTCAGAACACATCAGAGCCTGGTACCTTTAATTCTTCTATCAGTATCCGTGACTTCGGTACCCCCCTTATTATTATTGATGGTGTTCCCAGATCGACTATTGGACGACTCAATGGAAATGATATCGAGAGTGTGTCTGTAATAAAGGATGCATCTGCCGCCGTTTATGGTGTAAGGGCAGCAGATGGTGTAATCATTATTACAACAAAGCAGGGAACTAAAGACAGAATGCACATCACATACGATTATAACCTCAATCTCAGTACACTGACTGGTCTGCCCAAGCCGCTTGATGCACTTTCATATATGCAACTTTATAATGAGGAATCATGGCGAAACTACCTCAACCCTTCCGTTCAGTATACTGAAGAAGAAATGAATGCCTATAGGACAGGTGAGGCTGTGTCTACAGACTGGTACCATGCAACCGTACGTGAGATTACACCGAGCCATCAGCACACAATCAGTGCTGATGGTGGTACGGATAAAATTCGGTACTACATGAGTTTGGGCTATACAGACCAGGAGAGCTTTTATAAGAACGGAGATTTGAAATTTAATCAGTACTTTTTTCGTTCAAACATATCCGCAGACCTAGCAAACGGCCTTACTGCAAGTCTCAATGTATGGGGAGATCTTGATGATAAGATTCAGCCTCATGAGGGCTCCGGCTCCATAATCAGAGCTCTTTGGCGTCAGAGGCCGTCTGACCCGATTTATGCAAATGACAATGAGAAATATCTATACAAGCCCACCGTTGATGGATATAACCCTGTCGCTTTTTCTGATATTAGTCAGGTGGGTTACAATGATCAGACAAACAAGTTCTTGCAGACCAAGTTCTCACTTGAGTATAAACCTGCGTTTATGAAAGGATTTGCTGCCAAGGTGTCCCTCAGCTATGATACCCAGATTTATGACAGTAAGGACTATAAAAAGGCGTACAACCTTTATACATATAATGCTGCAACAGATGAGTATATTGCCAACACGTTGAGCTCTCCGTCTCAGATAAGTCGTGAGTACTCATATAATCAGCAGATACTTCTTGATGCTTCGGTTAGTTATGACAACAAGTTTGGTGACAACCATGTGTCTGGGATGGTTTTGTATGAGGAGGAGATGAACAAGAATGACAGTTTCTATGCAAGGCGTTATCTCAGCCTTGATCTGGATGAGATTTTTGCCGGATTGTCAGAGAACCAGCAGGGAAATGGAAGCGGTCTAAAAGAGTATGCGTCCCGTGCTGTTGTCGCCCGTTTTAATTACGATTATGCCGGCAAGTATCTTGTTGAACTCTCCGGGCGATACGACCAATCTTCGAAATTCGCACCTTCGCACCGCGCCGGTTTTTTCCCGGGAGGATCGATAGGTTATCGTATTTCCGAAGAGCGTTTTTGGAAGAACAACAGGTTTCTCAGTAAAATCAACAATCTTAAGTTACGAGCTTCATACGGCGTGATGGGTCGTGACAATAATCTTGACTTCCAATTCCTTACCGGTTATACATATCCCACGAGTGGATCAGTGTTTAATGGAGCATATGTCAATGGCCTGTCTGATAAAGGCATTGCAAATCAGAATGTTACGTGGGAGACATGTTACACGGCAAACATAGGCCTTGACCTGAATGCATGGAATGGTCTCTTGGGCTATTCAGTCGATCTATTCGACCGCCATAGAACAGGAATATTTACGACACGCCGTAATTCCCTTCCCGCAACTACCGGTGCCGACCTTCCTCAGGAGAATCTTAATGAAGAACGGACTAGAGGTTGGGATATGCAGGCGAGTCATCACAACCATATAGGAGATTTCTACTATTCACTCAATGGAAATGTTTCTTTTGCCTATACGATGACTCTCTATCGTGAAAGAGCCGAGTCCGGTAATTCCTATGAGAACTGGTACAATAATAATAGTTATAGGAACGTTGGCTTATGGTGGGGACTACAAGGTGTTGGCCGCTATGAAAATTGGGATGAGATTATTAACAGTCCAACACAAGTTGGGAACGGTACCCTTCCCGGAGATTATTTATATGAGGACTGGAATGGGGATGGATACATCACGAGTCAAGACAAACACATCATCGGCTATAGTGGCGCTCCTCAGATATATTACGGTCTTACTTTTGAGTGCTCATGGAAAGGCATAGATTTCAATATGCTATGGCAAGGGGCAGCTCGTCACTGGGTAGAATACGAAGAGATTTTGGGAGAGTCCATTTGGGGCGGTGGTAACGGACCGGACTATTTCTTTGACAGATGGCATCCGGTTGATCCGACAGCTGATGTATATGACCCCAATACTGAATGGGTACAAGGTACGTATGCATTCGGTGGCGTGAGTGGGGCCGGTACATTCAAGGTTGAAAATGCAGCATATGCTCGTCTGAAAAGTGTTGAACTTGGCTACACCTTCCCCCGTTCGTTAACCAGAAAAATCGCGATTTACAATTTGCGAATCTACGCTAATAGCTACAATCCGCTTACTTTCAGCAAACTGAAATATGTTGATCCCGAGCATTCTAGCGGTAATCATGGCTACATATATCCAATTAATACAACTTACAACTTCGGTGTTCAAGTTAAATTCTAATTACGGTACAGTGATGAAAACTATCAAAAGTATATTAATTGTGATTGCAGGCATAATTTGCTTTTCAAGTTGTGCCGACCTTGACGTCAAACCTCGCAATATGGTGAGCGATGATGCGGTATTCAATTCTGCGGCCGGTGTCGAGGCTTACTTTGCGAAACTCTATAGGGAGTTACCCATTGAAGATTTCAATTATACTGCGTCAGATGGCTTTAACCATAGATATGGATGGCAGTACAGGCCCAATAGTGGTTATACAGGCGAGTTCATTTCGCGTGATATAGATAACTGCGTCTATGAAAAGGCAGACATGGTCTGGTCATGGGTTTATCAGAACGTAAGACGTATTAACTACTTCATTAACAACTTTGAACCTTATAAGGATTACTTCAAGGAAGAGACTTATAATCATCTTATTGGAGAAGCCTATTTCCTCAGAGCATATAGTTACTATGCCCTTGCCAAACGTCATGGTGGTGTCCCTTATCTTACAGAAGTGATAGATTATCCAGATTGTGGATATGAAGGCACTTTTGTAGAGAGAAACTCCGAGGAGGAGACATGGAGAATGATAGGCCAAGATTTGGACATGGCATATAATCTTATGGGTTCGGACAAAATGGCCCCTGAACGGGCAAACAGATATACTGCCGCCGCGCTCAAGTCCAAAGTAATGCTTACTGCCGGATGTATTGCCAAGTACAATACAATTTACCATTTCCATAAGGGAAGCGATGGGGCACCCAATGTCCAGGTGTGCGGTATTCCTGCTGACAAGGCTGATGAGTTCTTTAAAGAGGCTTTAACAGCCGCTAAACTTGTTGAAGGCCATGCATCGCTGTACAAGAAGAAATTTGTCGCTGGAGACAAAGAGAAGATAAGGGATAATCTGATTCAGTGCTTCCTCGATGAAGATAATCCCGAGATTCTCTTTGTGAGACGGTATAACTACACCGATACGAACCACAGCTATGATAAGTTTATGCGCAATCGTATGTATCCTGTCGATGGTATCGGCTCATCGGGTTGTCCCAGCCTTGATTTTGTCGAGATGTTCGAGTTGTATGATATGGAAGGCAATTCTCTTAAGGATGAAAATGGCGAGTTCATATGCTTTGACGAGAATGGTGAGTATATCCTTTGGGATGATAGAAATGATCCATGGAAGAACTGTGAACCTCGTTTAAAGGCATATGTTATATGTCCCGGAGATGAGTTCATGGGTAAACCTATCGATATACGTAGAGGCATTTATACGGGTCCATGGACTCCTGGAGAACATTCTGGTATAAAACCGTTGCGAAGTAAGACTACATGGAGTAACTATAAGACTGTTGCCAACGGCGGTTATATTGTCGATGCCGGTAGTGCCGATGGCTCTGAGAAATCTCCCTATGAGTTTGAAGATGGAACAAAGATGACGAAATGCGGTTTGGCCGGTCCTTTTAACGAGAATTCAGAGTCTGCCCATACCGGTTTCTCAACGCGCAAGTTCCTCGTGGAATCTCGTACAGAGGCGGCTTATGAGAATAAGATGGATCAGCAGTGGATAGATATGCGCTATGCAGAGGTGATGCTTAATAGGGCAGAAGCCGAGTATGAGCTCTTCCTTGATGGCCAGCCAGAAGGAGATTTGGCAGATGCAATGATTCAGATCAATGCTATCCGAGAAAGAGCCGGCGCTACTCTTCTTACATCTGTGGGAGAACTGACACTTGATGTGGTTAGAACGGAAAGACGTAAAGAAATGGCAAATGAGAACAAGATCTATTGGGATTTCAAGCGATGGAGGATTCTCGATGTGCTTCAGAATAAGACCATATATCATACGCTTATGCCGTTCTATGTTTCTACGACAAGCCCTACTTCAGCGGAAGGTGGAAAGTGGTTCTACGACCGTCGGGAAGACCAATATCATAAGCAATTTTCATATAATACAAGGTACTACTACCATCCTATTCCCAGTGCAGAAATAAACAGGAATCCCAACCTGGAACAAAACCCTGGTTTTTAATAGTATAGAGTATGAAAAAAATAATTAACATATTGTTGCTTCTTGGCGTAGTTCTCGTGTCCTGCGCTAGGATTGATAATTATGAGGAGCCGAAGGAAACGTTTACCGGAATGCTTATAGACAAAGGTACCGGCGAACCCTTTCACTGCTGTCCTACAGGTGGCACGAAACTGAAGTTGATGGAATATAGCTGGGATGAGAATCCTACTCCATTCTATATCCTCTGCAAGGTTGATGGTTCATTCAATCATACCAAGTTATTCAAAGGAGAATATGGAGTTCAGCCGGTTGGCGCATTTGTGCCTTACCAACAACTGGATGCAGAAGGTAACTACATACGTAATGATGAGGTACGACTCAAGATAGAAGGTACTGTAAAATACACTTTTGAGGTAGAACCATTTCTCCGTCTGGAGTGGGTGGGCGAACCCTCAATTGATGAAAAAGGACGGCTTGTCGGCAAGGTGAAAATAACGAGAGGCACTGATAACCCGGACTATCAAGCTAATATTAATTATATAGCGATGTATGTCTCTTCTACGCCTTCTGCCGGTAATGGTAACTATATTGCAAATTTCAGTCAATATAGGAGCTATGAGGACACTGATGGGAATGCTTATATAGGCGAAGAATTGCAATACACTTCTAAAACAGCACTATATACTGGCCGTACATATTACATAAGATGGGCGGCAAGAACTACAACTATTATAAATGGTGTGCAGCACTTCAATTATTCAGATGTTAAGGCAATTGAAGTTCCTGCCGCTTCTGACTCTTCTGAAGAATAATAACCCCATCAATATGAGGAAACATATCAGATTGATTCTTGCCACTCTGGTGGTTTTCGTTTCTTGTGATTCAAACAAGTCTCGAATTGATGGAAACTGGCTTCCATGTGTCGGGACAATGCCGTCTGCATACTGGAACATAGTTGGTTCTGATGGAATCGATGATTATATGCTCAGCGAATCTCTTATCGGCCTATCTGCTCTGGCTATTGAAGACGGCGTGAACGATGTGATGGTTTGGAGTCAGGAAAGCAAACAGACTGGTTATGTGAATTCAATCAATGAAATCAAACAAAGTGGAGTAAAGTGCCTTGGTGACGTAGGAGTTGAAGAACTTGCACTGCTTCCTGCCGATATGCCCGGTAGCCTTCGCAATATATATGATGGGTATGTACTGATTGACATCGAGCACAATCCGGAGAGTGTAAGTGTCGGCGCTGTTGCCAGCCATGTCTTCAGAGGACTAATCGTAGATATCAAGAAGAAGGATTTATTCGATCAAGCCGGAATAGAGATGCTCTATGATGCTACCCAACAGACGGTGGCTGATTCATGGCATGAGTTTAAAGATAAGTGCAGGAATACGGGTCTTATTTTCAACCATGTCGGCGTGTTTCTGCTTAAGAACATGGTTATTGCCAACAGATGGTTTTGCATAAATATCAACACCGTTTACGGCGACCCGACAGCACCTCGGAACTGGGATCTGTTTTGTGAAGTACTTAACTGGCTTGAACCGAATTCTCCTTGCTATGGCGCTGATGCCGGCAGCGATGAAGGCGACCTTGATGAGATAATCTCACTCTACGGTAATCATTGGGTCCCGTTTGATTGGGGGCATAATACCGTAATGACTTCTCTCTGCTACAAGGAGAATCAGGGTGACCTGAAGTATCAGCCACTTGACCCTAAAACAATAGATTTCTCACTGGACAAAAACTTTATCTCTTACTATATGTCAGATGGAGATAACTGTCAGTGGCTCATGCATTCATTCTATGATAAGTACTATTCTGACCCATTCATTGACAAGACCAAGTGCTCTTTTGGGATGGCATGCGGCAACCTATCGATGATTTCGCCGGCACAAATGAGATTCCTCCTAGAAAAGAAGAGACCTCAGTCAAGTATCTTTGAGCGAGGTAGCTACTACTTCATCGATAAACTTGGCCAGTATAAGGATCGCCAAGCAATCCTAAAACAGATGGCTGAGGCTCAAGCAGCACAGATGAAGAGGAATAATGTGGTGCTCCTGGGTACAGTCACCCGAGATAAGGTTGATTCTCCAGAAGCAATGGAGGGCTATCAGGCAATGGTAGACGCAAACGATAACTTGCTAGGAATAATTGCAATCGCATATTCTCCATATGCGGATTCTGATCAGGAGATTATGTGGGTTACAAATAAGAAAGGAATCGACATTCCGATCGTAATGACCACATACTCTATTTGGAACTGCCAGACAGAGAATCATCTTGATGAAGGTAGCCCTACATATATCGCTCACAAGATGAAGCGAGATGGCAAGAAGTACAATGCTATCTGTATTCATTGTTGGAGTTGGTTCGGTGATACCGGTGACAGCGAAGATGAACTTGCGGAATTCGACACGAAGACATATCCACGCGTTAGTAAGGTAGAGTGTGCGGATATGTGTACCCGTCGTCTTCCTGACACCTACACAACATGTAATCTGGAGGAACTCTTCTGGAGAATACGAATGGAATATCGTCCGGAGCAGACTAAAGCCATCCTTGGATTATAATAAGCTACATTATGCGATACTATAAAACAATAAGTACAAGAGTCGTTACACTAGTAGCTTTAGCTATGTTAATGGCCGGCTGCGCTTCGGATAATCTTACGGATTATGTAAATCCTATGGTCGGAACGGATTGGAATGGCCATACATATCCTGGAGCATCAGTCCCTTTTGGACTTGTTTCGGCAAGTCCGGATACTGGTGTTGATGGTTGGGCCCACTGTTCCGGCTACCGATATCAGGATCCAACGATCATGGGTTTCTCTCAGACTCATTTTAGCGGTACCGGCGCACCCGATATGGGAGATTTTTTACTTGTTCCTGTTACGGGCGAGCCAAAGTTCGAAGTGGGCTCTGAAGATAATCCAGATGAGGGTTATAGATCAAGATTCTCACATGAAACAGAAGTCGCGAATCCAGGCTATTATGCAGTCACCCTCGAAGACTACGGGATAAGATGTGAGGCGACGGCTACAAAAAGATGTACTTTTTACAGGTTCGTTTTTCCTGCCGATCAGAAGTCTGGTATTATAATCGACCTTGATCATGGTATCGGCGATCATAAAACAGATTGCTTGTTAGAATTTACCTCTGATAATACCATCAAGATGATGCGCCGTTCAAGTGGTTTTATAGGGAATCACACATACTATAGTTTCGCAGAATTCTCTGAAGATATTGTCGGTTGTGAATACTCAGAAAATAGAGATAAGGTTTACCTTGAGTTCCCTGCGGGTTCAACAATCCTTGTTCGAATGGGTGTCTCCACCGTAGGCTGTGATGGGGCAGAGAAGAATCTTCGTGTAGAGATTCCTCATTGGGAGTTTGAGGAGGTCAAGGATGATGCCAATGTGATGTGGAATAAGGAACTTGCAAGAATACATGTTCGAAAAGCAGTCAAAGAGGACGATAAAACTATCCTCTATACCGCACTTTATCATACAATGATTGCTCCTATAGAGATTACGGATGTTGACGGCAGGCATTATGGATGGGATGGTAAAATCCATGAAAGTAATGTGGCCCGTTATACAACCTTTTCACTGTGGGATACCTACAGAGCGCTTCATCCACTGTACAATATTATATGTCGGGATAAGAATATCGAGTTCATCAACTCAATGTTGGAGTTTGACAAAGAGTTCGGTGGATTGCCAATCCATGTTTTTGGAATATGGGAAGTATATGGTATGATCGGCATGCACTCTACAGCTGTTCTGGCAGATGCAATCATTCAGGATGTTCCTGGCTTTGATTATGAACAAGCGTACGATGCAATGAAGAGAGAGGTAACGCCCTCTGATATATGGTATCTTAGAGGACTTCACCCGATGAATGAACGGGGTTTCATTCCTGTCGAGAATGAAGATCAATCTGTATCGAAGTTGATGGAATATGCATTTAACTACTGGTGCGTAGCAAGAGTTGCAGATAAACTTGGTAAGACTGAGGAGGCTGCTAAGTATTATGAACTAGCTAAGGCTTACAAGAATGTCTATGACCCTGATAGCGGATTTGTACGAGGTCGTCATGAGGATGGGAGCTGGGTTGAACCATTCGACCCCTATAAAACCGGCAACAGTTATTACACGGAAGGTAATGCCTGGCAGTATAATTTTTATGTGCCGCAGGATATCAATACATATATCGGCATGTTTGGCGGAGATGAGGCCTTCGCTTCCAAACTGGACGAAATGTTTCAAACCAATCTTTCTGATGAAAGTTGTGTTACTCTAGACGTTACCGGTCTTATTGGCCAATACGCACAGGGGAATGAGCCGAGTCATCATGCCGCATATCTATATAATTTCACCGGTCAACCATGGAAGACTCAGGAGATGGTCGCCCGTATAAAGAGAGAAATGTATACTTCTGCTCCGGACGGCCTTTGCGGAAACGAAGACTACGGTCAGATGTCAGCTTGGTATATCATGAGTGCAATAGGGTTCTATCCCGTTACTCCTGCAAGTGGATTCTACGTTTTGGGCACGCCCACTTTCAAGGAGATAGCTCTCCGTTTATACAATGGGAAGCAGTTTGTTGTCAAGGCGCCTAAGGTGTCTGAGGAGAATGTTTATGTTCAGTCAGTAACGCTCAATGGTCGGCCATATACAAAGACATATATATCGACAAATGACGTCCAGAAGGGTGGTGAACTTGTATTTAATATGGGGCCCAAACCCAATAAGGAGTGGGGCGTGGCAGAGCAAGATAGGCCGCATATCTCAATAAATGATTAATGGTATAAAATGATGAGAAAAATATCGATAGCCTTTTCTCTTATAATAATCAGCGTACTCGCCTGCAGTTGTGACCAAAAGAAGGTGTCATACACTCAGTGGGTCAATCCAATAGTCGGGACCGGCTTCACCGGACACACATACCCCGGTGCTGTTCTTCCATTCGGTATGGTTGCGGCCAGCCCGGATACAGACAATACTGATTGGGATCATTGCTCAGGCTACAAATACGAGGATTCAACCATTCAGGGCTTTTCTCAGACACATCTCAGTGGTACCGGAGGTGAAGACATGGGGGATATGATGTTCCAGCCTGTCACAGGTGTGCCTTCTTTCGAATGCGGCCAGAAGGAAAATCCTGATGGGGGCTACCGCTCAAGGTTTTCTCATGATACAGAGATTGCTCGTCCTGGTTATTATGCTGTAACGTTGGACGATTACGGTATTAGAGTTGAGGCCACGGTTACCGAAAGATGTCCTATTTACAGAATTACTTTCCCCAAGGGAAAGCAAGCAGGTGTCGTATTTGATCTTGATCATGGTATTCGCGACAATACCCTAGAGTTCTCCCTTGAAAAGGCAGGTGATCGTTCAATCAAAGGTTTGCGCCGTTCTTCGTTCTTTGTTCGTGACCATACCTTTTATTTCTGGGCAGACTTCTCACAAACACCTCTTGACTGGCAGTTCTCAGAGAATGGGAAGCAATTATATGTTCGCTTTAAGGAAGGTTCTACACTTTACATTAAAATGGCGCTTTCAACCGTAAGTTATGATGGCGCGCATAATAATCTAAAGGAAGAAATCAAAGGTTGGTCCTTTGATAAGATAGCAAAGGCCGCTGACAGGAAATGGAACGAGGCTCTTTCGAAAATTGATGTCCGTTCGGTCGTCAAGGAGGATGACAGGGAGATTTTGTACACGTCACTATATCATACGATGATAGTCCCCAACATCATAACCGATGTTGATGGCCAGTATTATGGCTGGGATACCAAGGTTCATCAGAGCGTCGATGGTACGGAATACACCAACTTCTCATTGTGGGATACCTTTAGAGCGCTTCATCCGCTCTATAACATTATCTGTCAGGATATGAATGTCCAGTTCATCAACTCTTGGCTGGAGCACTGGCGTCAGTACGGTATCCTGCCTATCCATGAGTTCGGTATATATGAAGTGTATGGCATGATTGGTATCCATGCTCTTTCTGTAATTGCTGATGCCATAATGCAAGATATCCCCGGTTTTGATTACGAGGAGGCTTATACAGCGATGGCGGAGCTTGCAGTCGATCATTCTCGAGACTTCACTAAAGGAATAGAACCGCTTTTGAAACTCGGGTACATTCCTTCAGAATTCGAGAATAACGCAGTCTCCAAGACACTTGAATATGCATATGATGAGTGGTGTGTCGCCCAGGTGGCCAAGAAATTAGGTAAAGCAGATGATTGCGAATTCTTTACAAATATCGCTCTCACATATAAGAACGTATTTGATACGGAAAGCGGTTTTGTCCGTGGCCGTCACGCAGATGGCAGTTGGAGAAGTCCCTTCGATCCATTCAGAGTTTCAGGACTCGGGCATCATGATTATACAGAAGGTAATGCATGGCAATACACTTTTTATGTCCCTCAGGATATAACCACGTACATTGCAATGAATGGCGGTGATGAGGAGTTTGACAATAAACTTGATATCATGTTCAACACTGAGCTTGCAGCCGAGGACAATAACACAATCCCGGATGTTACGGGCCTTATCGGCCAGTATGCTCATGGTAATGAACCCAGCCATCATGTGGCTTACCTTTACAATTATGTGGGAAAGCCATGGAAGACACAAGAACTTGTGGCCCGTATAAAGAGAGAAATGTACACAACTGGGTTCGACGGCCTTTGCGGCAATGATGATTGTGGCCAGATGTCTGCTTGGTACATCCTCAGTGCACTGGGCTTCTATCCCGTGACTCCCGCAAGTAATAACTTTGCAATAGGTACACCCAGTTTCCCCGAGGTTACCGTTAATCTCTCTAATGGAAAACAGCTGGTGGTCAAGGCAAAGAATATATCTTTGGAGAATGTATACATACAATCTATGACGCTCAATGGCAGGCCGTACTACAAGTCCTTCATTTCAGTAAAGGATGTTATGGCGGGCGGTGAAATGGAATTCGTTATGGGTTCGACACCAAATACAGCATGGGGGTCATCCGAGGAAGATAGACCAAAGATGTTTATAGAATAATCATAGAACAGGAGATACAAATATGAAGAGAGAAGATATACTTGATGCCGTTGAGAAAGCAACGAGCGTTGCTAAAGATAAAACAGTCGTGCTGGTCGGGGACTTCTGTCTTGATGTATATTACCACATCAATAGTGCAGATCTTGAGCCTTCACTTGAAACTGGATTGATGGTTCGCAGAGTCAATAAACTCAAGGACTCTTTGGGCGGCGCCGGTAATGTCTTTGCAAATCTCTGTGCTTTGGGCTTCGGAAATGTAGTCCCTGTCGGAGTCATTGGTAAAGATATGTTTGGTTTTGAGATGCAGCGTCTTATGCAAGAATGGCTACCGTCTAGTAAACCGCTCTATGTACAGCCGAACGACTGGACGACGCCCGCGTATATGAAGCCAATTCTTGATGGCAAGGAGCAGGAACGAATTGATACCGGTCTCGGAAATACTATTACAGAAGAAACGGTAGACATCCTTCTTTCCGAGATAGGTAAAGCCCTCAAGTCGGCGGATGTGGTCCTCATCAATCAGCAGCTTGAAGGCTCGATATACACGGATAGATTCATTGAGGGCATTAATAAATTCATTATTGAGAACCCGCAGATACCGTTCATTGTTGATGCTCGGACAATCCAGCATCGTTTCCACGGTGTGTGGCATAAACTCAATACTCATGAATTGGCCGGGGAGTGTGGTATCGAACTTGATCCAATGAAGAGCGAATTGCCAATTGATGAACTCAAGGCGCTCATGGAAAGGTATTACAAGCAGGTAGGAGACAAGATGATTGTAAGTCGAGGGGAGTATGGTGCTACTGCATATGATGGCAATTTGTTCGCAACGGCCGAGGGAATCGCATTCATGTGCGAGCTTGATACGGTAGGTGCCGGTGACAGTTTCTTCTCCGGTTTTGCACTAGCAATGGCTGCAGACCTTACTTTAGAGGAGGCGCTCAATATTGGAAATGGGGTGTCAGGTGTCACTGTACAGAAGCTCCATCAGACAGGTACGGCAACTCCGGAAGAACTCAAAACTCTTCTCGAAAAATGTGATTATACATACAATGCCGACGCCAAGCCATATATGGTAACCGAGCCATTCAATGCCGAAATCGTAACTGATTGGAGTTTAATAGAGGCACGTCCGGCAATCGAGTATGCAGTATTTGATCATGACGGTACGATATCAGTTCTACGCGAGGGCTGGGAAGAGGTTATGGAGGCTTGTATGATTGATGCTATAACAGGAGGAAAAGAGGTAGACCTCAAGATTCTAGAAGACATTCGTGTCACCTGTCGCAAATTAATCACAAAGAGTACAGGAATCCAGACTATCAATCAAATGGTGCTGCTCTGTGATATTATCAAAGATTACGGTATTGTCCCTGACAAGGAGATCAAGACTATTCAAGAATATAAGGCTATCTATAATGCCGCTCTTATGGATCATATCCACCATCGTCTTCAGCTCGTTGAGGAAGGCCTTCTTGATCCTAAAGAGGCGACAGTGGCCGGCAGTATAGCCTTCCTGAAAGCTCTCGCAGAAAATGGCGTGAAGGTGTATCTGGCAAGTGGTACAGATACAGATGACGTCCGCCATGAAGCTGAACTCCTCGGATATGCCGAGTTCTTTACTGGTGGAATCTTTGGTTCGGTTGGCGATGTCAACAACGACCCCAAGCGTCAGGTTCTCAGTCAGATTATCGAGAAAGAGGCCGTTGATACACGAAAGCTGGCAATATTCGGTGATGGCCCCGTCGAAATGAGAGTTGCACACGATAATGGTGCCCTTGCTTTTGGCGTACTCAGCAATGAAGTACGCCGATATGGAAGAAACGAGTCTAAGCACGCTCGGCTTCTCCATGCCGGTGCAGATATTCTTGTCCCGGACTTCCTGGAATATAGGAAGATTGTTCCTTTCTTACTTAACAAACAATCATGAGTTTCATCCAGTTCGATAGACGCCTAATAGATCAGAAGTCTCTTTCTGAGAGAAAGAATAAGGTGCATATTGCCGAGATATATGTCAAGGAAGATGCGCCGGATCCGGATCTTTCTCCAGAGATTAGAAGTGCTATTCATGTGACGGCCGAAAACATAATCGCAGCCCGCAAGGCCGATAAGTCGGTTATGCTCTCATTTGGGGCTCATTCAATTAAGAATGGCCTTGGCCCGCTAATGGTTAAATTCATAGAAAAAGGATGGATTACTCATCTCGCGACAAACGGTGCGGGCATCATTCATGACTGGGAGTTCGCCTTTCAGGGTGAGAGTAGTGAATCTGTCGCAGACAATCTTCCTCGCGGACAATTTGGAATCTGGGAGGAGACAGGATCCTATCTTAATTTGATTATCATTGCCGGTGCCTATGAAGGGCTGGGCTATGGGGGTGGTGTAGGTAAAGCAATCGAAGAAAAGGGTATAAGAATCCCTTCAGAAGAAGAACTCATAGATGTAATAAAGACATCACAAGATATGGACAAGGTATCTGCCGCGGCAGATTTCCTTGCCGCAATCAGAAAGGCGCATCTATCAGCAGGATGGTGTGCTATAGATGCACCATATGCTCAGTTCAGCCTTCAGGCGGGTGCTTATAGGCTCGGGGTTCATTCTACTGACCACCCGATGTTCGGACATGATATCATATATACTCACTACCTTAATAGTGGGAGTGCGATAGGCCGTACAGCAGAAAGGGATTTTAAGACTTTTGTGCAGTCGTTCAGCAAAATGGACGATGGGGTTTACCTTTCTCTCGGATCAGCGGTAATGTCTCCTATGCTTTTTGACAAGGCCTTTAAGCTCTGTCCCATACACGGTCACCACATTGTAGTAGTAGACATAGGAGAACTTAAAAAGATGGATCTTTTCAAGAACTCTTCTCCTGCTTCTATCGATTTCATAAAGATAGACAATAGAGTGTTTCTTCTAGCACTGTACCACGAACTATCAGAACTTTCCGGCAATGGAGAATAGTATTATAAAACAGACAGCCAAGGACATTGTCCTTGCAAAAGGGAAGGGGGCTTCGCGTATACTTACCTTTGGCTCAAATCTGGTTCAGAATGGCCTCAGTGATGTGATAGATGAGTTTATTCAGAATGGATGGATTAATCATCTTGCTACGACCGGAACGTCTATCGTCGATGATTGGAATGTGGCGAGAGGGGATGAACCGACAGATAAGACTTTCTATTATATCAATCTCGCAATTTTAGTTGGCAACTGGCTGGGTCTGGGCTTTGGTGAGGCTGTTTCAAAGGTGATTTGCGATGAGATGATATTCATTCCGGAAGCGTCTGAACTTGAGGCTGCAATCCGAGATGCTCAAGATACATCTAAGGTAGAAGCGGCTGCTGAGTTGCTTGGTAAGATAAGAGCGAATGAGGTCCCTTCAGGCCGTCTGTATATCCGTTTCCCAAATCGAGAGCATTCAATAATGTATAGAGCCGCAAAGGCGGATATACCGTTTACTGTTCATCCTCAATTCGGGCTTGATGACTTATTCTTAGACAGTATTTGCTCGTTTGCAGCAATAGGACATGCTTCTGAGGTGGATTTCCTTTATTTTACGAGCAGCGTATACAATCTTGAAGATGGTATATATATTTCTGTCGGTTCGTCAGTTGCATCTCCGATGATCTTCGAAAAAGCCCTTTCGATGTCTCAAAACGTACGGATTCAAAGAGGGTGCAAGATGCACAACCACAAAATAATCGTAGTTGACCTTTCAGAATCAAAATGGGACTGGATGGCAAACGGCGAACCTCCAGAGAATCGTCCGGAGTATTATCTCCGATTCTGCAAATCCTTTTCTAGAGCGGCAGCAAAGAGTATGTACTATATCAGTGCAGACAACAGGGACTTCTTTAGAAAACTTGATGAGGAGTTGCGTGTGTTAGACGGGCCAGAAGGAAGTCATAGTAATTAGAACTTATATGCAAACAACGAAATCTTTGATTGATTGTTGTTTAAAAAGGTTGGTTGGTTTTTATGTAAACAGACGTCAAATTGGCGTCTGTTTATTGTTGGTCAACAAATATGAATTTGGTGATTTGCATTAAACGATTTGTGACATTTATTTGTATGTGTCTTTATCCTTATAATAAGTATCTTTGTGCTAGTAATAGTTGGTGTTACGCTTCGGGCGGCTCCGACAAGACTCCACCCCTCTTCGGAGGGGTGCCGTATTTTAAAACGACTGATATTCGTTTTCATCGTAATAATAGTAATATCCGTGAATTCCAATATTTCATCGCTTGCGAAGAAGGAGCCACCATCATCCGCATCGGTTCTGCAATTTTCGGAGCGAGGTAGGCTAAGATTTTGCCGAAACCATTGACAAATGGTGATTCGTGTATTATATTTGCAATGTAATTAGTGTAGAACAACAGTAAGTTCTCATTTAAACAGACATCTATCCTCGAAGTGGATGTCTGTTTTACTTAAGACATATGCCCATTAACCGAGGGGAGGTACTGCAAGCAAACCCCGATAGTTTTCTCACACTTACTGTTAACTAATTACTTTATGAAAACTAGTCAGACTTTGCTTCAACTCTCCATTGGAGTGGAGGTTGTTAGATTTGTGAAGGTGAGGGCGTATGTCCGTACTCGCTTTGGCAAACCTCAAAAAGTTCGGAGTCACTATCGTAAGTATTCGAGGTGCTTAAGATAGGTTAGACTTGAAAAAGTACCGTAAGGTACGCTTCCCTCTATCCCCTCGGTTTTTTATAAACTTACGATAAGTTCAAGCCATTTGGCGTCTTCGGAGTCGAAGGTGGCGAGGCGGTCGCTGTCGATGTCCAGGACGGCGATGACGCGGCCGTCGGGGCCGAATACCGGAACCACAATCTCACTCTTGGAGGCGCTGCTGCAGGCGATGTGGCCGGGGAACTGCTCCACGTCGGGGACGACTATGGTGCGGGCCTCTTTCCAGGCGGTGCCGCACACGCCGCGGCCGTAGCCTATGCGAAGGCAGGCCGGCGGACCCTGGAACGGGCCCAGAACAAGTTGCGGCCGTCCGGCATCGGTGTGTTTGCCGGCAGCTGCGCTCTCTTCTGCGACGCGGTAAAACCCTGTCCAGAAGAACTTCATCCCCTCGTGCACAATGGCGGCTATCTCTGCCATACGGGCCACAGAATCAGTCTCTTCTGCCAGATACATCCGCACCTTCTCGAACACGCGCAGATAGGCGAAAGTCTTCAGCGACAGGTGGCAGTAGCCAGAAGGATTCTTGTCCAGATAATCCTGGTGATATTCCTCAGCGCTGTAGAAACACTGCAGCGGCCCCAGTTCAGTGACGGGGTCGGCGCCCAGACGCTCCGCCTCGGCGGCAAAGGCGGCCTCCAGCGCAGGCAGGTCGGCTTTGGAAGAATAGTAGACCCCGGTGCGGTAGCGCGTGCCGCAATCCTCGCCCTGCTTATTCAGCGACAGCGGGTCTATAATCATAAAGAACAGCCGGCAGAGAGTTTCCAAGGAAACGGCGGCCGGATTATACTCCACGCGCACCGTCTCGGCAAAGCCGGTATCATCTTTATAGACCTGTTCGTATGTGGGATTGGCAAAACGGCCGTTGGCATAGCCGGGCGTGGTGGAAATCACGCCTGTGACCCCCTTGAAAAAGTGCTCCACGCCCCAGAAGCACCCGCCGGCAAAATATATTCCTTTAAGCTCCATAAGCACAAATGTAGCGAATAAAATGATTATCTTTGATGTCGTAATAACGAAGATGGCAAGCAGCACCACAATAAGCGTCAAAGACCTCTCTATAGGCTATCCCGGAAAGCACTCCGTGAAAACAGTGACGGAGGGCATCTCCGATACCCTGCAAAGCGGGGAGCTGACCTGTCTGCTGGGAGAAAACGGCGCCGGCAAGTCCACGCTGCTGCGCACACTGGCGGGTTTCCAGCCACCGGTAAAAGGCGAGATAGCCATACTGGGCAAGCCGCTCAACTCGTACAGCAACAAAGACCTGGCGCGGGTGATAAGCGTGGTGCTTACAGAGCGCACCGTGCTGCAGAATATGACTGTGGAAGAGCTGGTTGGATTGGGCCGCACCCCTTACACCGGATTCTGGGGCACTCTGTCAGAAACGGATGTCCAAAAGGTGGACGAGGCGCTGGAGATGGTGGGCATCACCGCACTGAAGCATCGACAGATCCAGACCCTATCAGACGGAGAACGGCAGAAGGTGATGATAGCCAAGGCCCTTGCGCAGGAGACCCCGATTATCTTCCTGGACGAACCCACCGCCTTTCTGGACTACCCCAGCAAAGTGGAAATACTGAAACTGCTCCACCGCCTCTCGCGGGAGCAGAACAAGACCATCTTCATTTCTACCCACGACCTGGAACTGGCACTTCAGATTGCCGACCGGCTATGGCTGATGGGCAAAGGCCGCGGCGTTGTCACCGGCCCGCCCCAGCAACTCATTGAAGACGGTACGCTGGAAAGTTACCTCTGCCTCCCGGGCATTAGTACTGTCACGAAGACAAACTAAGTCTTACCACGGCGTCTTCGTGACGCCAAATCCGGCCAAAATGGGATCATTGCTGCCACGAGGATAAGATATAACCTCGTACGTAGTCTTCGTGGCAGACAGAAATAAAAAAGGCTACCGGAGAATTCCAATAGCCTTTCTTATCGTAGATATACCGTTTATCCCAGCATGCTCAGCAGGATACCTGCGGCAACTGCACTGCCGATAACGCCGGCCACATTGGGGCCCATAGCGTGCATTAGCAGATAGTTCTTGGGGTTGGCCTTCAGACCTTCGGTCTGGGAGACGCGGGCTGCCATAGGCACTGCAGAAACGCCTGCCGAACCAATAAGGGGATTGATCTTCTCTACCGGCACGGTGAAAGAAGGCGTAAAACTCTCAAAGGGATTCTGCTTTGACATTATCAGGGTGATGATCGCTGACGAAGATTCCTGATAGTGATATAGGCGGATGTTTCGTAAAACTATGCTATATTTGTAAAAAACAACAAATTATCAGCGACCTGTATGAAATCATCCCTGCGAAAATTCCATATGCTGGCAGTGTATCTGCTCAGTCTCGTGTTCCTTCCCTCCTGCGGGGAGCAGGACCCCATAGGCCCTGAAGACCCTGACGAAAATCAGATTCCGGTCAAGAGTGTTAAACTTGACGTGACAGCCAAGGAACTGGCTCCCGGCGAGATGCTTCAGCTGACGGCGACGCTCCTTCCCGAAAACGCCACCGACAAAGAAGAAATAGTTCTTTTGTGGAACTCTTCCGAACCTGCTGTTGCACGGGTCAGCGATACAGGTCTTGTGACAGCAGTAAGCGACGGTGTGGCAGTTGTAACCGTATCTATTACTGCCGACAATAAAGCTCAATGTGAGATTACGGTCAAGAGTCCGGACCGTGTCGACGGCGTCGTCAAGGCATCTGATTTTGGGCAGACCGGAAAGAGCAACACAGAAGAAACCGCGGCCGGATACGATTATTCATATCAATTTGCTCCCCGGGCCGCATGGGCCTCTGACGAAGTAATGAGTGCCGTTTCTGATGTGTGGACCGACGGCCATATGTACAGTTTCAGGCTTCCGGCCACGAAAGATTCTTTCTATGGCAATTCTTCGTGCCTTGCTACAGACGATATTATCGTCTTCCGGGATTGTGATGCTTTCCCGGGCGGAGCCGCTATCAAGATTGACACCTGGGATGTCTGGAACAATTCAGGTACGGCCGAAAGCTATGAGTACAGGGGATACCGGGTCCCGATCGAACAGGTGTTCAAGCAGCTGCATATGGAAACGGCCCAGCTCAATCTGGGAGAAATCCGGCAGATAGTAGACGAAGAAGGCAATCCTGTTGAGTTTGTTCCCACCAAGGCTGGCGGCGGATTTGAAATCGCCATTCCCGAGATGTTTGGCAAGGATTTCACTGCCTCGCTCAATCTTGGTGACAACTTGTCGATTACGCCTAAAATGAGGATTGGCTTCAATATGGACATAGCCGCCGATGTGGTGGATTTCAAGCTTACCTATGCCCGCTGCAGGGTGGAGGCTGAAGCCGACCTTTCATGCGATTTGACTTTCAAGGCGTCGGTCGAGAAGAAGTTCAGGACCAAGAGACTCACTGTTTTTCTGGGTGCCATCCCAGTCGGACCTGTAGTGATTTCTCCGGTTGTCACGATGGACTTCGAGATCAAGCTCTCCGGACAGGTAGACCTCACCTTCTCCGTAGCTTACCAGAAAAGCGTATATGCCCACGCATTCTACAACGGCTCAAACCTGATGTGCCGAGTGGGCGAAAAGGCGCCGGCTGACCCCAAGGATCCTTTCTCCGTGACCGGCAGTATGTCCGGAGCCGTAGAATTTGGTCCCAACCTGGGAATGGGTGTTTCCCTGTACGGTGGTGCCCTGGAACTGGGCGTTGACTTCGATCCGCACCTGGTTTATACGGTGTTCAGTTCATACCCCATAAGTGTGGATTCCTTCCGGGGAATCCTCAATGGTACATACGATACCAACTGGCTTTCATATGCCGGATACGAGCCCTCGCTGGCTTTCAGTTTCGGGGGCTTCATCAAAGCCGCCTATGCCTGGTCGATGGACTTTCAGGTTCCTGAAGATCTGAGCCTTTCATATTCTTTTGGTAAGACCTATGTGGTGCCTCAGCTTGCCGACGAAGTGACGATTCATCCGAATAACGGCTCTACGACGTTCAAGGCATACCTGAAGAACAAAGCTATGTATACCGGGGATATGTATTTGGAAGTCTCGGAAGAGAATCCCACAGGACCGCCCATAAAGGTTCCGTTCACCATATCGGGTACGCCCGGGAACGAAGATGGAGAGGTGGCGGAGTGCACGGCTGTTTTCGCCCCTGAGAAAGATGGAGTCCATTATCACGCAACCGGACCGTTTATGACCATCAAGCCATTCGGATACGAAGTGAACGCTTCGTTGTTGCCGAATAAGTACCATATGGTCAACAAGACGTTCTATTCTGTCGATCAGGCAACTGATAATGCAATCCGGGCCGTTCTCGCAGATCTGTACGCTTGCCGTAAGGGAGAATGGAAGGGTTGTAACTGGTTCGACAAAGATGTGCCGTTCTGTGAGTTGAAGAACGTGAAACTGCACAAAGAGTCCGATGAGAATACGGCATATTACAAGGAAATCAATCCGGCTTTCTTCCAGACCCAGGTTCAGATTTTTATTCCTGATGAGTGGGAGATGGGAGGTAGCCTCTCGATTGGGGACCACACGGGCAACTTGAATGATACGGGCTGGGAGTTGTACTTGCCGGAAAAAGCCGAGTTCTCTTCCATTACCATAGATGATCCCAACCTGGCCAATGCTGTCCTGGCACCGTCCAGAACGTTCACCATCCATTCTCCGCGTCTGGGTCGATTCAACGGCGGTTTCGGTATTCCAAAGGATAACCCGGCTGACGCGCAGATCGACTTGAGCGGGACGGGCATCCAGATTTTTTATGCCTATTTCGAAAAGGATGGAGAGACTGTTCCCTTCACAGGAACCGTCATTCTGGACAACTGCGACAGCCTGCGTCATTTCGAATTTTATAAAAGGCTCCCCGCTATGGCTTCTTTCAGGAATACACCCAAGCTGAAAGGTCTCTATGTCAATATTTACAATGATACGGTCGAGGACATCACTCCGCTGGTTAATTATGCCGGTGAGGTGGACGAACTTCGCATCCGAAAGGTAGATAGCAAGTCCGCGGAGCTGATAGGAGAGAACCTGCTGTTCAAAGAGTTGACAATAGAGGATATAAAGTCTCCGAGCAACGTTACTCTGACGGGCAGGGACGACCTGATAAGTGTGTGTGTGAACGGAGCCGGGACGGTAACCATCAGCGACTGTCCCCATATAAAGAAGGTAGAAACTTATGCCGGCCAAAACAATATTAAGCCAAATCAGTCGCTTTTAATTTCTAACTGCCCCGAGCTGGGTCTTACCTTTACCAGCCTTGATGGTTACGTGGAAAATGAAGGCTCATATAAGGGCTATCTCTGGCTGAACGCGTCGGACCAGATCAGCATCAGTAACTGTCCCGAGGTTGTGAGTGTCAGGTGGGGAAAGACGGAAAGGCGGTTGAATATTTCTAATTGTGAGAAATTGCGGTTTGCCGGTAACGGCTCCAACAACGGCTATTTCGGCGGCCACCATTATTCATCTTCTGATTTTGACCTTGGAAATTGGGGCGGTGAATTGCGGGAATGGTCCATTACCGGCTGTCCGAAGTTGGAGGAGCTGGCGCTTGCATCCGCCCATCTGGACGGAGTCCTGCCGGCTCTGCTGCAACAACTTAAAGAGCGTTCGTACGGTAGTTCGGCGTATCCGTTCAAATACGCCTATGAGATCTACTACGAATTCAGCGGCGATGTTCAGCCTAACCCTTGGCATTACCGGCTGGGGTCTACTAACCCGAACGGGTATTATCTGCCCGGAGAACCCGGCAGGGCCTTCAATCATATCAGTTATACCTGGTTGGTTTCTCCCTGGGATGAATAATTATCCTAAAGTGCGCAGACAAACTGCACAAGGCACACCAGCGAGACCATAACGAATTCGGCAAGCCTTGGGAATGGACTTCCCAGGACGGATTCCTAACAAGCACGGCCAGATGGCCGATTGTCGTATCAACTGCGACCTTGTCGTGTAATATGGTTGTGTCTTTGGCTGATAGCGACGGAGACGGGAGCCCCGAGCCGTATGCACCAATATTCCGGTTTGAGGATATCAGCTTCTCAGAAGAAGCTGGAGTTGAATACTCACTGAACTATTCTTTCGAATACGAATAGTTCTTTTGCAGCGCTCTATAAAAAGTCACCCCTTCGTTTTCGAAGGGGTGACTTTTTGTATTGTGTTGAGCTGTAGCGGGATGCGCTCCTGCTAGATGGCGCCTTAGCCGAGCATACTCAGCAGGATACCTGCGGCAACTGCGCTGCCGATAACGCCGGCCACATTGGGGCCCATAGCGTGCATCAGCAGATAGTTCTTGGGGTTGGCCTTCAGACCTTCGGTCTGGGAAACGCGGGCTGCCATAGGCACTGCAGAAACGCCTGCGGAACCAATCAGCGGGTTGATCTTCTCTTTTGAGAAGACATTGAGCAGCTTGGCCAGCAGCACACCGCCGCCGGTGCCGATGCCGAACGCCACGATACCTACGCACATAATGCCCAGGGTCTGCCACTGCAGGAAAGTGTTGGCAGTGGCGGTGGCACCCACGGTGACACCCAGGAAGATGACCACGATGTTGTTCAGCTCGTTCTGGACAGCCTTGCTCAGACGCTCCACAACGCCGCTCTCGCGGAACAGGTTACCCAGCATAAGGCAGCCGATGAGCGGAGCAGCAGAGGGGAGAAGCAGCGCAATGATGATGGTGACCACGATGGGGAAGAGGATCTTCTCCCTCTTGGAGACGTTGCGCAGCTGCTTCATCTGGATTTCACGCTCTTTCTTTGTGGTGAGGGCGCGCATAATGGGCGGCTGAATGATGGGCACCAGAGCCATATAGCTGTAGGCAGCCACGGCAATGGGACCCAGCAGGTGCGGAGCCAGCTTGCTTGTCAGGAATATGGCCGTAGGACCGTCTGCACCGCCAATGATACCGATGGAAGCAGCCTCGGCAGAGGTGAAGCCCATCAGGTGAGCCACGATAAAGGTGGCAAAGATACCCAGCTGTGCGGCAGCGCCCAGCAGCAGGCTCTTGGGATTGGCAATCAGCGGACCGAAGTCGGTCATAGCGCCCACGCCCAGGAAAATCAGGCACGGATACACGCCCAACTTGACACCTATGTAAAGGATGTCCAGCAGGCCTCCGTCGGCCAGAATATGCCTGTAGCTGTGGTAGAACGGACTGTCGGGATTCAGGAACTCGTCGTTCCAGAGCTCTGTGTGGAACAGATTGGCGCCGGGGAAGTTGGTGAGCAGCATACCGAATGCGATGGGCAGAAGCAGCAGCGGCTCATACTTCTTGACGATGGCCAGATAGAGCAGGAAGCAGGAGATGACCAGCATCACCAGAGTCTTCCACCCGCCGGGGGTGGCGAACATCTGGGCAAAGCCGGTGTCGCCCGCAAACTTGCTCATAGTCTCGCCAAAGTCAAACTGCTGAGCCAGCAGCGGCATTGCCGCAAACATTGCGACAAAGCACACCAATACCCTCAGGATTCTTTTTGAGGCAGAATTCTTCATCGATTCAGCGTTATGCAATCTCTACCAGAGGGTCGCCACTCTGTACGGACTGGCCGTTGGATACGAGAATCTTGGTCACGGTGCCGGCATTGTCGGCCTGGATGGCGTTCTCCATCTTCATAGCCTCGAGGGTGAGCAGCAGGTCGCCTGCCTTCACAGCCTGGCCTTCGGTAACGGCGATGCTTACAACAACGCCGGGCAGGGGAGATTCCACCACCTTGCCGGCTCCGGTGGGAGCCTTGGGCGCAGCGGCAGCGGCAGCGGGAGCTGCAGCGGCGGCTGCCTTGGGAGCTGTAGCTACGGGCTTGGGAGCAGCCTCGTCTTGCAGAAGCTCTGCAGCGTAGGATTTACCATTCACGGTAACCTGAAGCAGTTCGCCGTTCTGCTCAACGGTTGTCTGGTATTCGTTTCCGTTTATCTTGAAATTAAATTTCTTCATTGTTTTGGATTCTAAGAATTAATTAAAATGGTGCCAGGTGCTGTGATCGTTGTGCACGATGGTGATCACACCGCTCTCGTTGTCGTGAGCCTCCTCGCTGAAGAGATAGAGGGCGGCGGCAATCGCAGCCGCGGTCTCCTCGTCATCTTCGTGCAGGGGAGCGTTGGGATTCTCTGCCACAGCGGCGTGAGCCTTCTTTGCAGGTGCGGCAGCCGCAGCCGGGTTCTTTTTCAGAGCCAGGAGGGTGAAAACCTGCAGCACAAGCACCAGCAGAAGCAGTATCACGAACACTATGCCGATGCCGATGCCGGTCATTGACCAGACATCGCTCCAGTTAGTAGCTAATAACATAGTCATAACCGCAATCGTTTTTACAGAGGGATGTTGCCGTGTTTCTTGGCGGGCAGGCCAAGGTTCTTGTCACGCAGCTGATGCAGCGCGCGGATCACGCGGAAACGGGTGTTGCGAGGCTCAATGACATCGTCGATATAGCCGTAGCTGGCAGCCTTGTAGGGGTTGCAGAAGAGATCGTCATACTCTTTCTTCTTAGCCTCCTTGATGGCAGCGGCCTCTTCGGGGGTAGCTGCAGCCTTGATCTCCTTGGAGTAAAGCACTGCAACTGCACCGTCGGCGCCCATAACTGCGATGTTTGCGGTGGGCCAGGCATAGTTCATATCGCCACGTAGCTGCTTGCAGCTCATCACGATGTGGCTGCCGCCGTAGCTCTTGCGAAGGGTAACGGTCACTTTGGGAACAGTGGCCTCGCCAAAGGCGTAGAGCAGCTTAGCGCCGTGCAGAATCACGCCGCCAAACTCCTGCTGGGTGCCGGGAAGGAAGCCGGGCACGTCCACCAGAGTCACGATGGGAATGTTGAAAGCGTCGCAGAAGCGCACGAAACGGGCACCCTTGCGGCTGGAGTTGATGTCCAGCACACCGGCCAGCATCTTGGGCTGGTTGGCCACGATACCTACGCTGATGCCGCCCATATGGGCGAAGCCCACGATAATATTGCGGGCATAATCCTTATGAATCTCGAAGAACTTGCCGTCGTCCACAATGGCGTTGATGACCTGGTACATATCGTACGGCTCGTTGGGGCTGTCGGGAATGATCTCGTTCAGAGAGTCTTCCTTGCGGTCGATGGGGTCATTTGTGGGAACGTAGGGCGGTTCCTCGCGGTTGTTCTGGGGAATATAGCTGATGAGCTCTTTGATAGTGGCCACAACCTCTTCTTCGGTGTCGCAGGCAAAGTGAGCCACACCGCTCTTGCTGGCGTGCACGCTGGCGCCGCCGAGCTGCTCCTGGGTCACCTTCTCGCCCAGCACCTGCTCCACTACTGCGGGGCCGGTGAGGAACATATAGCTGGCATTCTTGCGCATAATGGTGAAGTCGGTGAGGGCGGGGGAGTAAACCGCACCGCCGGCGCAAGGGCCAAGGATGGCGGAAATCTGAGGCACAACGCCGCTGGAAAGGATGTTGCGCTCGAAAATCTCTGCATAACCGGCAAGGGCGTTGACACCCTCCTGGATACGTGCTCCGCCGGAGTCGTTGAGGCCGATCACGGGAGCGCCGACCTTCATTGCCTGATCCATAACCTTGCAGATCTTCTGTGCCAGGGTCTCTGACAGCGAACCTGCATTCACGGTGAAGTCCTGTGCAAAAATGTAAACGAGGCGGCCGCCGATGGTGCCGTAACCTGTCACGACGCCGTCGCCCAGGAACTGCTTCTTCTCCATTCCGAAGTTGGTGCAGCGATGCAGCATAAACATATCGAATTCTTCGAAGCTGCCCTCGTCAAGCAACATAGCGATGCGTTCGCGTGCGGTATATTTGCCCTTTTCGTGCTGGGCGTCAATCCTCGCCTGGCCTCCGCCGATGCGCGCCTTCTCGCGATTTTCGATAAGCGCTTTAACTTTTTCGAGTTGTTGACTCATTATGATGATGATTTATTTGTTGAACTATTTCTCTTTGGGGTTCTCACAAATCTCGGTGAGTACGCCGCAAGTGCTCTTGGGATGCAGGAAAGCGATGTTCAGGCCCTCTGCGCCCTTGCGGGGAGCTGCATCGATAAGGCGTACGCCCTTGCTCTCGGCGTCTGCCAGGCAGGCAGCCACGTCTTTGGTCTTGAAAGCGATGTGATGCATACCGCCGCGGCCGCCGTTCTTCTCTATGAACTTGGCGATGGTGCTCTCTTCGCTGGTGGGTTCCAGAAGCTCCAGCTTAACTTCGCCAATCTTGAAGAAAGCAGTCTTAACCTTCTGGTCCTCTACAACCTCGATGTTGTAGCATTTAAGACCCAATACGTTCTCGTAAAACGGAATAGCCTCTTCCAGAGAAGGGCAGGCTATGCCGATGTGTTCAATCTGTGACAATTCCATAGCTGATTTTTAATTTATAAATTGATTTTTTGAAAAATTTCAACCAAAAACGCCCAAAGTTACAAAATTTATGACACAATACCTATAAAAAAAGAGCGCCGGTTCAACAACTTATGAACCGGCGCCCGTTTGGATAGTATTTGTTTGGTTAAGTGAATCTACTGCTGCATATTGTGGTATACGTTCTGCACGTCATCGTCCTCTTCAATCTTCTCCAGAAGCTTCTCTACAGCTGCCTGATCGTCGGGCGAAAGCTGCTTGAGATCGGTGTTGGGGAAGCGGTCGAACTTGGCGGACATAATCTCGTAGCCGTTGCTCTCGAGATACTGCTGAATCTTGTTCATCGCAGTGAACTCGCCGTATATCATAATCACCTTGGGATCGTCTTCATCTTCGCCGGTACCGTCGCGGAAAACCTCTTCTGCACCGTAGTCGATAAGCTCCAGCTCCAGCATCTCAAGATCGATGTCGTCGCGGTCCTTCACTGTGAAGACGCTCTTGCGGTCAAACATAAACTCCACGCTGCCGCTGGTGCCCAGGTTGCCGCCGAACTTGTTGAAGTAGCTGCGGATGTTGGCCACGGTGCGGTTGGTGTTGTCGGTGGCAGTCTCTACCAGGATGGCGATGCCGTGAGGGCCGTATCCTTCGTAAAGAACCTCCTTGTAATCGCCCTGGTCCTTGTCGGTGGCACGCTTGATGGCGCGCTCCACATTCTCCTTGGGCATATTCTCGCTGCGGGCCTCCTGCAGCAGCGCACGCAGACGGGGGTTGCCGGTGACATCGGCGCCGCCCTGCTTCACTGCGATGGTGATTTCCTTACCGATTTTGGTAAAGGTCTTGGCCATATGGCCCCAGCGCTTGAACTTGCGCTCTTTGCGGAATTCAAATGCTCTTCCCATAGATACTAGTTTTCTGCGTTTTCGAGACGGGAGATATACTTGTCAACCTCCATAGCTTCTACTGTAGTAGGATATTTCACCTTGATGTCATTGTAGAAACCCAGGGCTTCGTCTTTGCGGCCCAGAAGCTCGGCTGCGAGGCCGGCCTTGAGCAGGTAAGCTGCGGTGAACACGCTGCTATTGGTCTTGATGGCAGACTTGTATGATGCAAGTGCATTCTCCATCTGGTCCAGACCGGCATAAGCGTCTCCCAGGCAGCTGAGTGCGCGTGCCTTGAGGATAGGATCCTTGCCATTGTATTTCTTCAGGTACTCTACAGCCTCTGCATAGTTCTTGAGCTGCAGCTGGCAGATGCCGGCGTCAAAATAAACGCCCTGACCTGCCTTCTTGCCGTACTGGCTGATAACGTCGGCAAAACCAAGCACGTTGCCGTCGCCGTTAAGAGCCTGCTCGTACTGCTCCATCTGGAAATAACGCTCTGCGCCTGCTGCGGCGGCCCTTGCCTCTTGCTGTGCGGGTTTGAGCACCCAGCGGTTGAGCGCCAAAAGTGCGCATACAGCGATGAGGATGATGAGCAGGATGGTGCTGAGCAGATTGCCGTTCTTCTTCAAAAACAACTCAAGTCCCGAAACAGCTTCGCCCACGGCCTGCTGATTCTCGGGTTTGTTGTTGACTTTCTTTGTTGCCATTATGTTTAGATTTTAAAATTTGCGGATTTTAAAGCGTGCAAAATTATAATAAAAATGCGAAACCACAATAATTATTTGTACTTTTGAGGCGCTATGTACCTGAAGAAAATCAACATACAGAATTTCAAGAATATTGCCCGCGCAAGCATAGAGTTTTCCCCGGCGCTGAACTGCATAAGCGGCGACAACGGCGAGGGCAAGACCAACCTGTTGGACGCAATATTCTATCTCTCAATGACCAAGAGCTACTTCAGGCAAAGCGAGCAGTACACCCGCACCATAGGGGAGAAGACAATGGTGCTGAGCGGCGAATACATTGCCGGCGACGGCACCGAGTCCCTGGTGGCGGTGATGCTGGACGGCGAAGAGAAGCAGGTGCGCCTGAACAAGAAAAACTACACCAAATTCTCCGACCATATAGGGCAATACCCCATAGTGATGATTTCTCCCTCCGACACCTCGCTTATAAACGAAAGTGCCGAGGCCCGGCGGCGTTTTATGAATATGATGCTCTCCCAGACCGACCGGGAGTATATGCGCGCCCTGCAGAGCTACAACAAGCTGCTGCTCTACCGCAACCGGCTGTTCAAAGAAGACAATGTAAACGCCGACCTGCTGGACACCATCACCATAAAAATGGCCCCTTTTGCCACTTATATATATGAAAAGCGCAAGGCTTTGTGCGAAGGGCTGCAAGAGCTGGCGGCGGAGTATTACCGGCGCCTGTCAGACGGCAAGGAGGCCATCTCGCTGGGCTATCAGTCAGACCTGCAGAAGGCGACTCTTGAAGAGCTGATGGCCCGCAATCTGGAGCGCGACCGCATCTTGAAATTCACCGGCTCCGGCCCTCAGCGGGACGATATCATCTTCAAGATGAACGACTGTCCCATAAAGAGTTGCGGCAGCCAGGGCCAGCAGAAAACCTTTGTCCTGGCGGTCAAGCTGGCGCAGTTTGTGATGATGCGCCGCCACTACGGCTTTGCCCCGATACTGCTGCTGGACGATGTGTTTGACAAGCTGGACAGCGGCAGGGTGGAGTTCTTGCTTAAGACTGTTGCCAGCGAAGACTTTGGCCAGATATTCGTGACCGACTGCAACAAGGTCCGCCTGAAAAGCATAGTGGCCGGGATGGATGTTGACTCCCGGATGTTCACCGTGAAAAATGGCGTTTTTGCCGCCGACAACTAGTCTATGGACCGCAAGAAATCAGCCACTATAGGAGAAGTGCTGGAGCGCTACCTGGCCGACAGTCCTTTGGCCGACGGGTTGCGCTTTTCCCGCGTGTGCCAGGCCTGGAACGATGTCGTGGGGCCTTCTGTAGCCTCTATGAGCTCCGGCCAGAAGTTCTCTGCCGGCGTGTTCACCGTGCGCCTGGGCAGCAGCGTGCTGCGTATGCAGCTCCAGATGAGTGTAGAGGACATCCGCGCCCGTATGAACAAGATCCTGGGCGACAGAACCGTGCAGAAAATCAATCTCAGATAATGCTTCATAAAATAGTTATAGACGCCGCGGTGCCCTACATCAAGGGCGTGTTTGAGCCGTATTTCCAGCAGGTGGAATATGTCCCCGGCGCAGCCATCGATGCCGATATGGCCAGGGATGCCGACGCCCTGGTGATCCGCACCCGCACCAAGTGCAACGCCGCCCTGCTGGAAGGCTCGGCCGTGAAAGTGATCGCCACCGCCACTATTGGCCTGGACCACATCGATACCGATTGGTGCAAAGAACACGGCATAGCCGCCTTCAATGCCCCCGGCTGCAATGCCGACGGCGTGATGGAATATGTCTTTGCGGCGCTTAACGTATTTGCCAGGAAAATGCCCCTGGAAGGCGCCACGCTGGGCGTGATTGGGGTAGGGCAGGTTGGCCACAGGGTGGCCGATATGGGCCGAAAACGCGGCTTCCGGGTGCTGGAAAATGACCCTCCGCTGCAGGCGGCCGGCACATCCAGGCAACTGGTGGACCTGGACACCCTGCTTCGCGAGAGCGATATAGTAACCATCCATATCCCGCTTTGGGCAGAAAACCGCGACTTTGCAAACGCCGCATTCTTTGAAAAGATGAAGCCCGGCGCCATATTCATCAACGCCTCCCGCGGCGGCATAGTGGACGAAGCAGCCCTGCTGGCGCACCGCGACAAACTCTCCGCCCTGGCCATAGACGTCTGGAAAGGCGAGCCCAATATAAATCCGGCGCTGCTGGCCGCCGCCGACATCGCAACTCCGCACATTGCCGGCTACACGATTGTGGGCAAGATAAACGGCACTGTCGCTTCCGTTCGCAACGTGGCCCGCACTCTGGGCATAAAAGAGCTGGAAAACTTCTCGATACAACATAGTTACAAACCTTATAACATAGAAGGTTATGACATCTTGGCCGACGATGCAGCACTGCGCGCCGACCCCTCTGCCTTCGAGAGCCTTCGCAACCACTACAATCTGCGCGGATAGTGTAATATGATTTTTTGATTATCTTCGCAGGTTGATTATACCCTTCACAGCGATGATTACCAATAAGGCCATAGAGGCTTTCAGGCAGATAGAGACTCCGTTTTATTATTACGATATGGCGCTGCTGCAGCAGACACTGCAGGAGTGCAGCAAGCAGGCCGGTCTATACGGCTTCCAGGTGCACTATGCCATAAAGGCCAACGACGACCCCCGCATACTGGCTATGGTGCGTGATTACGGCTTTGGCGTGGACTGCGTCAGCGGCGGCGAAGTGAAACTGGCCCTTGATGCCGGCTTCGCCGCAGAGAAGATAGTTTTTGCCGGCGTAGGCAAAACCGACCGCGAAATCAACCTTGCGCTGGATGCCGGCATCGGCTGCTTCAACGTGGAGTCCATCCCCGAGCTGGAGGTCATCGATGCCCTGGCCCGCGCCAAGGGCGTGCAGGCCCCCGTCTGCATCCGTGTGAATCCCGACATAGACGCCCACACCCACCGCTACATCACCACCGGCCTTGAAGAGAACAAGTTCGGCATCAGCGCCTGGGCCTTTGACGAGCTGGTGGCCGCCCTGCGCGCCGCAACCAACATCGCCTTCAAGGGCCTGCACTTGCACATCGGCTCGCAAATCACCATTATGGAGCCGTTTAAGCTGGAGTGCAAGCGTGCGCTGGAAATCGTGGCCAAGTTCCGCGAAGCGGGCTTCGAAGTCACCGACCTGAATCTGGGAGGCGGCCTGGGCGTGGACTACGACTACCCGTCGCTGAATCCCGTGGCGCCTTTCGAGGCCTGGTTCGGCACTGTGGCAGAAAACCTGCCCGTTGGCCACGGTCAGACAGTGCACTTTGAACCCGGACGCGCCCTGGTGGCCCAGTGCGGCCACCTGATTTCCCGCGCGGTGTTTGTAAAGAAGGGCAAAGAACGCAAGTTCGTGATACTTGACGCCGGTATGAACGACCTCATAAGGCCGGCCCTCTACGGCGCAAGGCACTATGTAGAGAACCTCACGTCCCGCGGCGGAAAGCTCCGCTACGACGTCGTGGGACCCATCTGCGAGAGCTCCGACACCTGGGGAGAAGGGCTGCTGCTGCCCGCCACCAGCCGCGGCGACCTGTTTGCCATATGCACCGCCGGCGCCTATGGTCAGGTTATGAGCATGCGCTACAACCAGCGCCCCTTTGCCAAGGCATATTATTCTGATGAAATATTGAAATAAGATATGTTTGAGAACTTAACAGACAGATTAGAGAGATCGTTTAAACTTATAAAAGGCCAGGGCCGCATCACCGAAGTCAACATCTCGGAGACCCTGAAAGAAGTGCGCCGCGCCCTGCTGGACGCCGACGTCAGCTACAAAACCGCAAAAACATTCTGCGACACCGTAAAGCAGAAAGCAATAGGCCAGAACATCCTGATTGCCGTAAAGCCCGAGCAGATGATGGTCAAGATCGTTCACGACGAACTTGCCGAGCTTATGGGCAGCGAGCATTCCGAGATCAACGTCAAGGGCAACCCCGGCACTGTGCTGGTGGCCGGCCTCAACGGTTCCGGTAAAACCACCTTCACCGGCAAGCTGGCCCTCTGGCTCAAGAGCAAGAAGGGTATGAAAGTGCTGGTGGCCGCGTGCGACACCTTCCGCCCCGCCGCCATAGAACAGTTAAAGACCCTCTGCGGCCAGGTCCAGGTGGAATGTTACAGCGAAGACGGCGTCAAAGACCCCATCCAGATAGCCCAGAACGCCATTTCCAAGGCCCGCCGCGAAGGCTACAGCGTGGTGGTTATAGATACCGCCGGCCGCCTGGCAGTGGATGAAGAGCTGATGAACGAAATCTCTGCCCTGCACCAGGCCGTGAAGCCCACCGAGACACTGTTCGTGGTGGATGCGATGACCGGTCAGGACGCTGTGGAAACCGCCAAGGCCTTCAACGACCGCCTGAACTTTGACGGAGTGGTCCTCACCAAGATGGACGGCGACACCCGCGGCGGTGCTGCCCTCTCTATCAAGGCGGTGGTGGACAAACCCATCAAATTCATCTCCAACGGAGAGAAGATGGAGGCGCTGGACATATTCTACCCCAAGCGCATCGCCGACCGAATCCTGGGTATGGGCGACGTCGTTTCCCTGGTAGAAAAGGCTCAGGAGCAGTACGACGAAGAGGAGGCCCGCAAGCTGCATAAGAAACTGGCCAAGAACCAGTTCACCCTCTGGGACTTCTACGGTCAGATACAGCAGATAAAGAAGATGGGCAACATCAAGGACCTGGCGTCTATGCTGCCCGGCGTGGGCAAGGCCCTCAAAGATGTGGACATAGACAACGACAGTTTCAAGAGCATAGAGGCTATGATTCTCTCTATGACGCCCTACGAGCGTGAGAATCCCGACCAGATCAACGGCAGCCGCCGCAAGCGCATAGCAGCGGGCAGCGGTGTCACCGTGGTGGATGTCAACCGCCTGCTGAAGCAGTTCGAAGGCACCCGCCGCGTTATGAAAAACTTTGCCGGAGGCAGCAACATCGCCGGCAGTATGATGAGAAAACGCAGATAAACTATGATACTTTTAGACGGAAAAGCCACTGCCGCCGCCATCAAGGCGCAGATTGCGGCAGAAGTTGAACAGATGGTCGCATCCGGGCGCAAGCGTCCGCACCTGACCGCCATCCTGGTGGGCGAAGACGGCGCCAGCAAGACCTACGTGGCCAATAAAGAGAAGGCCTGCGCGGCCGCCGGATTTACCTCCGAAGTGGTGAGAATGCCCGCAGACACCACCGAAGAGCGCCTTCTGCAAGAGGTGGCCCGCCTTAACGCCGACCCCGACGTGGACGGCTTCATAGTGCAGCTGCCGCTCCCCAAACATATCAACGAGAGCCGCGTGATAGAGGCCATTGACCCCCGCAAAGATGTGGACGGTTTCCATCCCGAAAACGTGGGCCGGATGGTGCTCGGGTTGGACAGTTTCGTTTCTGCAACTCCCTATGGCATAGTGGCTTTGCTGGATCATTACGGCATTGAGACCAAGGGCAAGCACTGCGTGGTGCTGGGCCGCAGCAACATAGTGGGCCGCCCCATTGCCAATTTGCTTAGCCAGAAAGCGCAGCCGGGCGACTGCACGGTGACCATCTGCCACAGCCGCACCAAAGACATCGCCGCCTACACCCGCGAGGCCGACATCATAATCGCCGCGCTGGGCGTGCCCGAATTCCTGAAGGGCGATATGGTGAAGGATGGCGTAGTGGTTGTGGACGTGGGCATTACCCGCGTGGCCGACAGTTCCGAGAAGGGGTATCACCTGGTGGGTGACGTCGCCTTTGATGAAGTTGCCCCCAAGGCATCTTACATCACTCCCGTCCCCGGCGGCGTGGGTCCTATGACCATCGTGTCGCTCCTAAAGAATACTTTGAAGGCCGCGTCCTCCGCTGCGCGTTAAAAACAAGCTTTGCTCCGGGCCAGTCGGCTCGTCGCGCCTGTTCCCTACGCAAACTTGTTTTTCCGCTTGCTCCGGAAGCGGCGTCTCGGATTAATCGTAGACTTCTATGGGGCAGTAATGACCGCCACGCTCGTTTTCGGGCGGTAGCGTCATATAATCACCGAACATCTTCTCCAGATACCTGTCCGGATGCGCGGGCCCGGAGAACATCTTCCCTTCGAACTCAATATCCTTGCACGGGAAAATATCACTTATGCACCTTGGCGAGGGGAAGTGGGTATAGTAGCGGCTCATAACATCGCTTTTAATGATAGCCGCGTGCAGACGCGCTATGCTGGTCATAAGCCATACGAACGGCCACAGGATATATGCCGCCGCCTTTACCAGAACCCGCCGCAGAGCAGATTTATACGCCACTTTGCCGTAGTTATGCATCTCGCGTGAAACCCGGCGATAGAAAAAGCAGATAAACTTCTTGACTCTCATAGAGGGGACTCGCTCTACCAGAATTACATCCAGAAAAAGCCCCCGGTACTTCTGGCATCGCGATTCGGGCTGGTCAAAGAGCGAGTGAAGGTCGCGGATGCGGGGCGACATCTCAAAATGATTGGGGTCGGTGGTCCAGTCCTGATAGGCCAGATCGGGCGGGAGAGAGGCCAATGCAGCGGCCTTGAATCGCTTGTAATCCTTCTTGAGGATGCAGATGTCCATATCGTCGTCCCAGGGGATAAAGCCTTTGTGACGTACGGCCCCGAGAAGGGTACCGGCATCCAGCCAGTAATCTATGCCCTCGCGGCGGCATATCTTGTCCACCTCCTCCAGGATGTGGAGCATCCTGAGCTGCGCCTTGCGCAGGGTAGAACCTTCTGGGTTATACTGATTCATTGGCATTGGTGTTCAATAGTCCCATTCCCCAGTTATAGACAGTGTCAATCGTGGGGGCATTAATTGAATACTTGTCGTTCAGGAGCTTGATGTAGTGCAGCCCGCAGGGGAAATCTTCTGTGAAATATCTGCTCTGAAAGTCGGGAATCCAAGTGCCGTCGGCGGTCTGCTTCATAGGCGAGAGAATGTCCCTGAAGGCGGTAATGCTCTGCAACTTGCGTGTCAAAGAGGACGCATCCCGCGACTGATAATAGTCCAGCAGGGTGGGGATATGCTCCCTTGAAACATTCAGCTTATCCAGCAGCAGAGACAGCTCGCTATCCATTGCCATAATAATGCGCGAAGCCTCTAGTGTCCATTCCCGGTAGAAGTAAACGTTATGATCCCAAGCGCCTTTGCTGCCGGGGCCGAACATAGAATACAGCCTTCCGGTGTGGAGTATGGGGTTGCTGTTGCTGATGGCTGCCTCCAGATAGCTGTCCAGAAGGGTCGTGGGCGTATCCCACAGGCGCTCGAACACAAGCCTTAGACCCTCCGGGTCATTGATATTCACTGTTGCCAGTGCCAGTTGCTTTTTGTACCCCAGAAGAAGTGCCGAATGTCCATATTGCTCTGTACGGGCAATGAAAGGCACCCTCTGGAAACCGAACAGTGGCTGGCCGGGCAAAATCTCCATAGCCTCAAAGAAAAAGCCGGAACTGGATACGATGGAGCCCACGGGCGTGTTGCCCACAAAAGGCTTGATCTTTTCCAGTGTCGGCCTTATAGCAAAGCCCGGCAGGCACAGCAGCACCAGGTCCGAGCCGGGGATCACCTCTTGGGCAGAAGAACTGACCCTATCAAGACGGCCGCGGTATTGCTTCCCGTCCGGGTCGGTGGCAACAACCTCACCGGCCCAGAGGTCCGGTTTGCGGGAGAGCAGACTCACGCTCACACCTTCGCGCGAAGGGAGAACCGCCGCGCAAACGTGCCCCAGGGAACCGCTGCCGCAAATGCAAACCTTCATAATTACAGGCTCCTGAGCTTTTCAATCAAAAGTGAGTTGTCGGCAGTGCTTCGCACCGACAGCCTTATATATTCACCGCCGGCCATAGCCTTCTTTTCAGAACAATCCTTGATCCAGATATTATCTTTAAGCAACTGGATGGCAAGCGAATGCGAAGCAAAGCGGCCCTTGAGGCGGCAGAGCAGATAATTGGCCTCACTTGGGAATACTTCCAGCCAAGGTATCTGCTTGAGCTCTTTATAAAAACGATCCCGCTCGGCCCGCAGCCGCTCACAGCCGGCCTCATAGTCGCCCTGATATTTCTCCAGTATCTGCAAGAAAAACTCCCCGAAAGAATTGATGTTCCATATGGCGACGTCTTTCTTGAGCCGGGAGATGAGCTCCGTATCGCCGCTGGCCAAAATGCCAAGCCTCAGGCCTGGCACACCGTAGGACTTGCTTATACTCTTGATAACCACCAGCTTGCTGTATTTTTCAAGGTACTCGTCCTTAAGCAGAGAAATCTCGCCGGCGTCTGCGCAAAAGTCCAGGAAAGACTCGTCCACCACAAGGCTGATATCCTTATGTTGAGCCCATTGCAGAATCCTGTCCATTTCGCTCTTGTCCAGGCAATTGCCGGAAGGATTGTCGGGGTTAATCAGAATCAGGGCGGAGATGTCCTTGCCGGAGAAATAGTCAATGATGTCGCCGGCATCGTAGCGGAACCCGCTTTTAGTGCCGGTAAAGGCCACCACGCGCTCTGCCGGCAGCCGGTTGGGGTATTCTTCGAAAGTGGGCAATATGCAGCCGACTTTGCCCCGGATGCCTTCCATGACGGCTTTGATGAGCTCCGAAGCCCCGTTGCCCACCAGGATGTGCTCCGGTTTGATGTGGAAATCCTTGGAGGCGAGCAGCGCGTTCACCGCCATCCCGGAAGGGTAGGACCTTGTGAGCGGCTCAAAACTTGCCTTTATCTCGTCCATCATCCTCTGCGGAGGGAAGTATGGGTTCACCAGATAGCAGAAGTCCAGCATCTGCGGATATCTCCAGTAGCCGCCGTATCTTTTTGAAATGGAGGCGTAGTGGCTCTCGCCGTCGGGGGCGAACATACCTGTGGCTATGTCCAGATCCTGGGCGTCATCTATCTCATACCAGGTCTGTCCGGACAGCGGAAGTGCGCGTATAGGGGCGTCGTGTAGCAAAAGTATCACCTTGAGCACCTGCTCGTAATAGGCATTCTTGCCAAGGGATGTGCTGTAGGCCTCAAGAAACGGCACATAATACCGCGAAGAGAATTCCTTGCTGAACTTATATATGTTAACTGTCTTGTAGTAACTTTTGATATCTTCGTAGCGGAACTCTTCCTTGTCCAGAAAACTCTTGATGCGGCAGTTTTCTCCAAGAGTCACCACTGTGCCGTCCATCCAGCTCTCATATTTATCTACCAGCGCAAGGTTGGGGTAGGGCGCATTTACAATAGCCTGCAGCACATCAAGATTGAAGATAATGTCTGACTCCAGCAGCAGCGTATCTTCTTCAAGGAGATAATTGCGCGCAAGGAACAGAGAGTAGATATTGTTGGTCTTGTCGTAGATGTCATTTTCTACATATTCTACCGGAATCCCTTTGTAATCAGTGCCCACGTGGCTGCGCACCTTTTCGCCCTTATAGCCGACTACCAGCACTATGCGGTCCACGCCCACGGCGTGCAGGTGCTCCAGGGTGCGGTCTATCAGACGTATGCCGTTTACCTCCAGCATACATTTGGTGTTGTCCCTGGTCAGCTGACCAAGTCTTTTGCCCATTCCGGCCGCCAAAATAATAGCTTGCATTTCTAGTCTTTTTGAAGTCCAAACTGCTAATTTATAAAAAAAAGCGCTCCCGAAAAAGGGAGCGCCCGTATTCTATGAAGTGAAGCCTAGAAACTGAACTTGTAGCCTACGCAAAAGGCACCGTAGAAGGTTTGGTCCCAGTACAAGGCTTTGAGACGGGTGCCGTTGTCGGCGGTGTCGGTCTCCTTTTCTTTGCAGTAGTCGGTCAGGATATAGAAGTCGAAGCTGTTGTGGCTGTCCAGCTTCCACTCGGCGCCTATGCTGCCCCGGACACGGTTGAGGTAGGCGTGGTTGTAGCCCAGGAACTGATAGTCGGCATATGTCTGTGACACGGTGCTCCAGGTTGCGGAGCAGGAGGGGTCGTTGAACACGTTCCTGAACTCTATATATGCATACGGCTCCACGTGCGAGAAACCCTTATATGCTGCTTGCAGCCGGCTTTTCAGAGCCAGGGAGTTGGGAGTGGTCTGCTTTTTAATGGCATTCACATCCTTGTGTGTTAGCTGCAGGCGTTCCCGCAGCGAGAAGTTCCAGTCGCCGGCGTGGAGAGTCGCCTTGGCATCTACATAAATGCGGTGCCGCATCTTCCACACCCCTTCAGAATATTTCTTCTCTATCATATTGTAGCCGAGGCCGAACTTGAAAGTCTTATTCAGCTTGTAAGTGAGGCCCAGCCCGGCGTCGTAACGGCCGATCTCGGTAAAATTGCCGGCAGTGCGGGCCTCTCCCTCCAGTTGGAGGTGCAACCCCTTGGCCAGTTTCTTGTCCAGAGTGAGCCCCACGCGGGCACCCAGTTCGGTCTCCAGCGGGTTGGTGGTTATCTGCGCAGAAGCCAGCAGGGGGAAAATAGCCGCAACGGCAAAAAGTAAAATGCGTTTCATAATGCTACTGTTCTACAAAGTCCTTGGCCTTTACAAGAGTGTCAATAGAGCCGCTCTGGCCTTTCTCCAGAGTGTAATAAATCTTGATAAAGGCGGCATCCTTAAGAAAATCTACGTGGCCGACCTCCAGATTGTTGATTTTGACGCCGACGCGCTTCTCCAGATCGGCTATAAGCTCTGCGCGGCGCTCCGGCACAATGAGGTCTATGCGGTCGTAGAGCACCAGTTTGGTGGAGGTGTGCTTGAGCAGCCGCTCGCTTTCCAGAACCCAGATGAGCAGCACCACCAGCAGATTGCTGAGCGCCATAATGCCCACGGTGCCCACCGACAGCTCGTAGTGCGGATTGGGGCCGGCCGCACCCACCAGTTTATAAACCGGCGCCAGGCCGTTCATTGCCGCCAGGGCGATAATCACAAAGAGATAGGTCATCTCCCTGATAGGAACCGTCTCGGTGCGGTAGCGGATGATGCCGAAAATGGCAAACAGACCCAGCGTGAGGCCTACGCCCACCTCCACGTTGCCCATAATATAGAGCAGCATCAGCATCGCCGTAGAGAACACCATAAAGGTGAAATAATAGTCGCGGCGGCGGCTCTTGCGATAATAGAAAAACTGCACTAATATCCAGCATACCAGCAGATTCAGGAAAAACCTGATGCACAGTTCGGTGATGGACTGGCTGGTGGACATCATAGCATCCGTGATGGACTGAACGTCCATTATATTTTCGTCGGCAAGATTGTATTCGCCAATGTCTTGTGCTGAAATCATATTACTTGAATTTTCTTGTTTATTGTCTTTTCTATGGTACGGACTTTCTCTTTAAACCTATTCCGTTTCACCGAGCCGTCGGTGAGGGTTATCGCCACGCAATATTTGCTCACCTTGACCGGCTTGACCCTGTTGTCCAGCAATATCCTTTTCATAGTGCTGGCGGCGTGGCCGTCCTGCTTGAGCTCTATGATGACCGCGTCTTGCAGCGATGCCTGGCGGCCGGTGCGGAAATTCTCAAAATTGAGGGCGGTGTCTATCGTGACCCGTTCGGTTTTGCCGGCATTCACAAGGGTAATCCGGTTGAAGGCGGTGGATGCCGACGGCGAAATCATATCCGCCGTGTAATCCGATTTTCTGGTCAGATATTCCCTGGCCGCCTCGTCACCGCTGAAGTCCATCAGCTCGCCCTTGTCTATGCGGGTGCGTTTCTTTTTGGTGCGGCCGTGGTTGTTCTTGCGCTTGATCTCAAGATATGCCTCGCCGGAGCTCACATACACGCGGGTGCGGACTTTCTGCCGCACCAGGCGGCGATTGTGATGGTCCAGGAACATCTTCAGGCCGGGAGTGTCGTAGTAAACAGAGTAGTAGGGGCTTATCTTGGCACCTTCGGTCTCGAGCGCGCGGTAGCCCGCTTCCCTCGCATCTTCCAGTACCTGCATCAGCGTAGCTTCGCTGGTCAGGTATTTGGTGTCGATGCGGTTCTGCAGCTTCACCGAGTCCATCTCCTGAAGCGAGATGGGCTCGAAGGCTGCCGCTCTGTCTCTAACCGACGGGACACTATTCATCTTGAGTGATATACTCGTAAACCTTGGTGCTTTGCAGTTTGCCCTTGGGGCTATAGGTATATTGCACCTTTTTCTTGCCGAACTCGTTGTATTCGAAAGTCTTGTAATTGACCAGGCGGTTGTGCTCGTCATAGACAAGTTCGCGGGTCATACGGAGGTTGGCCCCCCACTCGTAGCGTTTGCGCCATTTCTGCTTGCCGGCAGTGTCGTATTCTATCTCTTCTATCTTTTTGCCTTCGGCAGAATAAGTGGTGATATGATCCAGTTGCCTTGCACCCTTGGCGCTGGTGTTCCACTCCTTCACCACCATATTCTTCTTGTTCACGGCCTTTGCAGCGGTTTCGTTCTGGGCCATCGCCGCCGGCATTGCCAGCAGAAGGCAGCTTAAAAATATGATTATCTTTTTCATAACTTGTAAAGATACATTTTTTTGTAAAATAATCCATTAGTGCCAGTGGCCGCCGCCTCCCGGGCCGCCGCCGGGGCCGGAACCGCCGCCACCTGTGTACTCTGACAGGCTGGTGGATGTGCCCCCGCCAATGCCGTCGGTGGCCCAGACGCCGCTACACAGTTCGCTGCCGGGTGCCACCGTAACGCCCTTATAGCCGGCGCTAAGCGAAGGGGCGCTCACCACAAAGCTGGAGATGTTGGATGGAGCCTTGAATGCGGCAACTATCTTGCTTCCGTCGTAAAGGCCGTTCCAGGCATTGGCAGTTGCACCAAATGTATAGACGCTCTGCGAGGCTGAATATCCTCTCTCAAGGCCGCCGTAGGCCACGAGCGTGGCGCCGCTGTTGATGTAGAGTTTGTAGCCGCCTTCTGTGTTGGCATCCACTGCCACTTCTGCGCCGCCGGCGGTCGAAATGGCATATAGATAGCCGCCGTTCAGCTTGAGGTCACCATTGGTGTCAATGGCGTCATTTGCAGAGGAATAGCAGTATACAAAGCCGTCGTTTATGTTCAGCTCGCCCTGGCTGTTTATGGCATCGTCGCCCGCAGAATAGGCGTAGGTCTCGCCGCCGTTGAAAGTCAGTTTTCCCTTCACCTCAAAAGCCTCGCTCTTGCTGGTTTTGACGAAGATGCTGCCGCCGCTCACGGTCATATTGCCGGCGTAAACATAGTTGCCGGAATTGCCGCCCCAGCCGGCCTTGGTGGCACTTTCTTTATAGCCTATCTTGATGCCCTTGCAGGAGACATCGTTGCTCTCGCTGCCGGTGGTGGTAATGGACAGCGATCCGCCGCGGACGTAACTGTCAGAGAGCGTGTGGTTCTTGGAGTCGTAGCCATAGACGCCGGCGCGGATTCCCTTGCCGCCGGTGCCGGTATTGGTGATGGCCACCGTGCCGCCGGTCATCCCAAAGAAATTGTCGGCCTTGATGCCGGCGCTCCCGGTATATTCGCCGTCCTCGCTGTCGTAAGCCACTCCGCCGCTGATGTTTATGGTGGTGCTTCCGCCCTCTACAAGCACATAATCGTCGCTTGTGATGCCTTTTTTCATAGCCGCCCTGGCGGTGATGTCAAGATTGCCACCGGAAATCTGCACATAGTCGTTGGCCTTGACGCCGTGGCCCGCGGCGCTGCCGGCAGTGACTGTGATTGCAGGCGAATCGGAGAAGGCTATGTGGTCGTCTGACACAATGCCGCTCTTGCCGGCGCTGTTCTGGCAATTGACTGTGAGAGAGCCGCTTCCGCTGAACAGTAACGACCCTTCGCTGAACAATACACCCTTGCAGTCTTCGCCGTCGGTGGGGTATTGGGCGCTGCCGGAGTCGCTCAGGGAATTGCTGCCGGTGACCTCCACATAAGTCAGGCGGCCGCTCTGGATATTGATGGCGGCGCCGGCCGGGTTAGTCAGGTTAAGGCCTTCCAGCCTCACCGCCTGGCGGGCCTCGCTGTAGAGTTTGAACGAGCCGTTTGCAGACTCCCCTTTGAGGATATAGAGGATATTGTCGCTCCCGGCGTAGGTGATAACCACCGAACCGCCGTCAGAGGCAACCGAAAACTGGTCTGAGGTTCCGGAGACAGAAGCCCCGTCTGAAGAATAGGTGACGGTGACCTCGCCGTTGAAATCGACTTCCGATATACTGCCGTCCGGCTGGCCGTCGCCGCCGCTACCGCTTGCCGGATCGTCGGTTATATCCAGAATGTCTCCCACACATCCTGCTGCACAAATCATACACAGCAGGGCTATCAACAAACAAATCTTTTTCATAAGAGTATTAGTTATTTGTACCCGGGTAAAGGTTTATGTTGTGAATGTAGACAAAAATCGTGTCGCTTTCGGCCGGTTTCGCTTGCCGAAAGCCGTTTTTAAACGTTTATTTAACGAACGCCCGATTTTTTCGAACGAAAAATTCATAATTTTGTTACCGATATGCCCTCATATAAGAAACAGGAAAACCTTTTGTACGCCGCCCTATGGGTGTTGCTACTGGTGGTGCTGCCGCTGGTGACCATTCCCCAGATATGGCACGGCGCGCCGCCCGATGCGGCATCGCAGCTGGGGGGCTCGGCAGCGCAGCTGGCCGGACAGGCGCAGACGCTGGGGGCTCCGGCACCGCAACTGGCCGCCCGGGCCGGAATGCCGTCCCGCTCTATATGGCACGAAGTGGTTATGGTGTGGCTGGTTTTGCTCCCGTTTCTGCTGCTGTTTCTGGCACACAACTACCTGGCGGTCCCGTTTATCAAAAAGGGCAGGACCAAGATATATCTGCTGTTGCTGGCGGCCCTGATAGCCCTATGGGCACTTTGGTGCTTCAAGTTTGGTCATAAACCGATGGATGGCGGCCCGTTTGGCGGCCCTGGCCCGTTCGGCAGCCCGGATGGGTTTGGTGGTCCGGGCGCTCCCGGTGAGATCGGTGGGCCTGGCGGCCCGGGCGCTCCCGGAGAGATCGGTGGGCTTGGCGGCCCGGGCGCTCCCGGCGACACGCTCGGTTTTGGGCCGCAGCACGGTGGGCCAGAGCGGTTACCCGGTGACACGCTCAGCCTCGGGCAGAGACTAGGGATGCCTCCCGGAGGACCCGGAATGCACGGCCGGCCGCCTATGCGCCCCTCGCTCTCCAACTTCTTCCTGGGGCTGCTTCTTCTGGGAGTGAACCTGGGCATAATGTACTTTTTCAGAGCCAGGCAGCAGGGCAGGGCTCTGGCCGATATGCAGCAAAAAAGCGCCGCCCAGCCGGTTCAGGAGCGGGCTCTTTTCTTCAAAGACGGGCATCAGAAGGTTCGCATACCGGTCTCCGATATCCTGTATGTAGAGAGTATGGGCGCCTATGTGAAAGTATTTAGCTCTGCCCAGGATCCGGGTGTGTATCTGGGCAGCCTGAAGTCGGTGGCAGATGCCGCTCCAGAAGCGCTGGTGCGCATCCACAAGTCCTTTATAGTGAATCTGTCAAAAGTGAAACAGGCCGGCAAAACGTCGGTCACTCTAATGGACGGAACCACTCTCCCGGTGGGAGAAGCCTTCCGCGAGGCCTTTACCCGGGCCTATACTAACCAAGGAAATTCTTGATGTTGTCTATGGTGCGCTCCAGCAGCAGGGCGCGGGCCTCGTTGCTGGTCCAGGCGACGTGGGGCGAGAGACTTGCCCGCTCTGGATGCTGCAGGTGAAGCAGCGGATTGTCTGCCGGCAGCGGCTCTTTGGTGAAGACATCCAGCCCGGCTCCGGCAATCGTGCCTGCGTCCAGCGCAGCCGCCAGATCCGCCTCGTTTACAATGCCGCCGCGGCCCACATTGATAAGGATGGCCGTGGGCTTCATCATCTTAAGTTCGGGGGCGCCAATCAGGCCGCGGGTGCGGTCGTTAAGCGGCGCGTGTATCGACACTATGTCGCTGGTTTTCAGCAACTCTTCCAGCGACAGGGAAGGGTAGTCCTTGCAGTGGCCGGTGCCCGAGGTAGAGAAGTAGGTCACCTTCATCCCGAAAGCCTGCGCCACGCACGCCACGCGGCTGCCGATTCGGCCCATACCTATAATGCCAATCTGCTTGCCGGCCAGCTGCGGCCAGGGGCGGGTGACATCGGTGAAAAGACCCGATGCCGTCCACGCGCCGCTCTTTGCAAAACTGTCCCAGTCGGGGCCGTGACTAAGCAGCGCAAAGATGTGCATAAAGGTCACATTCATCACACTCTCGGATGAATAATCGTCCACATTCCGCACTGCGATTCCGCGATCTGCCGCCGCTTTCAGGTCAATATTATTCACGCCCGTCGCAGTCACGCAAATCAGTTTTAATTGCGGCGCAACGGCCATAATATCACCGTTTATAACAACCTTGTTACTAAGGGCGATCTCGGCATCTCTCAGACGTTCCGCCGTCTGATCCGGGGCCGTGCGGCCATAAACCTCCAGCGTCCCGAACTCGCGAAGGCGTCCGGCAATCCCGGCCTCCTCCAAATAAGCGCCGCCGCCCAGCGTGTCGGCATCCAGAATCACAATCTTCATATACAAATAGTGTTTAGTTGCGTAAAGGTAGTAAAAATAACTAATCCGCACCTTTTGCCCAAGAATCCCCTGGGGGCATTTGCCCTTTCCGTCAGAGCTGCTGATTCCATAAGGGTTTAGTCGGGAAATCGACTGCTTCTGGTAACGGGCCGGCGGGACGGAAGTTGGCGGGCTGGCAGGAAGACGGTTTATGAAGCGCACGCATGCCCTTGCCGGACAAACGTCTTGCCGTGGGCTAGGTGCGCATACGAAACAAAATGCCAGGCTCCGGAAGAAAACAGTTTTAGATGAGCACGCCGTTCCATCTCTGAGTGGACCTGGAGCGGGGTGGCGGTGCTCATACCCCCGATATCGGCCCTATGCGCACGGGACCCCTCGCCAAACGATCGCCCCGCGGGCCTCTGCGTGCGCATCAAACTCTTTTTTGCAAGACCGAAGGATTATTCCCATATTTGTATAGTAAGTTTTCATCCGAAGTCATCGTTTGGGTGGCGGGAGAATGAGGCGAACGAAAACGATGAACATACACTACTACCATATTTGCGCCAATGGCGCCGATGTCCGCGATTTCATAATAAGCCGCAAAGACTATTACGCAGCTTTCAATCTGATTGCTGTGTGCGCTGCCAACACCAAGGTCACAATCCTCTCATTCTCACTTGAGGACAGCCATCCTCACATATTCCTAAGTGGTAGTCCGGAGGCCGTGGCCCAGTTCAAAACCCTCTTTGAACAGCTTTATTCAAAATATGTTTCGGCCACCCGCGGCGGCGGTACCGGCTTCGTGTTCCATTGCGAATTATATCCGGTGACCGACAATCAGTATCTTACAAGAGTGGCGACTTACACCATTATCCAGCCCACCAAAGATGGCAAGCCCGTTCTCTTTTTTGACTACCCCTGGGGCACCGGATCCCTCTACTTCAGGAGGGCGAACCGTACGCCAATTTGGTATTATGACGATGCGGGTAATATCCACACACCCAAGCGGTTTGGGGACCTCCCGGCAAGAGAGAGGCGGAACATTCTTCACACCCGCCGGTTTTCTATTCCCAACGACTGGCTTGTCTGCAATGGATATATCTTGCCATCCAACTATGTGGATGTAAAGGCATTCGAGGCCATATATCAAACCCATAACAGATATCGGGTTTTTATTGCCAGTCCGGCTAGGATAGAAGATGAACTCAAAGCAAGAATGGCGGAGCAGCGCGGAATCACAATGGAAGATATGGAGGCCCGACGACTTTGCAGCGAGCTCTGCAAACAAATGTTTTTCACCCGTGACACACGCAAGTTGTCGGCCACCGAGAGGATTCGTCTTGCTCAGGCTCTCCGCCGCCAGCACCGCCTGACTTACAGGCAGATAGCGACACTGGTCCACCTTCCCGAAACCGAAATACGAGCCTACGCACACTGATACACTTTGAGTCCCAGCCATACCCTACGGCGGAGTTTCGTGATTGGATTGGATCGCCGCCGGTGTGCAAACCAACTCTCGCCAGACGGGCCTCTGGCAGGCATATGCGTGCGCATCCCGAACGAAAATCGGGAGACCACGATGTTCGCCCGTGTTTTCACGACATAATGGGAGAAATACGAGAATCCTCCAATGCACGCAGTCAATTTGGCGAAAACCGTTTGGGATGCGCACGGGAAGGCATCTTAGAAGGGCTCTGGGGCGGGGTGGCGGTGCTCATACCCCCGATATCGGCCCTACGCGCACGGGACCCCTCGCCAAACGGGCCTCTCGCAGGCATATGCGTGCGCATCGCGAACGAAATCCTCCCATCTAGGGGGCAATAGTTATGAGTGGGCACGCCAACCTTTGCCAAACGAGCGTCTCGCGAGTCTCCCGGTGCGCATCCCAAGCGAAAAACCTCTTCCCTGCGGATAATTGACTGGGATAAGCACGAAACCTTACGTTAAAGGAACGTGTTTCCACCATATCCGTGCGCATACCGTGTAATTGTGAGATGGACTCGAGATGACGTCAGGGTAAAGGGCTGCGCAACCGAACAATGGTGTCGAGCTGTATCCGCTTTTGCCAGTGAATGACCATAAATGAACCTTGATTATTTTCTCATGAGCGAAATTATTCGTAATTTAGCATAATTATACGCGTGCAAGAGCAGCTTGAATGACGGTTATTTTGCCGCTGGAATATGTAATTGGCTCATTCCCAAATCGGTATAGAGATTGGGATGAACTGGGACTTTGTGTCTGACTACACAGAGAGCTTTTTTATACGCGCGCGAGCGCGCTCCCTCCTGAGCGCCCGCGCGAGAGTGAAAGAAAAATCCTTCCCGGCGTAGAGCTCGCGTAGGCGCTAAAAGAGAAAAACCTAATTAAGGGATGAAAAACGACAATTTGGATACAGTCCGCTGGTACGTGATGCGTGCCTACAAGAATGAGAAGAAAGCGGAGGAGGTGCTCAGCGCCCCCGGTGGGCTAGAGTTTTTCATTGCCAAGCAATATGCGGTGCGGGAGTATCACGGTGTCAAAAGCAAGCACCTGGTGCCGGCAATCCCCGGCCTGGTGTTCGTCCACGCCGGCCACGACCAAATCGTAGATTTCAAGCAGCGGGGTAATAACTTCTTGCAGTTCGTCATCTTGAAGAAAAGCAGCGGCCCGGAGTACCTCACCGTACCCGACTCCCAGATGGACAATTTCATAAAGGTCGCAAGCCGCTATGACATAGAAACGGCATACCTCCTCCCGGACGAGGTAGACCTTAGTGCCGGCACGCGCGTGCGCATCCTCGGCGGCCCGTTCAATGGGGTGGAAGGGGTGTTTATGCGCGTCAGCGGCAAGCGCAACCGCCGCCTGCTAGTGCAGCTGGAAGGCATCACCACCCTGGCCACGGAGATCAGCCCGGAATTGATAGAAGTGATAAGATAGATGTGTTTATTTAGAAAACATAGCGCCAATCTGGCGGAGGTGTTCAGCGGATATACCGACTGGCACTGCCACATTCTGCCGGGCGTGGACGACGGCATCCAGACTATGGACGATGCTCTGGCTGTGCTTAGGCAATACGACGAGTGGGGCGTAAGCGATGTGTGGCTGACCCCGCACATTATGGAGGATATTCCCAATACAACCGCGGCGCTGAAAGCTCGCTTTGAGGAGTTGAAGCAGGCCTATACCGGTTCCGTGAGCCTCCACTTGGCAGCGGAGAATATGATGGATAACCTTTTTGAGGAGAGGCTGGCGGCGGGCGACCTGCTGCCCATCGGCCCCAAGGGTGACCACCTGCTGGTGGAAACCAGCTACTTTAACCCGCCTATGGACCTTTGGGGTACCATAGACAAGATTAAGGAGAAAGGCTATAAACCCATCTTGGCTCACCCGGAGCGGTATGTCTATATGACCTACGACGACTACGACCGTCTCAAAGCAAAGGGCGTGTTGTTCCAGATGAATCTGTTCTCGCAGGCTGGCGCCTATGGAAAATTTGCCCAAAAGAGGGTGAAACGCCTCCGTGAGAAGCACTACTACGACATCAGCGGCACCGACCTGCACCGACTGAAAATGCTCGCCGCCAAATGGCCGGCGCCCATCCATACAATCTAACCCGACTGAACTATATGACCCTCAAGAGTCTTTTCAATAAGGTTTCCAACACATACCTGAGGCGCGAGATAATCTTTGCAGCCGACATATTGCTGTCGCTGGCGGCATCGCTCATAATGATTTTCGGCACCGCAGCCATACTGAACTACAAGTTCTACGGCCCCGGCTGGCTTATGATTTATCTGGGCACCGCGCTGGTGGCATCCATAGCGATGTTCCTGATCACGCGCACCCCCCGCATAATTATCCGCCATCTTAGCGTCAAAGACTTCGGCCCATTCCTGCTGGCATCGGCGGTCAAGGGCATCGCCATTTTGATTGCTATGACCATTATGCACTTCTGGTCAAAGCTGCTTCTCCTTTTGGTATTGCTGGATGTGCTGCTCACCTTCCTGTTCCTGGTAGGGGTTCGTCTGGTGATGATAGCCGGATACGACTATCTCAACCGCAAGTTACTGGAGCGGTATCCCAAACAGCGCATTCTCATCTACTCCACTGGCGACAAGAGCGTAGCTGCCGTCAAGCGGCTTCAGAACTCCAAGCACTACGACATCAAGGGCTTCATAGAGCGTGGCAGCCACTCCAAATACATCCTGGAACAGCTTCCGGTTTACGCTTTCAGCAACACCGATGACCTGGACAGAAACGTCCGCAACCGCGACATAGAGGCGATACTCTTTGCCAAGGACACCGACGCCCAGGCAGAGGAGGATGGACTTATCAAATACTGCACCGGCCGTGGCATAAAAACCCTCATCATCCCCAGCGTGGACGAGGTAGAAGACGGACAGCCGCTGCTGCACCCCCGCGAGGTCAAGCTGGAAGACCTGCTGGGCCGCAAGGAGATAGTCATCTCTATGGATGCAATCCGCGCCAATATGCAGGGCAAGACAGTGCTTGTCACCGGCGCCGCCGGCAGCATTGGCAGCGAGCTGGTGCGCCAGCTCTCCCAGTTCGGCATCAACAAAGTCATTCTTTACGATAATGCCGAAACCCCTATGCACAACCTCCGGCTGGAGTTGGAAGATAAATATCCCAACCTGAATTTTGTGCCGGTAATAGGCAGCGTGCGGCATCCGGAGCGGCTGGACTATGCCTTCCGCCGCTGGCGTCCGCAGATAGTGTTTCACGCCGCCGCCTACAAGCACGTCCCGCTTATGGAAGAGAACCCGTGCGAGGCTGTGCTTGCAAATGTATATGGCTCCCGCAACGTCGCCGAGAAGTGCCTGGAATATGACGTCGACCAGATGGTGATGATATCCACAGACAAGGCCGTGAATCCCACCAACATTATGGGCTGCACCAAACGCCTTGCAGAGATATATGTTCAGAGTCTGGGCCTGGCGGTACAGAATGGAGAAATCAAGGGTAAGACCAAATTTGTGACAACCCGCTTCGGCAATGTGCTGGGCAGCAACGGAAGTGTAATACCCCGCTTCCGTGAGCAGATAGCCAAGGGTGGCCCCGTGACTGTGACGCACCCCGACATCAACCGCTTCTTTATGACCATACCGGAGGCCTGCCGTCTGGTGATGGAGGCTGCCACAATGAGCACCGGCTGCCAGATATTCGTGTTCGATATGGGTAAGCCCGTCAAGATAGACAGCCTTGCCCGACGTATGATACAGCTGGCAGGGTTCACTCCCGACAAGGACATCAAGATAGAATACACCGGCCTGCGTCCGGGTGAGAAACTCTACGAAGAAGTTCTGGCTAACGACGAAAATACCCTCCCTGCGTTCCACGAACGCATCCGCATAGCCAAAGTGCGGGAGTACCCCTTTGAAGAGGCTGCGGGCTATATCGCCAGGCTAGAAGACCTGGCCCGTAAAGTCAATATCCCAGAGATGGTGAAACTTATGAAAGAGATAGTCCCGGAATACAAAAGCGAAAATTCGGAATTTGCATCTTTTGACAAATAAACAACAACAGATATGAAACTTTACACTAAACTTTTGCTGGCAATAGGCATAATTGCGGTGGCATCCTGCGCCACGCCCAGGGATATCGCCTATTTCCAGGACATCAATGGCGAGACCTCCATCAAGGCAGACAAAGCCGAGCCGATACGGCTCAAGCCGATGGACCAGATTTCTATCATCGTGAACAGCCGCGACCCGCAAGTGACAGCTATGTTCAATTTGCCGTATTACTCCAACCGTATCGGCCAGACACAGTCTATGTCAGACGCAATGACAAGCGGAGGTGCTTCGTCGTCTCAGGGAATGTCAGGATACACCGTAGACAGCCAAGGTTACATAGATTTCCCTGTGCTGGGATTGATCCAAGTCGGTGGCCTCACCCGCGAGGAGGTCACTGAAAAAATCAAAGAAGAACTTTTGGACAGCCGCCAAATCAAGGACCCGGTGGTAACGGTGGAGTTTATGAACCTGGGATTTGCCGTGCTGGGCGAGGTGACCCGTCCCGGCCGCTATAAGATAGACCGCGACCGGTTTACGGTGCTGGATGCACTGGCCCTGGCAGGAGACCTCACCATTAACGGCCGTCGCAGCGATGTGATGCTGATCCGTCACGACGGTAACAAAGACCACGCATACTATCTGAACCTGTTGGATTCCAAGGAACTCTACGCATCCCCCGCCTTCTATGTAGAGCAGGGCGACGTGATATACGTGACACCCAGCGACAAGCGGATGAGGGAATCCACCGTAAATGGCAACAATGTCCGCAGCGCTTCATTCTGGTTCTCGCTGGCGTCACTGCTCACTTCTACGGCAGTGCTGGTACTCAGATTCATACCTAACATCTAGAAAAATGGAAAATAACAACATAACCAACAATCCGCAGCAGCCGGAAGAAAGCGGCCTCTCCCTGCGCGACATCCTGGCCCTGTGTATCAGCCACTGGAAATGGTTCCTCCTCTCCCTGATAGTCTTTATGCTGGGCGCCACCTACCTGATTGTTAAAACCGTCCCGGTTTACACCCGCAGCGCATCCGTCCTGATCAAGGAGGATCGCAAGAGCGGCAGCATAGGCGGCGACATCTCCGGAGACTTCAACAATATGGGCTTCGGTGTAACCCGTGTCAATGTCAACAACGAGATTGTCAACTTCCGCTCTCCCGACCTGATGCTGCAGGTGGCCAAGAACCTGAATCTGGACGTGGACTACAAGCTCAAGGGGTTGAGGTATTATCATACCATTTACGGCAGCAGCCTCCCCATACAGGTCAACTTCCTGGACCTCTCCCAGAGTCGAGGCAGCGGAATGCAGCTGACTATGGATGACTCTTCTTCTGTGACCCTTCACGACTTTACAAGGGGCAAAGATGCGATTGCATCCGGAGCAATTAAGGTGTCATACGGAGATACAGTGGATACTCCCCTTGGCCGTTTGTTTGTCACCCGCAGCGAATATGCAGACAAAGTGATTCTTGACAGGCCCATCTATGTGACCCGCACCAGCCCTCAGGCTGCCGCAGGCAGCTGCCGAGGCCGCCTGACCGCCGCCCTCAGCGACAAGAACACCACCATCATCAATCTGGGATACCGCGATGTAAACACCCAGCGGGCAGAGGATGTATTGCGGATGGTGATAAATGTCTATAACGAAAACTGGATCAAGGACAAGAACCAGATAACCACCTCTACCAATGAGTTCATCGCAGAGCGCCTTGCCATAATAGAGGAGGAGTTGGGAAGCGTGGACAAGACCATTACCAGTTACCGCAGTTCCCACAGTCTGCCCGATGCCCGCACTGCTGTGCAGATGGGTATGCAAATGAGTGCAGAGGCCACAAAACACGTGATGGAACTAAACAACCAGCTCTCCATAGCGAGGTTCCTCCAGGGCGATGTCCGCGGGGCATCGCGCAGTGCGTTGCTCCCTGCCAATGTCGGCCTGGACGATGCCAGCACCCAAGGGCAGATACAGCAGTATAATACCACTATGCTTCAGCGCAACCGCCTGGTAGAGAGTTCCAGCGAAGAGAACCTGCTGGTTCAGGACCTGGACCAGCAGCTGTCTGCTTTGCGCAGCTCAATCTTGACTTCCTTGGACAACTATATCAAGGCAATCAACATTCAGATTCAGAGCGCCCAGCGTGCCCGCAGCAGCAGTGAGGCCCGCGTGAGCGACATTCCTCTGCAGGCTGGTCAGTTGCTCAGCGACGAGCGCCAGCAGAAGGTTAAGGAGGCCCTCTATCTCTACCTGCTGCAGAAGCGTGAAGAGAACGAACTCTCCCAGGCCTTTACCGCCTACAACACCCGTGTGGTGGCCAGCCCTCACGGCAGCAACGCCCCCATATCCCCCAACAGGCAGAGGATTTACCTGATTGCGCTGTTGCTGGCGCTGGCTATTCCCTTCCTCTGGTTCTATCTCAGGGAAGTGACCAATACCACCGTGCGCGGCCGCAAGGACCTTGAGAATCTTTCCCTGCCATTTCTGGGCGAACTTCCGGCATTAAACAAGCAGCGGAAGATGTTCCGCCGGCTTAAGATATCCGACAAAACCGAAGACCGCAAGATTGTGGTCAAACCTCACAGCCGCGATGTCATCAACGAGGCTTTCCGCGTGGTCCGTACCAATCTGGAGTTTATGCGCGGCAAGGATACCGGCAGCGCAGTGCTTATGGTGACCTCTTTCAATGTGGGTGCCGGCAAGACCTTTGTGTCTGCCAATCTCTCCACAGCCCTCTCCATAAAGGGCCGGAAGACCATCATTGTGGACCTTGACCTTCGCAAGCGCTCTCTCAGCGCCCTGGCGGGTCAGCCCCGGGAGGGTGTGGCAAACTACCTGAGCGGTCTCACCGACAACTGGAAGCCGCTTGTGGTTCACGAGCTCTCCGGAAACTCAATCGATGTCCTGCCCGTGGGAACTATGCCTCCAAATCCCGCCGAACTGCTGGGAGAGGAGCGTCTGGGCCTGCTTATAGAGCAGTTGCGCAAAGAGTATGACTACATTGTGCTCGACTGCCCGCCCATAGAGATCGTGACCGACGCCGACCTGGTGGCGCCGCTGGCCGACATCACCCTGTTCGTGATTCGGGCCGGTCTTATGGAGCGCGGTATGCTGCCCCAGATAGACCGCTACTACCTGGACAAGAAATACAACAATATGACCCTGCTGCTCAACGGCACCGAGTCTTCCGGCAAATATGGATATAAATACGGCTATAAGTACGGCTACAAATACGGCTACGGCAAATATGGTTCGTACGGATATGGCTATGGCAATGATAAAGAAAAAGAGAAAGCATGAAACTGATAGAATTACCCTATGCGATTGACGCGCTCGAGCCCGTCATCAGCGCCCAAACCCTGAGTTTCCACCACGGAAAGCACCTGCAGACCTATGTGGACAATCTCAATAAACTCATAGCCGGCACAGAATACGAAACAATGCCGCTGGAGCAAATCGTGAGCAAGGCGCCCGCCGGTCCTCTGTTCAACAACGCCGGCCAGGTGCTTAATCATAATATGTATTTCACGCAGTTCTCTCCCAATCCGGCAACAGCGCCCACCGGCCGTCTCGCCGCCCAGATTGAAAAGCAGTGGGGTAGTGTCGACGCCTTCAAGGCCGAATTCGAAGCCAAAGGCGTCGGCTTGTTTGGCAGTGGTTGGGTTTGGCTTCAGTCAGACGCCTCCGGCGAACTATCTATTGCCCAATATGCAAATGCCGACAACCCTGTCGCCCACGGCTTCAAGCCTTTGCTCACCTTCGACGTCTGGGAGCACGCTTACTACCTCGACTACCAAAACCGTAGGGCAGCGCAGCTGAAGGAGTTGTGGAAGATTGTGGAATGGAAGGTGATTGAAAGCAGATACAACCCCTAAAACAAATAGATTATGGGCGTTTACGAAGAACAGATAGTTCCAATCAAGATATCCCGCCTTGCAGAATACGTAGCCCAGCGAAAGCGAATCTCTCTGGAGGATGCTCTATCGTACATCTATATGAATCCACTTTATGGGCAGATGTACGACGAAGGACCAAAGTGGTGGTATCTGGGCATTGAGGCACTTTACGAGGAGTTTGAAAATGCTCGTAAGGAAGCCGCTCGGGAAATCAAACAAGAGGCGTTCGAATTCTATACATATTGCCTCGAAAAATATGCCCTGGCAAAAGGACTTACCGGCTTACAGACATTATCACTGTTCAAACGTTATGGCGCCGATGACTATCTTATAGAACATTACGATCTTCTACATACTCAGGGAACTGGTTATGTGATTGACGAATTGGACCGTTTTATTAACAGGAGAAAGAAGAAATGAGACTATATCACGGATCTGTTGTGGAGGTTAGAAAACCCAGTTTACGCTATGCCAGAAAGAAGACCGACTTTGGCAAAGGCTTTTATACGACTACCCAGAAAGAGCAGGCAGAGCATTGGACCACCATCAAGATAGACAGGGCAAAGGATGCCAAGAGAAAGGTAGTGTCTGTATATGAATTCGATGAAGCCATTCTTGCCGAGCCGGATATCAAAATCCGGGAATTCAAAGGCGCCGACGAGGCTTGGCTCAACTTTGTGCTGGGTAGCCGTAAAGGTGTCCAGCACGACTATGACCTGGTTTTCGGCCCCGTCGCCAACGACAAGGTTTTTACGGTAGTGAATCTGTATGAAAGCGGTGTTCTGGATGCCCCGGCTGCCATATCAGAGCTCAAGGCATATAAAACATACAACCAGCTGTCGTTTCATACGAAACGCGTTCTGGATGCACTTAAGTTTGTAGAGGCGTACGAAGTGTAGCGCAGGGTAGTGCCGTTGAAAGATTATTTGGAGATAGTGGACAGATCACTAATAGATCAACGGTTTTCCTTAATAAAGGGTGATTATTAAGGTTTTGCTTAATAACCCTGTTGGATATCGGTAAAACAAGAAAGGATTTCGAAGAGTTTTTAAGCGGTAATGGATATTAAAGAAACATACATTTCTCAGTGGCAGGACAATTTCAACCGGTTTTTCAACTGGGTGTGGAACTATGCGAATTGTGTCCTCAACAATTCGAATGCATCTGATGCGGACAAGAAATGTTTTACGTCAGTCATCAATACATTACTTGGGAAGGATGTGACTGATATTAAAAACGATTTGGAGACAGGTGGAGTTACGCTTGAAACATTCGATAAGATAGAGAAATTCTACAATGACCTTTTAGATGCTGCCATTGATAGTATAAATGAGTCTAAAGAGGCTAAACAGTTCATTAAAGGCGTTAGTCGTAAACTGGTAGCAATTGCAAAGTCATGCGGGATACAAGAAGCTAGAAGAGCAGAGGTTATTGAAGATTGAGTAGATGAATAACCTGGCTGATCAATCCAAATCAAAGGCACTTTTAAAGATGGGCCAAGCCACGGCGGTCTTTTCGTATTTCTGCCGAAAGGCATTGCTGGCTTATTGCCGTCTGGATAATAGGGATAACCGCTCAGATGTATTGATGGACTTTGTCCGTCGTATTGAAACCAACACGTCCGCTATACGAGAACTAGTCACGGTATCGATAGAGCAGAATAATAGCAGTCAATACTATAAGTTACCGATGGGATTGCTGCTGCGGAGTTGTTTGATGGATAGCCTTCAAGGGCTATATATCTCTTCGCTTTCTGTTAATGCAGCAGACGAAATGATAACTCAATTTGATCAAGACTATGTTCGGTCGCTGCCTTCACGATACGAGGTTTATTCTGATAGGTCTAGATTAAAAGATTTGGGTGACGTTATACTGAGGCTTTCTTATGGCTTGCAAATAGAAGATCACTTTCCACGATATGTGGATTATTCATCCGTCTATGACGGTTATTTTCAGATAAAGAAACCCTCTAAAGCAAAGACGATAAGGGCAATGTATCAGGATCTGCAGCAGCAGAGTTGCTACAAAGATCTGTCAAGATATTTATATGCATATTTCAAAACCTATTCACAATACGAGCATTTCTCACTTATGGGGCTCGGAGATTCTCTTGTCCCATTTGACGAAGAGCAACCAATAATCTCCAAGCCCTACGAATATATATCTGAGGCGGCGTTGTACATTGTTAAATGTGCTGTCTGTGATGACAAGCAGATAATGTCGTATATGAGTGCAATCGGGAGAAATATTAAGACGATTAACGGTAGTCAGAAGTAAGAATAATATCAAATATGAATATCGTATATCTCATCGGTAACGGTTTTGACTTGTCCCTCGGGATGGAGACACGCTACACTGATTTCTACAAGCATTATTGTAAATTGGATCCTAGTGAACAAGATAGTGACGTCATTAAATTGAAGAAGTCCATTAATAAAGGCAAGGAGGACTGGAAAGACCTAGAGTTGCAATTTGGACAGTATACAAAGATGATTAATGACACGACATCACTTCAGAGCGTCGTTTTTAATCTGACAGACCATTTAAGAGCTTATCTTAAATCTCAGCAAGATATTCTTTCAGCAGATGAACTGAATCAAGACGTGTTTATTGACCATCTGGTTCATCCGGAGATTCACTCAAATGCTATAGATGGTGATGCTATGAGCGGTAATTATCCTTCGAACCAGCATATCCGTGAGATTAGTATTATATCGTTCAATTATACAGACACTATAGAAAAGATTATCGGCCAGTCTGGTAAAATGACCGGACGCGATGGCATCGGTAGAGCCTGGTCTATCAGTAGCGATATATACCACATTCACGGCACTCTAGATAATACCATTCTTCTTGGTGTAAACGACGTTTCTCAAATAGCGAATGAATCCTTTGCCACCAATCAAGATTGTCTTGATCTTATTGTAAAACCAGAAGCTAACGCAAATTCTATACGGAATAACGTAGATGTAAAAAGCAAGCAACTTATTAATGAATCTGACTTGATTGTACTGTTCGGCCTTTCGATTGGAGAAACAGATAAGATTTGGTGGCAGGAAATAGGGAACAGGTTATTACGAAAAGAATCTCAAGTGGTCATTTTTTCATATCAAGATGATTGTATCGGTGGAAATAAAGGATTATTGATAGGAAGTCGTGCTAGAAAAATCCGGAAGCGATTTCTGGTTTTAGCAGGACTAGAGGGAAAGGAAGAAGAGTGGAGAGATCGGATTTTTGTGGAGATTAATAGAGATATGTTCTCAGGAATTATTCAACAATAGGTTTAGTCATTAGCACAACATAGTGCTACAATAAGGGTAGAGACCAGAAGCAGGTAATTGATGTGATATAGAATAAAAGCCAATGTTGTTCTTAATAGTATTGATGAAACAAAGGGATAATGAGGATATCAAAAAGGCACCGGTCTTAAATAATGTGGAATTATTAATGACAGCATTTAATCCTGGTTTTCTTGGAATTATTTAATGATTTCTATTATGGATGCTAGAATAACAAGAATGATTGAGCAACAAGGGCTGTTCAGAATGCCACTCCTTCATAAGCAGGTTGTGAGCGATGAACATTTCGCCTTGTTAAATGGTGTGAAGAATAATCTTTGCTTAGATGGCTGTTTGACACAAGATACTGGTTGGTACAGAAAAATGGCGTGGTCGTCTGGAAATAGTACCTATCTCGGTTTCGGTGAAGGTAGGTGTCATATATTCCGTTTTGACAAACCACAAGTGGAAAGCTATGAGCAAAGCATAGTCTTTGAAAACGCAGACAAGTTTTTCTCCTATCTGGAAAAAGGGAGCAGTAACATTGAGAATAGCATTGTGCAATATGTGTTGAGAACTTATCGACAGTTGCGTAATGAGATACGAACTGAAGATAGCGGCACAGCCTCCTTAAAAGCATTGCTATATTTGCTTGCCTATTGCCGTGATCAACAGGCTTTGGATTTAGAGGTGTGGGGCTTGACGTTAGAAGATGCGGAGGTCATTCAATTAATTGACCGCAACAAGTGGAATATGATTGTTGAACGTTTTATGGACGGCGTAAAGTTCTCAGATAAATGGTTAAAACCGGATGTTAATCTTATTCTTCGTCATACCGCAGGTAAACTTTTCGAAGAAGCTAACTATATAGCATACTTGCCATCACAGTTGACGCTCTTCCCATATGAGAAGATAAGATATAGTAGTGAGACTATGCAAGACGGGGCTTATTTTACACCTTCCTATGTTGCCCGTTCGATAGTCGAAGAGGCTCTACGTTGTGTCAATCTTCAAGAAAAGCCTCGGCTTACCATCTTTGATCCAGCTTGCGGTGCAAGTGGTTTCCTCGTAGAGGCATTGCGCCAGTTGAAGAATCTGCAATACAGCAAACCTGTCCATGTGATAGGCTGGGATAAGGCCACGACGGCTGTGATGATGTCAAAGTTTGTACTGAATTTTGAGAAACAAGAGTGGGGCGACCTATTGACCTGTGACGTTCGGCTTTGCGACTCGCTCGCTGTTGAGAATGTATGGCCACAAAATGTTGACATCCTGCTTATGAATCCCCCGTTTTTGTCTTGGGACAAAATGAAGGATGTTTCAGTAATGCGCGATATGGTTAGGGAGATAATCCCCGAGATACCTAAGCCTAATTTGTCTGCCGCATTCCTTGCCAAAGCAGTTGAAACGGTTTCACAACAAGGAGTACTTGGTGCAGTGGTTCCCACTCGTCTTCTCAATGACCAAAACTATGAACGGGTTAGAAGTCGCCTTATAGAGCAAATGAGCTTAAAACTAGTTGGTGGGTTAGGCAGTTTTGTCTTTGAAAATGTACTGACTTATACCAGCATGATAGTTGCCACCAAAGGTATTAATGATTTGGAAACCACCACAGTCCTTTGGACAATCAACGAAGCAGGCGCTGCAGAAAAAGGACTAAAGGCCCTGCGCAAGCATCGCTACACTAATGCTGTCTTGGAAGATAAAGACGTCTCGGTATATGAGACAAACATTATTGCAGGACAAAAAACATGGAGAATTGACAATTACAGGAATATTGGACTAAAATTAAGGCTGGATGCCGTAACCGAACGGGGCCTTTTTAAGAAGGTCAGTGATTTGTTTGATATTAAACAAGGCGTTAGAACGGGAGCCAACAAGACATTTGTAGTACCTGAGGAGTTTGTTGAGTCTTTGCCCGAAAATGAAGACCATCAATTGACAATTTGGCCATTGATATGGGGCATCTTTATAAGGTTAACTACCTGTTTTACCCTCACACGAAAGGGCTTGAACCCATTGATAGTGAGCAGCGTCTTATTGAATTGCTCCCGGTAACGTACCAGCGTCTTTTACTGCCTTCTAAAAAGAAGCTAAGAGAACGTCCTTCGATGGTAGGCAACCCCAAATGGTGGGAATTGACAAGGCATCGTTCTTATCAGGAAGATATAAAGCCCAAGATGGTATCAACTGAGTTTGGCCATTCTGGCAGTTTTGCTATTGACTATAGCGGAGCATTTGTCGTAGAACGTGGTTATATCTGGAATCTAAAGGCAAAACAATTCAGACAACACCTCAAATACGAAGAAGTCTATTTGGCATTTTTTGCCTCAGACTTTATGAATACATTACTAGAACTCTACGGAGAACGGTTGGCCGGGGCTGATGTTTATAAGTTAGGCCAATCATATGTGAAGTCTGTCCCTTTGCCAGATTTTTCATTGCAGGTATTTGAGAAGTATTTGCCAGAGCTGAGACGCTTTGCGAAAATGATGAAGACGGACGAATATTGGGATGTGTCAGAACTTAATGCGTTGGTTAATCAAATAATGACTTATGTCGAATAGTGAGATACAACCAAAGTCGTTTCTAAACCGTTGCATTGGCATTGTGTCTAAATATGTTGAGTGTCACGATCCTTTACAATTTGTATTAAACGATAAAGCTACTGGTGTATTTGCTTTACGTAATAAAACAAACGCGATAGAGAGAACGGGGTGTCCGCATTTTTATCTTCTTCGCGTGAAGAATAGTAAAGCATTGTTTCTACACGTTAGTATTACGTTAAAGGCGCCACGTATAGGGGCTTCTAATGAGGTGAATCATGAGTTTAAAGGTATTAGTGTTCAGTTTCTGCAAGGAACTGGTAACTTGTTCTGCCGTGCAGAATGGGATGTAACAATGAGTCGGGGAAAACTGAATCATCCACAACCTCATTGGCATTTTGGGTGCGAAATTGAAGGCGAAGAGCTTAATCAATTTGTTGTAAATGATAATGCTGCAATGGATGTTGGCTTTATTAAAGAGATAGAAGATAATGGATTAGTATCACCTGCAATAGATTTCAGAGAGTTGCACTATGCTATGGCATCCAAATGGGTTATCAAGGATAGTGCAGAAGAGATATTCTCGCAACAGCATCTTTACACTTGGTTGGAGAACTGTATTGCAAATGTGATAGACCAGTATAACTATCAAGTGAACAAAAAGAGTTTCGAGAGTTCGAAAGAGTGGTCATAGGGATTAATATTAGTTTATCATATGGACATAGAAACCTTTACAAACCATATAACGAATCTAGGAAAGCAAGATTTCAATATCTTATGTGAACTTGTGCTGAAGGATGTGCTTGGTCTAAATGCATTCAATGTAGATGGGAAAAGTGATGGTGGTACTGATTTCATGGTCCTTGATGAGCGGGGTGAAAGAAATAGTTGTGCATATCAGGTGACTACTCAAAGGACTGATATTGAGAAGAAGGCATACGGAGATGCAAAAAAGGCTATTGAGAAACTAGGAGTGAACCAATTCTTTTTCTTGCCTACTTATAATCTGAATGAGGTTGAAACACGCAAACTAGAGCGAACGATTAGCGATGACTTGGGCCTAAGAGCAACTGTGTACTCACCAAAGGTAATGGCTGAGTTTGTGATTGAGCACAAGCTTGTAAGGACATTCCTTCAATTGACAGGAATGGAAGATGGTGTTAAGCAATCGAAGGATTCTATTGATTACCTTGAGATGGCTCTTCACACATACACTTTCTTATCGAGTGATGCAAGGAATCTTAAATCCCAGATATATGATGACACCATGCTCTATATCCTTTCCAACACGGACTTTGGCAAAACTCGGGAAGATTTGATTGGTGAAACAAAAGACCTCTTGAAGCTATCTGAAACAAAGGCCGCCTTACTTAATGGACGCATAGATGCTTTGATGCAAAAAGGGCACATCAAAAAGGCAGATAATGGCAATATGGTTTTGTCATCATCTATGGCTGAGGATATTACATTGCGAAAAAATCTTTACAACACTGAACAAAGCACTTTCTATTCAGCTCAGATGGACTTGCTGGAGGATTATGGTGTCAGATGGGATGAAAACGATTCGAAGCAATCCTCAGTATGGCTCGCGAATGCGATTATTGACCAACAGATTTCTGGGCTTGCTAGTGCCGGGGCGCGAATAAGTAATCCCCTGTTCAAGAACACACGAAAACATGGCTTGGATAAGTTAAGGACATACTTATCAACAAAGAAAAAAGTAGATACGGCCACTCTTGAAGAAGTCCTTAAAAAAATGGTTGCAATGGCCTCACGTCATCCATTGGTTGTAAAAGTGGTTAGAGCCTCAGTATATATCGCTTTGGAAGGAGCTAAGCCTTTAGCGGCCGCCAAATCTCTGGGTGTGAGTAGTTGGGAAGATGTAAATATGCTGATTGAGCCGACCGTTGGCATTCCACATATTTGCTCTTTGCAGTACAGAGGCTCTGTAAACCCATATTTTGACAGTGCAATACAGGCAGTTAAACGAGCCAAAGAACTTGGCATAACAATGTTAATACCATACAATTACATTAAAGAGTGTGCGGGTCATCTTCTGAATGCCAGGAAATATGATGGCTTGGATTTGGATCAGGGCGAGATGCAACATTCAAAGAATGCCTTTGTGGCAAATTACTATGCTTTGATGCGACAAAAAGTACCAATGCCCAGTAGTTTTTTAGATTATCTTGCAACGTTCAGTCCCGCCATCAAAACAGAGCATTCCGATTTCAAGGAGTGGGTCAGAGATGTCACTACTGATATACAGTCGATTTTAATCCAATCTGGAATTGAATATCTTGAAGTTCCCCGATACAAAGATGAGGAAATAGATGAGATACATCGTTTATATATCGAGTATTTGTCAGACTATCACAACAAACCGCATCATCTTATCGTTAATGATGTGTTGGCACTGAAATGTACAAACGATCGTATCATCAAGAACGGAGAACATTGGATACTATTGACATACGACAATTCACTGATTAGGGTATCTGCTGAATCTTTCAACAACGTTTGGATTAATAATCCATATGTCTTTCTTGATATGACAGAGTTGACATCTGATTTGCCGGAAACACAATTCTGTTCTTTGGTTCATTCTCTCGCTCAATATAGTGAGCACACGCTTTCAATAGGCGCTCGCATTATTGATCGCATTGTCTATTATGCATCTGAAAATATGCAGGAATGGCAGTTCAAGCAAGAGTTAAACGACCTAAAGAAGGAACTTATCAAGAATTCTGCAAATTCAAAGGATATGAATTACATCGATTTTAAAACAGATGAGTTCCTGAAGAAGCATGGCATTAATGTAAATGACGATGATGACTCTCAGGCAGATATTCAGAATGATTCAATACTGTAATATATGGTAGATTGAAGGAATATGAATTATCGCCCTCGACCTTTCCGCATAGTTGGGGGGCGAAGTGACTGTGTTTAAGTACAAGAATATATTCACATTGACAAGAACTACCACTTATATGTTCAACCTAGATAAATTCATATCCGACAGCGTAACCTCCCGGCCTCTCAGTATGTTCGCTAAGGATATCGAGGCGAACAAAGATATACTCACACGAAAGATTAAAGGCAAGTCATCCTGCATTCTGAATGGTCCCGGATGGATAAGGCGGTCAGACTCGGTTGGTTGACAGGGCGGTGGATGCGACTCAATGTGTTGGCCAGTCAACTGTCGCAGTATGTCAGGGCGCGAGGAGGTTGCTTGAATGATGCGGAACTATCATATGCCCACAACCTTATGGAGATGATCCAGTCCGTTGATGCCGAAGGCGCAAGGACGCTCAATGAACTCAAGAACGATGCGGTGAAGGGACTTTTGAAAGTTTTGATTCAAGGATAACAAATAAGCACGAGACGGTGGGAAGACAAGATGGTATTGTGCCCCAACGCGTATTCTTCTCGAATTACTAAGTGAGAATGCAAGCAATTATTATCCTATGATGATACCTCGATGGCATTTTTCATCAAAAGTTTTGTGGCGGAGGAACACACTAATTAACTCAATTACCGCCGAAGTCGAGAAATCTCTCACCTCGCTGCTCACCTTCGATGTCTGGGAACATGCCTAATATCTCGACTACCAAAACTTCCGCGCCGCCCGCCTTTCCGCCCTCAAGCAAATAGTGGATTGGGTGGTAGTAGCTAGTCTTTTTTCAAAATCACTGATCTGTTTTTAGTTGGAAGACTCTCGGACAAAGAATAAACGAATATTCAAGAATACAATGTTTATGTACGGTAGAATGCTTATTCTGCTGTTAGTATCGTTGTTTACAGCCCGTGTTGTCTTCAATACCCTGGGTATAGAGGACTATGGGACATATAGTGTTGTCGGCAGTATTATTGTATTCTTCTCGTTTATCAATAGAGGTCTGACAAGCAGCACTTCTCGCTACATTACAGCCGATATTGCGGATGGAAATATTGAAAAAGGACGAAAGACCTTCAATGTGTGCATACAAGCACATATGCTTATCGCCGCAATCATTGTTGTACTTGCAGAAACCATAGGCTTATGGTGTGTCAACCACATTTTAAAGATTCCAGAGGGTAGGGAACTTGCAGCAAACGTAGTTTATCAGTTCTCCGTTTTCTCTGCTGTATTAGCGGTAATGCAATCTCCTTATGCGGCAGCTATTACAGCTTACGAGCGAATGGATATATATTCATACTTCTCTATAGTCGAGGTAATAATGAAACTGGCTATAATCTACTTTGTTCAGGCTCTAACCGGCGACAAATTGATTATATATAGCATACTCTTGTTCTGTACGGGAATAGTCTCAATAACATTTTATAGATTATATGCCGTTAAGGTATTTGAGATATGTAAATTTGAATGGCATAAGGACAAAGTCCTACTTGCAGATATTTTCAAGTTTATGGGGTGGAGTACACTAGGGCAAGCAGCGGTTGTTGGGACTAATCAAGGGGCAAGTGTATTGGTAAATGTTTACCATAGTGTTGTGGCTAATGCTGCGATGGGTGTAAGTGGAGTTATCACATCTACCGTTAATGATTTCGTGGTTAACTTCCAGACGGCCTTCAGACCACAGATTACGAAGTCATATGTTACAAAAGATTATGACTATCTGCAAAGTCTGATGATTCGGTCATCGAAGATATCTAGTTTCCTTGTGATATTGTTCTTTGTCCCAATAATCTTCGAAATAGAGAATGTTCTTACAATCTGGCTAGGTGAAGGATATCCATCATTGTCACCTGATTTTTGCCGATGGACACTGCTCGGTATATACCTTGATGCAATTGCAGCTCCTCTATGGATGATTATGTATGCCCAAACAAATATCAAGAATTACCAGATTGTTACATCATCGGTGTATTCACTGAATTTCTTTATAGGTTGGTTGATATTCTGGCTAGGAGCAGCGGCATATCAGATTATTGTGGTGAGATGCATTGTGTTTTTTGTCCTTGTATTTGTTCGATTGTATTTCACTAAGACTATTTTTCCGCAATTCTCTACTCGTACTTGGTTTATTCAGGTTTTAGGTGGTGGTTTATTAATAATGCTCATTTCGGGCATTATAACAGGAGTGGCTTCACGTGTTATTCATACCAGCAGTATTTTGCTTCACATATGTATCATTACAATTATATCTATAGTTGTGTCGACTGTTCTCATTCTATATGTCGGCCTTAACAAGAACGAACGTAAGATGTTTGTCCAGTTTGTTTTGAATAAGTTAAAGAGAAAAGGTGAACATATTTGAACCATATAAGCCTATTAAGGATTTAATAATTAACGATTATATCCTCTTGGATCTTCCTTATCACATCAATACAGGAGACCTCCTGATTTGGCAGGGAGAATTATCCTTTCTGAGACACGAGGTAAGACATAAAATGCTGGGGTATTATAATCAGGTAACCTTCGGGTTCCCTAAACTAAAGGAGGATACAGTTATTCTTCTTCATGGAGGAGGAAACTTTGGGGATGTTTGGAGAGGTTCACAAGAATTCCGTCTAGAGGTTATCAAGAAGTATCCCAATAATAGAATTATCTTATTTCCCCAGTCTGTCTATTATAGTACCGATGAGCTTGCAATGTCTGATGCTGAACAATTTGCAAAACATCAAGATTTGACAATTTGTGCTAGAGATAAAGTGTCATTCGATTATCTCAAGCATTTCTTTGCCAACTCGCTTCTCTGCATTCCGGATATGGCATTCTGTATTGATAAGTCGTTCTTTAAGCCATATATCATAGCACAAACTAAAAATAGTTTGTTTTTTAAGAGAACCGACCATGAGTTCAGGGAAGTAAAAGTCGATTTCATAGAAGGGGAATACGATACCAGCGATTGGCCAGGAACAGAAAAGAGGCCTTTTTTTATCAAGTTTCTTTACTTATTAATGATATATATCAGAAGGATCCGAAATAAAGGCACAATTGGTAGTATAATAGCTTCTGTACTATCATGGTTTGTTAATATAATATTTATGTATTTTGTAAGGCCACGATACATTAAGCGCGGAGTTCGTTTCATTTCGCAGTACAGGAATATATATACCACCCGTCTCCATGGACTCATTCTTTCACATATGTTAGACAAGAATATTGTCATTGTTCCTAATAACAATGGAAAGCTAGAAAACTATTATTATTCTTGGCTAACAGATTGCAAGGATATACGAATAGTAAACTGCTAAGATGTAATATGGAGCAAAACGACCCGCTCATCTCGGTGATTGTCCCTGTATACAATGTGGAAAAATATGTTGGGCGTTGCTTGACAAGCATCATTAATCAAAGCTATACTAATCTAGAGAATATTGTGGTTAATGATGGCTCAACCGATAATAGTCTTTCTGTATGCGAAGAGTTCGCGGCTCAAGACAGTCGCATCAATCTTATTACGCAAGATAACAAAGGCTTGTCTGGAGCCCGCAATACAGGACTCAGACACTATACCGGTGAATATGTGACCTTCGTGGACTCGGATGATTGGATTCATCGTAATATGATTGAGTACCTATATCACGTACTCATCCGCAACGATAGTGAAATGAGTTTGTGTGGCAGTCTTCGAGTTTCTGATGGAATAATTCAAGACAAGCAGTATAAGGAATTAGAGGAAACAATCTATTCACCAGAAACGTTTATGAGCTTATTCCTTAGTGAAAGATTTACGGCGTGTTGGTCTCGCTTGTTCAGAAGGGATGTTATTTCCGGTTTTGAATTCCCTGAAGGATTGAACTGTGAAGACTATATTTATATGTACGAGGCTATAAGAAGAATTCAGAAAAGGGTAACGTTTGTAGATATCCCACTTTACTACTATTATTGTAATCGTCCTGACAGCATCGTCAATGATAGTTTTGGCATCAAGAAATTTGATCAGTATTATAGCGCTAAGAGGTTGTTTGATTTAGTTTGTGAGTATACTCCTCAATATAAAAAACAGTCGCTAACAAGACTGGCTGGAGCTATAGTTTCACTAGTCAATAGCGCAAGGCAACACAAGAGATTCGAAGATCAGGAGAGGGAGATGATTAGTGCCCTTAGAAGTAATGCACCAATCTTTCTATTTAACAAGTATATTAAGTGGAAATTGCGTGTCCTGCTTTTCTTTCTCATATTACCAAGAAAGGTATCGCTTATATGTATGAGATGTGTAAAGTTTTTAGCGTATCAATCATAGTCGTTACGATATATGTGTGATTATAGCATATTAGTTATCGTTGTAACCTATAATGCCATGCCGTGGGCAAAGCGATGCTTTGACAGTCTTGAAACATCGAATGTTGAACTTGATGTTTTTGTTGTGGATAATGGATCTTCTGACGGAACACAACAGTTTATTCGGGATAATTATCCTAAGATTATTTTTAAGCAGAGTGAATCAAATCTTGGCTTTGGACGTGCCAATAATATAGGGTTAAGGTATGCTGTTGAACATAATTATGACTATGTTTATTTATTAAATCAAGATGCTTGGGTGATGCCGGAAACCCTAGAAAAACTCATTGCTATATCCCAAAATCATCCGGAGTATGGTATACTTAGTCCAATGCAGATGAAGGCCGATTGCCGACATTTGGATGGCAATTTTATTAAGAATGTGCTTCTCATCAAGAAAACAGAAAAGCCTTTATTTATTGAAGATGCATATTTTGATAAACTAGAAGAAATCTATGAAGTAGATTTCGTGATGGCTGCGCATTGGCTCATTACGCGAAGATGCCTTGAGACAGTCGGTGGTTTTTCTCCTACTTTCCCACATTATGGTGAAGATTCAAACTATATACACCGTGCGATGTATTGGGATTTCAAGGTAGGAATCGTGCCGAGTTCCCAAGCTGTGCATGACCGCGCGGACGCAGATTGGAGCAAAGAGAAACAAATATATATTGAGGAGTATATAGGGGATTTGATTGGGTATAGCAGTCCATTGTTCGTTCCGAGAAATCGTAGGCTCTCATTAGTGAGAAAGTGCATTGTTTCCATTATCCTGGGCAATAAATCGGTGAAGAAATACAATCTAAGTCTGCTAAAGGAGAGGAATAGTATATTAAACAACTATAAGTTAAGTCTAAACAAAAAGGCATTTTTGTAATAATCACATCAGTACTTACAGTGAAATGATTAATGTTGGAATTATCGGATGTGGCTTCGTCGGAGGAGCCTTAAAAAACTGGTTGGAAAAAAACAATCCTGAGTGTAGACTGTTCATCAGTGATCCATATAAAGGATTCAATGACGACCTTAGTGTCATTGATATCGCTTTCCTTCAGATACATGTACCTACTGAAGATGACGGAACACAAGACCTTACGCTTATGAAGGAGCTTATAACGAATTTACCAGACGTTCCGGTTTTTGTTCGAACAACCATCCTGCCAGGGTCAAGTGAAATGCTCACCAAAGAAACAGAGCATCAAGTGTTCTATATGCCAGAATTTCTCACCGAACGTACCTTCATAGAAGACTTCAATAAACAGACAATGGTTTTTACGGGTGCTTATGAACTTCTCACAAAGATATTTGTCGGTAAGAAGTTTACGGTTATGAGTCCATTAGAAGCAGAACTGACAAAGTATATGCACAATGCATTTGGCGCATATAAGGTGACATATTTTAATGCATGCCGTGAATATTGTGAGAAGATGGGAGCAGATTGGAGCAAGGTGCACACAGGTGTTCTTCTATCTGGGTATATCAATGATACACATACTTATGTTCCTGGGCCTGACGGTAAGTTTGGCTATGGCGGCAAGTGCTTCCCTAAAGATGTTAACGCCTTTGCAAAGATGACAGAGGGGACTCCTCTCGGGACCCTTCTAGAACCCCTTCATGAACTAAATGTTCATTTTCGTGGAGTTGAGGAGCATATTTAGGCTTACGTGATGAAGGATAAGCTTATTCGATTATTTGTAAAATGTGGAGGAAGTCTTTTTTTTCTCCACATTAATCGTTGCCCACGAGTTTTTTGTTTCCATGGTGTAGATAGAGTTATTAACCCTGAGGTAGAAGAGGAGTCTTTACCGGAGGATTTATTCCTACAACAAATCAACTTTCTCAGGGATAACTTCGAGATTATTAGCATTCAAGAGTTTGAATATCGTTATCATACAAAGACTTTCACTAATCACGAAGCTGTTATTACCTTCGATGATGGATATGAAAGTATATTCAGGGTTGTTGACCCAATATTGAGAAGTTATGATATTCCCTATACGGTGTTTGTGTCTGCACATAATATCTCAACTGGTCAACTCTTTACGACAAGCGTTAATAGGCTTGTGATACGGACAGATTCAATTAATAGAGTTGTTGTACCATCACTGGCGATAGATGAACCTCTTATTAGTCACGAAAAAAGGATTGAAGTCTCAAATCGAATCTCTAGATTATTCAAGGCTGCTGATATTGATACGACGGAAACAATTGACAAGGAATTACAGGACAATCTTCCGTATGGAGAGTTAGATAAATTGAAACGAAAGTATAAGTCAGTTATTCCAATGAGTTGGGATCAGGTTCGTGAACTTGAAAGCAGAGGTGGGGTAACCATAGGGTCTCATTGTTGCCGTCATATTAGCTGTCATAATAATCAGGATATAACGATAGTTGAAAAAGAACTGGTAGAAAGCAAAGAAATCATTGAAAGGGAAATAGGGAAAGAGTGCAGGTATTTTGCATACCCTAATGGTTGTTTTACTACTGAGAGTAATGATATTGTCCGTAGAATATATTCTATGGGCTTCTCCATAGTCGCCGAAGAGCGTATTGATTATCAAAATGACCTTGCTGCAATACCCCGTTTGTATGTTTTTGGCCGTGACATTGAAACTTTCAAGACATTCATAACAAGATACCCCTTTAAGCGCAGATAAGACGATGGGTCATCCAAAGATAAGTGTTATTATATGCTGCTACAACGTGGCAAAGTGGCTTAAGTTAGGAAGGCTCAATAATGTTTATAACCAGACCTACCAGAACTGGGAACTGTTGCTGATTGATGATGGTTCAACTGACGAAACGCCGGCAATCATAGATGCAGAAGCAAAGAAGGAATCACGTGTCAGAGCATTTCACAAGCCTAACGGAGGCGCGGGATCTGCACGCAATATGGCAATCGATAATGCCACAGGCGAGTATATCTGTGCTTTTGACATAGACGATGAACTGAAGCCGGATATGTTGGAGTATTGTGTGGGACAGATGGAGGCAAATCAAGTAGATATGCTTGTCTTTGGGTTGGAGGTTCATGAGTTGTATGTCAATAAAGTGTTTAATTATTCGTTTGGCGACAAACTAATCACGAGCAATCAGGAATTAAGAGATAATTATCTTGATTATTTCTTATTTGTCCCAGGCGGTAGTAATGGTTACTTCTGTAACAAATGCTACCGAATGTCCTTCCTGAATAAGTATCATCTGCGTTTCGAGAATCAGCGGATTCAGCAGGACGAGGTTTTCAATCTCCTTGTCTACCATTATCTTGAGAAGTGCTATATTTCTCCAAGGATTTTTTATATCTACTACATCTATAGTTCAGGCAATACTCGTTCGCGTTTCATTCCCGACCGTTTTGATATTTACAAGTCTGTTCGTGAGCATTTTGAAGACCTTAAGTCTTTCTGGAACCTAAATGATAGCCGATTTGATAATTATCTTGATAGTAGATTCTATTCAGGTGTAATGCAATGTATGATTTTTAATCTTACACACACTGACTGTCCTTGGACTAAGGGAGAGAAGAAGACGGAGATAGCCAGAATTATGAATGATCCATTAACATTGCATAGTTTTAGATATGCAGAGACGCACGTAAACGGGATTGAACATCGTTTGTATAGGGATGCTTGTCGAAAGAAGAGCCTTCTGCTGATAAACATCTACGCGTCATTATTTAGGTTTATCCATAGAGCCAGAAAGTCATTAAAAGGATAATGAGTAAGAAGCGAGTCTTCATAGCGATGCATTACCTTGAGATCGGAGGAGCTGAAACCGCCCTGATCGGGATGCTCAATGCTATTGATTACTCTCATGTTGCGGTGGATTTGTTCCTCTATAGTCATCGCGGTGAAATTATGCAGTTTATTCCCAAAGAGGTTAACTTGTTGCCTGAGATAAAAGAATATGCTCATATTGAGTGCCCGATGAAGCAGGCTCTTGTAGAAGGCTGTTGGGGTGTTCTTTATGGAAGGCTGAAAGCAAAATGGCTTACAAAGAAGTATATGCGTAAGAAAGGTGTGACAGAGAGCGCAGCTGGTCTGCAGTATGTGGCATCTTATGTGTCGCCCTACTTGCCTTCATTATATCAGTATGGAGAGTATGATCTGGCAATAAGTTTTCTGAATCCTCATAACTATGTAATTGATAAGGTTAAAGCCAAGAAAAAGATTTGTTGGATACATACAGACTATACGAGTATCGACATAAATGTGGAACAAGAGCTCCCTGTATGGAATGCATACGATCGCATAGTGTCTATCTCGCCAGATGTGACGATGACATTCTTGCGTGTATTCCCATCTCTTAAGAATAAAATAATTGAGATGGAGAACATCATTCCTTCTGAGCTGGTAAGAGAAAGAGCTAATGAGTTTGATGTCTCTGCAGAGATGCCCAGAAACGATAATACGATTAATCTTCTTTCTGTTGGCCGTTTCTGTGAAGCTAAAAACTATGATAATGTGCCAGATATTTGTCGTCGCATACTATCATCCGTCTCTACGTCTGTAAAATGGTTTATTATTGGTTATGGGTCTGATGAACAGCTTATCCGAGATAAGATTCGAGCAGCAGGTATGGAAAACAATGTTATATTATTGGGTAAGAAGACTAATCCATATCCTTATATGAAGGCCTGTGACATATATGTACAGCCCTCCCGGTATGAGGGAAAGAGTGTCACGGTTAGGGAAGCACAGATATTATGCAAACCTGTAGTAGTGACAGACTATCCAACTGCGTCTTCACAGGTTAATGACGGATTGGATGGCGTAATTGTGCCGATGGATAACCTGGCGTGTGCGAATGGAATTGTAAAATTGATAGAAAAAAAGTCAAAACAAGAGGCGATTATCCAATATCTCCATACTCATAATTATGGGAATGAAACGGAGGTTGATAAGCTATATAAGTTCTTATGATTCCCAAAATAATACACTACTGTTGGCTATCTGGTGATGAGTATCCCTCAAGTATTCAAAAGTGCCTGGATACTTGGAAACGATATTTGTGTGATTATGAGATTGTCTTGTGGAATAAATCAAGGTTTGACGTAAATGATATAACGTGGACACGACAGGCATATGAGGCAAAAAAATATGCCTTTGCTGCAGACTATATCAGATTGTATGCTTTATATAATTATGGTGGTATTTACCTTGATTCTGATGTGATAGTATATAAAGACTTTGATTCATTGTTGCACCTGCCATATTTTATTGGCGAAGATAGAACGCACTGCTTTGAAGCTGCAATTATTGGGTGCCAGCCCGGAATGCCTTGGATAAAGGAGGTGCTGGACCATTATGAAGGGAGGTCTTTTATCAAGAAAGATGGCAGTTTAGATATGCAAGGTTTACCCAATGTCTTCGCAGAACGGTTATTCCCTAACCATCGATTTCAACTAATAAGAGAAATACCGCAATCTTATGAATTGGCGGATACTGACGTGATGGGCATTTTCCGGTGGAACTTCTTCAACTCTCGAGATTATGTCGATCCCGTTCGAACGAGAAATAGTTTTTGCTCTCACGCTTATGCAGGAAGTTGGCTTAATGAACCAACAAAAACAAAGAAACTCATTAAACGCTTATTGCCACGTCCAGTCGCAAATTGCTATTATTCGTTGAGATATAATCTATTCAATAGAGTCAACCACAATCAAAGTGGAATATCGTACATATAAACACCACGCTGCAAACATAATTTGTTTTAACTCAAGTAATTGATGTCGTTTTTACCTGCATCCTGGTATTATCCCTTACACTTATTGGTTGTGTTATTATTCACTATCTACGGGTGTTTTGTGCTATCTAGAAGTAGTAACCAACAACTATTTAACCGATCATACAACAATTTATTGATTGTCTTTTATGTTTTAGTATTCACAGTAATAGTAGGTCTACGCCCAATAGATGTAAAATACTTTGGAGATACCGGCAATTATGCTATAATCTATGAGAAGTTCCAGGATGGCTTACTTAATGCAAATGACATTAAGGATGGCGATTGGCTGTGGAACAAGTTTATGTACGCCTGTGCACAAGTCATCCCCATCAATGCATTTCTCTTAATTGTTGAGTGTTTATACATCATACCTATGCTAATTGCATGTAGGAGGTGGTCAAGGAATAATATGTCATTGATGTTGCTATTCGCATTGGCGGCCTTCTCGTTTTTCTCCTATGGCACTAATGGCATACGTAATGGAATGGCATGTAGTTTAGTGGTGTTGGCGTTGACATTTATTGATGGCAGCAAATGGGAAAAAATAATATGTGCTATCCTCTGTTTTATCGCCATTACCACGCATAAGTCCACAGCTCTTCCAGTACTGGCGATGGTCTTTACTGCGATTTATCGTAAGCCGAAGCCTATGTTTGTATTCTGGTTTTTATCTATTATTATTAGCCTATTAGCTGGATCGGCCGTCTCTAATTTTTTTGAATCTCTAGGTTTTGATGATAGAATGACCTCTTATCTAGATACATCTGATGACGAGTTAATGGCGCAATTCTCAAGAACCGGATTCCGCTGGGATTTTCTTTTGTATAGTATGGCGCCGATTGTGCTGGGTTGGTATGTGATATTCAAGAAGAGGGTATGGGACAAGAAGTATCTATTAATGCTGGGAACATATATATACAGTAACGCTTTTTGGATAATGGTTATCCGATCGGCTTTCTCGAATAGGTTTGCATATCTGTCTTGGTTCCTTTATCCTTTTGTGCTGGCTTACCCGCTATTGCGTTTGGACATTATGCCTAATCAAGGCAGGAGACTGTGTGTGACTATTATGCTAGCACATCTTGCCTTTACATTGCTAATGTATTTATTATGAGCGAGAAAACCCTGACGGTGTTTACTCCAACATACAATAGAGCACATACTCTTAAACGGACTTACCAAAGCCTGTGCAGACAAACTTGTAAGGACTTTGAATGGTTGATTGTGGATGATGGGTCATCTGATGGTACCGAATCATTAGTAAAGGGTTGGATTGCAGAAGGTATAATTCCGATTCGGTATATATGGCAAGAAAACCAGGGAATGCATGGGGCTCACAACACGGCATATAACAATATTACAACCGAGTTGAACACTTGTATTGATTCAGATGATTGGATGCCCGATGATGCGGTGGAGAAGATAATACTATTTTGGAAGAATAATAAATCAGATAGGGTCGCTGGTATTATAGGTCTGGATTCATTTGCAGATGGTTCAGTGATAGGAAGTGATTTTCCGGAATGGTTACATTCAACGACGCTTAGGGATTACTATGAAAAGTATGGTGGCCGAGGGGATAAAAAGTTGGTTTATAGAACAGAAGTAATAAGTAAATATCCAGAATATCCTCTCTTTGATAACGAACGATACGTGGGTTTAGCTTATAAATATTATCTGATTGACGGCGATTATAAGTTGTTAACGTTAAATGAACCTCTCGTAATAGTTGAATACCAGGACGAAGGGTCAAGCCGAGGAATGTGGAAGCAATACTGGAACAACCCCAAGGGTTTCGCTTTTTTGCGCAAATTTGATATGACTCAAACAAAGTCAATAAGGCGATTGTGTATGGATAACATTCATTATGTTTCCCATTCAATCAGATCAAACAATCCTCACTTTATCGCTGAGTCTCCTAAAAAATGCCTTACGCTTCTTGCGATAATCCCAGGATCCCTGTTGTATCTGATCAATAGAATCAAAGTTAAGAGAGATAGTTTATTTAAATAAAGCCATTGTAATGAACACGATTGTTCTTAAGGATTTATGGAGGTACGAAGGAGTTAATTGTCATAAGAAAGCAGTACAATTAAAGTATAGGTTTTTTGTTCCTGGCTTTAGGTATAGTTATCTCTTTCGAAAATGTCAGTTAAGCAAACCATATATAAG
>JAEEGF010317229.1_pt1 | contig 107307 bp, 77 predicted proteins | sample 9134171 | NCBI WGS metagenome assembly JAEEGF01 (sample SAMN16246542, study PRJNA631951) | gut metagenome | biome: gut microbiome; feature: rumen; material: AP-attached | host: Bos | place: Iran: Karaj | collected 2018-10
ATGTTTTTTATGTTGTGCAAAGAAGAAAATAGACTAAAATTTGGTTGAAGATGAGGTTTACGTAATGCTTATGATGATGAGAGCAGACGAAGGATACACTCCAAACGAAAAATGTTCTCTAGAAGAAATGGTAGCATGTGCTTTAGCTGATGATACAGACGCTTGTCTAGCTGCTTGTACAGGTAATGAAGAAGAGGAACAAGATCCAGAAGAAGTTAAAGCTGGAACATTAAATGTTACTATGACTTCTGAAAAAGGTGGTGATACACCTAATGGAACAAGTTCATTACCAGTTGCAACTTATACTTTAAAAGCTGCAGATGAAGATATAAATATCACATCATTAGTAGTTGAACAAAAATGATATGGAACAGATAATACTATAGACTGAGCTGCTTTATTTATCAATGGACAAAGAGTTTCAAAAATTAAAAATCTTGATATAGATAAAGAAGTTTCTTTAAATTTAACAACAGCTTACACTGTAAAAGCTGGAAAATCAGTTGATATAGAATTAAGAGTTTCAACTCCTATCGCAACAACATCTAAGACAGATCAATTCACTATTAAGTTAGTTGATGTAACTTCTTCAGCTGAAAAAGTAAAATTACCTTCAAACACAACTTCAAATGTATTCAAATTAGTTTGAACTGACACTGCTTCAATAACTGTTCAAGCACCTGCAGCATTAGAAGCTGTAAAAGCATGAACAACAGATGCTGAATTGTTTGAAATAAAAGTTGTTTGAGCAACAGATCAAGATGTAGAATTTAATTCTATTACTTTGATGTGAAGTGATAAAGACTTAGCAGACTATTTAGATAATTTGAAATTAGTTGTTGATTCTGAAGTAGTTGCTACAGCAAAAATGAATGGAAAATATTTAACATTCAACTTAGATAATGCATATGTTATCGAAAAAGGTAAGAATGTAACATTTACAGTAAAGGCTGATGTTAAGTGATGAGCTAGCGCTACAGCATATACATTCACAATGGAAAATATAATGGATGTATTAGCTACAGCTACTTCTTACGATGCACCAGTTCGTGTAACTCCTGCAACATTAACATTCGCTGGTATAACAATAAGTGCTGGTAGAGTTACAATAGAAAGAACAAATCCTTCATTAACTGAATTCACAAGAAATAGGAAAAATGTATATTTATGATCATTTACAATTAATAATAATGCTAAATCTAATTTAACATTAGAATGATTTAAATTAACAATAACTGATAATTGATCTAATGGAACAACAACTGTTGCTAACTATATTGATACTATAAAAGTTAAATATGGTTCAACAAGTGCTGCTGCTTATGAATTAACACCTAATACTGCTCATACATTATGGACATCAGATGATGAACAAACATTAAATTCAAAACTAACAGTATATGTTTATGCTGATATAGAGGATGTAGATATTACAACAGCAGAAACAGAGTCATTTACAATGTCAATTGCAGCCATAGCTGATGTTAAAGTTGTTGATGAAGATGATAATACTGTAACAGACATGTCTTTACCTGCATCTTGGCTAAGGATGGATGCTACAAAATCATCTATAAATCTTTCAAACATAACATTAGCAGCTAAATCTTATGCTAAATGAGCTGAAGATATTGAAGCAGTTTCATTTAAAGTAAAAACTAATGATGTTGCTTGAATAAAAGTTAAAAAATTAACTTTCACAGCTGACACAGCTATATCTTCAAACGAAATAAGAAGTGCTAGCGTTTTTGTTGGAGAAGATGAATATCCTGCAACAGTAAGTGCTAATACTGTAAAATTCACAAACCCTATAACATTGGATAAGAATACAACAACAACATTTAAATTGGTTGTTGATTTGGCTTCAAATCCTAATATAGCATTAACTCCTTTCACTTACTCTTTAACTTCAATAGAAGCTGAAGATACATCTGCTGATAGAAACGATTTATCAAATAATGCTGTTGCTTGAATTACATGAAGACCAATTTCAATAATAAGTAATTGAACAGTTACAATAACAATGGATAATGTTGATAACAACAAATATGCTAAATCAATATTAGCATGAACAGAAGCTGATATTGTTGAATATAGTTTACAAGCTAAATACGAAGATGTAAAAGTAAAGACATTTAAAGTTACATTTAGCAATGACACAACAGCAAGAGTAAATGATGTAAAACTATATTATTGAAACGAAGAAATTGCTTCTAGCCCAACACGAGATGCTACTAAAACTATAGCAACATTTAATGATGTTAATTTAACAGTATCTCAAACAAAGACTCCATTGGTGGTAAAAGTTTCTACATTAGAAATGTGAGAAAATTGAGTCGCTGTAGTTAGTGCTGCAACAGTAAAGGATCTTACATTAGATGGAATATCTTGAAAAGAGACTTGAAATGGAATCGCTGCTGTTTCTCTTACAAAAGATTCTAAAGAATTTGATGTAGTTCCAGCAACAGTTGTTGCAAGTGTATTGGAATCACAAAGTACAAAGACAAGATTAAATTTGTTTGTTGACAAGTGAAACAATAAAAAAGCAAATGATGATGAGATAACAGTATATCTTGTTGATCTTGGTTTTGATCTTGTTGCATGAGCTAATGGATTAGATTCAGCATATATTAAGAATGCTGATGGATTAACAATTGTAACATATTCAACAGCAGCATGTGCTGCTTGAACAACAAGCCAAGGAACAAAATGAGGTTATAATATTTGCTTAAATAATAGTGCAACTCACGAAGATCTTGAATTAGCAGCATGAGATAATGAATTGACTATAAATTATATAGCATGATCTGCTAATAATCCTTCATATACTGTAGATTTAACAACTGTAAAATACATTGATAATAGTACTAAAACTATAGCAAGTATTGCAAATGTTTTAACTCCTGCAGTTCAATGAGTTGATTGGTATTATAACAGATTACCAGGAACTTTGAATCTTGTTACAAAATAGTTCACAATTGAACTAAAATAGAAAAGGCCTCTATCCTTCGGGATGGGGCTTTTTTTGTTGCTTGGATTTTTGACCCCGGGGTTCCAGCGAAGCGGAAAATAACCCCGGGGTCTGTACTTTTTATATTTGTCAAAAAATACATTGATTTTGAGTCAGATATTATTATTCTGTAATTGTTTTTAGAATTTACTCTTGATTTTTTGTATACATTTAGTATACTAGTGGTATACGATTTATATACTAATGGTATACAATATGTCAGATACAAAAGTTATAGCTAATTTGAGATTAGAGAAATCACTAAAAGAACAAGCTATCGATGTAGCAAGTAAAATGTGATTATCTTTATCTGCTGTTATGTCATTGTTATTGAGGAAGTTTGTGATTGAGAAAAAGATTGAAATTGGGTTAGATGAAAATTGATTTACTGCACCAAAAAAAGAAATTCTAAAATCTGCTATAAAAGACGCCAGAGAAAATTGAGAGGAAATAGATTCTATAAACGACATTTTATAGTATATAGTCGATTATGTTTAAAAAGGTCATTTCCCACCAATTTAAAACGGATATTAAATCATATAAAACAAATGCTAAGATAATTTCTGAATTGGATATTGTTCTAAAAATACTCTCCGATTGAGATGTATTACCACTAAAATAAATCATGAACTAAAATGAGAATTTAAATGAATTTATGAGTGTCATATTTTGCCAGATGTACTATTATTTTACGAGGTTGATAAACAAGAAAATATTATTCGCCTAATTAGAATTTGATCTCATTCAGAGTTGTTTTGATAAGTAGAAAAAGGGCAACCACGAAGTTGCTCTTTTTTTGTTGCTCGGAAAATTGACCCCGGGGTTCCAGCGGAGCGGAAAACAACTCCGGGATCTATGGCTACTCTGATTTTTTCTTGAAAAGGTTGGCCGAATCGTTAAAATGAATGTAATATTTACAATGTATACTATCAAAATGACCACTATACAGCTTGAAGTCCCTAAAGAATTAGTAGGAGAAGTCTCTACTTGGAAATGGGAAAATCGACTAAAAAAAGTTCGAGAATATAAGAAAGATCAAGAAGATATTGAATTAGTCCATGATGCTATGGAACACGATACAAAATCTGTTTCTTTAAAAGATTATTTGAAATCATGTGACAAATAATATTGAAAAATAAAGCCATTGAAGCTCTTGATTACATGAAAAAATATGAAGAAAAAGATTTTGAAAATGTCATAAAAGAATTGAAAGAAATAGAGAGAGTTTGACGAAACTATGGCCAATTTAAGGCAATTTGACAATGAATAAAAAGGACAAGAGTTTGAAGATGGAGAATTTTGTGCACATTGAGTTGAATAGATGTTTTTGTGCGAATTATAGCTATAGAAAAGGACACACAAAAAGATTATAATCAGCGAAAGAATTATATTTTGCAGGAGATAAAGAAGATTAAATAGAAAAAAGGGCGACCGAAAGGTTACTTTTTTTTGTTGCTCAGCAACCCCCACTAGCCTTCGGCAGAACAACTCCCTCCCGACAAGTCGAGGATCTTCGACCTGTCAGGGGAGAAATTTCCTCCCTGATAGGGGAGGTGGCCGTAGGCCGGAGGGGTTGTCTGCACACAGCCGGGAAGACTCACGAAAGTTGGTCTTTTTTTGTTGCTTGGATTTTTGACCCCGGGGTTCCAGCGGAGCGGAAAATAACCCCGGGGTCTATAGGCAAGTCTGATTTTTTCTTGAAAAGGTTGGCTGAATAGTTATAATAATAGTGTTATTTATTTTCTATATCTAAAGACTATGTGAATCCAAATCACAAAAGAAAAAACATGATATAGTGCTTATATTTCAGAATACAGAATTCATACACAGTGAGATACTTTTGAAGATTTACTTCAAAATCTACAAGAGGCTGTAGATTTGTATTTTTCAAAAAAAGAAAAGGATATACCAAATAGTTTGGTAAAACTAATAAACTATAAGCCATCTAATACTTTTAATATGGTAATATCATAATATTATGGTGTTTTTGAGTATATCTTGAAAAGAATTAATAAAAATCTTGGAAAAATATTGATATATCTGTTATAAACAAAGATGATCACATGCGCAATTAAGATATTGAAATAATATACCAATTACGATTCCATGTCATAAAGAATTAAAAGAATGATTATTCAATCATCTACTAGGTGATATTGCAGAGGATTTATGAATGACAAAGCAAGAAGTCTTCAAGTTAATCAGAGATAATAAATAGCAAAAAGAGCGACCGCGAAGTTGCTTTTTTTTGTTGTTCGAAAACAACCCCTCAGCCCCGCAGAATTGCGGGGCAGCTCCCCTATCAGGGAGCAAATTTCTCCCCTGACAGGGGGAGCTGTTCGCGAAGCTAGTGGGGGTTGTGCACAGAGCCGGAAAGACTCACGAAAGTGGGTCTTTTTTTATATTAAATAATTTATTTTACCCAATCAACGCATTTACTATCTTGTCTTTTGCGACTGAAATTTCTGATAGAATATCCTTTGTCACTTTCTCTTTTTTGAAATTTTGGAATTTTGTGAAGATAGACAACATGTTTTCTTTGTAGTTTGGATCATTGGAATCTAACAAAATATCATCATAATGTTCGACATAAAATTTAGCATTATCATATTGATCGTGAGTTCGAGGAATTGGTACCATCACAATTTTTAAATTGTAGAGTTTTTGTTCTGCAAGTGATGTAGTTCACGCACGCGTGAGTGACATGTCGCAGAATTTCAAAAGCAGACCCATATCATGCTGGGAAACGAAATCAAAAGTATGTACATTTTTAAATGAATCAAACTTTGGTTTCAAATCTTGATTTTCTTTTCCAAGGACTAGAAATATTTCGTAATTTGAATAGATGTGTTTATTTTCGGACATTGATTCAATTAGATTTTCATACAATCTTTTTGAACCTTGAGATCATCACATGACGAGTAAATGTGTCTTGTTTGGATCAGAATAAAACAGCTGTTCTGACATTGTCAACTCTTCTCAAGCCTTGTCATGGACTGGGATGTTTCTAATACTTTCAGTTGAAACTATATCATCTGACAATATCTGTCAAACTGTGACAGAATTAGGTAAAACATTGTCGAAGCCTGTAAATACAGTCGTGGCGAATTTAGCTGCGATTTTGTTTACAAGTCCAGAATGGACATCTGATTCATGGACTACTATTTTTTTTCTCAAGATTTTTCAGGCAAAAACTACAGGTAATGCTACATATCATCATTTACAAAATATCGTGTCGATTTTATATTTTCTGAGATAATGAATTGACTGACAAATTCACCGACCAAATTTAAACATATCACAAACGTTCTTTAATTTTGATTTTAATGGTGTTTCTCTACGATATTTCCCAGATACTACCGTTTGAAAAAATAAATTCTGATTCGTTGTCGACATCTTGTCGAATATTTCACTCTCCAATGAATTTTTTTCTCAAAATCGAATTATTTTTGATATCTCTTGGCTATATTCTGGATGCTTATTTATGTGTTCTATGATACTTTTCACAGGAAAAACGTGTCATCAAGTACCACCTCCAGCCATCGCTAAATTTATTTTTGCCATGAAAAATTTTAAAAAATAAATTTATTTTATGGTATCAAATATTTTTGTAGTTTCAAGAGAAATTAGCAAACAACCACAAAATACGTATTTTAACTCAATATCCTTGTATATTATGAAAAAATAATTATAATATGGTTCTAAATAAAAAAATGTAACATTATGAGTTCGTACAGTTTTTCACGCAATGGATACAATTATTTTTTAGTATCCGACGGAAAGGGCTCTTATCAGCTTCATACGGACGCAAATTATTTGCAGTACCTCGAAGTCAATGAAAAGAGGCCTGGGGTTATTACCTCAATCACCAATGGCGAGACCGTCATTCTCACTCGTGGGCAAAAATTTGAGGACAAATTTGTTTCCAAAATCGAGAGAATTGATGGTAATCCGCCAATATTCAAGATCAAACTCGAAAAACGAGAAACTTAAATCAAGCCGAAATCACCTTTCGGCTTTTTCTTACAAAAAAAATAAACACTTAGACAAAAATTCACTACTTTTGTGAATTAAATATTTTGTCGAACTAGACACAAATATTAACTAAAAATTTCATCGATAACCAAAGGTTGTCAATTTATTTTTTCATCAGTTCATAATTAGTATTTCTAAATGATAATTTTTATCTAATTTCGACAATGTCGACAATTTTTGGACTCAAAAAATTCACTACTTTTGTGAACAAAATTTTCAAAAAATTTCAAAAAAAGATGTGATTTTTTTTTCACATCCTATATTTTCATTTTCATTTGATTTAAAAACTCAAAAATATTTTTTGCATTTCTCTGTGCTGCTGTTTTTCACTATCTTCGTGATTTTCGTGTGGAACCTCATTTTCATTTTGAAGTTCTTGTGAAATTTCTGCCTCTTCTTGCTTCTCTGGCAATGAAGCTACGATATTTTGCAATTCTTCATTTTCCTCTACATTTCAAGATTCTACTTCGTTTGAAGGTTGTACTTCTACTGTTTCAGGCTTTTCAATATCTGTCACTACTTCAAAATCTTGTTTTTGTTCCATCTTTTGCTTTTCTCTCTCTTTTTTTGCTATTTCGTAGTCATAATCGGTTTGCATGTTGATCCAATATTTTTCTGGAGTTCAAAAAACCTCTGACAAAATCAAATCCCACTGAATTGTGATATTTCTTTTTCATTTGATCAACTCATTCACCTCACTATTTTTCTTTCCCACAAAAGCTGCGAACTGTTTTTGTGTTCGATTTCTATTTCTTATTTCTTCTATCAATTTTTTTCATGGATGTATCATTTTTCTACTTCTGTGAATTTCATAAATTCTATGAACTAGTGAAATTATAATCAAAAAAATTTTTCTGTCAAATTTTTCAACACTAAATTTTTCACACCTAAAAAATTCTATTTTTCTATGAAAGTGTGAAAAAATTATATAAATTTGTGAATAAATTATACAATATAGTGAATTTTTTAATCAAAAAAATTTTTTGAGAGATTTTTCTTTTCGATGGTTTAGAATTTTTGGGTATAAATTCTGTGATTCCACTTCATATCAAATAATTTTCGAGACCGGTCTATTGGGTGGTGCTCGTAGTGTTGTGTGAAACTACAGTTAAAAAAAGATAAATCGTTTATATTTTTGGCAAAATCATTTGATTTTTTTTATAAGAAAATAATTTTGAAAAAATTTTTAAAAAAATCGTATTTTTGTCTATATTGAAAAAAATTTTATACAAATTTTTATAAAAAACTTTTCGATAAAAAAAATTGAAATATTTTATTTTACAAAAAATTGTCTATCTTCACACCAACCGAATATAAGTGTAAATTTTCATTTGATGGAGACTTAATATATATTTTTTCTCAAACAATTGGAAATCAAATACTGGACAAGTGTGAGCGGATTTGGTGTCTAACTCATTTTGAAATTTTTACTAATAATGTCGTCTGATTCAAAACTTCATCGTAATACAAAACCTGTACATGTGTGACAGCTTTTTGTATTCTTTTTGTATCAATTTTCCCAGTTTGTTTCGTGTCTAAAATCACAACCATGCGATCTGTAGAAAATTTGTGATGAGTTATCGGATATGAAATTATTTTTTCATTTTCTATAAATTTTCCATAAACGTCTGCGACATAATATTTTTCTACATTTCAATCAATTTGTGCCTGTTTATATTTTTCTTTAAACAAAGGAGTTTTTGCTAGATAAAGCAATCAAGTCGTATCATTATCAAGTCTATTTACTAAGCCATATTCATCTTGTTGTGAAAAATATTCTTTTTGAGATTTAATTATCGCTTGTATGTCTTTATCGTCTGATTCAAGTAGACAATCGAGAAAACATTTTTCCTTACCGTATGTACTAGGAATTCCACATGGTTTTCGGAAGTAATAGAAATATTTATCTTCGTATCGATTTAAATTCATATGTTTTTTATAAATAAAAAGTCGGTAGACAAACCCCACTAGCTCCGCGAACAACTCCCCTTGTCAGGGGAGAATTTTAAGGGGGTTGTTTACCGACTAAATTTTTATGAAATAAAATTATTTAGAATTTTCCTTTTTCTTTGAAATATTTTCAAGATAATAAGTATGCTATTGGAGCTGCTAAGAATATAGATGCAAATGTACCAAATATTACTCAAACTCAGATTGTAAATGAGAATGTCTTGATCACTCATGTACCAAATATAAACATACATATTACTACTAATAATGTAGAAATAGATGTAGCTATAGATCTCTGTAAACTATCTCTAATACTCTTTTCAAAAACTTCTCAATATATCATATCTTTTGAAGATTTCTTTGTTATCAAGTTTTCTCTTATCCTATCAAAAATTACGATAGTATCGTTGATACAGTATCACATAATTGTAAGCAATGCAATGATAAATATTGTATCTATTTGTACTGTCTCACTCAACGCCATCCAAATTCCATACGCTCATATAGGCAAAGATATGTCAAACACCATTGTAATCAAAACAATCAATCACAAAGATGCTGGAGATATGTAATTTCTAATTGTAGCAAATGATATCAATAGATATATTACTATGAAGATAAGTCCAATTATCAAAGCTCTAACCGTAGTCTTTTTCATATAAGATCACACACTTGGTCATGTAACTTTTTGTTGTGTAATAGTTTCTTCATTTTCGATAATATTTTGATCTATCAAATATTGTTTGAATTTTGTAGATAATTCTGATACTTGTGAATCATCATCCATCTTTGTCTGGATTTTGATAGTAGTAGCTTCGTCTTCGTAATCTAAATATACACGAGCATCATTATATTCATTTTCTTTCAAGAAATTTTCGATACTAGCTTTTTGCTCATCGTTTGCAAAATCTCACAATAAAGAGATAGTTACTCAACTAGTAAATTCTTCTGAATATCTGGCATTTCACAAGAAAACCAACCAAGATCCTATAACTAAAACGACAGCAATTATTATCCAAAGTCGCACGTTTTTTACAAAACTAAATCCTTTTGTCATTTTGATAAATTAAAAACAACTAAAAAATCAATGTATGTTTTGTAAATATTTTATTGACAAATTCAATAGAAAAAGATTAGTTTTTTGTTGATTCATAGAAATTTTTTGCGGCGTCTTCTTGTGCCTTCTTTTTATTTGTACCAAATCATTCTGAGACCTTTTTTCATCAAACAGTGAGATCTGATCTATATTTTGTGACATTTCATTTATTGTCTTTTACTTCTTCAAAATCGATGTATACTGGTGTCTGTTTTGTATTGTGCTGTACGTATTCTTGTACCATAGTTTTATAGCTTTTTACTGGATTTTTATTTACTATATCATACATAGAATAGACATATTTTTTCACAAATTTTTCTGCTTCTTCATATCATAAATCGATAAAAATATATCAAATCAGAGATTCCAGAGCATCACACAAAATGGCGTCTTTTTTTCTTCATTGAGTCTTTTCTTCTCATTTACTGATTAATATCTGTTCATCTAATTTTATATTTCTGGCTACTATTGCCAAAGTTTCTTCTTTTACCAAAGCTATTTTGTACAAAGTCATATCTGATTCTTGCATCTCTGGATGGTCATGGAAGAGTTGTTTACAAATTACTGCTCACAATATTCCATCTCATAGAAATTCTAATCTCTCGTTGTGATCTCAGATTTCTTTGAAATCAGCTGCAAAAGATTTATGTACAAAAGCTTGCAAAAAAGCATGTTCATCTTTTATTTTTTCCACTGGTATTCATAGAGACTTAGCGTAATTCAATAGATTTTCTCTATCATTTATTACTTGTTGTGGTAGCATTTTTATTTTTCATAACTAAATGTGTTTTCTTTTATGTAATCAATGAAATCATTTCAAATAAACAACTCCATATCATATCACAAATCTTGGATTTCTTCCTCTAAATCAAGTTCTTCTCATGTAAATTCTGGTGTCAAAATCTGTCATGTCTTGACTACAGTTATTGGAAAGAATTTTTGCAATGTTTTTACTGTATCTGAATAATCGTCTCAGTAAACTACTGCTGTAGTGTATTCATATGGTTCATTTGCGTTGTCTGTACCAGCAATATTAAATCAATACTTTTTCATCTTTACAGCTACTTTCATAGCCCGTCAGGTAGGTGATTTTCAGCTTTTTGATGCATAAGATTTATCTATAGCGTTTCTAATCATTATCCTAGGATTTTCTAGTAAATATCATTGATCATGAGCTACAAATGAAGCAAAGTTTTGTATGTAATCATAAAATGATATATTTGATGGTGTTCCACCGTTTGGTATCATTACTGACAAACCGTTGAATGCGTCTCTATTTCCATTGTACAAGAAACATCCGGCATCTGTAAGCTTGTATGAAGAATATGTACAATATGTATTTAAACCAAATGAAAAAATTTGTGGTGTGTTTGATGCATATTTTACAGCTCAAATCATTTCTTTTGAAGAAATGTTTGTTTTTACCATTCTGGTGTATGTATCATACAATTCTCTGAGAGTATCTATATTCGTGAGATTTTCCTTTTGAAGCAATTTATCCATGATAGCTTTGATAAGTTGTTGTTGTCTCTGTGACCTAGAAAAATCTGATGTGGTATGTCTGGATCTAGCATATTTTAATGCTGTGTCTCAGTCCAAAGTTTGAAGTCATGCTGAAATATGGAAAGTTTCATATCACAAATGTTCATCTGGGTAAGTAGTATCATGGATAGTGTATGGGACATTTATCTCTACTCATCATATAGTATCTACTACTTCTTTAAATCATTGAAAATCTACTACAGCATAGTAAGGTATCTCCAATCACATCATCTCTTGTAATTTTCATCACAATGCTTCAACTCATCATTGGATAGATTTTTCTTTGTTGTATCCATATCAACGAGCAAATAATCAATTAATTTTTCATACATATCATGTAGCTTTTACATACAAATCTCTAGGTACAGAAATCATTGTGATAGCTCATAATTCTTGATTCCATGAAGCCACTATGATTGTGTCTGACAAATATCATCATTGATGTCAATCTCATCATACTCAGATAAGCAAAATATTTACGTTTCAATAGTCATCTTTTTGCATCTCTTCTCAAAACTTTTCACTGATTATATTTACTGTAGCTTTTCAAATTGATGGAAATTTTATTTTATCTGCCTTTACTAGATAAATTCACAAAAATACTACAGCTAAAACACAAACTACGACTATGATGTATTTTAATACAGATCAAAATGTAAACCTTTTTTTAGGTGTTTCATAAGTAGTTTCTCATACTTTTTTTGTCTTAAAATCTTTTCACATATTCTATCTATTTCAAATAAAATTTTTCATAGAAAACTCGTCTCAAAGTATTTGTTCCAACAAGATATAACTGTCTGGTTCTCTTATTGTAATATTTATATCTTCTCAACCAAAATTTTCATAAAAACACTTTATGTTTATTTCTAATTCTTTTTCAAGGTCTGATCAATAAATCACTTTTGGAGAAATTTGAAGAAGTCATTTTAGGCTCAATTTGTTTGATTCTTCTTTTTGTGACTTGGAAATATTTGCTCCAAAAGTCCATATTTGATTAAAATTTATTGATTTTGAAATCTCTAATCTAGTATATTTTCTGTGCTTCTCAAAAGAAAATTCTATACTCTCTCCATCTTTTGAAAAGATTAAAATTCAATTATCATCTCAAATAATTCAGTTTACTGTAAAATCTTTTGTTCATAAATCATTTTGATATGTTATATCCATATTATTTATCCTTAAATCAACTTTTTCCTCTGATCTGATAATAAGCAATCAATCAAAATTTGTAATTTCTATGTTTGTTTGCTCTTTTATATATTTTAAAATATCATCTTTTATAGCTACTTTGTATGCTATATCTCATTCATAAGAGACTTGTTCTGTATTTTCAAATGTACTAGAAGCAGATATTGTATTTAACAAAAATTCTATATTTTTTTGTGTATTTCTGATATTGTCGAATTTTGTAGAATTGTATTTTATCCGTTTACCCGATAAATTATTGATTATCATATGTCGTAAATTTGATTCATAATTTCATTTTCACATATCGATAGAAAATCACGAAAGTTTTGTATAATATTGATTTTCCTGGTACAAGTTTTGTATCATTCAAGATGTAGAAATTTCAGCGATTTTCTTTTTATCAAAAAAATAAATATTTGGGACTAAATCTAAAATTTCATTTTTTTCTGCATCTAAAAATCCTGAAAAAGATATATTTGCATCTAATTTTAAATTTTCATCATCTGATTTTATATCACATTGAGTAGAGTAGTTTTGAAACTGAAAGAATGAATTATTTTCACTTAAAACAGTATGTATATTTTCCAAAACTATATTTTCAGATTTTTCAAATGACAAAAAAATTTTTTCATTGTCGTTTGTAGTACATCATGAAATTAGCAACAAAAATATGATAGAAAATAATCGTATTTTTTTCATTTTTTGTACAAAAAAATGTAATTCGCCTTTGTATATTTATTATTTTTCTATTTTCAATAGTATATTTTTTGTTTTAGTCAAAAAAAGTGTTGAAAAAAATAAAAATATTTGTAAAAATAATTTATGACAAAATTTATTATTAATTAAATATCCATGAATCCAGAAGTTCTTTTGTACTCATCAGATGAAAACATTACCTATTCTGAATTAAAAAATTTAGATTCCTCAAAATTTAATATTTCGTTGGAAGAACTCCAAAAGACTCAAGAAATTTTTGAAAAAAATGACATAAAAGCCTGTATTATGTGACAGCCAGATTTTCATACAAAATTTCACAACATAAACTATACACCGTATATCATGCATTATATCTGAGATATTTCACTTTTAGATAGACACATTCTAGGCATCGTATGACCTCGTCAACCTAGCCAATATTCTTTCAAAGTACTACAAAATATGTTTGATGTGGCTCAAAATTATGATTTTGTCACTATCTCTGGTATGGCTGAATGAGTTGATCAATTGTGTCATTCATTTTCTGTAAAATACAAAATTCCTACAATCGCAGTATTAGGATGATGAATTCACCATTTTTTAAACTGACCAAGTCGTTATATTGTAGATACTATCGTACAAAACTGATGACTGATTTTGTCAGAATACAAGATAAATTTTGTACCAACAAAATACAGCTTTCCCCAAAGAAATCGTATTGTAGCAGGACTCTCTGATATATTATTTTTGCCAGAAGCCTGAGAAAAATCTGGAAGTTTAATTACTGCTGAATTTGCCTATCAACAAAATAAACCAATTTTTGTGACTCCAAATGATATTTTTAGTCCTGTCAGTATCTGAATTCATCAGCTAATTTCCGACAAAAAGGCAAATATTGTAGTAAATTTTTCCAAATTTTTTGCTGAAAATTTCAAAAAATTACCATCATCAGAAAATACTCAAAAAATCGATTTACCTGAGATTGAAAACAAAATTTTTTCTACAATAAAAACTAAATGAGCTTTGGATTTATCAAATTTGATGAATGAAACAAAATTGGATGCAGATACTCTCATGACACATCTTACTATGCTTGAAATAAATAATTACATATTCCAAGAATCACCTGGAGTTTATACCACATTAATCAACAATTAATTTCTTGATTTGTAGTCTAAAATAAATAAAGCATATACTACTATGGAAACACAGATAATTTATACACACAATAGAAATTGATATGCAAAAATTAAAGATGGAAAACTAATTATAGAAATTCCATATTTTTTGAGATTTAATGAAAAATTTAAAAATAGTCTAATAGAGAAAGGAGAAAAACTCGTTGAAAAGCACAAAAAGTATAATCATATGCAAGTAGTATCCCAAGATTCTGTACTATTATTTTGAGAAAACGTGGAAAAATCTGAGATTTCATGAAATTTAGACAAAGAAATAAAACAAATTTTACTTGATTATATCACACCACTTGTAGATGAATATAGTGAAAAATTGGGTTATAGGTACAAAAGCATCCGTGTATGAAAAGCAAAAAGCAAGTGGTGATCTTGTAGTTTTGATCAAAAATTAATGTTTAATATAAACTTAGTACATCTGCCTACAAAATATGTGAGATATGTAATTGTGCATGAAGTTTGCCATTTAAAACACAAAAATCATTCTGATAAATTTTGGGCTGAAGTAGAGAATTTTTTACCAGATTATAAACAAACAAAAAAAGAATTAAAAAAAATTGTTATTAATTAGAAAAAATGTCAAATAAATTTCAAAAAAAGTACCCAAAAATTTGACAAAAAATTCTTTTTTAAGTATAATTGTTTTGTTAAAGTTTTATTTGGTAATTAATTCTTATGGAAAACAAATGATTAAATATAGAAAAGATATTGCCAATCATTGAACAAAATCCAAACATTTCAGATCTACATTTATCAAGCTGAGAATGTATTTCTTATAGATTAAATTGAGAAATTGTAAAAAGAGAAGATGCTTGAGTAATGACAACTGAATGAATGGAAATTATTTTGAAACAACTTTTTCAGTGAAATCCACAAAGATTTGAAAAGTTTTTGTGAGACAAAGAGGCTGATTTTGCGTATGTATCTAGAGATAATACAGCGTACAGAGTAAATGCTTTTTTGAAAACTGGAAGAATTTGAATTGTTATGAGAAAAATTTTAAAAACACCTTTGAAATTGGAAGATATTATGCTTGCAAATATAGCAACAAGTGTTAGAGAAAATATTTTGAAAAAGAAAAAATGATTGTATTTAGTTACAGGTCCTACTTGAAGTGGAAAATCTACATCAATTGTTTCTATGCTTCAAGAAATAAATGAAACAAGAAATGAAAACATAATTACAGTAGAAGATCCTATTGAATATGTTTTTAAAACAGATAAATGTATTATATCTCAGAGAGAAATATGACACGATACTTGGTCTTTTCCAAATGCTCTAAGAGCTGCTATGAGACAAGATCCAGATATTTTGTTTATTTGAGAGATACGTGATAGTGAAACAGCAGCCGCTGTTTTGGAATTAGCTGAAACTGGACATTTAGTTTTCAGTACATTACACACAAATTCAGCATCAAACACTATTAGTAGATTTATGGGATTTTTCCCTTCTGATATCCAAGATAGTGTAGCTGAAAGACTTTGAGATGCTTTGGTTTGAGTACAATCACAAGCTTTGGTAAAAACTAAAGATGGAGAAAATAGAGTAGCATTATTTGAATTAATGATTAATAATAGCTCTATCAAAAATAATATTAAGAAAAAAGATATCAATCAACTTGATAATATCATATGAACATCAAACAATTATTGAATGATCACTATGAAACAATACGCAGAATTATTGATTCAAAAGTGAATTATTGATAAGGCTGATGTTGAATGGCTTTATGATTTATGATTGTGAAATAAAAATATTTAGTTTATAAATTAAAACAAAAATGACAAATCTACAACTTGTACAACAGAAATTACCTCAAGATTTATGGAACTTGGCATGACAATTAAACATTCCTGATAATTTTTTGGATGCCGAACCAGATTTGACTGTATTAATTTTGAGATCTAGATCTTTGGCAAAAAACGAAGAAAAGCAAAATTGGTTTAATTTGATTCCTATGATGAACCAAGAACAAATAGAAAAACTTAGAGATATTTTAACTAGGGAAAGAGATAAAATTGCTGAAATTGAGGCTAAATATGAGCAGAAAAAACAAGAAATTAGAGCTAAATATCAAATGAAATTTGATGCTGCAAATTATAATGAAAGAGTTTCACAAATTAGAAACACAGAACAAAACTCTATGGAACAAGATTCTCAAGAAGCAGACAATTTATTAAACAATTTATAGTTATGAAAAAAATTTATAAAAAAATATTTTTGTTTTTATTGTTTATGATTCCATTGTTTTCTTGGACTATTTGACAAGATATTATGAGTGAGGTTTTTCAACCAGCAAAAGTAAAACAATGAATTATTTATATTTGAGATGATAAAAAAGCAGTATGACGTAGCCTTTTAAGGGAATCTACAGTATTTTCTTGGATGTGAGGTGGATGAGAATTTTATAAAAATGCTCCATTAATTGTAAAAATTGTGTATGTTATACTTAGACTTACTGTGGTTTTATCTATCACTATGATTATATTTTATAGTATAAAATTTATGTTACAAGTATTTAATTGAAGTGAAATAAAGTCAGCTACAGCTAAAAAAGATTTAATAAATGTATTAATATGATTATTAATAGCTATGTTTAGTATTACAGCTGTGACATTAGTCACATCTTTGGGAAAAAGTACTTTTAGTACAAATAATTTTGATTCACCAGTTAATAATGTTGTTGAGCATTAAAATATTTAATTATTAAATATTAATTATGAAGAAGTTTTTGAAAAATATTATATTATCATCTGTATTATTATTAAATATTATACCATTTTTTAGTTTTTGAAATTGAGAAGTGACTTTATATTGACCTGATGCTTATTGGCAAGATGATGTTAATATATGAAGTACTCAAATACAATGAAAAGAAAATACAATTTTTACATTTATACAAACAATTAATAAATATTTATGGTTTTGATTAGGTTGAGTAGCTATGGCTGTGTTGGTTTATGCTGGAATAATGATGATTACAGCTTCTTGAGATAAGTCAAAATTTAGTAAAGCTTGAAAATTAGCTTTAAGTTGTATAATAGCTATTGTTGTAGCTATGCTTTCTTATAATTTAGTAATATTGATTGTTAATTTGTTTTAAATTATGCCATACAATCATTTATCATATTTGACATACTAGTATATCAAACACCAGTTGGGTGTTTATTATTTCACATTGCAATTTGTCAATTATTATATTCTTTAGCAAAATCTAAAACTGGCCAATTATTATCTATTCATTTTTTTATTATCATTTGATTTAATTCAGTTAACCAAGGATGATTATCTTCTCATATACATGTACATAAAACTGGTTGAATTCCTACTTCTTGCATCCATTCAGATCGTTGTCATATATCATCTAATGTTTGTTTATTGTTTCTTGTATTTGCTCAAAAATAAAACATAAAACTTTTTATATCTGGATGATTATTTTTGTAATTAATTACATCTTGTTTTGAATTAAATCTCCTTGGGTGTATTTGTGTATTTTTTCATTCTACTCAATCCATATTTGGAAAGTTTGATTTATTATGATATCATTGAAAACCCGTCATCATAGAATTTCATAATCATCATAATTCTTCTTTAGTTTTAGCTAATAATTCTGGAGATCATTCTATTAAAATATTGTTTTCGTTTTGTCTCTCTGGATTATTGTTTCTTCAATTTCATATTTTATTTAAATAATCTTGAGCATATTCTTTATACATATCTCAAACTTTTTTTCAGTTTCTCACATAATTTTTATCTCAATTTATTATATATCTTGCATTAAAAAAATCTGTTTTATTATTATTTATATAATTACTTAATTTTTTACTATCTTGACGATATGGTCATCAATTTTTCATCCAATCAATTAAAATAAAAGATGCTAAATCATCGCTTTCAAGTACTGTATCTGGATTTTTTACTAAATCTAATCTATCTCATGTAAGTATATTTCAATTATTATCTTTAAATTTTAATCAAGATTCTTTTATAATTTTTGTATATTTTTCATAATTTCATTTATGTGTTAATTGTAAAAATCATCTACCATAATAAGCTTTTCATGTACTTGAATCAACTCTTCAATAAGATCTATTTTCTCATCAAATTTCTTTTATATTTTTAAATCAACATTCTCATTTTACTATAGCTAAAATATAAGCTATATGGCGATTATCTGTCACTCAATATAATTTAGCTTGTTTATATATATATTGTTCTGAAACTTGGTGTTTTTCTTTATTTTCAACTCAACTAAGATTTTCATATCATCACACATTTGGTTGATTTTCACTATTTCATCACGGATTATTATTTCAATTATTGTTTCAATTATTATTTCAATTATTTTGTATTACATCATTTTCTAACTGATTTAATTCATTTTTTAAAGAATCTCTTAATTCTTGTTCTGTATTAGCTTTTTTTAAACTTTCATATAATAAATCTAAATTTTCTTTTCATTCATCTGAAATTAAACCAATTATACCATATATATTTAAATTTTTTTTTAAATTATATCAAACTTTATTTCTTAAATCTCATCTTTCATTAAATAAAATATTCATCACTTTATCTAATCAAAATATTTTTTCCTCTTCTTGTGAATTATTATTTTCATTATTATTTTCATTTTCTCATTCTGATCATAAAATTAATTTATTAAAATTAAAAATAGATCATCATTTTACTTCACTTTTTAATGAATTTAATTCTCATTGTATTTCAACTAATTCTTTATTTAATACATTGTTTTTTATAAATTCTTTTGATATATCTATTTTTCGTTGCTCTACCATTTTTTATTATTTTTAAGTAATTTTAATTTTGTGGTTCTTGTTCAACTGGATTATTTAATTTTTCAATAATTTTATCTTTTGTTACTTTTGATATATCTCAATTAATATCTGGATCAGATAAAACACTATTACAAGCGTCTATTATTGCTTTTTTTGTTTTTTTATCTTCTGGTAAAGCTTTTATTTCATCACATTTTAATACAGTATCACATAATTCTTTTTTTGTTTTTGCAAATTTTGAAATATTTTTAAATTCTTCTTCATTTAAATCTCATTCTCAAGTATTACCTTCATTATCTGCTACAATTTTTAGTTTTGATAAAATATATTCTTTTTCTTGTGAAACAAAATCTTCATCATTAATATCCTCTAACCAAGTAAACCAACCTTCTATATTTTTATCAGCATTGTCTAAATCTGTTATTTTCTTTATAATTTCTTTTTCTTTATCTGAAATTTCTTTATCTGCAAGATTTAATTGTTCATCAATTAAACCTGTAGATAAATTATTTAATTCCTCTTTTGTTTTTTTTGTTTGATTTAATATTTCTCATTTAAATAATCTAGAAAACCAATCTAATATTTTTTTCATTGTTTCATTTTCAGCTTTATTTGATCGTTCTGAAAAGGAATCTGCTATACTTTCATTTCGTTTTGCCATTTTTTTTATATTAAAATATAAATCATAATTAATTATAATAAAAAAGTTGTAAAAATGCAAAAAAAAGACCACTTTTTTATGGTCTTTTATTTACTTTTTTAAAATATATTTTTTAATATATTAAGCCTCAATTATCTCAACTTTTTTAGAATCTTCTAATTCTTTTGAAACTAATAATTTTGTTGGTCAAATTATAGTTAAAACTACTCAAATTATACATAAAATATCTCAATAATATATTCAATCAATTCATGAATTAATTAAAAAATATTGGCTGATATATATTACTATAATTCATATAATTGTATTTATAACTCTATAATATTTAATATATGTTGGTTTAATACTGTAAAATATTAGATAATACAAAAATATAACAAGTAATGAAATATATATTACAAGATTTAAGTTTTCAAAATCACTTTTTACTATAATAACTCAATTTACATATAAATAAATTAAAACACAAATTAAAATTGCAAATATAATTCAAAATATAATTCTTTTTATATTTTTCATTTATATAATTTAAAAATTAAAATACTGAATTTTAGTATATAAATTAGTTTAATATTTTCAACATAAAGATTTTTCAATTTTAAATAATAATAAAATATAAATAAAAAATTTAATGATAATGATAATATTTTTTTATATGTTAAAATGTTAAATAAAAAAATACCAGTTTATAATTATTTTTTCACCAAGAGACTTTTGTGTAAAAATATTGTTAAAATGTAAAAAACAAAAAAATTATATATTTTTATTTTATAATATGTATGTTAAAAAGTTAAAAAAATGTTATATTAAAAATAATTGACAAAATAAAAAATATTTTAATCTACCATTTGTGTTCATTTTTTTAATCATCACAAAAAATTATTCAAAACTCATTGTATATTTATTTCTTTTTCAAAATTTCTATTTTCATTTAAATTAATACCCAATATATCTAAATAATCTTGTAAATTTTTTAAATTTTTTTCATATTTTCATGGGAATATTTTTGATAAAATTTCCAATGTTTTTTTTGAGATTTTTAATACTGTTTTATTTTCAAAAACTTCTGATCATAATTGTGATTTTACATAAAACTTTAAATTCTCATTATACCAATTTTTTACTATATTTATAATATCGTCTGAATTTTCTAAATTCCATTGAATATTTCAAATAAAAGAGAAATTTTTTTGGTTATTTGGATAATATTTAATATCTCATGTTAAAATTTCTATTTGAAAGTTGTTATTAATATTTATTGCAGATTGTGGTAAAATTTCTATAAAATCTCATCATTTAAATACTATAAAACAATAAGTATTATTATATAAATTATCTGATTTAAATATTATTTGAGAATTAGTATTTTGTAATTTTAAATCATAACTATTTAATCAAGCTAATATATTGTATTTTTTATTATCTTTTATAATTTGTGCACTATCTTCATTTATATCTATATTTGAATATATTAATAATTTTTCATTAAAACTTTTTTCAAATCATTTAAAATTTGGTCATTCATTATACAAAGGAATTATTGATAAAAATAATATTATTAAGCTTCATAATAATGATAATCATATAATAATATATCAAAACCAATTTTTAATATAAATCCCGCAAAACCCTAATATTAAAAATCATAAAATTACCAATCATTGGATATTATTTAATCATATATTTCAAATTAAAAACAAAAATAACAAATATAAACAATTAATACAAACAATAAAATATGTTAAAAATTTTGTTTTACTATCAGATTTTCAGTATATAGATAAACAAATGATAATTGATAAAAATAAAAATATTAAGTAATATTTATTTGATATAATTCGATTTAATGTGTTTCAATTAAAATCATATCTTTTTATTAAAAAATAAAAAATAAAACATAAAATAAATCCGATTATAAAATATATTATAAATTTTTGTAAGCTTTTTTTCATTTTAAATAATTGTTTGTTAAAAAATTTATAAGTATATATTATGAAGATTTTTTTAATTTCAAGAGTTTATTATCTCAAAAAAATATAATTATTTATACAAAAATATAAAAAGTCAATTCAAAATTTTAAAATAGTTTTAGACAATTTTTGAAAAAAAATTTTGACATATTTTACGTATTTTTTTATATTACAATATTTAATAAAAAAATATAATAAAAATTTTTGCAAATTGACAAAGTTTGAATGTAAAAAAATAGTTTGTCTAGTTCTGACCTATATTAATTGTATTGAAATATAAAAATTTTTAGATAATCAAGTTGTGTAAACTAATATATTACATTGCACTATATTTGTTTACGGTATTATTGTTTACTATTATAAACAATAAATTTTATTTGTTTTTTGTAAAAAAGTTTCTTTTTTTAGGTTTCCTATTTAACTTATGAAAAAGAGTATATTTTCTATTTTCATAGTGTTTATATTACTTTTTAACAGCACATTTACATGAATTGTGTATAGTGTAGGTGATGATTTTGATGAATTTGATAATGTTTCAGTAAGTTTTGATGATAATAGTATTTGAGATTGATGAGAACAACCAGAGAATATTATATTGCCTGATGAAGTTAATTTAGACGATGAAGATGATGTAGAATTACAACTTCCAGATTTAGAAGATGATGTAATAGATGATAATATAGATTCGGAAGATGATTTAGATATTATTGATGTTTGAGATGTAATTAATACTGGATTTATTGATGATAAAATAACAAATATTGATGATGAAATAATGAACGAAGAAATAAATCAAGAAATTGATGATGTGGAAGAAGATTTGGATGAAGATATAAATGAGGAAATAAATGATAAAATAGATGAAGAAATAGATGATGAAGTAAATAATGAAGTAAATAATGAGGAACAAGAATTAGAAGATCAAGACTCTTTGTCTGATATTCAAGATAATGAAGAAGTAACTGAAGAAGAAAAAATAGAAAAACAATGATTTTTGGTTAATTTATGGGAAATTATTAAATCTTTCTTTTTAGAGAAAAAAAATGGATATTTAGTTTGATCGGAGATAATTGATAATGTTACGATAAGTATAGAAGCAAAAGAGTGAATACTTCCAGATGGAACTGAGGTAGTAATTAAATGAGTTCCACAAGATAGATTTGAATCAATTCAAACTTCTTTAATAGATGATGAAACTAATAAAATAACAGAATATACACAAATATTAGCCTTTGATATATCTTTTGTATATAGTGGAGAAGAGATACAACCAAACAAAGAAATATCAGTTAAATTTAATTATCAAGAAAATATAGATTTTCAATGAGCATCAACATCAGAAGTAAGTGTATATCATATTGATGATGAAACAAATGAATGAACAGAGATTCAAGTAACTAAAAAAAATGGAGATGAGATAGAGATTTTAGCGACAGATTTTAGTGTATATGTGCTAGTACTTAATCCTACAGATACATTTACACTAACATTAGATGCAGGAGAGTGAATTATTATAACATGAGATAATATTTCTATAAATTGAAACTGAGTTGGTATAATTAATGATATAAGTTGAGAAGTGATATTACCATGAGCTATAAGACAGAATTATCAATTATCATGATGGTATACTGAATTAAGTGTATATGTATGAAATTCATGAGACAGTTATACTGTTACAGAAGATATTACACTTTATGCTGAGTGGAATATACAATGTGAAGATTGATTAATTGAAGTGAATGGTGAATGTATGGATGGTTCAAATAATATTATTTGACAATTTGCAGCTGAAGGTAGGATATTTACATATTGAGAGATAGTAATTCCAAGGCCAAACTCAATATCTTATGGACCTAGTTCTTATATAATAATGGATCGTAATTTATGAGCTACAAATACTAATATAAGTAGTGAAGATTCATATTGATATATGTATCAATGGGGAAATAATTATGGATTTCCAGGTACATGAACATCATTACCTAGTAGTCAAGTAGCGACAAAAAAAATTGTTGTTGTAAATTTAACAGAGTTTTGACCAACATCTGATGGAAAAATTCAATATTATAGTGGTGTATTTGTAATAGCTCCTGATAATATAGGACTTTCTAATAATGAAAGATATGATTGGGCAACTGTTGCTAATAATAATATATGGTGAAATACTACAAACACAAATGAAGCAAGACAATGACCATGTCCAGATGGATGGCATGTGCCTAGTATGGAGGAATGGAGTGGGGTGATGGCATATTGGAAAGCATGATCATGAAATTGAAGTATGAATTTAAATAATTTTATAAGTGATTTAAAGTTACCAAGAGCTGGTTCTCGTGCTAGATCTACAGCTAATTTGCAAAAAACTGGTGAATGATGGTTTTATACTTCTACATCAACATGAAAAACAGCATATGCCTTTACGTTTGCAAACTGAGCAAATTCTGTGAAGATAGATGTACCAAATAACCGTGTAGATGGATTATCTGTTAGATGTATAAAAAATTGATTGGAGTGTGGTAGTAATGAGCATATCGTTTGAGATGAATGTGTTTCAAATGTTACGACATGATTTTGTATGACATGAGCAGAAATAGATAATTGATATTATACGTGAACGGATTTAGAGATAAATATATCATGGAATGGTAGCTCTTGGGATATACCAGTATGTGATATTGCATGTAATGAGTGATATTTTTTAATTAATGATCAATGTTTTCCTATAGAAGATTATACTATTACTTTTGAATTAAATTGATGATTATGGTATGATTGATATGCTGGAAATCGTACAGCGGTTATAGAGGCATGAAATGATGCTTCTACAGCTAGACCAATTATAGATCCATATAAAAATAATTATATGTTTATGTGATGGTTTGATGAGAGTAGTAATAGTACTACTAGATATAAATTTCAATGAACAATTATTACATGAGATTTAACTCTTACGGCACATTGGGCTCCATTTAATAATATAGTTTATACATGAATAGTTGGATGAGAAGAAAAAAGAGTAATTTTGATGGATAGAAATCTTTGAGCTATAGCTACATGAGCTTGAGTTGTTACAACACCTGAATCTTATTGATATTATTATCAATGGTGAAATAATTATTGATTTTATTATGATAATGGTACATCAATAAACACTACTGTTTCACAAAATATTTATAATGCAAATTGATTTGGTCCTTGAAATTGGTTTTATGGTGAAATTTTTACTAAAGGTTTTATTGACTGGTCTTCTGTGTCTGTAAATAACTTATGGTGATGAGTATGAGATCAAGAAAATAATAATTATGATGATTGAAATAAAAGATATAATAGACAGGGGCCATGTCCTAAAGGTTACCATGTACCAAGTTTATGAGAATGGCATAAATTAATTCGGTTATTTATGAATAATGAATATCCTGATCATAATTCAACAAATATTTTAAATACTTCTTGGAAAAATAATATTTGAAACGGTAATGATGCGAATTATGCTCTAACACAAGCTATGTTTAATGATATTCTAAATACTTTTTACATTCCATCCGCATGACGTGTAACAACTGCTTATGTTTGGAATCGTATGTGAAGCAATCCTGGTAGTGATTGATATCGTGCTCCTTTTTGGTCATCCACTATTATCAATGATTCAAGAGCTTTGTGATTTGAAATGAGATTTAAAGATGTTAAATTTAATTTATGATGATGGGATGATGAGCGTGCTGGTGCTAAACCTGTGAGATGTTTTAAAGATGACGAAGATTATACTGTTTTATGGAAAAATTATGATGGAACAGTATTAGAAACAGATTATTATGTATATGAATGAGCTACTCCAAGTTATGATGAACCAGAAAATCCAACTAGAAATGGATATGAGTTTATATGATGGTATCTTTCATGAGATGAAAATCAAACTGTAGTAAATCTGTCTGGACAAACAGTTACATGAAATAGGACATATATGGCAAAATATATTTTAAATTCAGGTAAATATGAAGTAGTTTTGTATACTTGAAGATGAGTAGAAAGTGTTTCTGGAGGTGGTATTTTCGATGTTGGTGATAGTATTATAATTACAGGTACACTGAAAACATGATATGAAAATTTGGTTTGGACATGAGATTTTGATACTGGTGAATTTATTATGCCTGAAAGTAATGTAATTATGACAGGAATCGCTACACCAATTAATTATACAATATCTTATAATGTGTGATCGTGATATATTACATGACAAAAAACGACCTATACAATTGAAGACTCCTTTGTTATACCAGATCCAACAAGGACGTGATTTGAATTTTTATGATGGTCATGAACAAATTTATTGGTTTTAACTAGTGGTTTGGTAATAGATACTTGAACATATTGAAATTTGGATTATGAGGCAATATGGAGAGATTTATGAGAAACAACGTATAATATATATCATTATATAAAAGTAGCATGAGAAGATAGATATGAACAGTATTGACAGGTGATGGTGTATACATGAACAGTTGGTAGTGTGATTGTACTAACATGATACCAGATAGAGATACCATGTATGACATATACATGATGATCATTAGATCTATCTTTTTCTTGATTAACAAATCAAATATGGACAACTACAGTTTTAGATGGTTGAAGTAGAGATATTTACTTATATTATACTAGAAATACATACACTCTTACACTTGGAAAAGATGCAAATACAAATTCTGTTTTAGGTGCTTGAGTATATGAATGTTGACAAAGTGTCACAATTAATGCTTTACCGAAAACATGATACCATTTTAAGAGACGAGATGGTGTTTTGGATGACAGTTGATAAAATGTTTTTTATATAAATCACATTAGGTGAAAAAAAATAACTATTTATATTTAAATATTATGAAAATGATAAAAGGGGTAAAAAAAATTTGAGCATTATTAGCGACGTTACTAATAATGTGAAGTAGTTTCTTAACGTCATTAGCGAATGCTGTGGATTTAACCAAAGCATCAGTAACTTTTACTATGCCAGATCATGATGTAAATCTGGTGGCTATTAGCGAAGCAAATGGATACACTATTATTTTTAATGGAAATTGAAACACGAATAGTGGAACAACTATGTCAAATCTAGATATGGTATATGATACCACATGAACTTTAACAGCTAATGCTTATACTAAGGTTTGATATACATTCTTGTGATGGAGTACAGATTCGACAGCAACTGTAGCTACATACACAGATTGACAGCAAGTAAATAATTTAGTTACTGAATGATCAATAACATTGTATGCTATTTGGAGTGCTAATACATATCAGGTAAGATTTAATCCAAATCCTGGTGAGGATACATTAAATGAAATAGTATGAACTATGTCTAAACAAGACTTTACATATGATACTACGTGAGCATTAAGAACTAATGCTTATACTAGAGCATGATACGAATTCTTGTGATGGAGTACAGGTTCAACAGCAACTGTAGCAACATATACAAATTGACAAGAGGTAAGCAACTTAACAACAGTTAGTTGAGATGTAGTAGATTTGTATGCTATTTGGAGTGCTAATACTGATACAAAATATACAGTAAATCATTACTTGATGGAATTAGACTGAAGTTATCCAGCTAGCCCAACATATTCAGGTGAGTTTACAGCAACTACATATGAAGTAGTATCTCCAACTCCAAGAAATGATGATTGATTTACATTGTCTGGAAGTGTTCAGACATGACATATTAAATGAGATGGAACAACAGTATTTAACTATTATTATAGTAGGAATGACTATACAGTAACATTACATGCGGGTAGATGAGTAGAGAGTGTTTCTTGAGATTGATCATATAAATTTAATCAAACAGTAACAGTTAGTGCTATATTAAAAACATGATATGAAAATTTAACATGGACATGAACATATGATATAGATACGTTTAGCATGCCAGCTACCGGTGTAGACATGACAGCAAGTGCTACACCAACAACATATACAATTTCATTAAATGTATGAAGTGGATCTATTTCATGAGCACCAAGTACATATAATGTTGAGCAGGATGTAGTAGTACCAGATCCAACAAGAACTGGATATGATTTTGTATGATGGAGCTGAACTAATTTAAATACTCCAAAAACTTGATTAGTAATTAGTTCAGGAACATGGCATCAAGACTTAAATTATGAAGCAGTATGGTCTCCTAGATCAGATGTTCATTATTTAGTACATCATTATATAAAAGTATTATGAGAGGATAGATATACCGAGGAAAGTAGTGTAGAATATACTACATGAACAGCTGATGCTCCGTTAACATTGGCAGATTTCAAGAAGACTATAGATTGTATGACATATACTTGATGATCATTAACAGAATCATCTTCATGATTAACATCACCAATCACAATAACGACAGTATTGCCTGATGGATCTAGAGAAATATACTTGTATTATACTAGAAATGTACGAGATGTTGAATTAACAAAAGATGGACATATAGCCACAGTTACATTGAGTGGTGATGTAAGTACTGGTACTATTAAAAAATCATTTGAATGTGGTGCTACTGTAACAATAAATGCAGAACCAGATACATGATACCACTTCTTACGTTGGGATGATTTATGACCAGATTATTTAAATCCAGTAAACCCATAAAACTAAAATATTTAATGAAAAATAATCTTTTATGAAAATAGGGAATTTGATAGTAAATATATGAAAAATCCTAGTAGTATGATTAATACTATCAATTTTCCCTGCTTTTGTAAATGCTGAAGTGCTGACAACTCAAAAAGAATATACGTTTACTGTACCAGATCATGATGTAAATCTTTTGGCTGTAGCACAAAGAGATGAAAATCAATGATGAGAATGAGGATGATCTTCATTGAAAAAAGATTATTGTCCAGAAGGAGATTATTCTGATAGTTATTATGATTGAGATTGTTGAACTTTTGAAGAAAATAATCAAACTCATGGTTCTGCATGAGAGGAAGAAATAAATCGAGAGGAATTGTACTGAAAAGAAGTAGTTGATGCATATAAATGGGCTTATAAAAATTGACTTACTACTATGAGTACTATCCAAGATGCAGATCCAGATTGATATTTACTCAGATGACACTTGGCAAAAATAGTTGTAAACTTTATGATAAATGTCTTGTGAATGAAGTTGCCAACAGTAATACCTGATCATTGTAAAAATTGGAATGATGATCCAACTATTTGGGAATCTGATGAAATAAAATGATATGCTACTATATCGTGTGCTTTATGAGTGATGTGAATTGATATGTTAAATAATGAATTCTTGCCAAATGATATAGTTAGCAGAGCAGAATTTTGAACAGTTGTGTCGAGAGTTTTATGGTGAAATACATTTAATGTAGTTCATACACCACTTACCCCTTATTATAAACTACATTTAAATCAGTTGAAAAATAATGATATTATGACACAAATAAACAAGCCGTTGACTGTCAAAGAGCTTAGAAAACGAGTTTGGCTTGTGTTCAAGAGAGTTTCTGAAAAAATAAATTAAATATAATATTTAAATAGTAAAAAAACCTTCTTAATTGGAGGTTTTTTTATTTAATTTCTATTTGAAATTTCTTTTAATATTGATAATTATAAAGTTAATATTTATTTTTTGTGAAAATCAAAATGGATTTAATAAAAAAAATTAATGCTGATTATGTATGAAAAAAGGTAAATTTAGCAGGTTGGATAGTACATATCAGATTTTCTGGAAAAATTGGTTTCGTAGAATTTAGAGATGGAACAGGTTATATCCAATGTATTGCAGAAGAAAAAAATATATGAGAAGAAAAATTCAATGAATTAAAAAATTGTGGAATAGAATCTTCAATAAAAATTTCTGGTACTGTAAGTAAACATCCAAAAAAAGATGAATATGAAATCCAGACAGAGGATTTTGAAGTAATAAGTTTAGCGAAGGATTATCCACTTGGACAAAAAGATCACTGAGTAGAATTTTTGTTTGACAATAGGCATTTGTATTTGAGATCTAAGTCTCAATGGGCTATACAGAGGGTTAGAGACGAAATAATCCATGCAACATACGATTGGATGCAAGAAAATGATTTCACAAAAATAGATTCTCCAATATTTACATCTACTTGTGCTGAAGATAGTACTTCTTTGTACGAGACTACTCACACAAACTGAGAAACTATGTATTTAAATCAGACATGACAGATGTATATTGAGGCCGCTATTGCTGCTCACAGAAATGTATATGATTTCTGACCTGTATTTAGAGCTGAAAGAAGTAAGACAAGGAGACATCTAAATGAACTCTGGATGATGGATGCTGAAGAAGCATTTACAGACAATGAATGAAATATGAAATATCAAGAAGATTTGATTTATTATATTGTACAGAGAGTTTTGAAAAATAAGAGAGCAGAATTGGAAATAATTGGTAGAGATATCTCAAAATTAGAGAAAATTCAAAAGCCATTTATCCGCAAAACTCATGCTGAAGTAGTAAAAGAACTACAAGCAATGTGATCAGATATCAAAGAATGAGATGATTTATGAGCAGATGACGAAACATTACTCATGAATAAGTATGAACAACCAGTATTTGTGACGAACTTCCCATTGGAAATAAAAGCATTTTATATGCCTGAAGATCCAAAGCACCCTGGTACAGCAAAATGTGCAGATCTTTTAGCTCCAGAGTGATATGGAGAAATTATATGATGATCAGAGAGGATTGGAGATTATGAAACTTTGAAAAAGAGAATTTTGGATCATGGATACAAATTGGAAGATTATGAATGGTATTTGGATATCAGAAAATATGGATGAGTGACTACATCTGGATTTGGTTATGGGTTGGAGAGATTGGTAATGTGGATTTGTGGATTACAACACATACGTGAAGCAATTCCATTCCCAAGATATCACAATAGAATTAGACCTTAAACATTTAATAATTGAAAAAATAATGATGGATAATAACGGTAGTTATTATCCTTTTTTTATATCATTTTTGCGATGATTCATTTCAAATCGTCTAGTCAAATCTCATCGCGGACTGAAATGAAAATTGGATTTTCGTCTTTGTAGGTATTCTTTAATTCGTTTAATTTATCTTGATCTATCAAATCAATTTTGTTGAAGACCATAATTCTTGGTTGATTTGCTCAGATGTCATCTAATATTTCATTTACTACATTTATCCTTTCAGATACAAAAGGGTCTGAAGCATCTATGATGTGTAGTAAGAATTTGCTTTCTATACTGTCTTCCAAAGTACTAGAAAAAGCATCAATTAATTTTGGTGGTAGGTCGCGAATAAATCAGATTGTGTCGTTTAAAAGCACTTCTTTTCAAATTCATTTTTCTGGGTCTGTGAAGACGTACATTTTTCCCACATTTGTTCCAAGTGTAGCAAAAAGTTTATTTTCAGCCAGAACTCATTTTTTTGTCATAGCGTTCAAAAGTGAAGATTTACCTGCATTTGTATATCAGACAATTCAAATTACTGGTAGTCATTTTTTTATCCTATTTTGTCTATGTAGGTCTCTCATTTTCTCAAATTCTTTGAGTTTATCTTTGATTTTTTGTTGTTTATCTTTTAAGTGTCTTTTCATCCTTTCTGTATTTGTTTCTCCAAGTCACCTTGTAGCACCACTTCATCATCCACTATTTCATCACTGTCTACTTAGCTCCATTCACATACCAAAAATTCTTGGTCACATGTGTTTTATCGCTGCAAGTTCTATCTGTAATTTTGCCTCGACACTATCTGCATGTTTATCAAAAATTTTCAAAATCAAATCGATTCTGTCCCAAGCTTTGATATGTTCTTTTAATCATGCTTTTTCACTTTCTGCACGGAGATATTCGTTTATTTCAAAAATTTGTCCAGGTTTTAAGACATTTCATATAATCAAAAGATTTGCTCATGTCCTAATCATTTCTTTTGTGATTTCTTCCAATTTTCCTGATCAAATATAAGTTTTAGTATCCGGTTGGTCTTTTTTTTGGAGCTTTGTTAAGATTACTATTCATCAAAAAGTCTCTACCAAATTTTCCAATTCATTCATTCTATCTTCTAAAATTTCTTTTGGTAGATTTTTTGGTGCAATATCAGCGAGAAAGACCTTGAGTTCTTGTGATTCTTCTTGAAGTGAGTCCAATGAATCCATGTGGCTAATTAATAATTAAAAATTAATAATTAATAATGATTCTTATGTGAATTTTTATTTTAATACTTTCGATAAATAATCGATATCAAAATTTTGTTTTATAGTTTCTGGGTATATTTTTCGAAAATTTTCTATGGGTATATTTGAGTAATTTATTTGTAATAATTTTTTTATTTTTTCTGGAGAAAAGCGATATGTTATGACTTTTGCTGGATTTCATCAAGCAATACTATATGGAGGAATATCCTTTGTTACTACACTTCAAGCTGCAATTACGGCTCATTGTCAGATGTTTACTCATCATAATATTACAGCATTTGCTCAAATTCGGACATCATCTCAAATAATTATTTTTCATTTGAATTTGCTTTCATTTTTTCGTGTTTCATATTGATTATTTCATAATCATTCTGGTCTATCTCATTGTTTTAGTTGGTGTCGCCAATATCAAAATGAATATGTTGATAAATGATTTCGAGCATGATCATGTCCGCAGAAAAAAGTTGAGTCAGGAGATATTGAGCAATAATTTCAAATTTGTATTTCTACTCAATCATAATATCATATTTTGCAATTTAGTCATCAATATGTGTAATTTCATACTTTAATTTTATTCATATGTTTGATTTCTAGTGGTGATATTAGTTGGAGAGAATTATGCTTATTAAAACTTCTCCATTTTGGACGAATATAACATCTTAATTTCAGTCGTCACCAGATATCATGAATTAAGTTGTCTATTGCTCATTTTGCTCATCATCAAGTTCAAAAATTTGTTGCAATAAAAGCCATTAAGATGTATAATAATTAAAAATTAATAATGAAAAAATATGGAATGATTTGTTTTTTTCAAGAAAAATTTGATATTTTAAAACCACTTGAAAAGATTTTTTGTTTGAGTATTTATAGTGTGATATTTTATATCCTTTGCTATGTTTACGATGACGTTGAAATATATACTTTCATTTTTGTTTATTGCATTGGTTTTTGTTATTGGTTGGTATTGTTTCAAAAAATGAAAGGTACTGGATAGACCAGGAGCTGATTTGAAATGAGTGAGATGACCTGTGCCAACTTTGATGGGAATCTTTGCATATTTGAGTTTTATTTTAGTTGTTTTGGTGTTTTTCCCTGAGACTTTTTCAAATAAAATTTTTCTATGATTGATTTTATGAGTTTTGCCGATAATTTTGGTTGAATTGGTTGAAGAGTTGGGTTATATGTGAAAGGTAAATTTTAGAGTACCACAAATTGTCAGACTTTTGGCTCATATATGATGAGCAATTTTGGCGGTATATATCTGAAATATTTGAGTATGACAAGAATTTGTTTACTGAGATTTTGTTTGGAAGATTCCACAATGGATTTTCGTGATATTTTTTGTGATTTGGTCGATGCTTTGTATCAATGCAATTAATTGGATAGATGGAATAAATGGGCAAGCAAGTGGAGTTTCGGCGATTTGATTTCTGACAATATTTTTGCTGATAAAATTTGTAGTGATGAGAGTTTACACTACGTTTACAAATCGAGATATGCTTGTGCTAGTATCAAATCTTTCGTTAATTTTGTTCTTTGTTTCGCTGATTTCTACTATAATAGAGTTTAAGCCATTTGGACTTTTGAGAGATGTGGGAATCATGTTTTTTGGTTTTGCACTTGCATATTTGTCAGTAGTTTGATGAGCAAAAATAGGAACTTTAGTTGTAGCTTTGTCACTGGTGATTTTTGATGCAATTTGGGTCTGATTGTACAGAATTTTTGTGTTGAAAAAAAATCCTATGAAATGAGATTACACCCACATACATCATAGGTTGATGTGACTTGGTCGAAGTAGATGAGAAGTGAGAGCTTTTGTACGAATTCGATCATTAGTTATGATGATTTTGATGCTTATGCAATCTGGAAATAGATTAAATAAACTTATAATATTTGTGATGATGGCATTGATTTTCTTTGGAGTAAATGCCTATATTTTCTTGGTAAAAAAGAAACCTTGTGGGCTACAAGGTCTCAAGAAAGATTAGTTGTTTTGATTATTTCATATGACCGTTAATACTCGTGTTGAGCACAGCATGAATGTTTTTTTGTCAATATTATTGAAATCAACTCATAATCACATCAATTGAATGTAATCGTCCAATAATAATTTTTTGTGGTTTTCTGATCCCATTCGTCAGTTTAAAATTCTTTTTATATTTCTTTGTCATTGTCATAAATTTTCTCCGCAATTAGTTCGTTGAATTCATTCTCTGTTTAGTCTATTTGCCAAATTATCTTCTCATTCTCCGTGTTCTAATGATCAATTTGAAAATAGATAGTTTGCACGATTTTGCGAAAACATTCTTAGACTTTCATCTGTGTTTATTTCTTTTTTACCGTATTTTTTTCTGATGTTATTAATTTCAATTAGTGCATGTTTATTGATTAGTTCTAAGCACTTTTCTTTTCAATAAATCGTGCATAATTCTGAAATATCAGTTTTTATAAATTCTTCATGACTTGTTATTTCTTTTAGATTTTCTTTGTTTCTAATAACAACTTCATTTGATCACAAAACCTGACATAATTCTCCGTTTTTTGAGTACATCTTTTTTTGAGCTTGAGCTTCATTTATTCAAGCCACAGCTAAAAATCAGGTTAATGCTATTCAAAATTTATTTAGTTTCATGAAAAATATTTTGAAGTAAAGTAACAATAATTATATATATTATTTAATATAAGTCAAGATTAAATAAAAAATACATTTGATATCTTTTTGTGTTTATTTACACATTTTTGTGTTCATTTTTTGGGAAGTTGATTTTTGAATATTATTACTTTGTAAACAATTATCTTTGATAAAATATATGTTTGATTTCTGTATCGTATTTTTCTTTTATTAATTTATAATCAATAATGAAAAAAAAATTAAAAATTTGTTTGTATATTATTTTGGTCTTAATTTTAATTGTTTTTTTGTTTGTATATTTTTCTAGAAGGATGATGTCAAAACCTTATTCTTGATTGTCAGATGTAAGTGAAATTAGTTGAAATATTTATGAGGTAGAGAATACAACATGATACATTTCCAGACTTTTTATTCCTATGACGAATCCTGTTTTTAAGTTAAATGTTAAGTGATGAAATTTTGTTGTTTTTTTTGTATATAAGTTTTTTGGTAAACCAGAATATAAACTTTTGAGTAAAAGTTTTGGTTTTACTGGTGAAAATTTTGAAGTAAAAGAGGGTGAAAAATTATATTTTAGTTATGATTGAAAAGGTTGAATATCATCATTTCCAATGGTAATTAGAAACACATTTTTGGATAGGTGATGAAAGTTTTTATGAATAATTGTTCAAATATTTCATTGAGTATGAGAAAATGTTTATTTGGAAGTGGTAAATTAATTGGTATACAAATTTATTCGATAAGTTGAAAAACCGAAAAATACTTGACATTTTGTGTGTAAAAATTAAAATTATGGTTGAAAGGGGGTATAATAAATTTGCTTTATTATATTACCAATCATAACCATGACAAAATTAAACAACTTATCAAGCTCTGTAGAGAGATTTGAAGAACAGAGAAAGGAAAAAGTGTTGTACATTGATGAGGCACAATTTCGTTTGGTTCATCCACCAAAACCAACAGAAACTTGGAAACAGTTAGATGAGAAATTTAAGGAAAGAAGGAATGTAGAAAAAGAAAAATTGCAGTTAAAAATTGAGAGACAGAACCTTGTTGATAAGTATGACTCTTTAGAAAAAGAGTATGAAGAATTATTGAAAAAACCATTTGAATCAATTGAGAAGGAATTACAAAAACTTGAAAGAATGAAGGAGATTATGAAAGAAATGGATACTTTGAGAAAAGAGATAGATAAGAAGGATGAGGAGATTAAAAGAAAAGAAAAAGAAATTGAAAAATTAAATGAAAAAATTAATGAATTGGCTGATAAAGTTAGAGAAGAAGATCATGAAGCGAATGAAATTGATAAGAAAAAACTTGTTAATTTAAATCAAGAAAAAGTAAACTCTTTAAAGAGTCAGTTGATGGCTGCATAATTAGAAAATTTGTTATTGTATTATATTTGAGAGTTTTGTCGATAGTTTTTGTATAAAATAATTTGCATTTTAAATATTTTTGAATAAAATAGCACAGATTTATTTTTGGTGCTATTTTATTTTAATATTTTATCGAGATGGATTTTGATCCAAAAAAGAATTACTACGAGATACTCTGAGTGGCAGAAGATGCTAGTGATGAAGACATAAAAAAGGCATTTAGAAAAGCTGCTGTGAAATATCATCCAGACAAACCAGGTTGATCAAAAGAAAAGTTTCAAGAAATAAATGGAGCATATCAAGTTATCTGAGATAAGCAAAAGAGACAACAATATGATGCTTTTAGGAAATGATGATTTACTGGATTTGGTGGAAATGGATGATTTGATTTTTGATGATTTCAAAATTGATGAGCATCATTTGATTTTGGTGATTTATGAGATATTGTGTGAAATATCTTCGGATGAGGATTTGGATGATTTTGATGATGAAATACTGTGAGAAAATGAGAAGATTTGAGAAAAAAGATTACAATTACTTTTGATGAAGCATATCTTTGAGTGACTAAAAAAATCTCATATACACGTAAAAAAATAGTAGAATGAGCAGAAAAAAGAACTTGTGATGTATGTGGATGAAAATGAAGGACAGTAAAACAAGTTCAATCACCATTTGGTGTAATGCAAACTCAGACAACATGTCCAGAGTGTGGATGAAGTGGAAATGTTTATTATAAAAATGGTAAGAAATTAGATGATGGATGATTGGAAGATGTAAAAGAGATTTTGGAAGTAAAAATTCCAGCATGAATTAAAAATGATGTATTTTTGAAATATAGTGGAAAATGAGATGAGTGAAAAAATGGTATGCCAAGTGGAAATTTATACATTCAAATAGATATCCAAGATAATCCTTATTATACTAGGCAATGAGATGATATTTACGTAAATCAGGAAGTATCAATTTTTGATTTAGTTTTAGGTTGAGAATATGAAATTAATCATCCTACAGGAAAAATAAGTGTAAAAATACCAAAATGAACACAAATGGATGAAAAAATAAAAGTTTCTGGTAAATGATTTGGTAGTGGATGAATTTTCAGCAAAAGATGAGATTTATATGTAGTTCCAAAAATTAAGATACCAAAGAAATTGAGTAGGGAAGAAGAAAAATTATGGAAAGAATTACAAGAAATGAATAAATAATTTTATAATTTCTTTTCTGTTTCGATTAAATTTTCAAAATTTTCCATCATATCTTTTAGATCTGATGATTTTATTAGCATAATTCAAAAACTTCAGGACATCACAACCAAATCGTCTCATGTATTTAAGTTAAACTTATTTCTAACTTGTTTTGGTATGACGATTTGTCATTTCATTCAGATGTTTGCTGTTCATTCTATTTTTAGTTCGTTTTTTTTCATTTGTTGTTTTAAGTATAAATAGTATTACTTTTCAAACATATATTTTTTTGTTTTGTTTTCAATTTTATTTGGAAAAAAAGACCCTGAAACTTCTTTCAAGGTCTATTAGATCATCTTGGCTTTGTATATAATCCGAGTATATATGAAATCAAGCCAGGAGTTTTAGAAATTTTTAGATCATATACAAAACAAAAGTTTTTTGATCTAAACCATCTCAAAGAGTGACATTCTCTTTTTTGATGACAGTATTATTATATAACTTTTTTTAAATTTGTCAAATATTTTGGCACAAAATTTTGTGGTTCAGAACTGGTATTTCAAAAAAGTGAAGACTTTTTTAGAATTTTATTTGTATATTGTGGTGTTTTGTCCTCCAACCCCAGACCCATCTTTTTTATAATTTTAAAATCAAAAAAAAGACCTTAGAACAATTCCCAAGGCCTAGTTTTTTTATTGATATTTATCAGAGAAGGAAAGAATATCATGTGTTTAAGTTCTAAATCAATTATCCTCATCAATAGGGTCACTATTGTAAGAAACAACAAATGGGCAAACATTTGATTCAGTAATCATCGATTAAAATGATTGATTGAATGATTTTCTTAAGATGTTTATAGATAACTGTCAGATAATTATGTGTCTTTGTAGAGAAGTAAAGATAGTGATAATTATAATATAAAAATACTGTATTGGATACAACAATATATCTCAAATATTGCTCAGTATTCGCTTAATTGATATACCAAATATTTTTATAATGAAACCTAACAATTTCAGTCAGTACTACGATGTGATAACTTTTTGAGATAAAGATATCATTTAGACATGCAATATAATGTGAAAACATTGGCGGTATCACCTGCAAAATTCACTCAAAGATTTCACAATCAATAGATTAATATTGAATATATTTTCACAATGAAATTGTACATACGAACATCTATGATCTATAGGTTTTGCCGATAGAATATTAAATGCTAAATTTAGAATAAGATTCACTTATCAAACAAATATGCCTTATTTGATGGAGATAATCTGATTCTTAGTATTTGCAGTGATAAATTCTTTGTTTAATATAGACTCATATAAAAAGTAAGGGATTTATAAATCAGAAGACAAAGGTCCATACAACTCAAGAATTGCATAGGCTCTTTGAAGATGTATAAATATTAGAATCGATACAAATCTATCAAAGAATTAAACAAATACACACATTTAATATAGATAACCAAATGTAGATAACAAATGATATGTATTTTCCAACTGATAAAGATCTCATTCATCATGTGATAGTGGTTGATGAACAACTCGCTCATTCATGATGACGTATATATTATAATCGAAATTTTTTATTTGTCAAATTTTTGACCACTTTTTTTGCGTGAATTTTCGTAGGTCAAAAGCCACAAAATAAAAAAGTGGCAAAAAATGTCTACTTTTTTTGTATTTTTTTTGAAAAAAATTTACTATTTTATCGTCTTTCGATAATCTAATCGTAAAATAGTATCCAAATCTAATGGTGGAATGTTGAAATTTTGGCTTAATTTATTGAAATATTTACATATTTCTATTTCGTTTGTTGTTTCTTTGTTTGTATTTAAAGAATATATTTTTTTGAGTCTACTATCCACAGGGATATTTATATTAGTAGGATAGTTGATTTCTTTTCATGAAATAATTGTGTAAGCATAACCAAACATTTTGATAGCAAAAACTATCGTTTTGGAATGAATTTTTGTTCACATAGTCTTTGCTAAAATTTTATTTAATTTTTCTAAATCGTTGTGATATTTCAAAAAGTCTTTTTCTGTTTTTAGAATATTATTTAATTTATCAATTCTAGATTTTTTGATATTGTAAATTCTTTTATTATTTTTTGAGGATTTCAAAAAATCAAATCGTCGCTCTGTGTTTGATTCGTTGTTATTTCGTATATCAAGCAATACATTCCAATCTTTTTGTACTTTTTCTCAAAATTCTGTTCGTCGTAATTCTCCACTTCAGGCGATTTGGTAAGAAACTATGGAACATTGGATTACTAAGTACAAGAAAAGATTTTCATCTTTATTTTCGATATTGTTTCGGCAATTTTGCAATGCTAAAAATTGTGGATCTAGATGCTCAAGTTCCTTGGCTTTTTTTATGTCATATTCTTTCAAAAAATCTTCTAAATTAATCATGCAATTTTTATGCGATTTTTTTGTTGAAAATCAAGTTTTAAATTTGTTTACTAAACAAACCCACCTAATCTCGCTCAGCTCGACAGAACATCCTCCCTTGTCAGGGAGGAATTCTCCTCTGATAAGGGGAGTTGTTCACAAAGCTAGAGGGTTTATGTAGCAAGTCTGACAAATAAAAAATTTTCGGCTCGTTCGAGCTGTTTTTTTATCGAAAAAAGTCTACTCATATTAATTTTTCGAGTAGACTTTTGGCGTTGTTTTTACTGAATTGCTTCTTTGGTTTTGTCAACGACTTCAAGTTGAATTACTTCTTTGAGCTTCTTAATTGCTTCAAGTGCCTTCTGTGTCTTTTTATACTTTTCTGCTAGGTTGTCCATTATTTCGTCGACATTGATTTCAATTCCATCGAATGAGATGATGCCATTTTGTAGGCCTGAACGATGATCTTCGTATTTCAGGGTTATTACCTTTCCAACGAATGTGTTCAAGTCCTCTCCGTTTCCAAGGAAGTAGTCCAAGATTTCAAAGTTGAAACCTTCGTTGAGGTGTGGAATAGACCACGTATCTCCTTCTTCAAAGTAGAAGAACAGGTGAATACACCCCACTCCGTTTTTGAGGAGTTTAACTTGTTTTACGGTCCTTTGTTTTTCTTTCATTTTTTTATCGCTATATTTTAACTGTATTTTTACAGAATGGATATCGCTTCCATACCCATTTTTAGTTAATATTAAATTTTAAACATTTGTTATTGTTGTATTTTATATATTTTTTATCAAAAAAGTCAATATTAATAATAGGGAAAATTTTGTCGATTTTTGTCCAATTTTGTCTTGAAAAAAAAGTGCAATATTTTATAATGGACACTACTTTTAATGGATTTTAAAGATGTACCATTATTAATTTTTAATTTATAATACTTAATAATTATGTGACTATTTGGACACAAAAATTCGACTAAGTATGTCTACTCTTTTGATGAGGGAAAAGGAGTTTGAAAAGACTTGTTAGGTTGAAAATGAGCAAACTTGGCAGAGATGAAATCTTTGGGATTGCCTATTCCTGATTGATTTACTATCTCTACAGAGACTTGTGATATTTATTACAAAAACAACAAGACTTACCCTCAAGAAGTTTTGGATCAAGTAGAAGATCATCTACAAAAATTAGAAAAGACAATGTGAAAGAAATTGTGAGATGCACAAGATCCATTGTTGGTTTCTGTTAGATCTGGAGCTGCTGTTTCTATGCCATGAATGATGGATACAGTATTAAATCTTTGATTAAATGATGCTTCTGTATTATGATTAGCAAACAAGACATGAAATGAGAGATTTGCTTGGGATAGTTATAGGAGATTTATCCAAATGTTTGGAGATGTAGTTATGTGAGTAGAACACCACTTGTTCGAGACAAAATTACAAAGTGTAAAAGATGCAAAATGAGTAAAAGATGATACACAATTGGATATTGATGATTTACAAAAGGTAGTTTGATTGTACAAAGAAGTAATTAAACTAGCTACAGGACAATTGTTCCCAAATGATCCTAGAGAACAATTACATATGGCTATAGATGCTGTATTTGGTTCTTGGAATAACGAAAGGGCTATCATATATAGGAGAATGAATGATATCAAATGATTATTATGAACAGCTGTAAATGTACAATCAATGGTATTTGGAAATATGGGAGAAAGTTCTGGTACATGAGTATGTTTCTCTAGAAATCCATCTACATGAGAAAATAAATTTTATGGAGAATTCCTTATGAATGCTCAATGAGAAGATGTTGTTGCATGAATTAGGACTCCAAAAAAGATTGATGAATTGGCAAACATTATGCCAGATTGTTACAAAGAATTAGTTGCTATATACAAGAAATTAGAAGAACATTATCATGATATGCAAGATATGGAATTCACAATTCAAGAATGAAAATTGTATATGCTTCAAACTAGAAATGGAAAGAGAACAGCTGCAGCTGCTATCAAGATGGCTGTAGATATGGTAAATGAATGATTGATTGATGAAAAAGAAGCTTTGTTGAGAGTTTCTCCAAGTCAATTAGATACATTATTACACAAGCAAATAGATCCAAAAGCAAAGAAAGATGCTACATTACTTACAAAATGATTACCTGCATCCCCATGAGCTGCTGTATGACAAGTTGTATTTACAGCTCAAGATGCTCATGATTGGAGAGAAAAAGGAAAGAAAGTTGTATTAGTAAGATTGGAGACATCACCAGAAGACATCCAATGAATGGTTGCTTCTCAAGGTATCTTGACTGCTAGAGGATGAATGACATCTCACGCTGCTGTAGTAGCTAGATGAATGTGAAAATGCTGTGTATCTGGATGTTCAGATGTACAAGTAAACGAACATGAAAAATCATTCGTAATAAATGGAAAAGTATTTAGAGAATGAGATATGATTTCTTTGGATTGATCTACATGAGAAGTATTCCAAGGAGAATTAAATACAGTTGATCCTGATTTGTCTGGAGATTTCGGTACATTGATGTCTTGGGCAGACAAATACAAGAGATTACAAATCAAGACAAATGCTGATACTCCTAGAGATGCTGCAAAAGCTATCGAATTTGGAGCTGAATGAATTGGACTTTGTAGGACAGAGCACATGTTCTTTGAAGAGACAAGAATTCAAGCTGTTAGAGAGATGATAGTTGCAAAAGAAACTACAGAAAGAGTAAAAGCTTTGGATAAAATCGAACCATATCAAAAACAAGATTTCGTAGACTTATTCAAAATCTTGGAAGGAAAACCTATGATTATCAGATTGATAGATCCTCCTTTGCATGAGTTCTTACCTCAAGAAGAAAAAGATATCGAATTCGTTGCTCGTGAAATAAATGTAACAGTTGACGAATTGAAAGCTACAATAGCTGATTTACATGAATTTAATCCAATGCTTGGATTTAGATGATGTAGATTAGGAGTTAGATATCCTGAAATTACAAGAATGCAAGCTAATGCTATATTCAAAGCTGCATTAGAGGTAGAATGAGCTCAACCATGGATCGAGATTCCTTTGGTTGGAAATGCAATTGAGTACAGAATGTTGAAAGACATCATATTGGAAGTTGCAGAACAATTATGAGCAAATGGTAGAGTTAATTACAAAATATGATCAATGATAGAAGTTCCTAGAGCTGCTATCACAGCTGATCAATTTGCTGGAGAATGTGATTTCTTGTCATTTGGTACAAACGACTTGACTCAAATGGGATGTGGATTCTCTCGTGATGATGCAGGAAAATTCTTGAAATTGTATGTAGAAAAAGGAATTTACGAAAAAGATCCATTCCAAAGTATTGATCAAGAATGAGTTGGACAATTGATGCAAATCTGTTTGGAAAAAGCAAAGAAAGTAAATCCAAATATCCATGTATGAATCTGTGGAGAACATGGTGGAGAACCAGCTTCAGTAGAATTCTGTCATAGGATTGGATTGGATGAAGTTTCTTGTAGTCCATATAGAGTACCTATCGCAAGATTGGCTGCTGCACAAGCTGCAATCAAAGAAATGAAAAAATAGTTTATTCTTATAAATAACAAAAAGTCCCTGCCCTGTAGTATTACGAGGTGGGGATTTTTTTGATATTGAAATGTTTTTTAATATTTTTATATAGGTATTGTTTTAGATTATCAATGTATTTCAAAATGAAAAAATTATGGATATTATTACCAATAGCATTAATTATCGCTGGATGTAGTGTTACTTTTGATTTTGATGGAGCTATGATAGAGAGATTTACAAATAAAATATCTTATTTGTATGCAAATTGTTGGTCTGATATCGAATGATTACAAGAAACTATGACGCCAGAAACTATTGAATCAATGGATCAGACTTGTGCAGCATCTATTAAAGCTATTACAAAGATAAAAGGAAAAATTGAAAAATTGAAATGAAGAATTTGAGAAAGTGAAGCGTTTAATCAACTTTTGGCAAAGATTGATGAGATACTTAATTCTTTACAGAATTCAAAAGACCAAATAAAAAATTATTCTTCAAGCGTAAATATTTCAGGAATATTAAATCAAATGAGTTGAAGTAATTTTATTGAAAGTCTAGAGAATTTAGCACAAGAAATTAATAATTAGTTATACAAAAAATCTGTATCTACTTGGTAAATTGTTGGATCGTTTGGATCAACATATACAGTGATATTATCTCAAATATGAATTTGATAATTTTTGTGTTCTAAATAAGAATTTTTAAATTCAGGGCTTTTTGAAATTTCTTTTAGATATTCTTTGCATCCATTTATTTCTGATAGCATTCCATCGTAATACATTCATTTTGATAGTTTTTGTATACCTTTACCAAACGCATTTAAAACTGGATTATTATTTTCAATGTAGTTTTTAATGTCATCAGGTGTTTGCATCGAATCTAATTCGTTTATTGTTTTTTCTATTTCTAAAAGATTGTACTTAAATCATATATTATATAGTGGTGCTAATTTCATAATGTCGAATCATATAATTTTTCCTTTAATAGATTCACTTGAAAATTCTGTTTGTCAATTTGAAGATACAATGTGATAATATCCTTTTCATGAACCTGAAATCGCTTCAAAATCGAATCTAATTATTTTGGTATTGATTGGTTGGAATACTCATTTTTTTTTTAATTTTATAGTTTTTTTAAATTTTAAGTTTTTTATTATATTGTTGATAATACCATATCATAAAAATATTGTAAAGATAGACCAAAATATAAACATTATAAAAGCCTCTGTAGATTCGCGGTTTTTATATAAAAAGTAATCAGCAATTAAAAAAACAATGAAAAGTATAATTAGAATTCGGTTTGATTTTGTGGCTTTGCGGCGTTCTTTCATTTGGAATTTTAATTATAAATTATTTTCTAACTTTACCATGTGGAGTTCATTCTACAAATCCAGCATTTGTCTGGACTCAGATGATGGCTTTTTCGTTAAATTCTTGTAAATTATTTGCTCAGACATAGGTCAAGCTTGAACGAAGTCATGTAGTAAATGTGTCGATGATATCTCAAACAGATTCGTATCATTCTCTGAGATAAATCTTTGATTTACTGATTCATTCACGGTACATTCATCTCTTTTCTATCTCAAAATTATCTTGTTTTCCATTTCTGAGTTCTACTGCTTTTTTACTAGCCATACCGTAATTTTCTTTGTACATAGCTCCATTTTCATCGTACTTAATATCTCAAGTAGATTCATATGTTCCTGCAAAAGTTGTACCAAGCATTACATGATTTGCTCAAGCTGCTAAAGCTAATGCGACATCTCTTGGTTCTTTGATTCATCAATCTGCTCGGACAAATCATCATAATTCTTTTGCCTGTAATGAACATTTGTATACAGCAGTAAATTGAGGTCTTCATACTCATGTCTGCATTCTGGTGGTACACATAGCTCCAGGTCAAATTCAAACCTTTACTCCGTTTGCTCAGGCCTCGATCAATGCTTTTGTTCATTCTGGAGTGATTACATTTCCACTGACTAATATTGGTTCTTTTCCAAATTCAGCTCTAAATTCTTTGATAGCTTCAATCATCCTTTTTTGGAATCCGTGAGCAGTATCGAGTACAAAAATATTTATTCACATATCAAAAAGTGGTTTTATTTTTTCAACTCAATTTATTCATATTGCTACTGCTAAATTCAATTTTCCATTTTTGTCTAAAGTTGGACTGTACATGTCTTGTCTAATACAGTCTTTTTTTGTCAATATTCATACCAATTTGTTGTTGTCATCTACGATTACCAAAGATGAAATTCAATTTTCATCCATCAAATGATAAGCATCTCTGTTTGAAATTCATATTTTTCCTGTGATTAATTTTTTTGTTTTCAGGTTTCAAAGCTGTGAATATTGATCCAAATTTGCCATATCTTTTTCTGAGAAAATTCAGATTGGCTCATTATTTTCATTTATCATAATCACACGATTATGTGATCTTTTGTGGATGATTCACATAGCATCTCTGATAGTATTTTCAGGCTTAACAGTGATGGCTGTATCGTACTTTATATTTGCGTTTTTTACTTCATTTATGATTCTGATGAGTGTATTTATATCCATATCTTGTGGCAAAACTCCAAGTCAACCGTAACGAGCTATAGTTTCAGCCATCCTTTTTCCTGTTACAGCGTTCATATTTGCACTGACGATAGGTATATGTGTTCAAAAATTATGAATTGGAGTGATATCTACTTTTGACCTAGAATATCCATCGAAATAATTTTGAAAAAGAAACACATCTTGATAGGTCAATTCTTCATTTTCATAGATAGGATTATTGAATTTCATGGCACTTATTTGAAGTGATAAAGACAAAAAGACAATATAAAGAAAAATAAAGGAAAAACAAGATAAGATGTGTGAATCTGTCCTCCTTTTTAAAAGAAGGGGACCGCTTGCGGTGGAGGATTTTTACTGATTATGAAATAAATTAAAAGAAATGGTTTGTCATTATACTTGTTATAGGCTATTTTTTTGTAAAAAATCTAAAAAATAATTACACTATAATTGTGTGGATTTTACATTGTTTGAATTTATGGAATATTATTATATTTTGATAGTTTTTATAATACTTTTACTCTCTTCTTTAGTAGTTGTTTATTTTTGTAAAAAGAAAGATAAGGGTTTTCAAATTGCTGAAAAAATTCCATGAACAAAATCATATAATGAAAACAAATTGAAGGAAAAAGAAGAGTTAGAAAAGACGATTAAACGGTTAACAAAAATAGAATCACAACTTCATGAAAAATTGGATAATGTTTATCTGAATCACTCATTTTATGTTTCATTAAGAATTTCTGCAAAGAAAATTGATGATAAATATTGAAAACATATAAAGAAATTAGCATGACAGTTTCCGTTGTTTTATTGATTATTAAAAAATGATTCTTTTGCAGAAGAGCATAATGCAGAATTTTTAGTAAACGAAAAGGTTCGTTGTTATAAAGATTTTTGAAAATTAACGTCTAGTCAACAAGACGCTGTTTATTCAGATGAAGATGCAATGATAGTTAATGCTTGAGCATGAACTTGAAAAACAAAGACTATTGAAAGTAAAATTAAGTATCTTTATAAAGAAAAGCATATTCCTTTGAGAGATATTTTAGTTGTTACTTATTCAAAAAAATCTCAAGAAGATATGATGAATAGAATTTGTAAAACATTGGAATCGGAGAAAATTTCGTTTAATAAAGATGAATTAAAAGAAACTATATCAACATTTCATGCATTTTGAAAGAGAATTCTTGATGAATATGAGAGTAAGTTTAATAAAAATAGTAATTTAATATGAGAGTGATATGCGACAAAACGTGTTTTAGATGATGAAGAAAAGATTAAAATAGTTAATAAGGCTCTTAGTTCTATAAAAAATAATCCTTTTATTTTATATAAAATAATACACTATTTTTTGTACTACGATAAGCAAATTATGGTTGATTTAAATGAATTAGAATTGAAAAAAAATAAGTGTAAATGAAATGAATATTTGTCGTTTTTAAAATCTTGATGAGTAAATGTTATTGTTAAAAGTTATTGAGAATTATTGATTGCTAATTATTTGGTTGAACATTGAATTAAAGTAGAATATGAACCAAAGAATTATCATTATACAGACGAAAAATGAAATCAAAAAGATTATAAGCCAGATTTTGTTATTCTAGATGTTAATAATTGAAAGTGAATTTTTATTGAATATTTCTGAGTTGATGAAAATGAAAAAACAGCACCTTGGATTAGTGAAAAAGATTATGTTGCTTCTATGAAGAGCAAAATAGCAGAGCATAAAAAATCATGAAATATTCTTATTGATTTAAGGTATGCTGATATTAAAAAATGAAGAGAATATTTTTTAGATAAATTGGAACGTGAATTAAAGAAAAATTGAATTAACACCGATAATCGTATAAACGTTGACCAAACAATTATAAAAGAAAGTTTTACTAATCTATGAAGAGTTTTATCTTCATTTTTGTCGTTATATAGTGAATGCTGTTTAAGTGATGATGTTATTTATGAAAGAATTGAAAATTTACCAATATGGGAAAAAGAAAGAGCAAAAAAGTTTTATGAAATATTTAAAGAATATTATTCAACATATAAAAATATATTGGAAGAAAACAATTATATGGATTTTTGTGATATGATTCTTTGAGCGATAGAGTGTTTACGTTTGTGATACGTAAAAAGAAATTATAAATATATTTTGGTTGATGAATTCCAAGACATTTCAAAAGCTAGAGCTGATTTGTTAATAGAATTAATTAAAAGCCACAATAACACAAAAATTTTCTGTGTTTGAGATGATTGGCAATCGATTTATAAATTTACTTGAAGTGAATTATGAATATTTTTGGATTTTGATAGATATTTTTGATATACAAAACATATAACATTATTTGATACATTTAGATTTAATCAATGAATTTCAGATATATCAGGTGCTTTTATTCAAAGAAATCCAACTCAAATAAAGAAGACACTTCATTCGTTTAATCAAGAAAAAAATGATAAAGTAATTATTGTTGAGAAACAAAAAAGTGACGACATTCAGGCGTATAAAAAGATTTTAAAAGATTTATTAGATGATACTATCGAGCATTTCTTTGAGCAAGAAAAGGAAAGATACAAAAAAGATGATTGTATAATTTCGTGTTTGTATTTAACAAGGTATACTTTGGTAAAATATCATAATGATATTTTTGATATGTTTGATAAAATGGACAATAAAAAAATAGAAAATTGTAATTGATTTAAAATATTTTCTATGAAATATCGCTGATATAATTTTAAATTAAAAGTTAAGCCATTAACAGTTCATTGATCTAAATGATTGGAAGCGGATTATGTGATTGTGGATCATGTTATTTGAAGGGGTTCATATACATTTCCAAGTAGTATTGATGACGACCCTGTATTAGATTTATGTATGGTTGATGATAAATTTGCTTACCCATTTGCAGAAGAAAGAAGATTATTTTATGTAGCGATAACAAGGTGAAAAAATAAGGCTTATGTCGTTTGCGATAGATATAAAACTTCTAGTTTTGTGAGAGAATTAAAGGCCATAATTTAATGTTTTTTCTAAAAAACTCCAAAAATTTTTTTGTAGGTAGTATATATATTTTACATATGGGTTGTAAAATTAGAATAATTTAAAAGCCATAAAATTTAAATAAGTCAATTTTAAAATTTTAAAATGTGCACACAACCTGGAGTTTCAAACAACCATTTTTTTTAAAAAATGACTTGATTTTATTTTTGATTTTCTTATAAGTTGGAACACGTAGTGTGTATAACGCTATATCATGCGGGTATGATGTAGTTGGTGTAGCATAGCAGACTTCAGCTCTGCTCGTACGGGTTCGAGTCCCGTTACCCGCTATTTGTGTATTAATAAATCCGATAATGTGACACTTTTTAGTTGGTTTAATTATCATTGCATTGTGAGGTGCTGTTATCTATTTCTCACCTAGAGCTACTGAGTTCTTTGGTAGGATGGACCGAGCAGAACAACACTTGTGATGAACTAGAAATGCGTTTATATTGTTTGGGTTTATAGTGGTCGTCATTTGAATATTGTTCATGTTTGGAATATTACAAGGTTGATCACCGGTTGCACAAGTTTAACTAAGATTATGGGGAGATGGCAGAGCGGTCAATTGCATCAGACTGTAAATCTGACGCCTCACGGCTACGCAGGTTCAAATCCGGCTCTCCCCAGACTTGGGCCCTTAGCTCATTTGGCTAGAGCGCCTGCTTTGCACGCAGGAGGTGACGAGTTCGACTCTCGTAGGGTCCAAATTTTTGTAAGTTTGTTGTTCGAGTCCCCATAGTTCAATTGGATAGAGCAACAGCCTTCTAAGCTGTAAGTTGATGGTTCGAGTCCATCTGGGGATAATTTTTGTTCCTTTTAGAGTGTAGAATTTCTAGTGTATAAATGAGTGCTATATGTTAAAAATTCTACATTCTGAAAATATATTTTAGGCTCTCGTAGTCTAGTGGTTTAGGACGTCGCCCTCTCACGGCGAAGATCGTGGGTTCGAGTCCCACCGGGAGTAGAATTTGCGACGCTTTGTATTTAATTTAATAATTTGTTGTATGCAAGATAAACCTTTCGTACAAAGGAATGATAAAAATGATAAGGTTACAGTTTATATTAATCAAGCAATAAAAGCTCCTACTATTGTTGTGCTTGATGAAGATAAAAATAACCTTTGATCTTTTCCGAGGAGAGTTGCTTTGCAGATGGCAGAAGATAGATGAGTTGATTTAATACAAATGCATTATGATCCAGTGAAGCAAGTTTGTACTGCTTTGCTAGGTGATTATTGAAAATATATGTATAAAAAACAGAAAGATAATAAAGAAAAGAAAAAAGCTCAAAAGCAAAAGTGACTCAAAGAATTAAAAATAAGTTATTCAATCTGAGATAATGATTTGGAATTAAAGGTGAAGAAATGAAAAGAATTTTTGAACGAGTGATACAATGTAAAATATTTCATAAAGCTTAGATGAAGAGAAAAAATGTATGAAGAAAAAGCTTTCTTGAAATTAAAATGAATTGTTTCTTCTTTGGAGGATGTTTGAAGGACTCAGTATCCTGATCCAAAAAAAGAAGTTCGATGATATAGTGTAATTTTATTCAGTAAAATTTAGAGAAATTATGGCTAACAAAATGAAGTCTCATAGTTGAGCAGCAAAGAGATTTAAAATCACAAAAAAGAATAAGGTTATGACAAAGAAATCTTGCAATAATCATTTATTGACAAATAAATGAGCTTCAAATAAAAAAGCTCCTTATGGAAAACAACTATCAAAGATGGATAGCAAGATGATAAAAAATTTACTTCCTTATAAATAGTATAGAAAATGGTTAGAGTTAGTAATTGATTACAAAGACAAAGAAGTCACAAAAGATATCTTAGCGAAGCAAAATGATTTAGATTGGGTAGAAGTAAGGTATACAATCAAGCAAAAGATGCTTTGGTAAAACAATGACAACATGCTTATGTTTCAAGGAGGTTGAAAAAGAGAGATTTTAGAGCTCTTTGGACAGAAAGATTGTCAGCAGCTTTGAGGGAAAAATGATCAAAATATAGTACATTTATTGATGCTATGGCAAAGAAAGATATCCTTTTAAATAGAAAGGTACTATCAAACATTGCAGTAGCATTCCCAGAAGTGTTTGATAAAATTGTAAAAGAAGTTGTAAAATAGACGAAGAAGATCTTACATACAAAATGGTAAATGGTTCTGAGCTTAAATGAAAAATATCATTCAGAATTGTTTGCCAGCGTTTGCCGGGGTGGCGGAATTGGTAGACGCGATGGACTTAAAATCCATTTCCACTTATATGGAGTACCGGTTCGATTCCGGTCCTCGGCAGTTTAAACATTTATTTGTTTATTGATAATATTATGTGATTTATAGTTCGAAGGACTTGAGATTTAAACACAAATGAGAGAATGATCTCTTTTTACAAAAAAGAATTACGATCTTCTCATATTTTGGATAAAGCAAAAAAACAAGAGCACTATGGTACTAAATGGTACAGAAAATTCGTATCTTATGATTTCCCTAGTTTTAGGAGATACAATAGGATGAAAGCTGTTGTTTCAAATGCTTATAAGACAAACAAGAAAAAGTACAATACTTTGGCACAATTGTGAAAGATTGCTTAATTGTTTGGTATAAATTCTTTATAAATAATATTTTGTAAAATGTATGCTGTAATAGAATTGAAAGGACATCAATATATAGTAAACGAATGAGATACTATAGTAGTTGACAATATGGATATCAAAGAAGGTGGAAAGGTTGAAATATCTGAAGTATTGTCTGTTTTTGATGAAAAAGCAGAAAAGGTATTAGTTTGAACACCATATGTAAAAGGTGCTAAAGTATCTGCACAAGTTAAAGAAAATAAAAAATGAGAGAAAATAAATATTTTGAAATTCAAGAGAAAAGTTAGATACACAAAGAGAATTTGATTTAGACCTTACCAAACTGTTTTAGAAGTTAAAAAAATACAAGTTAATGGTTAAAGAATGAACTTTAGAACGAGATTGAGAAGTTTTGGATAAACTTCCTGCATGAATTCTAAAAGTAAGGCTTAAAGATGTAAATGCAGAGATTCGCTGTAAACTATCTGGAAAAATGAAACAAAAGCACATCTCTGTCATCCCTTGAGATTGGGTAAAGGTTGAAGTAAATCAGTATGATATGACTCAAGGTCGTGTCGTTTACAGGTACAACAATTATGCATGACATTCAGAAAACACAGAGCTTTCTGAATAAAATAATATTTAGTTAATTATCGTTGTTGAGATGAAAGTAAAGAGTTCAATTAAAAAAAGATGTATGTTTTGCCAAATAGTAAAGAGAAAAGGTAAACTTTATGTTATTTGCAAGAGAAACCCTAGACATAAAACTAGACAAGGGTAATTTTTGTAAATTTATTTATTAATTAACACTTGATTGAAATGTTTAGATTGATGTGACATGTTTTGCCAGAGGATAAGTCAATTTGGATTGCACTTACAAATATCTATGGAATAGGTAGAAGTAGATCTAAAAAAATATTAGATGCTTTAAAAGTTCCTTTTATGAAAAAAGTAAAAGATATTTCTGAAGACGAACAAAAGAAAATAAGTGATGAATTGCAAAAATATGTTTTGGAAAATGATTTGAAAAGGGAAGTTGCATCTGCAATCAAAAGACTAAAAGAAATTAAATGTTATAGATGAATCAGACACAACATGTGATTGCCTGTTAGATGACAATGTACTAGAAAAAATGCAAGAACTGCTAAGAAACTTTTGGGTAGATCAAAAGTTAGACCAGTTTTGAAAAAATAACTTTATTTAGATAATTTTATAAATTATGGCTGCTGTAAAAAAAGCAAGTAAGAAGAAAGATGTCAAAATCGTAAGTGGAATATTGTCTGTTAAAACAACTGATAATAATACTATGATAGTATTGACTGATAAGGAATGAAATAAAGTTCTTTGATGAGGAACATGACTTTTGTGATACAAATGAGCAAAGAAAAATACTCCATATGCTGCAGAAATGCTTACAAAAAGTATCTTAAAAGATGCTCAAGGTTTGTGATTAAAAGATGTTTGAATAGTATTTAGATGAGCAGGTATGGCTAGAGATGGTGTTTTCAAAGCAATAAATGAAATATGAATGATAGATATCATGTACATAAAAGAAGAGACACCAATCCAATTCGGTTGATGTAAAGGAAAGAGACCAAAGAGAAATTAATATTAGAAAATAGCTAATTGTCGCTAAGCGACACTGACTTTATTTATAAATTAGTTAAATCAATGAGGTACACAGGACCAAAATTTAAATTATGTAGGAGAGAACAAGTAAACCTATTTTGATCAGATAAATATGATGTAAAAAACAGGAGATCTTTGCCAGGACAACATGGTTCTTCTATGAAGAGAAATTCTGAATATGGAAAATTATTGAGAAATAAACAAGTTTTGAAGAGATCTTACATGTTATCTGAAAAACAATTTGTAAAACTTGTTCATGAGACATCTGCAAGATATTCAAAAAATCATAATATAAGCCACGATGAAGCTTTGTATATGTTTTTGGAAGCTAGAATGGATTCTATATTGTTTAGATCTGGAATAGCTAAAACAATGATGCAAGCAAGACAAATGGTAAATCATGGAAACTTCTTGTTGAATGGAAAGAAACACAATATTCCTTCAACATTCCTAAAACCAGGAGACAAAATAACATTGAAAGAAAAGTTAAAAGCATCTCCATTGTTTGCAGGAGCTACAGTAAGCAAGACACTAAAAGTTCCATCTTGGATAAAAGTAGATAGAAACAAGTATGAAGTTGAAGTATTAGCTTTGCCAAAATTATGAGAATTAGGAAACAATGCTGATATCTTGAAAGTTATCGAGTTCTATGCTAGAGCATAGTGTCAAATAAAATTAAAAATTTATATCTTTTTTATACGCCTATGTTAGACATTCAAAAGCTTATAGGTACACCAAGGATAATTGTATCCGGAGAAGGTAAAGTTACAAAATTTGAATTGAATTATTTGCCTAGATGATTTGGACACACATTATGAAACGCATTGAGAAGAATAATATTGTCTTATAATGTTTGATGAGCAATAACTTGATTGAAAATAAAGTGAGTTCCACACGAATACAGTGTAATAGATTGAGTAAAAGAGGATGTAATATCTATGATGTTGAACTTCAAAAAATTGAAATTTAAATTTGATTCAAGTGTAGAAAGTATTCAATGGATTCCACAAAGATTTAAATGAGTATGACAATACACATCTGATGCTTTGAAATTGCCATCAGGAGTAGAATTGTTGAACAAAGATGTATATTTGTTTGAGATTACAGATCCATCTTTGGAAATAAATATGGATGTAAGAGTAGAAAAATGATACAAATATTATAGTGTAGAATACCTAAGAAATCGTGATGCAGAAGAAGAAAATAGTGATGTAAACACATTGGTAATCGACAATGAATTCAAGTTGGTTGATTACATAAAATATGATGTAGATGAAGTTATCGATGACTTCACATGATGAACAAAAGATAGTTTGAAGATAGAAGTTTGATCATTGTATGATTGAGTTTCTGCAAAAGAAATGGTTATGTTTGCTGGAGAAGTTTTGGCTTCTTATGCAAAATTGTTCATCTTTGATGATGTATATATTGATAGATCAGTATTACTTGAATATGATGATTTGAACTTTGAAAAGGATAAATTACCAGAAGAAACTAATATCAAGACAATGCCTATTGATGCTTTGCCATTGAGCGAAAGAACAAGAAATGCATTAATCAAAAATAATATCTTGTATGTAGAAGATTTGGAGAAGAAGAAAAAGGGAGAATTATTATTGATGAAATGAGTATGAAGAAAAGCTATAGATGAAATAAATCAATCTCTTTGAAATATAGGAAAAGCTTTGATTGGTTAGTGATTTAGATTATTTGTTTATTTAAAATGAGACATAGAATTAATAAGTTAACACAACTTAATACATGAGCAAAAAAGAAAGAAGTTTTTGTAAAGATTTTGCTTTCAAATTTGGTTAAAAATGGAAAAATTACTACAACTCCAAAAAGAGCAAAAGTATTGAAAGCAGAAGCTGATGCTTTTTTCTCTAAATTAGTTAAGACTTATACTAGATACTCTGATGAAAATGATGCAAAAAGAGAGTGCATAAATATAGTAAAAGCAGACATTTTTGGAGAGGAAGAGTGAAAGAAAGTAATAAATACATTATTACCAAAGTATCTCCAAGATAAACCAAAATCATATGTTGCATCTTACAAAATGTGATTTAGGAAATGAGATGCTGCAGAGCAAATTATGTTGAAGTTGTTATAGTTTTTATATAAAGAATCTTAGTTAAGATGGAATTTACAAAAAAAGATTTGAATAAGACTCTTTGGGTTAAGAGAGTTGATCAAGAAAAAAGCAGAAAACGATACAGAGTTGATGCTACAGGAAAGACATTAGGTAGATTAGCAGTAGATATTGCAAACAAACTTGCATGAAAAGATAGTGCTTATTTATCTGATTTTTGGGATGCTTGAGCATATGTTTTAGTAGAAAATGCTGGAAAATTCATCGTAAAATGAAATAATAAATTAACTCAAAAGATTTATTATTCTTACAGTGGATATAAAGGAAACTTAAAGAGTATCACATTGGGAGAATTAATCCAAAAAGATCCTACAAAAGCTCTTTGGTTTGCTGTTAGAGGAATGCTTCCAAAAAATAAATTGAGAGACTCTAGGATGAAGAGATTAAAATTAGAAGTTGCAACAACAACTAAATATGACAATTTTAAACCTGTAAACTTATATAAATAATGGCTACACAAGAATATAATCACGCAGTTGGTAGAAGGAAAGAGACTTCAGCTGTAGTAAAATTGTTTCCAAAAGGAAAAGGAAATTTCACAGTAAAAACATCTAGTGGAAAAGAGATTTCATTGAAAGAATATTTTTGAGGAAATACTCATTTGTATGAGAATGCTATAGCTCCTCTTGTTACACTTTGAAAAGATTATCTAAAAGAATTTGATGCTGAAATAACTATCAGATGAGGATGAATCTCTGGACAATCTGATGCTATCAAATTAGGATTCGCAAGAGCGTTGATAGATTGGAATACAGACTTTAGAACTACTTTGAAACCTTATGGATTCTTGAAAAGAGATCCTAGAATCAAAGAAAGGAAAAAACCAGGTTTGAAGAAAGCTAGGAAAGCTCCTACATGGTCAAAGAGGTAAAATTTATATCTTAAATACAAAAGGCAGTACGCAGCAATGTGTGCTGTTTTTTTTGTTTGAAAAAGTGGTAGAAAATAATATTATAAAAGTATTTATTTCAAAGGTTTATATATGAATTTTTTTAAAAGATTTTTTGGTCATTTACACACTGTAAATAAACATAGAAGAGCTGTGAGAAAATTATGTTTTAAACTAGGATTATATTGGCAATGATTAGCTCATGATTTATCTAAATATTCGCCAGCTGAATTCTTTGCTTGAGTGAAGTATTTTCAATGATTTAGGAGTCCAAATATGCTTGAAAGAGAAAAGTTTTGATATTCTTCTGCGTGGCTACATCATAAATGAAGAAACAAACACCATTATGAGTACTGGAATGACAAAATTGATGGGAAATATCGTCCTGTAAAGATGCCCATAAAGTATGTAAAAGAAACTTTTTGCGATAGAATCGTTGCTACTAAAGTGTATAAGTGAAAAACTTTTAATACAGGTATCCCTTATGAATATTTTAATACAAAAAGCGATCTTACTAGGGTTCATGAAGATACAATTAAAGTATTGAATTGTTGGTTAGAAATGTATAAAGATAAGTGAGAAAACGAGACTTTTGATTATATAAAAAAGAATTATAAAAATTCTATGTGACAAAATTATTAGCTTTTTTATTTGTTTTTTTTGTATATATCAGTAAATACAGTTTAATTTTATTTTATTATTTTTTTGGTATGAAAGATATTTTTCTTTTTTGAATACAAGGATGTGGGAAAGGTACACAAGCTAAATTATTATTGAAACATTTTGAATGAAAATTTGATTATTTTGAAATTTGACAGGTTTTTAGAGCTAATATGTCCAATGACAATATTATATGAAATTTTTGTAAAGATATAGTAAATTGAGGTGGATTAGTTCCTCCTTTTGTAAGCTTTGGTTGGTATGAGATAGCATTACAGATTGTTGAGTGAAAAGATACAGCATTGATGACAGACTGATTTCCTAGATCTATGGAACAAGCTAAATTTATGGAAAGTATGATGGCTAAATACAATAGAGATTTCGTAGGAATTCATTATGAGTTATCTAGAGAAAAGGCTATCGAAAGGATTATGGAAAGAGCAAAAAAAGAATGACGTGCTGATGATAATGAAGAATCAATCAAAGTTAGGTTGGCTGCGTTTGAAAATGAAACATTACCAGTAATCAATTATTTCAAAGAAAAATGAAAGGTAATTACTATTGATGCCGATAATCAAATTGATGATATTTTTAATGAGACGGTTAAATTACTGGATTAGTATTATATATTTGTGTTTTTAAATTTTATGGAACGGTACTACCTATAGTTTCTATGTTAAAAAAATAAAAAAGCAATCAGACTTAATGCTGATTGCTTTTTTGTTATGTGTATAAAATATTATTCTCTTTCTTCTTTTGGATCCAATATGATGTTCCAATTTTTATCAACCTTTATATAGTATCGTTGAGGATTTAAGTAAACACTTCATTTTCATTCTCCAGACTTTAATCTATATGTTAATTTTTTTCCTGATGCTGTAAAAATAATATCTGTATAATTTCAGCTTCATCGTGATATTCTAGTTGTTATTTCATCTGATTCTCAATCTATAAATGCTTTTACTTGTTCTTTTGAAAGTATTTGTTTTCAAATTCAAGCTTCTCATCATATAAATAATTCAAAATCTTTGTAGTCTTTTCCGTTTTTCCATAAAACTTTACTATTATTTACTATTTGTGCTAGCTCTAATCTATTTAGCATGAAATCAATATGCTTTTCTGCTATGTCATATATCTTTTGTGCTACTTCAATCCTATTTTTTTTGTCTAATGTATAGTATACAGATTTTCATGTCATTGGATTTTTAATTTTAACGGCATTTTGATTGAAATCAAATCAATCATTTATTAGAGATTGTTCAAAAATACTTCGAATATCTGTGTTTGTAAGTCATAAATTTTGTGCAAGTTCAGCAATTTTTTGTGTTTTCTTTTCAAATCATGGGTATTTAAATAGATCTATGGCTTTGACATTTGTGTGGTATTTTTCTTCATTGAATTTATAACTTCAATCCTCTTGTTTATCATATGGCATTTTTGCTACTAAAATTCATTCGATGGTATAATGATTTAGGTAACCACCTTCGTTATTAGTCAAGATTCCGGATCTTAATAAATTAATGGCATGATTGTCTCATGTATAGTGTGGTAAAACTTCTTTTGGATTTTCCTTTTTGGCACTTATTTTTGTCATTATTAGTGCATCATTATTCGAATTAATTCTATATGATTGAGAATCTTTTCAGTTTCTTGTTTCATAGTTAAAGTAAAAATTATCTAATTTTCTTCAGGTTTCATCTACTATAATTATATTTTCTCATTCAACTTTAAAATTAATTTGTTCAAGATTTTTATCTTCATCATTATTTAATTTGGTTGGATATGTTCATAAAATAGCGTTAAGTCATATTATTTTTGAACTAGGTTCAAATGAGTTACCTTGTTCTATTTTGTTTAAAGCTGAAAATACCTCAAAGTCAGCTACAGGTGTGTTTTTGATTGTCTTTATGAGAACATTTCTGTCGTGCCTTACTTGCGCTTCTAATTCTTGTTTTGATTTTTCAGATATAATATATTCAATACGTCCATTTTTTTCTCTAATTTCATACTCTATTTCTATTCATAAAATTACTAATTTTTTCTTGTTTTCGTTTGTTGTTTTTGCATCAAATTTTCAATCTTTAGTGAAATATATATTTGTGATGTCTATTTTTTTTCAATTTGTTGAATAAAATAGAGTTTTGTAGTAAGAATCTCAATCTTTAAAAACTTCTTTTCATAAAAATGCTTTGTTTAGTCATACCAATTGTGTGTTTTCAAATTCTTCAATTCGTTCAAAATTTTTAACATTTGGATTGATTTCTTTGTCTTTGATTAAATCTTCGATAGTTTTTCTTGTACTATACTCATTGTAAACAATACTAAAGTTTTCTCTTTTTCAATTTCAAACTGTTATATAATCGTAAACATTGTGTGTGTTGTTGTCGATTTCTAATTCATTTATTTGTTTCTTAATTTCTTTCCATTGTCCGTTGTAAAAGATTTGAAGACCATCAAATTCCATAGAAATACTATTGTTTTCATATTTAGTGTTTAATGTTATTTTTATTTTTCTTGGTCATTCTAAAAATGGATATTCGTATTCTACGTAATATAAGTGATTATTTTCTTTTTTGACAATTGCATTTAAATCTCTTGCTGATTTTCAATTTATGTAAAAATTACTTTCTATAAAGTCGATTGTCATTTCTTCCTTTGATCTTAGCCTATTATTATCATCTCAAAGTTGGAAAGCATCTTGTCAAGATTGTAGAGCTATCGCTAATTCTATTCTTGATTTATCATCATTTATAGGTAATGCATTCTTGGTATTTGCAGCATCAAGATCTTTTGAAAAAAGTAGAGAACCTGCTAATGCAATAGTAGCCAATTTTTTTAATCATGAATGTGTTGGACTTTTTCCGTCTGGCAAAATATTAGTTGTGTTGTTTGTTTCTGGCATGGTTTTTAGGAATAATTGTAAATTATATAATATTATTATATATTTTTTAAACAATAAGTCAAATGTTTATGAAGAAAAATTTTATTAATATTTTTTACTCTTCCTCTTCCTTGTTTCTGTTTATTTTTGCTTTTACTGCAAAGAAAATTACTAGTAATACAAATATTCATATAAGTGAAGATAGTGATATTACCAAAACTTTTAATCATGTAGATAGTTTACTTTTTGAAACTTTTTGAACTTTTTCTGTGTCCGGTACTTTAACGGTATCTTTACCATCACATGTGTTTGTGTTGCTTGATATATTGTAATAGTTTAATATTTTACAAACATTTGGTACTACTACATCATCTAGATCTGATTTACTGATTTCATCATCTTTTTGGTTTTCAAGGTCTTCGGTTGTCTTACTTCTGATTGTTTGTAAAATTTCTTGTAATATATTTTTTCTTTCATCTTGTTGTGATGTTCAGTTTTCAAAATCAGCTTCAGCCGTTTCAAAATCATTGAATAATGAAGAAACTTTAGTTTTTAAATTTCTAGGTAATATTCCAAGTATTTCAGCTTTAGCAATTTGGTATTCTGTTCATCAAATAGATGAAAGTACTGTATTGTCAGACAAACTATTTATTATTCATGAAATTTCTTGAGTTTCAGCTTCATCTTTTTTAGACTTTTTTTGATTTTCTAGATATTCGTGTAGTGCTATTGTGTTTGCTTGTGTTTCACTATCATTTAGTAATCATCATTGTAAATTTATAAGTAATACCTTTAAGTCTTCGTCTTTTGTATCTTTTATTAATTGTCATAATTTATCGTATATTTTTTGTTTTTCATCATCTAATTTTACTGAATAATCTAAGAACGAAACAGAGAATTCTTTGTACATTCATGTACCATCTTTTTCATAATATATTCTTCAAATTTTGCTTGTATATTGTGGTGTATATTTGTATGAAAATGCTTTATTACATTCTATATTTTCAGCTTCATTGTCAGTTATATCTATATCTACAAAACATTCTCAAGTAAATTTTTCATTTAAAGCATAAAATACCACAGTATTGTCGAGGTTATTTCATACAAAAATTTCTATTGTTCAATCTTCTTTTTCTGTACCCTCAGGTATTGATAATAATTTTATATCTCATGTATAATTTACTGTTTTACCATTGTCTGTTTTTATTCATTGAAGATCTATGTCTATGTTTTTACTTAATGTGTTTGCGAATTCATCTTGTAATTCCATTGATAGCAAGTATTTTTGATATTTTGGATATTTGAATACAAAATAGGTATCTTTTTTACTGTCTTTTATATATTCAAGGTTGTTTTTCTTACATTCGATTACACTTAAACAAGTTGTGCTTTTTTCTATTTCTCATAGAGAGATATCTCTGAAAAGTACCACATTTCATGCTTTTGTATACAGTAGTCTTGGCTTTAAAGCATCTTTTACTATTATAGTTTCTCATTTTGCTGTTCATTCATATCATCTGTATAATACTCAAACTCTTGGGGTGTATCAATCTGTACTTGCTTTTTCGTATACATAAGTTACTTCATCGTCTTTTGTAATAAGATCCCATTCTCCATCTCAGTCAAAATCGTATCTTATTGTCCTTTCTTGTTCAAAATCGCTTCTATCTGAAATAACTTTGGAAGATACATCAAAAGTAACCTCATCTCATACTTCTGCTGAATTCTTATTTATTTTTAGGTTAACAATAGGTATGTCTATATTTTTTGAGTCTTGAGTAAGTAATACAATTGGTCAATTTCCGAACACCTCTTCGCTGACTGTTTTTCATTCATCATTATCATATATTGTGACTCCAAACATGTATTCTCAAGGCTCTTTCAATTCAAAGTATGTATAATTTATACTACTTGGTGTAATTTTTGTTTCTATCCATCTTGATGGATCATCTTTATAATAATAATACCATTTGAAATATGATATAAATCCATCTGTATCTTTTGCGTTTTGTGCAGTAACTTTTACTGTCAAATCACCATCTGAGCTAAATGAGCTTCAAGCTGAATTTTGGTTAAATCCAATTCCAACATCATTTCAATATTGTGGGAAAGATAATACAACATTGTCTAGTGTTGGTAAGTTGTTGTATACTTTAAACCATATTCTATCTTTTGAACTTACTCAAACAGCTCAATCTTCTATAGTTATATCGACATATGTACATCATATTTCATTGAAATTGTTTTTGAAAGTAGTTCTGTTGTATATTTCTCAATATTTAGGCTGAAAAAAATATTTTAAATCAGCTTTTGTTCCTTTTGTGTTTACAGAATCACCTGGGTCTATTGTAATATCTTCGTATCTTCATACCTTGTATGCTGGATATCTGGTTCAGTTTGTTGGATCTTTACATTCATCTTTTTGTCTAATTGTATCACCAGCTTTATTTTTTACCACATATCATACAATTGGAGCGTTTTTTTCTCAAATAAAGACATTATCTGTGATAGAGTTTGCATCTCAGTCTGCTCAATAAACATTCAAATTGATTTTGAAAATTCATACTTTGTTAAATTTATGAGAAACTTTGTTTGTTTGTGTTGAAACAGTGTTTCCGTCCCCGAAGCTTCGAGAATAATTTAATATATCTTTGTTTGTTTTTACGATAAAATTGATTGTCGTTCACCATGTGGCGGCTTTTGGTAATATTGTAATCTCTGGTCTTAGTGTTGATTGAATATTTATTGTTTTTTCTATTTCACTTACTTTTCCGTATCTATCGGTTACTGTTAATTTTATTTTTTGTTCTCATAAAGTATCAAAACTTACTTTAATTTTTTTGTTATTTCATTCGATGCTTTGTATTGTAGTTGTACTTGGATTTGAGAAACTCCAAGAATAATACAAATCATCTACTCAGTTAAACATATCTACATCTGAAGATGCTGATGCATCCAAAACGTATTTAGATGGATATGTCCGTGTTGAATCAGGTGAAAATGTAAATTGAGCTATTGGAGTTGTTGATTCTACATATATGATGTTTGTATCAGTGTTTGCCTCTCAATTATTATCAGTTACCGTCAATTTTACAGTATAAGATCCTGGCTCTATGAATTGATATCTGATTGATTTTCACTGATATGTTGTCTTTTTGTTTCAATTTGAATCAAATATTTCCCAAGTATACAATTTGATGCTTGATGTCACTGAGTATGAAGAGCTAGCATCAAATGTAAATGAAGTGCTAGTTGTACCATCTTCTGGTGTCCTTTTGATTATAGCAACAGGATCTGCCAATACGATGGAATATGTTTCTGAAATAGAATTTCATTCATTATCAGTTGTCTTTAGTTCAATTTTATACTCTCATTCATTTGGTAAATATACTTTGATGACTCAAGGAGCATTTTCTCAATCTTTTTTCAATGAAAATCCGTTTCATCATGTGATTTTCCGTGTATGTTGCTTTATTTCTCTTTCTCAAATTGGTATAGTAGCAGAACCATCCAATATGATTCAGTTTAATCATTCTTGTGTACCAAATTTTGTTTTTTCATTGTTGTTTAATTTTTTTCAGTTTGCGTATACTGAGATAGATGCAGACATTGGTCTGACATTTACTGCAATATCTTTTTGTCAGTCAAATATTCAATTATTGTTGTTTGAGCTTCTTACTGTTAAATGTACTATGTGATTTCATGCTTTTTCAAAAGTATAACTTAGTACTGATTTATTTCAGATTACTTGATCAACACCATTTATATCTCTGTAGTACCAATAATAGTTGTTTTCTGGTATTGTCTCAGATGATGGGTCTACACTGGTACTAGCATTAAATGTCACAGTAAGTGGTGCTGGTCAGTTGGAAGGGTTTACTGTAACATTTGGTTTTACTGTATATGATGAATCAATAGTATTTAATATACTTGATAATGGTTTGAAACAATTATCCATAAAAGACGAAAATAAATCGTAATTGTATGTTCAATTTCATAATGTTTGTGTCAATGTAATACATTTTTGATATGTTATTTGAAAATTATATTCTTGAGGGAATTTTGGAAAAATATTATTAAAACTACTATACAATGTCGCAAAGCTTTCTGCGGGAGTTTGTGCTCAGATTTGGTTATTTGCTTCAATTTCTACAAAAATTCTTTTTACATTTTCCCAATCTGTAGAAATTGAATAATTGGCTTTATAATAATCTGGTACGGCTCAAAATGTAATTCATACCGCAGATGTTAATAATATCAAACATGTTAATAATTTTGTTTTTTTCATAATATTTTGATATATGTTAAAATATATAAATAATTATACTCAAAATTTGTAAAAAATGCAAATTTTATGCGTTTTTTTTTGTATTGAAATTTGACATTTTTTGTTTAATCTGTATTTTGTTTTATTTTTTTATATTTTAATAATGAGAATAGGCTTAAAAACTTCGGTTTTTTGAATATTATGATTAGCCATTTTGGTGGTTTGCTGATGTTCAAATGTTTTAGTTTCTAAACAAGATAGTAATATGTGCGATGCTGTAAAAGAATATTTATCAAATGCTGATTTAAAATGACAATGACAAGCTGTACAAAAATGAGACAGCATTGTAGTTGATTATATCGGTAGATTGGCTGATGGTACGGTTTTTGATACAAGTGTAGAATCTGTAGCAAGATGATGTGGTACATACAATGAAGGTAGAAATTATGATGAATGATTAGCTTTTGAGGTTTGAGCATGACAAATGATAGCAGGTTTTGATAAATGAGTTGAATGAATGAAAATATGACAGACTAGAACTATAGAAATTGCAGCAAAAGATGCTTATGGAGAAAGAGATGAATCATTGGTTGTAGAGATAGATAAATCTGATTTGGAAAATCCTGGACAATATGAAGAATGAATGACTTTGTATACACCATATGGTCAAACTGTAAAAGTTTATAAAGTAACAAAGGATAAAATATATATTGATACTAATCATGAATTAGCAGGAAAAACGTTAATATTTGATATTACTATTAAAGAGATTAAATAGTAAAATAGATATGGGGGTGCTTCGCCCCCAAACCCCAGACCCACTTTTGTCTGCCAGCAACAAAAGTGGGCAAAAATGCCTCTCGGCTCACTTCGCAATTTCAAATAATACTCCACTTCGTTCCGTATTAGTGAAATTCGAAGCTGAGCCGATTTTTTTTATAGAAAATTATGAGATATTTATGTATAAATAAAAAATAACTGGTCGATTTGTGGCCAGCTATTTTTTTACCTACGCATTTAGTTAAAATAGATTGTGGTTTTTTTTAACTAAATTTTACCGTATCATATTTGAGATAATCGGTATCTTAATTAAATATTAAGTTACTTGGAATTGTCTTTCTAAATTCGTCTCGTTTTGATTCAATGTCTATGTATTGTTTTTCTTCATCGCTTTCATTGTCGCTAGTTGTTGCAAATGTACCAAATTCTGAATTCTCAATGTAATCTATCCAACTAATTATTGTCTTTAGATTTGATATTTGAGTGCTTGGAATATGGTACGAATTGTTTAAGTTTTCAATTAAGTTTTCTATATCAGATTTGATTCATAATTTTTGGTATGTGATACCAAACGTTGTATATAATTTTTGGATTTTCCCATCAATTTGTGCTTTGCTATAATAATAATCTTTTTCATTTCATAATTTTCGTGATTCTCGCATAGTTTCTAAGTTTCACATGAGTGAATTTTTGTCTAAGATACTATACATTGATTTTGTTTGTTCTTCTGTAGGAATTTTTTTTGAGTCAGATATTCATAATTCTTCAGCAAGTCATGTATTTTCAATTTTAACGGTTGTTCAAGTCGATATTTCTTTGATTAAGTTTTCTGTAAGTTTTTCATTGTCGCTTTCTTTGATTTCAAATGTTTGATTGATTTTTTGTTCTACAAATGCTGTTTGAAATTGTTCTGCATTTTGGATCAATGTGATATCATTTTCTTTGATTGCAACAAGCTCTTTTGCTTTAACTTGTGTCTCTTTACCATTTTTTGTTACTTTGATATCTCATCATTGATTGTTTACTTTGTATTCATTATCTGCTTTTGTGATAAGTAGGTTTGTATTTTTTGCACTAGATACTGTAAAGTCATCTCATACAGAAATTTCTACAGGAGCAGATTCTGGTTCCAAAGATTCCATTTGTATGAAATCTCATTCAGCTATCAATAATTGGTATCCATTTTCGTCTTGTTCCAAAGAGAATCTAGCTGGTCATGTAAGTTTTGCTTTTGTTCATGAATCGATGTCGAATACTATTTCAGATCATTTTTTTAGTATCACATTGTCTCAATTTGATATATTACTTGTTTTTGTAAGCTTTCATTCATGTTGTACATAGAAAGTACCATTGAAATCAACTACTTTGGCGATATAGTCGGCATTGGCTGTATTTGTAGGATTTTGTATTGCTAATCAATTGATGTCCCAATCCATATCGAAGTATACTCAGTAGATACCAAATAACAAAACAATAAGAATTAATCAATATGCAAAGTATTTAACTTTTATCATACGAGAAAGAGATTTTCTCTTTTGTTGAGAAACTATCTTTTCGTATAGTGCGAGCTTATCGTTTTCACTAAGTTTGAACTCTTTTTTATCTTGGAAATAATCTTTTAATTTCATTTTACGCAAAAAGTCTAAATACCACTATCTATATATACGAATGAAAATTCATTTTGTGACAAAAAAGTATACTTTTTTTATATTTTTATTTTTCATTTTGAGAGTTCTGTTAGTTCAGAACTGAAAGAATTTATAAATCATTTATTTATTTCAAATGTGATTTTTGCTGTATTTCAATGATTTTCTGATTTGATTTTTGCATTGTATTTGTTTAATAGATTCATCACCAAGCTCATATTTTCGTATTCAAAAGATACTGTTTTTTCTTGAGTTAGTTCTACTTCTTCGATTTTTGAATGTAAGATTGTTTGTTTTGCACATTCCGAATATGCTTGTATTAGTCATCAGACTCATAATAGTGTTCATCAAAAATATCTAGTTACAACTATCAAAATATTGTGTAAATTTTGTCATTGGATTTGTGCTAAAATTGGCTTTCATGCTGTGTTTGCTGGTTCTCCATCATCACTTTGTCTAAAACTATCTGCTGTAATTTCTAAATTTCAAAACAAATCAAAATTTATATTTGCTCAATATGTATAGGCAAAGCAATTGTGTGTGGCATCTCTGTATTTAGTTGAAATTTCCTGTATGTATTTATCTGCTTCTTCTTTGCTCTTTATGTGAAAAACATTTCAAATAAATCTTGATCATTTGATTTTGGGAATTTCGTATTCAGAGTGATTTAATATGCTTTGATAAAATAATTTTTCCATTTTATCCTTTTACAATAGTTGGTTTATCTCTAAACTCTAATCGTTTTGCGTGTAATAAACTCCTATATTGTCGTGTGTATTGGCAAATTGAGAATATTGTAGTAGTTACCATATATAATCACATAGCAGCTTGTAGAGCATATACCATGAATCACATAAATATTGACATACCTCGTGACATTCATCACATCATTTTTGCTGGATTTGGCATATTTTGTCATGTTGGTAGTTTTTGAGCTGGCTGTTTAGGTTGTACAAGTGTTGTTAATTTCATTTGGAAGAACATCAAAACAGCTGTTATTACTGCTAGTATAATGTTTTTTGTAGCTAATAAATCTATTCCAAAAAAATTTGTCATAATATTTGAATTTCATTCGATTCCGCTTGGAAGGAATTGGTTTCAGAATTTGTAAAAGAAACTATATAACCGATCTGCTTCTATTTGTCAGTTTGCCATACAATAGATAACCCAATATAATCATGCAAAAATAGGTAATTGTATAAGTAGTCTTAAACATCATTTAAAAGGAGATTTTCATTCTTTTTTAAATATTTTCATAGTTTCTTCTGCCATCCTATTTGGATTATCTTTGTATTTCTCTTGAATTTCATTTAATTTTGGTTGTATGTCGCTCATATTGTGTGACATTTGAGCAGAGGCTGATGTGAATTTTATTAGAACCAATCTAAATACTAATGTAATTGCTATAATTGCTCGTCATAGATTTCAGTGAAATACAGCTAAAAAAACAATTAAAATATTAAAAAGTGGGCGAATAATTAGTTGTTTTCATATCATACTATTTAAAAGCCATCATATTAATCCGCGTCTTCTCATTTTTTTCTCTAAAATAATAAAAAATTATAAACTATATTTTCATAACTTCTTCAGCTTTTGCTTTGACAACACCATCTATTTTTGTGTTAAATTCTTTTGTCAATTCTTCTATGTTTGCTTCATTTGCTTTGTTTTCATTCTCAGATATTTCTTTGTCTTCCAATAATTTTTTTGTAGCTTTCATAGCATCTTGTCTAGCTACTCTAACTTTTGCTTTTGTCTCTTCTCACATGTTTTTTACTTTTTTACTGATTTCATCTCTCCTTTCTTGAGTCAAAGCAGGTATTTTTATCAATACATACATTCATTCATTTTGTGGAGCTAGTCACAATTCAGCGTCGTAAATTGCTTTTGAGATAGCTCAACATTCTTTTTTATCCCAAGGTTCAATTTTTAAAGTTTGTTGATCCATAATTGTGACGTGAGCAATTTGTGGGATTTTCATATCTCCATAGCTTGCGTGTACAGTGATATTGTCTACAAGTCATGTAGATGCTCTACCAAGTTGTAGTCACATAAATTCATTTTCCAAGTATTTTAAAGCTTTTTCCATCTGTGTTTTGTATGCAGAAAGGTCCATATTTTACTATTAAAAAAATAAATATTAGTTTCTTATAACGAAAAACTATTAACTTTCAAGAAAATTAAGAAAAATGCGATATTATTCTTCTTTTAATATTCATGCGACTCAAATCATTGCAGCATTGTCTGTGCAGTAAACTTTTTTTGCTGGAATAAATAATTTTGGCTTGAAATTTCATAATTGTTCAGTCATACCAAATTCGTGTATTTGATTTTTTAATCGAATTTCATTGTCTAATAATTCCAAAATAGCTTCTTTTAGTCTATCGTTTGCTGAAACTCATCCTGAAAGTCAGATTGTCTTTACATTGTATTTTATAGCTGCTCTAATAAGTTTTTTTGCTAAAATTTCTACTACTGATTCTTGGAATTCATAGGCGATATCATGAATTTCATCTTCTGAAAAAATATTTTCTGTCCTTCAAGCTTTTTCTTCTTGTTTTCTGATTATTTGATTCATTTGAGCTTTTGTACCAGAAAAACTGAATTCAAATTTATCATTATCGAGCCAAATTCTATGTAATTCAAACTCTTTGTTTGGATGTCAAAGTGCTGCTTGTTGGCTAATTCGTAGTCCTCATGGGTATGGTCAACCAAGCATCCTACTTACTTTATCAAAACATTCTCATGCTGCATCATCAAGTGTTTGACCTATTTTGGTCAATGTGAATGGTCAGTGTTTGATATTGATTTCTCATTCAATTCATTCCATATTTTTTCTGATGTAGTAGATATTATTGTGTCAACCAGAAGCTGTCAAAACCATCATTGGAAATTCTATTTCATCAATATCTCTCTCAAGCAATAGTGCTAAAACATGTCATACGATATGATTGATTTTTATCACTTTTTTACCAAAATATTCTCCTAATAAATTTGCAACCGTTTCTCAAACCACCAGCGATCATGGCAATCATGGATGTGTGGTCACAGAGATAAAATCTACATTTTTTATATTATCTCGTCATATTTCTGTAAGTACTGCAATAATTTTTTCAGAGTGTAATCTAGATGCTATTTCAGGTACAACTCAACCAAATTCATTGTGCTCTCTGACTTGAGAATATGCCAAAAGTTTGTCTACAGTAAAAGTTGTTCAGTCGAAATTTACTATTCATATAGATGTATCATCACAACTTGTCTCTATTGCTAATGTCTTCATAGTGCAAATAATAATTAAAATATTTTAATCTTCATTTTTGATTTCGTTTTCTTCCCAAGTCAATCCACGAGCTACTTTTTTGATAGCTGGAATCGATATCAAAACGATTAATCCATTGTATAGTGCTGCAACACCAAAGAATAAGAAATAACTAAATTCTTTGTTTGCCATGTATTTATGGATAAATATTCAGATAACTAACTGTAAAATCAATATTCATAATAATTTGAAATTCACATTTTTTTGTAAAACTGGCAGAACTTTCCATTTAGCTGCAATGAATATCGCTCATCATGTGAATATAGTTTCCAATAGTACTTGAGTAATAATTCATCATAACAAATTCCGTCTTGGAATCACAAAAATTGCTGTAAGTACTCAAATTATAATTCATGTTAAATTAATTTTGAACAATATATTTTGTTTGTCTATTGATACAAAAAGATAATTGAAAACTTGTTTTATAAAACTTAATAGTAACACAAATCACAAAAATGGTAGTAACTGATCTGATCACCATGATGAGAAATTTTCTCGACTACCAAGGAATTTTGGACTTGAAACAAAATTAATAATTTCTTTTCCAAATACTCGGAAATTTATTGCGATTATTGCTCAAATTCGAGTGACAAGAGATAGTAGATTTCACATACTTTTTCTCTTATTTACTACGCTATAGTTTGGTATTTTGTGTAATAAACTATTTCCTAATGATGATGGAATAATCAATAATATTTCAATTAAAGATAAGGATAATGCTCGGTATCATGAATATTCGTATCATGCAGAAGTTGGAAAAATCCATCATAAGAACATCAAAACAATTAGAGTATGGAATGAACTAAAGAAATATGCAAATCCATATCTCCAGTTTCATTTGAAAATATCTTTGATGAAATTTTTGTCTATGTCTATTTTGAAAGGCAAAAGGTCTCTCGTCCTGAGGTGTACTTCTACATTCTGACCGATTGAACTGGCAACTACAGAGAATACTACAATACAAAATGCAGCAATCATAACTGGAGTTGTCGCAGGTTCAGAGAAGTCTACGTCTTTGAAAATTCGGAATACAGCAGGAATCAATACAGCTAATTGCGAAAATCTTGCAATAATCAAAGACCAACTTAATCTATTCATTTTCCAGAAAAGCTGCAAAGGTAACTGTTGGATTCATACAAACATATTACTTGCAGAGTACATCATTGCAAGTGGTAAAGCCCGTATAATGAATTGGTTATTTGTATATGCTGGTATTAAATATGCTGTCACGATAGCAATTGTATAAATTACGATAATCATAAAAACCCTAGTTCATACGAATTTATGATAAGTATCTTTTAGTTCTTGTGATTTTCATCATTGAGATTCTTTGATAGCTCAAAGTCTTTTTACGGCAATAACATAGATTCAAAAATCTACCAAAGCCGTCCATCGAGCAAAAAATCTGAAGATTGTTCAGTAGTCTCAGTATCTCAAAGGTCCAAGATATGATGAGATTATTTTTGTTATTACAAATCAAAAAAGAGCAGAGATTACTCTACCAAAAAGTTGTCGTGCTGCATCCTTTATTACTAATCTACTTCAATTCATAGTTTCAAATTTTTATAAAAAATTATAACTTAATTACTCTCTGGAATTTTTCTCGATTTGTTTGATTATATTCTCATACCATAGGAATGAAATTATCTAGCTCTGCTAGGAAAGATTTTATATTTTCCATTGTATCTGATATGGTATGTATTGAGTGTTGTTTCTCGGATAATAATACGATATTTTTGATTTCCTGGCTATCTTTGTGTATTTCTATTACATATCATGTTAACTTTGTTCGTGGAATTAGTTTATCTCACAAAATTAATCATTCATCTGTAATTTTCATTTTTATCTCTTTTACATTTATCAATCATAGATAAATATATCATCACAAAATCAAAAACATCAAAATAATTCATGTCCAATTTCTATAGTAAGCGCACATGAAAATTACTAAAATCATGACAAAAGCTAATATCACATACCATCGTTTACTTCTTTCAAATTTTTCAGAGCTATAGACATTTAATTCCATACCAAAAAATTAAAATCTAAAGGATTTTATTACATTTTTTATAATTAATATTTCCTTTTATTCAAGAAGAATTTATTGGATAAAATTTCTATTTTATTATGCCTCCGGCGGGCTACTTTTGTCCAGACTCACAAAAGTAGCCAAAAGGACTCTTTAAAAAAGTTTTCAGTCATGTTTTCCGTTTGTTGATTTACTAAAGAATACGGAGAATCGTTACATCCGATTCTATGGTACAGCTTTGGCATATTAATGTTAGTAATTTCAACGCAGTCTGACTCTGAAAACTTTTTGGCTGACGCCTTTTTGTATAGTAGTGAAATCTTAATCTGATTATAAAAATAATATTTGTTTTATATGTCAATGATGAAAATAATATATGTTGTCTCAAAATTTGTTTTTTAAAAAAACTTTGATTATAATTAAGTATGTTTTATATATTTTAAATATTTTATGTTAGAAAATATATTTGAATTTATAGGATGATTATGATTGTTTATTTTGTGAATATTCCTTTTTGATGAGGCAATAAAAAAATTAACGACAAATTCATTTAAGACATTGATCCAAAAAACAACGAATACATTGTTTAAATCAATAGGAACATGAACAATCGCGACGATAATATTGCAATGAAGTACAGCAGTTGCATTGATTTGTGTGTCGTTTGTGGCTGCATGAATTATTGATTTTAATAGTGCGATGTGAGTGATTTTGTGAGCAAATTTGGGTACACCGATGGTAAGTGTGATACTTTGAAATTTGTGATTAAGAATATCTTTTGCCTCAATTGCTATGCCAGTAATTTGAGTATTTTCATTGCTATTATTTGTATTTTCAAAAAATGATAAATTGAAAAATATATTCAAAATTATTGTATGACTTGCATTACTATTTTTGTGATTATGATATGTAAATGATAGTATGGTATTTTTATCATGATATGTAGATTTTAATCAATTAGCATCATATCCTGTGATTTTGTTTTTTATGATATGATTGCTTTTGACAGTCGTTGTGCAGTCTAGTTCAATACCAATTGTTTTGGTTTTGACAGCCGCAAATACAGGATTGGTGAATTACCCAATTTGAATTATGTTTATTTTGTGATCATTTTTGTGAACAACATTTACGACAATTTTATGAGCATTAGACTGAAATTATTTGAAAAAACAAGTGGCATATAGTCATGTTTTTTTCAATTTATTTTCAACAATATTTGGTTTTATGACATATACATTGTTTGATCGAGCATTGACCAAGATGTGAGTGGATAAGGTGTTGTGATTATCAATTTTTGCAGTATCATTTAAAATAATTACAGTGTTGTTGATTTTGCCTTTTTTGAAATATTTTATTATTTTTATTACGAGATTATTTCCAAAAAAGCATACACATCTATGATTGTCGATTGAAAATGTTTCAGCTAGTGTAGTGGATGTGTCCATGTTGGCAATACGTAAAGATCAAATATCGTTGTTGAAAAAAATATTTAAATACATTTTGAATATATGGAGTATTGATGAAAAGGAAGTACTAAAAATGGATGTAACTGCGAAAGATTATGTGCCAAGTGAAGTACTTTATAATAAGTATCGTTTAGAAACTCAGTATAATATTATTAAAGAAATTGAGCAAAAGATGGTAGTTTTCCAAACACAATTGAAAAATGAAAATTTGTCTACACAAGATCATGATGAATTGTTTTTGTATGTTTGAGCGTTATGAAAAATGGTTTCAGCTGCTAAATATATGAAAGATGTCTCGAAATGAATTATGGATATGCAGTATAGTCAAAACAAATGGATTTCTTCAAAATATTATGATTATAGGCAGAAATTAGCACAATTGTACAAAGATATTTCTCTTGTAATAGATGGTGAAGATGATAGTGATTTATTGGAAAGAATAATAACGCTTATGGAAACAATAAAAATTACCGATGAGGATTTTGTATCAGAATTTACATGACACTTATGATGAAAAGATATAGATCAGACAATACTTTCAGATGCTTTGCATGTAAATCGTTATTTTTATTTGTCTTGTCTAGAATTAATTTCTTCGCTCGGAAGTTTGTTTCTTTCTGAAGAACATAGAAAGCTTTTGGAGAAGATAGAATAAAATTTTTAATGAAAAAACCGCGTAGCCATGAAGGAGCAGCTACGCGGTAAAATGACAAAGTGAGCGCCTTTGAATTTTTGAAGAGCTGAAACTCTTAAAAATTCCAATCTGTGAATCATAAGTGAAACACTTTAATTCTAAGATACAGACAACTTTCAATTACTGTCATCACGACAGGTTGTATACTATATTACTTATAGGCAAGTTGTCGGCGGTCATCGTTTTACAATGCAGATCAACCGATTGCTGACACCGATTGAACATATATAATTATATGCAAATGTATTTTAATGTCAATATAAAAAATAAAAATATTTTTATCAATTTTCCTTGTTTTTCACTCTATATTGTTTAAAAGTAAATAATTATTCGCTTTTAACTATTAATTCTAAATTATTATCATGGATTTTTTGGAGATTGGAAAGAAATGGCAAAAGAGACGAGAAGAAGCTGGAACTTACAAAGTTGTAGAAGATCCAGAAAAACAAAGTTTTTATATTTTGGATATGTTCCCCTACCCTAGTGGAGCTGGATTACATGTTTGACATCCAAAATGATATATAGCAACAGATGTGATTGCTCGTAAGCATATGCTACTTGGAGAAAAAGTTTTACATCCAATGGGATTTGATACTTTTTGAGTTGGTACAGAACAGTATGCCATAGCACACAAAATGAAACCACAAAAAGCTGCTGCAGACAATATTGCTACATACAAAAGACAGCTAGCAATGTTTGGTTGTACTTACGACCGAGATAGAGAAGTAAATACTGCTGACCCAAATTATTTCAAATGGACACAAGCAACATTCCTCAAAATGTACAATAGTTATTTTGATGAAAAAGACCAAAAAGCTTATAATATTTCAGTATTAAAAGACAAAATTCACGCTGGAGAAATTAAAGTCCCAGATACTATGACAAAAGAAGAGTTTATAAACAGTCAGAGACTTTGTTATATGGATTACAAGCCAATCAACTGGTGTCCAAACTGTAAAACGGGACTTTCAAACGAAGATTTGGAAGCTGATGGAACTTGTGAAAGATGTGGAAGTATGGTAGAACAAAGACCAATGAAGCAACGAGTAATCAGAATCACAAAATATGCAGACAGACTTTTGAAGTGATTGGACAATTTGCCATGACGAGCTGATAGTGTAAAAGATCAGCAAAGAAATTGGATTGGACGTTCAGAATGAACAGAATTTGATATGGAATTGGATGGATTTGATATGAAAATCAGTGTGTATACTACTAGAGTGGATACGGTATTTGGAATGTCTTTCGTAGTAATGGCACCTGAGCATGAATTAGTGGACAGAATTACTACAGCTGAATATAGAACTGCTGTAGATGCTTATGTAGATCAAGCAAAACACAAAACACAGCTTGAGAGGACATGACTTCAAAAAGAAAAGACATGACAATTTACATGATCATATGCTATCAATCCATTTAACGGAAAGAAAATCCCAATTTATATTTGAGATTATGTACTTGCCTGATATGGTACTTGAGTCGTAATGGCTGTACCTGCTCATGATGAGAGAGATTATGATTTTGCAGTAAAATATAATATTCCAATTGATTTTGTAATTGGAAATAGATTTGGAAAAAAACCAGAAAATCTTGAATTATCAAATGAAACAGTTTACGAAGAAAAGACAAATACAACAGTACAGAAAGGATGAATTATCGCAAAACAATCATGATATGGTTTAGTTTATGATGAGAAAACAAAGACAGTTTTAATGTTGGATACATGAGATGAAAATTGAAGATACAAGATCCCTTGATGAACAATTGAGCAGTGAGAGACAATGTTGCAATGAGCTATGAGGGAGGTAAAAGAAGAGACATGATATACTGATTTTTCTTTTGAAGCAGAACTGTATTGTGCTCAAATGTACTATCCATGTCCTGATTTTTATAGAGAAAATAATGCAAAGTACTTCTTATTCAAATTGCATTCCGATACTCAACAAGAAAAGCACTTAGATACAGGTGAAAAAGATTATCCTGTAGTAAAAATAAGTGTGGAAGATTTGAAAAAATATGTGGAGTCTATGCCAAATGGTGATGACTGAGTCTCTTCAAAAGCTGTATTGTCGGCATTGTTGGATACACTTCAAAAGCGTATTGCATGAGAAAATATAGCGTATACAGAAAAATGAATTGTATTTAATTCATGAGAATTTAGTGGATTAACTTCAGATCAAGCTATTGCAAAGATGCAAGAATGGTTGGCTGAAAGATGAATTGGATGAAAGAAAGTAAATTATAGACTCCAAGACCGAGTATTTTCTCGTCAGAGATATTGGTGAGAGCCAATTCCAATGATTCATTGTCCAAATTGTGGAATTGTTTCGTTGACGGAAGACGATTTACCTTTGACTTTGCCAGACGTAGAAAATTATGAGCCAACAGGTACAGAGGAATGACCATTGGCAAATATCCATGAATGGATGAATGTAAAATGTCCACGCTGTGGTGCTGATGCAAAAAGAGAATCAAATACTATGCCTGGATGGGCTGGATCAAGTTGGTATTGGATTAGATATATGGATCCACATAATGACAAACAGCTTGTTGCTCCAGAAAAAGAAAAGTTTTGGCATCCAGTAAATATGTATGTTTGATGAGCTGAACATATAAATAGACACATGATCTATGCAAGATTCCGAAATATGTTTTTGTATGATATGTGAATTACATCAGTACAAGAGCCATTTGAAAGCTATCAATCAGTATGACTTATTATGGCTGAAGATGGTCGTAAGATGTCCAAGAGACGAGGAAATGTAGTAAATCCAGACGATATCGTAAATGAATATGGAGCAGATACATTGAGAGTTTATGAGATGTTTATGTGACCTTTTGACCAGGCTGTTAGCTGGAATACAAACTGAGTAAAATGAGTAAAAAAGTTTTTGGATAGAGTTTGTAATTTATGGCCAAAAGTAGATGAAAATTATGAAGATGATAAAAAAATATTGATGACATTGCATCAGACAATCAAAAAAGTAGATGAAGATGTAAGTACTAGATTTGGATTTAATACAGCAATAGCTCAGATGATGATACTCGTAAATGAGCTGACATGAGTAGAAAAAATATCAAAGAAAACATTTGAGACGTTGGTGATTCTTTTGGCTCCATTTGCTCCTCATTTGGCTGAGGAATTCCGAGAAAAATTAGGAAATCAATTTAGTATATTTGATGGAAAGCATCGACCAGAAGTAGATGAAAAATACTTGGTTCAAGATACTATTACGATGGCTGTACAAGTAAATGGAAAAGTAAGATGAACTATTGAAATATCAAAAGATGCTACTCAAGACGAAGTGATGGAAGTGGTGAAAAATGATGAAAAAATTAGTAGAAACTTAACTTCTGAGATAAAGAAAGTAATCTATATTCCATGAAAAATTTGTAATATCGTATTGTAATATGATTATAATATAGGAAAGCCCCAGGAGTAATCCTTGGGTTTTTTTGTAATAATTAAATATTAGAAATGGTAGTTTATATGTGGCTTAAAAATATATAATCATTGATAAATTCGCGTTTTATCTATGCTTTTTATATGTATTATACTATATAAAACAAATAAGTCTATTATTTTTTTTTATAAAAGGTTTTTTGTAAATCTGAAATTTTGATTTCGACAAAATGGACATGTGAAAATTTGTGATATTTTTCAGTTAAGTACCGCTTATTTTTTTTTGAAAAAAATATGTCTACATTATAAGTCCCTGTCAGAGAGTGTCAAAATATATGTCGTTGCAATTGTACCTATAATGAGCAGAAGTGGGATTGTAAATTTTGTATATTGTTTATTATCTTTTCAAAGAAAAATGAGGTTTTATTTGAAAAAGTTTTTTTGTGTATTAGCTATTTTGGGTTCTATTTGTTCTTTAAAGTGTTTTTGATATGAGGCAAACACTTGGTATACAGACTTTAATTTTTGATGATGACAGACGAGAGAATCGATAACACTTTCGTGATGAGAAGAGAGAAGCATTAATTTTTATTTAAAAAACAATTCAGATTTTACAATTTCTGGACGTTTTGCGGCGGTAGATGCCGTCGAAACACAATCGGGTATATTTGTTTGTTATATGGAGTGACAAGATGCTGAAGTTGGTAAGTATATCTCTTTTCAGAATACTTGATTTGAAATAGCTCCTTTGTGAGAATTTACTGGTGTAGTGTATTTACAATTTCCACAAGCCTATGAATGAGATTATAATTGATGTATAATATATGTCCCATATGGAGTTGAGAATGAGTGATATATCAATTCAGTCCCTAGTAAAGCAATTTTTATTAGTGCTGAGTTAAACCCTACAGCTAAAGAATATCAAGTAAAAGTTTTTCCTGGAAGTCGTTCTAAGCCAAGCTTGGCAAATGTATGAGAAATTAGATTTTATCTTTGAACGGAATTGAAATATTCACAAATTATAACATGAGATGCTAGCTGAAACGCTACTTTTATTGCTCATATACCAAAAAATACCTATACTGTAGTGTATAAGTGACAATCTCACTTAGCATCATATTTTGAGAATTTTTTGGTAACAGCAAGTACTTCGGTTTTTGATTTTACAACAGGGTCTAATTTACACGGAATACAACCTTATTCTAATTCAACAGATAATTGATATGGATATCAAATAGCATGAGATTTGGAAAATGATCAATGAGTTTATGATTTTGCTGTGAATACACTTGATATAGCAGTAGTATTATCTGCAGAGCTTTGACAGTCGGTAGATCCGTTAGATCCTAGAGATTTGAATGGTGATGGAAAAGTAACAGTAGATGATTTAGCTATAATTTGAGCGAATATTTATAAAACAGATCCATTTTATCCCGATAGTTTACTTTATGGACTTTGGTAGTTTTATTAGTAAAAAACTTTAAATGATTAGGAGGTATAAGCTTTTGTCTATTATAGTTTGATTATTGATAATGCTTTCATGGGCTATGGCTTTTGATACAAATTTTTATTTTGTTCCTGCTTCTGGTACTAGTTTTAAATTATATTGTGAAACTCCAGTATATTTTATGATAAATTGATGAAGCAATAAATATAATTGATTCTCTTCAAGTATTAAGTTTGATTCAACTAATATACAAATTATCCCATGAACTATTCATACTGATTTTCCAAATGGAAGTAATGCTGTTGTTGGAAACTTATATAATGTTTGATGAGCTATGAAATGATGATATAAAGAATGAATTTTGACGTGAGTTACTTTTTATATAAAAACAAAGAATAATATAAATTCTACATCATTGTCTTTTGTTTGATTTGATGGGTCTGATCCGAGTTATTGATTAGACACTACAGATGATGGTATAAGTTTGAATGGTTATGATGAATCATCAAGAGATATACTTTCAAGTGTGACGAATACTACATATAATTTTGTTGCATTACCTTGTAATCCAGATGGAAAGCAACCAACTATAGCTAATATGTCTGTAACAAATTTAGCAACAAAAGTACCATCTGATAAAACAATATCCTTTGTCACATATGACTGGGATGGTTCTACTTCTAGTAAAATGACACATTGGTTTAGTGGAAATTCTGTAGATGATTTAAGTAATTATGTTACAGCACCAGATAATGTAGACAATCAGGAATGAGTAAATAGAGGATCTATTTCTGTAAAAGTTAGTTGCCCGACTTGTTCTGGCTCACCATCAAATGTACCTGCTACACTTAATATTTCTGATTGGGCGTGAACTACTTCTATGAATGCTTTGACTTGGGATAATGAGAGAAGATGATATAATGTATCATTCAATCCACCATTTCCTTATGAAGTAGAAAAACAAGTTACTGTAAATATATCTGTGGTAGACAATCCAAATGAATTTTGAGCAACTCATACAAAAACTTATAATTTTTCTTTTAATAAGGCTGTAGAACCTAGTATTACTCGTACTTATCCTACTACAAATACTTTTGTTTCACCAAGTAAAAATTTCCCAATTAGTTTTTATATATCTGATGATTGGGCTTGAGTGGACACTACGAACGTAGTGATAACTACTAGTTATTCGGGTAAAGAGTTTGTATATTCGTGATCTGATTTGAGCTTTGAATTGACCTGATGACAAGAATGATTGTGAAATGCATGAAGTTATGTAGTAAGCTTTAATCCAAAGGAAGATTTTCCTGTGCTTACAGAAATTACGATATATGTAACTTGATCAGACTTGGCCGGAAATACAAAATCTATTCAAAGTAGTTTTACTACTAGACCAGATTGTAGCTTTTTTGGATGTATTGAGAATGTAAATATTATTTGAAATGGTGTAAATCAAATCTTTTCATGAGAAATTTTAGTCGTTACATGAACTAATCCAAATTCACCATATCCTTATTTAACTTGAGAAAATAGTGAAATATTGATGTGTGGAAAAGATTGGTCAGGTACTAATATTTTGGGTAGTGTATACTTGTATGACATGTCGTGAAATAAGTTGAACAATGTGTGGTATACATGAAATGAGTTATTTATAACTTGATTGGATATTGTGTATCAAGATGGTGTGGTAATCGTTGAATAATTGTATTTATATATATTATAAAATTATGAAAAAATCGTTGTATTGTATAGTATCTTTGATTTTATGACTTTGATTTGTGTGAGCACAAAGTCTTTCTTTGATTCCAGAGTGAGATGGAAACTTTTGAAATAATTGTCTTGTACCAATTGATGTCTTTGTTGATACACAAGGACAAGAAGTTGCTACGATGGATTTGGTGATGGAGACATCTTTGGAGTACAAAGATTTCGTACCTACTGATTTGTTTCCTTATTTTTTTCCACCTATTATCGATGATAAATGATTAATTCATATTGGATGATTTGCTGTGGATCAATCAGAGAGAATAAATTGAAGTGGTAAAATATGAACATTGTATTTCGGACAAAAAAATAACGATATCGATGGTGTGGTTAGATTATATTTTCTTGGAGAGTGAAATACAGTAGATACTAATTTAGGTAAAATATGATGAATTGATGTATTGAATGATGTATTGAATGCTTATGTTGTATTTTCTAGTGAATTAGAACCATGTAAAACGATAGATATGGGAGAAGGAGTTGATGAAAATAGTATTGATGAAATCGATAGTGAATATGTGATTTCATGAGGGTTCGCTGATAAAACACAGGAAGAGGCTCTACAGGAGACTTTGGAAAAGATTGAGGCTAAGTATGGAAAAACTTCATGGGATAGAATAAAAAATACAGTATATATTGTAGTTTTGCTTTTATTGTTGTTGTTAATTGTGCTGTTGTTGATTTATAAAAATAAAAATATTTTATCATCTGAAAAAGAATCTGGTAAATGAAAATCAAAACCAAAACACAAAAGAAAATAATATTGTGAATTTTATTTGCAATTTTTTGATTGAGTGCTGAAGTTTTTTCTCAGTATTATTATTTTGATAATGGTTGAAAAACATATCAGCAATGATGTAATGAAACAGTAGATATAAGGATTAATTCAGATTGAGAGAATGTACGTGTATGAAGTTTTCATTTGATTTTGGATCCATTGACGACAATTTATCCACATACTGATGATGTGGAGACACTTAGGAGAGACTTGGTAAATCCTAGTGCAAATACTTTTGCGGATTGGGCTGCTGGTTCATCACCATCTTGGAAAAGTGGAAGTAATTATACTATTTTGCAAATTGATCGTGTTAATGTTAGTACTGATTATAATGGAACTAATTGATTATTTTGAACGATAAAGTTTGTACCAATTTTTTCTGTAAGTGATTATGATATACAGTTTTGAATGGATTACCTTCCATTGACTACATGATCTGAATCTACGATAGAAACTACTTTGGGTAAAGTATGATGAACAGAATTGATTAATCCGGCACAACAACTTTTGCATAGGACTGAAACTTATCAAATATTAAAAGAACCTTGTATACCTGATACAAACAAACCTAGTATATCAAATTTATCTATTACAGATGGTTCAAGTAAAAAATCAAATGGAGACGGATTAAGCTTTTCTTTGAATGATAATTGAGGAGTAAATTGAACAACGAATGTACCATATGTCTTTAATGCAGGTGCAGAATGGACATGAAATGCTTGATGAGCTATATCAAATCAATATTGAATAAATCAAGATAGTTTTCAATTGACACTTAGTGGAAATGGTCAAACAAAAGTAATAACAAAAACAACACCATGAGTAACTATTGCATGGAATTGAAAGACATGGCAAAATTTATGATTAAATGCAAATGTAACTTTAACTTCACAAGCTTTGTTTGATTTTTGAATAGAGAAAAAAATTACAGCTACATTTACATTTAGTGATAGAGCTGGAAATTCGCAATCTTATACAATAAATTTCAATAGTCCAAAGGGGCCTACTTTAATCTCGAATTCTACCTCTCCTGCTGGTGGTGATGTATATGTTAATTTGATGGAGCCTATCAAATTGTGAATAAAAGATGATTGGGCTGGAGTAGATTCTGGAACAATAAAAATAACACTTTCTGGAGTAAATTGAACTGATTACTGACCTTATGTATTTAGTGGAAGTGATTTGAATTTATCTGGAGTGCAATGAAATGCGAATCAGCCAGATTATTATGTAAATATTACAAATCATGTGACGTTTCCTACATCTGGTACTATAAAGGTATCAGTTTACGCTAAGGACATGGAGTGAACAGTAGATTCAATTTCTGATTATACTTTCTCTACTAGGCCAAATTGTAGTGAGTTCCAATGTTGTGATCCAGTTTTATTGGATTTGTGAAGTGGAAATACTACTTATTATACAAATACTTGATTGATAATTTCAGGATGAGTAAATCCTACATTTTCTGGTGATGAACAAAATATCACATGAGTAATTGATTGTAATACTGAAAATGAATGATTATCGGTATATACATGAGAGGATAATTTCATGTTTTTCACTGATGAATCAGAATTAACTATTTTGTGAACGTGAGTAAAATGAGTATTATCATGAAATGTTTTAACTTTGAGTTATATAATTGATTCGGCCGAAATAATTGTAGATAAGCCATCAAGTGGACAGATATTAACTACTGGAGATGTGGATATTCGATGGCATCTTACATGAGTTGATGATGAAGATGATTGGTTGAGTGGATACTATATTGAAATATATAGCTGAGATACTTTGATTACATGATGATTTGTAGATGGTACGTGAATCACAGAATCATTATTGGATGGAGAATATGAATTTGTGGTATATCCAATGGATTTATGATGACATACTGGTAGTGCTGCCACATGAACTTTCTCAATCGATACAGTGGTACCAAGCGTAGTACTTACAGGAAATGATGTGTGAATGTGTAGTCCAGCGTGAACTATATATACTATCACATGAAGTTTTAGTGAGACAGTGACCGGAATCAATGCTTCAACACTGAGTGTTGTGTGATGAACAGTACAGAACTTTACTATGGTCTCAGGAGATATAGCAGTATGGACAGTAAGCGCAGGATGAAATGGAGGAGGTAGTAGCTATATGCATTACCAAGATGGTACTATTTCTATCTGTGATCCATCAAGTAATGGAACTAAGTGTATTACTATGCAAGACAAGAACCTCTGAGCCACAAAGGCAGGAACAGAGTGTAGCGCAACAGATACATGAGTATGTGGATATCACTTCCAATGGTGAAATAATCACTGATTTGAGATATGATGTTTTACTAATTCATGTTCAGATGCAGTTACAAAGTCAGCAACAAGTACATTAGCGATATGGTCACCAGACTACAATCATGTATGATATAATTGAACAACATTTGTAAAATGAACAAGTAGTAATAAATATGATTATTGGAGTGATAAAACACCATCAAATCATAATTGATTACGATGATGAGAAAATGATACAGCAGAAAATAATTATTGATTCGATGAAATAAATAATGTAGCAACAAATGTAGGAAATAGGAGATGACCATGTGAAGAATGATATCATGTACCAAGTATCTGAGAACGATGAACATTGCTAAAATATCGGGTAGCGAACTACACATGAGCATGAAATACAAATCTATTTTTATGATATACAAATGGTTTACCACATATAAATGTAAATCCTACAATAGGAAGACAATTTCAGGAGGATTTCAAGATACCGTTCGCTGGTAGACACGGTCGAGTCGATGATAGATACCCTGATGCTCGTGTCTATAAGGTCGGTACCGATGGTCATTTGTGGTCATCTTCGCCTCGCGTAGATAGTGATCTTGTACGTTTCTTCTCCTTGGATAAGAATGGAGCCTTCGCCGATACCAACTTTCAACGTTCGTACGGGCTCTCTTTGCGTTGTTTCAAGGATTCCTACCTAAGTTTCCCTTCTAGCGAAGGTGGTGACTCATCTACTGGTGCTTTGGTAATCTCTATCGAGACTTGAGCATTTGAGGATTTAGCTGGAAATACTAATACTACTTGAACAGATGAATTAAGTTGGGACTATGACTGAGAAGGTCCAGAGTTTACACTTGATGATGTTGAAGTGGAAGAATGTACTGAATGAACTATGACCATTTCTTGAGTAACTCAAGTATGATGTGCTAGTGGACATGTTAGCCCATATAGTTGGGATGCATGAGCAACTTGGTGATTAACTTCAACAAATACAGCATATAGTGGATGAATAGGAGAAAAGATTATGACTGTACGAGTACGTGATGCATTTTGAAATTATACAGAAAAGACATGAAAATATACATGGACAAATGTAAATCCAAGTGTGGAAGATATTTCTGTAGAAAATGTATGATTATGAACATGAATAAATTGGAGAGAATTATCAAATGCACATGAATGAACATGTTGAACTTGAACGATAGAATTTAGTTGATTCATAGATGATTGAAGTCACTGAACATGTACTGAAGAATGATGAATCATCACATATGTCGCTGATACTGATACTGAATATGAATGAGAAGATAGTTGTGTATTTGAAATAACTGATGATGAATGATATACTGCAACATGAGTGATTACATTTACATGAATAGACACGAAAAAACCAACATGTGAAATCTCATACAATGAAAATGTTTGTACAAGCGGTGATATTGCATTGACTATGAATGCTACTTGAGCTGCTGAATATAGTTGGAATTGATTTACAAATATGTCGTCAAACAATTTGTCTCACAATGTACATTGAAATGGAGTATATACATGATATGTGAGAGATAATGTAGGTAATACTTGAATTTGTACAGTTGAAGTAGAGACTTTTGACAATATTGCACCTATTGTTACGATTCCAGCAGTAAATCTTGTAGCTGAAGAATGTACTTTGATACAGTGAAATATCAGTGTAGCAGATAATTGATGATGTGGAGATTGATTCAGTTATTTATGGTGATGATTTGGACTTGGAAATGATTTGTCTTATTCGTGATATAGTGAAGTGGTTACATGAAAGACAGCTACTGTCTTTGTATGAGATCCTGCTTGAAATATGGCAAGTGGAACATTGAATTATACATGGACAGACACATGAGTTCAATTAAATTCTGATGAAAAAATAATTTCTGATATAGTTTTGACTTGAGGAAATTCATACAATACTACGACATGAGATTTGATTTCATTATTTGGAGCTAGAGAGTGAAATTGTGGTGAAAAATATATTTCTGTATCAAAAATTTCTTGTAATTGATTGTCTATGGATATAGATGCTGAATGAAATGTAGTCGTTACTTGAAATAATAATCTAACACAGACAGGAAGTTGTGAATTAAGATTTAGTGATGATGATGGAAATTCAGAGACTTGAACATTAAAAATAAGAGTGGATACGGTAGTACCATGAGTAGAAATACAATGAACAAATCTTGCATGTATGAGTGGAAGTAGTTTTAGTGTGACTTGAATATTTACAGAGTCAGTACAGTGATTTGTTGTTTGAAATATTTCTGTAGAAAATGGAACACCTTCTAATTTGTTATGAAACGGATCTGGATACACATGGACAGTGAATATGAATCCAAACGTAGAGGTAAAAGTAAAAGTGCCAGCTTCAGCTGCATTTGATTTGAATTGAAATCCAAATACAGAATCAAATGAATTGACAGGAATGTATGATACTGCATGACCAAATAAAGTTATATTGTCTGAAAGGACCAAAGTATATAGTGAAACAAGTAAATTCACATGGCAATCAGTATCTGATAGTGGTTGTGCATGAGTAAGTGGATACATACGAGAATTGTATGAATGATCATGTGAATGAACTCCAAAAGATTCTTGAATTACTGGTGCTGAAAACTTTACAGTAAGCTGATTGGAAAATAGTGGTTCTTACTGTCGAAGGGTGAGATCTGTAGATAATTTCTGAAATATGTGAGAGTGGTCAGATGGAGATGATTTTGTGGTTGATTTAAGCGATATCTGATGTGATTTTGATTATGTTCAAACTTGTACAAATTGAACATTACAAGTAACTTTGGTACCAGGTGATGAATGATATACAGATAATTGAACAGTATATTTATCATGGCGAGAGACAGGACATTGGCAAAATGTATCTGGATTAACTACATGAGTGACATATAGTGGACAGACTTTAATTTGATATATTTGGCAGCCTGCTACTGAGAAATTTAATTCATGTACTTTTGTAGCAACTAATATTATTGATAAGGCTAATCCTGAAATTACATCTGTAACTGTGGAATCTGTACCTGAATGTACTACGTGAACAGCTATAGCAACCGCTATTTCAGATGAGTGATGTGGACAATGAACATACACATATAATTGGAATTCAGAATGATACATGGAGAGTAATTCATTCCAAAGATATCTCACTGAGTCTTGAACACAAATAATTTCTTTGAAGGTAAGAGATAATGCATTAAATGAAAGTACATCAACATGAGTTGTGTTTGTATGGACAGATTCTCCTATTTCTGGAAATAATTTCACATGACATACAAGTGTATGAAAAACAGCAAGAACTGTAAATTGGAGAGAAATGTCTGAAGTTTCTGATTGAGATTGTGGAAGTGGAACAATCACATTTAGTGGATTCATAAATAGTTGAACAAAATGAACATGTACAAGGTCATGAGATGAAATTACATATACACCAAATCCAAATGAGGTTTGAGATGATAGCTGTACAATCCAAGTAAAAGATGATGAATGATGAACAAAAGATATTGTAATTTCTTGGGAATGAATTGATACAAAAGCACCAGTTTGTACTGTAAATTATGAACCAAATGCTTGTGTTAGTGGAAGCGTAGCTATCATATTGCGTGCGTATGAAGAAATAAATTCTGCAATATGATGAGATATAAATCGATGAATTTCTGGAATGAGTGCTACATGAGATATTTTTGCAAATTGGAGTGGTAATGTAGTAATAAGTGATTTAGTTTGAAATACATGAGTTTGTGAAGTTGTTGTAAACAATATAAGAACTTGAGTATTGTCTGCTCCTAGTGATTTGACTATAGTTTGATGAACACCTACAAATGATAATACTCCTGAATTTATTTGGGAGGCTCCTGAATCAGATTGATGTAGAGAAGTTTCTGGATACATAGTTCAGATATTATCATGATGAACGGAAATAGATTTAATCGAAGTAGATTGAACTTGATGGATAAGCCCTGACTTACCTGATGGAGAATATACAATTGTAGTAAAGACAGAAGATAGTCTATCTTGAGAATCTGAATGAACAGAAATTACTTTTGTAATAGATAGGACTCCTCCAAATTGTAGCATTGACGTAATGACAGAAAATTGTACAAATTCTGGAGTAGAGGTAAAACTGTCTTGAGACACATCTGACATTTTGACATATAGTCGATGGAATTGAACGACTTGAAATTTCTGAAATAATATTACGACAATTGTAAATGGAAATGGAGAATATACATGATATGTATATGATGAAGCGTGAAATGAATGAGTTTGTGTATGAGTAGTATGAACATGAATTCAGGATCAAATATTAATTTCTTATACTACAAATGATGCTGTATGATTTGAATGTGAGGTAATTATATGATCTATTGTATGAAATACATGAGATAGTTGTTGAAAAAATGATTTGAGTAAATTTACATATTCACGACCATGATGAATAAATACTAGTGAATATTGAACAATATCTGGTAATGTGTGAATAGTAGATATTGATGTAATAATATCAGATTGAGCGTGAAATAGTACTTGAACTACTGTAAGATATACATGGAATGATACTTGAGTTACATTGAGTAGCTGAGTAAGTCAAAATATAGCTGTATTGACTTGAACTTTTGAAAAAACAGTAGCAGAAATTGTTGATTTATTCTGAGCTACTGAATGAGCTTGTTGAACTTGAAATATTACAGTGACATGAACTATCTGTTCATGAGCAAGTATTTCTGTAGAAAATTGAATTGTTTCTATAAATCCAGATGCTGATTTGGATTGAGTAGATTGATATTGTGAATTTGAGTTCTGAGATAATGAGTGAGAAAAAACCACTACATGAAAAGTAATGTTTATAGTAGACACAAAGCAGCCATGAGTGATTTTGACGTGAACTAATCTTGTATGTATGAATAGTGATACTTTTGATGTAACTTGAACATTTACTGAGGCAATGACGTGATTTGAATCATGAGATGTAAATATGTCAGGTGGAACAGTATCTAATTTTAACTGAAATGGATCTGAATATATATGGACAGTAACTATGACTCCAATGGTAGAAACTACAGTTTTTGTGCCAGCTTGAGTTGCTACAGATTTGAATTGAAATGAAAATACAGAGTCAAATAAATTGACAGGAATGTATGATAATGTATGACCAAATGATGTATCTTTTGTTAATTGGCAAGATGAAATATATTTGAAAAATCCAATAATTTTCCGAAGTGCAGTAAGTGATCAAGGATGTGCATGATTAAGTGGATATAATTGGGTACTTTCAAATTGAAATTCATGTAATGATGTAGTTGATGCTTGATTTACTACAGATTTGTTTGTAAATCTTGATAATTTATCTCATGAAGCCACATATACATTTTGTGTACAAACAGTAGATAATTTCTGAAATACTGGAAACCGAATCACATGAGGTTTCTATGTAGACTTAAATGCTGTATGATGTATGTTTGAAGAGACAGAATGTAGTAATGAATGAATTACATTGACATTAATACCATCAAACCCAGATTGGACTTGAATATATTTGTCATGGACATGAGCTTGATACCGAGAAGATGAACCATTCTTGACACAGTATGTTAGTGAGCAATGAAAGATGATTATATGATATGTTTATCAGACATGAGATAATCCAAAACAATCAAGTTGTATATATACTGTACAAAAAATTGATAAATCAGAACCTACTATAACAAGTTTTGCTGATGTTTCTGTACCTGAATGTTCAACATGAGAATTGAATATTACAGCAGCAGATGAAGGATGTGGAAATACATGATTATATTATAGTTGGGATAACTCAGGATTTGCTTTGAATAGTACTATTTATTCATTATGGAGTTGAAAGGCTTGAAGTAGAATAGTAGATGTACAAGTAAAGGATAATGTATGAAATACTGTATCATGAAGCGCTACTATTGAGCGGACTGATTCCGAAATTTCTGGAAAGAATATTACAGTAGAAAATGTTTGAAGGTGATCTTGAGTAAATTGGAGAGAACTTTCAGAGGTAAGCGATTGAGCATGTGGAAGTGGAACTGTAGAATTTAGTGGATTTGTAAATACTTGAAGTTATGGAACTTGTACAACATGAGAATGAGATACTATCGTATATGAACCTAACGAATGATATACATGAAGCGATAGTTGTACTATTGAAGTGAGAGATGATGATGAACAGACAATAGAGATAGAAATAATTTGGGAATGAGTAGATACAGAGAAACCAAGTTGTACATTAACTGTACAAGAATGACAGAACAGCTGTATAAGTTGAACTGTAAACTTGATTTTAAATTCAAATTCGAGTGATTTGAGTTGATATAGTTTTGATAGAGAAACGTTCTGAAATATATCGACTACTGGAGTATCTCTCATTTGAATATATACATGATATGTAATTGATGTTGCATGAAATATAAGCGATCCATGTACTGTAGAAATAACATGATGAGTATTAGATTTGGATGAACCAACGTTAGAAGTATCAGATTGGATATGATATGAATGTGATACATGAACTATTACAATAACATGAAATGATAATTCATGTGGAATAAGTTGATTGTACTATTGATGGGAATGATTTGAAAACACAACGAATACAAATGAAATATATAGTTGAATTATATGAAGTCAGACAGTAAATGTATCAGTATTTGATTGAGTATGACATGTAACATGAAAACAAGTTACATATACATGGCAAAATGCACCAGTAACATGAAGTGGATTTACAGTAGGAAATGTATGAACATGAATTACTGTAGATTGGTTCGTAAATTGAAATGTGTCATGATGAATCTGTGAATTAGATGATATTGAAGCAATATCAAGTAATACATGAATGTGTGAGATTAGTGGACATAATGTAATATATAAGCCAACCGAATGAATACAATGAGGAGAAAGTTGTACGATTACAATAACAGATGGAGATGAAGAATGAAGTGGAGACATAGAGATAGAAATTATATTCACATGAGTAGATACAAAGAAACCAACAGTAACTCTTGTATGATGAGTATGAGAACAATGTACAAGTGAAAATACATTCATAGTGACCTGAGAGTTTAGTGAGGAGGTTGTGTGAGTAATAACTGGTACATTACAATGAGAGAATGTAAATATTGTAGAATTTACTGGAAATTGAGATACGTATAGTTGGACAGTAGAAATGTTGTGATGAACGTGAAGAGTATGGTTGATGACATGATGAATTACGGATGCTATTTGAAATGAATTGACGACATGATATGAAAAGATTTTATGAAATTATGATATTTCATTGCCAAGTTCAGTAGACTTAATAAAGCCAGCTAATTCGTGGTTATCTTATAGTAATACAATTAATTTTGAGTGGTCTGGATCTATTGATGAATGATGTGCATGAATTAGCTGATATATATTAGAGATATGTTCAGATGAATTATGTAACGATGTGATAAGATCTTCATCTACATCATGAACAGGTAAAACAGAATGATCTTTGTGAGGTTCAACATGAACTTGGACAGGATATTGGAGAGTAATTAGTGAAGATATGTATTGAAATACATGAGTAAGTATTATCCAAAGTTTTGGTGTAGATGCAAGAAATCCAAATTGTTCTATAGTTGAGCAAGAAGCATGTACACAGTGAGATGTGCAGTTGATTTTGACGTGAGATAGAGAAATTTCTATAATTGATAATTGATGAGTTAATTGGGATTGAACATGAATGTATTATACATGACAAGTTTCTGAAAATTGAAATATATTGGTAATTGTGGAAGATGTAGAAGGACGTACATGACAATGTGAGATACCTGTTACAAAGCATGATGCAGAGTGACCAGATATTGTATTGCAAACATGAGAAGTAAATGAGTGTGAGTGAACGACAATTCAAATTGTAGCAAATGATACTGGATGTGCAGGAATAGATTGATATATTTTCTGAAGTGATTTCTGATTGTGAAATTTCCAAACATCAAGTGGATTATTAATAACAGCAGAACAAATTTGAAATGTATGATGAATAACAATATGACAAATGGTTACGGTTTTCGATACTTTGTGAAAAAGTACAATAGCAACATGATATGAATTAGATATTGTGGATGTGCCAGTATCGTTATCTGGCTCAAATTATTCGATATGAATTATTACTTGAACTGTGGAAGGTCTAAATATAATAAATATTTTTTGAGCAAATGAGTGAAGTTGTTGAGTTGATGATTTATCAGTAGAATTGTGAGAATGTAGTAATGCAACTTGAACTTTGGTTGGCAATGTATTGTTAGTGGTACCACATGATGATACAGAATGAAATGGAGAATGTGAAGCTTATATAAAAGATAACGAATGAAATATAGCTACGTGATATATATTATATCAAGTGGATACACAAGCACCAAATTGTGAGATAATTTATGATATAACTGGAATAACAAATCAAGATGTAACAGCTACACTTAATTGTAGTGGAACTAGTTGAGAAAATTGGTTTGCAACAACATGAGAAGTAATATTAACATGAGATTGAGAAGTAATATTTGAATTTAAGGATGAGAATGGAAATACATGAAGTATAACAGGAATAGTGGATTGGATAGATAAGACAGCTCCAGAATGTAGTATTGAATATAGTCCTAATACTCCGACGTCATGAAATGTAACATGAATGTTAGTGCAATGTAATGAGCCTATTACTGTGACAAATACTAGTGGTAATGTTTCTGTATATGTATTTGAAAACACGTGAACATTTATATTTGAATTTGTTGATGAAGCTTGAAATACTTGAGAAGCTATCGCCACAGTTGATCGAATAGACAAAGATGCACCAACATGTACTGTAAATGTGCCTGATGGATGGACAAATACATGAGTTACTTTGACTATGGATGTAGTATGAGATACAACATGATATAGTTGGAATGATGTAGATTGGTTATGAACTAATACTGGTTTATTTGTGGAAAATACATGATTATACACATGATATGTAAGGGATGAAGTATGGAATGTGGGAATATGTACATGATTGGTAGAGAAAATAGATAAACAAAGACCTACAATAACACTTGAATGAACAAATATTTCATGATGTACAAGTTGAAATACATTTGTGGTAACATGAATATTTGATGAGTATGTTGTTGAGTTTACGGAAAATAATATTTCAATTACAAATTGAATAATTTCTGATTTTGTAGAAGTTATATCGTGAATTCAATATACATGGACTGTCACAATGACTGGTTGAGAATTAACTTTGTATGTCTCAGAAAATGAAGTAACCGATAGAGCATGAAATGGAAACATTGAATCAATTGTTTTGACATCAAATTACGATAATACTTGACCAGAAAGTGTTGATTTGAATGAAAGAAATACTGTATATAGTGAAAGTGTGACATTAAGCTGGAATTCTGTAAACGATAGCGGTTGTGCATGAGTAAGTGGATATATACGAGAATTGTATGAATGAGTATGTGGACAATGAACGCCAAAAGATTCTTGAACTACTTCATCTGGTACTGAAAACTTTACAGTAAGTTGATTAGAAAATAGTGGTTCATATTGTCGAAGAGTAAGTCCAGTAGATAATTTCTGAAATGTATGAACATGGTCAGAGGATAATTTTGATGTGGACTTAACTAATATATGATGTAAGATAACACCAGTAGAAGGAACGGTATGTACGAGTGGAGAAATAATGGTAAAATTGGAAGCTGATTGAGATTATACAGAAAATTGAGATGTATATTTCTCATGGATAAGTACATGAGATAACACAAATACTAATACTTTAACTACATGATTAACATTTAGTGGACAGGTGGTAACATGATATATATCACAACCATTAACAAATAAATCAAATTATTGTGTATACACATCAACAAATATTATAGATCAAACAGCACCTACTGTAGAGTCTATTTGACATACTACATGATATGAGTGTGAGACTATCACATGAAGTATAGAAATGACAGATGAATGATGCTGAAGCTGATTGATTAGTTATATTTGGGATTGATTGGAATGAACAAATAATATTGAATATTGAATTATTAGCTATTCTTGAAATGTTGGTAGAACGGTATATGTGACATGATATGATGAAGTATGAAATAGTGTAAGTACATGAGTATACTTCCGATGGTTAAACTCACCAATAAGTTGGAATAATTTCACATGAAATAGTTATGTGTGAAATATTTCAAGAAGTGTAAATTGGAGAGAAATGTCTGCAGTAAGCGATTGAGCATGTGGAAGCGGAACAATAGAAATTGGAATGTCTAGTAACTTAGGTTCTAAATGAGAATGTGTGATACAGTGAGACATTGTAACATATACTCCATATGAATGACAAACTTGAAGTGATATTTGTATAATTGATGTACAAGATGATGAATGAGATACAGGAGCAATAGAAATCTATCGGGGATGAATAGATACGGAGAAACCAAGTTGTAATTTGGCACTACAAGATATGCAAAGTTGTACAAGCGGAGAGGTGATATTGAGCTTAAGTTCAGTATCAACTGATGTAGTAGAATATAGTTTTGATTGAATTTCATGGACAACAACTATTACAACATGAGTAAATGAAATATGAACATATACATGATATGTAAAAGATAATGCATGAAATATAAGTGATCCATGTATTATAGAAGTAACATGAGAGGTGCTAGATTTGGATGAACCAGAAATAGAGACGGAAGATTGGATATGATATGAATGTAGTACGTGAATTATAATAGTGACATGAACAGATAATTCATGTGGATTGAGCTGATTGAATTATCTATGGTCATGGCTAGGAAACACGACAAATACAAATGAGATATATAGTGAAAATGTATGAAGTCAAATAGTAGAAGTAACAGTATTTGATTGAGTATGACATAGTACTGGAAGACAAGTGACATATACATGGCAGAATATACCAGTGATGTGAAATAGTTTCATAGTAGAGAATGTATGAACATGAATAACAGTAGATTGGTTTACAGGTGCAAATGTATCATGATGAATATGTGAGTTAGATGATATCACAGCTACGATAGAAGGAAGTGGATCATGTGAAATAAGTGGACATGATATCATATATACACCAACTGAATGAGTAGCTTGAGAAGAAACTTGTACGGTTATTATAACAGATTGAGATGAATGAGAATGAGGATGAACATGAATAGAGATAGAAATCACATTTACATGAGTAGATACAGAGAAACCAACAGTACAATTACAATGATGAGTATGAGAACAATGTACAAGTGGAAATACATTTACAGTGACATGAGTATTTAGTGAAGATGTTGAATGAGTAACTATTGATAGATTAACATGAGAGAACATAAACATTGTAGACTTTACTGGAAATGGAGATGAGTATGAATGGACAGTAGAAATGTTGTGATGAACATGAAGAGTATGGATTTTGACATGATGAATAAGAGATATGATATGAAATGAGATGATGACATGAGATGAAATTACTTTATGAAATTATGATAATAGTAATCCACAATGAGTATCTTTATTATCGCCAGAATCTGGTACAGGATTTAATAGGCGTACAATTGATTTTGAATGGACGGCTTCAAGTGATGTATGATGTGCTTGATTATCTTGATATAGGTTGCAAATATGTAGCGATAATTTATGTAACGATGTTGCAGAAACTTTTGTAGTGGATACAACATGAATAAATGTAACTTTGCAAGAAAATGGTAATTATTTCTGGACGGTTGTGGCATTTGATCAATATTGAAATCAATCTACATGACAGACAAGGTTATTTAATGTAGAATCTAATGAACCGAAATGTTCTATAGTGCAAAGTGAATGCTCTAGTTCGCCTGTAAGTTTAACTCTTACATGAAATAAAGAAATTTCTATAGTATCTGGAAATATATCTTGGCAACAAGTATCTCAAGCTATTTATAGTAGTGAAATTACTGAAAATATTGATGTTTGGGCTATAGTTGAAGATTTAGATTGACAGACTGGATATTGTCACTTGGATGTTAATAATTATGATAATGTTTGACCTGATTTTGATTTTGGAGATATTGAGGTAAATGAATGAGAGCCTTTGACTATTAATATAGTTGCAAATGATACATGATGTGCATGAATCAGTTGATATATTTTCTGACCAGAATTTGGATCATGAGAACGACAATCTTCAGGTGTATTAGAAATTTCTGCGTAGCAAATTTGAAATGTTTGATGAACATGAAAAGAACAAGTTTTGACTGTAATTGATAACTTGTGAAATATAACAACAAAAACATGAAATATAGTAATTAAAGATGTAAAACCAACGATTTCAGAGACATGAATAATTGATTGAGTACAAACATGAGAGGTGATTATTGATGTAATTGATTTGTTATGAGCAGAAGAGTGAAATCTTTGAACATGAGATTTGGAAGTTGAAATTGCTGAATGTATTAATACTACTGGTTATATTTCTGGACAAAATTTGATTGTAAATATGACAAAATGAGTAGAATGAGTTTGATATTGTACTGTAAAAATAAAAGATAATGAATGATCTTATTCGGATGTGGATTGAACAATCGAATTTGAAGTAGATACGAAAGAACCAGTATGTATGTGATTTGTATTTGATCCTGCGTGATGGACATCTTGAGATTCTGTTTCTGTTTCTTTGGATGGATGTTCAGAGCCTATTTATTCTGGTGACACTACATTTGTATTTACGTGAAATTGAGATCATACGTTTGTAATAGAAGATGATATCTGAAATACATGAGAAATAGTAGTTCACTTTACTTGATTTGATAGAGAAACTCCTGTATTTGATTTTGGTAATAACTCTTGATATGAGTGTCAGACATGAGTAATTGCTGTTTCAAATGCGGTAGATACTGGAATTTGATTAGCTAATTTACCTTATAGTTTTGATGGAGTAAACCGAAGTGCATTTAACACAAAAGAAATTTATTCTGGTTGAGCGGGTAATATTTATATTTCATGATATGTCCGTGATTGATTGTGAAATTATAAAGTATCGCAAGCTAATTATGTATTTAATGATTCAAAACCTACGGCTACATGATTCTCTGTATACGCTTTAAGTTGAGTAAAGGTTAATTGGAAAGAATTATCAAATGCTACTGATTGAGCTTGTGGAAGTTGAAAGTTGACAGCAAGTATATCTGGATGAAGTGTGTGAACTTGTAGTGTATCATGAGATTTCTTGATTTATGAGCCTGACTTAAATTCAGTTAATTCAACAAATAATTATGATTTGATGATTTATGATGATGAGTGAAGCAGTGTAATTGTAAATGTAGAATTTAAGTGAGTAACTTCATATCCGGATGTTGAGTTAGTCACTCCAATTGATTGATTAGTATTGGATCCAGGAAAAGTTAGATTTGCATGGAAATGACAGTGAAATCATGAGCTTATTGATAAGTATGTATATAATATTTGGAGTAGTAATGATACATATTCAATCGAACAAACATGATTGAATGTCTCAATTGATTTGAAACCATGAGCATATCATTGGAATGTATATGCAAAATATATAGATAGTACTACTTGATGACTAAGTGATACATATTCATTTAATGTGGCACAAGAGACATCGTGATTATCAAGAGATAGGTGTCCATATTGAGATTTCTCTAATAGTTATTATGATTGAACTTGTGAAAAAAGCTGATCTCATGGCTCTGCAGATATGTGTGGTGTAAGTAGCTCAAGTTATTCAGATGAGCAAAAAATAGCATACTTGTATGCGTATAGTTATGGAATTACTACGATGTGTCCTATAGAGACAGCATACTTGGATTGATATTTGATTAGGAGTCATTTTGCAAAGATGATATCAGAATTTGCAGTAAATGTATTATGAAAGACGCCAAATAAATGAAAGGCATGATGTGATAGGTTTGATGATATAGAAAACGAAACTGATGAAATGAAATACTTTATGAAGACAGCGTGTGAATTAGAATTAATGTGACAAGAGTCAGATTGAGTTACTCCTGCTAAGTCATTTAATCCAAATGATTATGTAACTAGAGCACAATTTGGAACTGTATTATCTAGGTTGTTGTTTGGTGATGTATATAATATAAAAGACGAATCAAAAGTATATATGAATGAATGATTCTGGTATAAAGATCACTTACAAGCATTGAAGGATTATTGAATTATGACAAAAATTGATGGTGATTGGCCTAATAGCTTTGAACGTAGATGACGAGTAATGTTGATGCTTCAAAGAGCTGATGAGTACTGAGTTTTTGCTGGAAAGATACCAGCAAAGAATTGAGTAAGAGCGTTATTTGATGAATAAATTGTATCAAAAAGAATGATTTTTTGTAAAAATGTCAAATCTAAATGTACTTATCCTATCGTGTATGTAGGTTTTACCTATGTTTCTATGATAAGTACTAAATATAAAAAAATACTTGAAATTGGTTAAATAAATATTATATTAATGGATGTAAGGATGTGATATTCCTTATATCAAAGTTAGTAAGTTTAAATACCACAATCGAACGAACTAACGCAACGTAGGGTGAAAAATAACTGGAAACAGTTATTTTTCTTAAATTTGAAAATTTTTTTGATAATACATACTATATACAATATTTAAAAAATAACTATATTTTGTAACACAAAATATCAAAAAAGGCTGATAAAATATTTTAAATTTTATCTATAATTTGTGCTAATTCCTATTTGTGATTATAATTAGATGAAACTTTAAAAACTATTATTACAAATGGGGAAAAAAGTCCTTTGATGGATTATGTTAATAGCACTTATATTTAATAATACGTTTTCATCATTTTCGTATGCTTTCGAGAGTGGTGTTGAAGATTTTTCTGTAAATGAAGAAACTATTGGCAGTGAAGAATCTAGTAGTGAAGAAACTGTTTCTGATGAATGAATAGATTCTGGTGATGAAGAATGAGATGAAGATGCTATTGATAATGAAGAATGAAGCGACGAAGTTGCTGATACTGATCAATGAGATGAAAAAGATATTGATAATGAAAACTTAGATGAAGCAGACGAAGATGTGGCTAATGCAGAATGAGAGGAAGAAGGTGCCGATGATGGAACATGAGATGGTGAAATCGATTGAAATTCTGGTGATGTATCAGATGAAATTTTTGATAATGATTGAAATAATGAACTTACTGGAGCAGTAAATAGTTGAACAACTAATGAAATAAGTATAGATACTGGAAATGAAATAAGTTCGCAATTGAGTTGAAATAATGAGGCGTTAACTTGAGATAATAATGTTTTAATTTGAGGTAAGGAGAATTTAACTTGAAATGAGGAAGATTCGACTTGAAATGATATTATATTAAGTTGAAATAATAAGTTTTTGACTTGAAATATTGAAATTTTAAGTTGAGTTGTTGAAGAATTGACTTGATCTACTGGGACAGGAGGATATTTAGATGATGTCGAAAATATTCGAGAAAATTTAAATAAAAAAGTAATTTCATGACAGGATATTTATAATGATGTGATTGTGAGTGTGGAAGCTCCAATTGGTTCCTTCCCAGAGTGAACGGAGTTGCAAATTATTCCTATCATTGAAGAAAAGGCTGAAAAAGAAATAAAAGATCAATTAGTAGAAAATACAGAAGTAACAGAAGAATCCGAAGTTGTGTCATTTGATATTTCGTTCATTTATACATTATCCAGTGGAGATAAAATTGAACTTCAACCATATACTTGAAAGACTGTAAAAGTATCATTTAATTATTCTTACAATGATGTGCTTAGTGAAACAGATACAGATGATGGTGTGGAATTAAAAGTATATCATCTGGAAGAAGTAAAAGATGAAGAAGGAAATAAAACTGATGAGATAGAAGTAAAAGAAATAGAAGTAAATAAATCTGAAAGTAGTGAATGAGAATTAGTAGTAGATGCAGAGAAGTTTAGTATATATTCAGTAGCTGGTGTAGAATTGAGAGCTGTGGCTATGTGTACAGTCACATTTCAAAATGGTCATTGTTATTTTAATGCTTGAAACAACAATACGGATGATTGAGTCTGTACTTTTGATATGCCAGAATCAATTGAAGTGGAATGTGGACAAACAATTTCTAGACAAGATATTGATGAACCAAATCATTGTACAATGATTGCTACCAATGATAATAATAGAACTTATAATTATTATTTTGCAAAGTGGTCTACACAAATAGCTCCATGAGGTAATAATACCAGTTATAATTATAATTTTGGTACGCCAGTAACAGAAGATATTACATTGTATGCTATATGATCGTATTCACACTACAATGGATGAAATAATAATTATGGTCGTACAGTAACATTTAATGCTAATGGATGAACGCTTACAAGTCCTAGTAGTATAATTTATTGACATCTTGGTTTGGTAAAACAACCATCAGATCCAATTCGTGCGTGATATATGTTAAATTGTTGGTCGACTCGTCAAACAGATACATCATGTTCTTATGCGTATGATTTTAATAGTACTACTAATACAGTTACAGATGATGTTGATCTTTATGCACAGTGGGAATCTGTATCATATACAATTAAGTTTCATGCAAATGGATGAAATTGATCTGCAAATGACATAGATGCAGGATATGGTGTTAGTTATCCATTACCAAATGATAATTTTTCAAGGGATTGATATGTATTGTATTCATGGAATACTGAATCAGATGGAAGTGGTACATGATATGATATTGAAGATGAACTTATAAATTTAACAACAGTAAATGGTGATATAATAACACTTTATGCTCAGTGGGGTATCCAAAATAGAGTAAATTTTGAGGGTAATTGATGAACTGTGTCAGTACCATATATTGATGTTGCCTCAGGACAGACAATGGAAGTTCCAGAAGATCCAACCTATGATGGATATGCTTTTTTGTGATGGTATTTGACTGGAGCAACTACACCATTCAATTTTTCTACTCCAATTACATCAGATATTATATTATATGCACATTGGGAAGTGAAACATACTTATACAGTTACGTTTAATTCTAATGGATGAAGTAGTGTAGAATCTCAAGAAGTAGAACCAGGGGAAAGAGCTGTTAAGCCGGAAGATCCTACTAAATCTAATCAATGATTTAAATATTGGACAACTGATAGTGAATGAAATAATCAATATGATTTTAATACTCCAGTGACATGAGATTTGGAGTTGTTTGCACAGTGGTGAAATGTATGTAGAGTGACTTTTCAAAATGGTTATTGTTATTATAATAATAATACAAATGCACAATGTACATTTTCGCTTACTACAACTAGTGTAGATGTTGCATGTGGTACACCAGTTTGAAGGCCAGAAGATCCGGATTCTCCAATCTCAGTTACTATGTGAGGTTTTGGAGGATTTGGATGACAAGCAAGAACTATTTATTTTTCAAAATGGACTACAAGAAATAATCCATGATATAATTCGTCAAATTATGATTATGATTTTAGTACACCAGTAACATCAAATCTTAATCTTTATGCTATTTGATATAGTTCATACTTTACAGTAACATTTAATGCTAATGGTGGAATGCTAAATTGATCATCTAGTGTGCAAGTATGACAATATACAAGGAATAATAATGTTTACTGATGATATGTGAGAGAACCAGAAGAACCAACTAGAGTGTGATATGATTTTAAGTGGTGGTCTACTACTCAAGATAATGGGTCAGAATTTAATTTTTTTACAGAAATTACACAGAATAGAACTCTTTATGCTCAATGGACACCTATCACATATACTATTAAATACAATGCTAATGGATGAGTAGGAAATATGTCTGATACTAGTATGACTTATGATACAGCAAAAAATTTAAGTTCAAATACATTTACAAAAGATAACGCTACATTTAGTGGATGGAATACAAAAGCTAGTTGATTGTGAACATGATATGAAAATAATGAATCGGTAAATAATTTGACAGATGTAGCATGAAGAACTATAAATCTGTATGCACAATGGAACTGTAATAATTGATACCATGATGAGGATGGTACTTGTGTGTCTAATACTAAAACAGTGTCATGTACTACTGGTTCAGTGCCAGCAAATGCTATACCAACGATATCAAATGTTACAATCACTCGAAGTAATGGTTCTTGGAGTACTCCAGGCTCATGTGCATGGAACTGTGACACTTGATATACACAAAGTGGAAATTCTTGTGTACCTTCAAGTTGTACATTTAATTGACAGACAATATCAAATTGAGAAAGTGTATTGGCATATCAAACAAGTTCGGTACCATTTGGTTCAACTTGTGTATCTGAAACGAGAATATGTACAAATGGTATATTAAGTGGATCTTATACATATGCAAGTTGTAATCCTGAGGCACCATTGAATTGTACATTCCAATGACAAACTATAACACACAGTGGAAGTTTGACAGTATATTCTTCTTCATCTCCTATGTGTCCTACTACATGTATAGCTGGTACTGTGACATGTTATAATGGTACCGTATTATGAGATACGGGTTATACTAATTTAAGTTGTAACCCTGCACCAGTATCATGTGATTCAAGTTTCACATTGTCGAGTACTGGTAGTCATTGAACATATAGCTCATGTACTCCATATACAGTAAATGGTAACAGTTGTTCGGCATGAACTATATTATATAAATTAGATAGTTGTGATAATCATTATCATAGAAATTGAGATGTCTGTGATATAGATACATTTGTTATCACATGGTTAGACGGAAATGGACACTTTTTGACAAGTGGCGAGGTTGATTATGGTATAACTCCAGTATATAGTGGACCAACACCAACAAAGACATCGACAGTACAATATAATTATACATTTAATAATACATGGACACCTACAGTTGTCCCTGCAACACAAGATGCTACATATACAGCTCAATTTAATTCAATAACAAGACAATATATAGTAAATATTTCATCAAATAATACTTGATATTGAACAGTAGATTTGGATTTAGTAACAAAAAATTATGGTTCATTAATTACAGAGAGTTGAAATCAATTGATTATTTGATGAACAACTATTACGGCTACTGAAACAACAGATACAGATCAATATGATTATGAATTTACATGATGGACTAATAATTGTTGAAATGAATTGACTTGAAGTTGTGGTATAGTAGCTAATTTCTCTAGAACAGCAAAAGAATATACAATTACATTTGTAGACGAAGATTGAATAACTGTATTGGATACACAAACTGTAGTGTATGGAGGTACTCCTGTATATGGTTGAGCTACTCCAACAAAAGATGCAACGCAACAATACACATATACATTTGCATGATGGAGTCCTGAAATTTCTAGTGTAATATGAGATGCAACTTATACAGCAATTTATTCATGAATAGTAAATCAGTATACTGCTTCAATATCATCAAGTAATACAGGATTTGGAACAGTAAGTCCAACATCAGTTACAAAGGATTATAATTCATCAATCGTAGAAAGTTGAAATCAAATTACAATTTGATGAACTACTGTTACAGCGACACCTGCATCAGCTACAGCAGAGTTTAAATATACATTTAGTGGATGGAATAACGAGTGTTGAAATACATTACATGATGATTGTAGTGTTGTGGCAGATTTCACTAGATCAGTGAATTATTATACAGTGACATTTGCTATAGTTCAAAATGGATATGGATCTTTGAATAGTCTTGCTGAAGAAATACCTTATGGAACACAAATTGTAATTTCATGAAATAAGGTAATTTTGTCATGATATACAGAAATTGTTGCAACTGCAACATGAGCGGATGATCAGTACACATATTCATTTGTAAATTGGACAAATAATTGTGGAGATATATTCACTGGAAATTGTACAATTCAAGCGAATTTCACTAGAACTGTGAATAAATATTTGATTATATTTAAAAATGAAGATGGAACTGTATTACAATCAGGAATGGTAGATTACTGAACTATTCCAGTATATACTTGATCTACTCCAACGAAAGCATCTGATAATACTTATACATATAGTTTTGATACATGGACACCAGAGGTTTCTAGTGTAACATGAAATGCAACTTATACAGCAACCTTTACACCAAATTATATAAATTATACAATTACTTTTGTAAATTATGATGATTCAATATTAAGTACATCATGATATCATTATGGGGATATAGTAGTTGTGCCATCAAATCCAAGTAAGCCATCTGATAATACATATACTTATAGTTTTATAGGTCGGGATTCAGAAGTCACAACTGTAAATGGAGATAAAACATATAAAGCAGTATATTCAGGTACATATATTCCATATACAATTACATGGAAAGATTGGAACTGAACAGAATTATTAACTGAGATATATCATTATAATGATGATTTGGAAGTTCAACCAGGACCAACAAGACCTGCAGATAATACGTATACATATGAGTTCTCAGGATGGAGCCCAACACCAAGTGCAAAAGTAACAGAAAATAAAACATATACAGCTGTTTATATACCAACATATATTGAGTATACAATAACATTTAATAATTGGGATGGAAGTTTTATAACAGGTGGAAGTTATCATTATTGAGATTCGGTAAATGTACCAGCTGATCCAACTAGACCTGCAACAGCTCAATATACCTATACGTTCTCAGGATGGAGTCCTGAAATTTCTAACGTAACATGAGATGCGACTTATACAGCAGTTTATTCATCAAATGTAAATAAATATACGGTAACATGGAAAAATAGCGATGGAACAGTATTGGAGACAGATGGAAATGTGGAATATGGAGCAATGCCAAGTTATGATTGAGAGATACCAACAAGTGGCTGAGATGCTCAATATAGTTATACATTTGCATGATGGAGTCCTGAAATTTCTAGTGTAAGTTGAAATATAATTTATACAGCAACATATACCCAAACAGTAAATACATATACAGTAACATGGAAAAATGAAGATTGAACAGTGTTAGAAACAGACACAGGAGTATTATATGGAACCACACCAAGTTATGATTGAGCAATACCGACGAAATCAGCAACAGCTCAATATACTTATGCATTCAATTGATGGAGTCCAGCTGTTTCTAGTGTAAGTTGAGATGTGGTTTATACAGCTATATATAGCAGTACAGTAAATCAGTATACAATTACGTTTGTAGATGAAGATTGAACGACAATATTAAAAACATGAACAAAATATGATTATGGAACATTAGCTGAGAATATAGTAAAGCCAGCAGATCCAATAAAAGAAGCTGACAATACATATACTTATACATTTGCGTGATGGACACCTACAATTGCAGATGTAACAGAAGATAAGACATATAGAGCGACATACGATAGTCATTATATTGAGTATACCGTGATATGGAAAGATTGGAATGGAACAGAATTGTCATGAGCAACATATCATTATAATGATGATTTAGTAGTATTTGCAGATCCAACAAGAGCATCTGATGAGATGTATACATATACATTCTCTTGATGGACACCAAGTATAGAAAATAAGGTAACATGAAATAAAACATATACAGCTGTTTATACACCAACATATATTGAGTATACAATTAGGTTTGAAGATTATAATGGAACAGAAATAAGTACATCATGATATCATTACTGAGATATTGTAGTAGAGCCAGTAGCTCCAAGTAGACCTGCAACAGCGCAATATACTTATGAATTTAGTTGATGGTCTCCAAGTGTCGTAGCTGTATCATGAAATCAAACATATGTAGCTACATATAGCAGTACAGTAAATCAATATACAATTGTATGGAAAGATGGAGATGGTAATACATTGAAGACAGAACAAATTCCATATGGAACTACACCAAATTATTCATGAGCAACACCAACAAAGACAGCAACAGCTCAATATACTTATACTTTTAATAATACATGGAGCCCTGAAATACTTTCAGTAACAACATGAGCAACATATACTGCACAATTTGATAGTACAGTAAATGAATATTTGGTTACATTTGAAAACGAAGATGGAACTGTATTGCAATCAGAAATGGTAGCATATTGAGAAATTCCTGAATATACGTGAGCAACACCAGCTAAACCAGCGACACAGCAATTTACTTACTCATTTGCTTGATGGAATCCAATAATTTCAAGTGTGGTGTGAACAGCAATATATACTGCTACATTTGATAGCACATTAAATCAATACACAGCAACGATAGTTTCAAATAATTTGGAATTTGGAGATATTGATATTCATTCTGTCACTACTGGATATTGAGCTTCAATATTAATTTCTGGAAATTCAATAACAATTTGATGAGTAGAGGTTATAGCAAATCCTACGAATAGTGATGTACAATATACATATGCATTCAGCGGATGGATTAATGAATGTTGAGATGAATTGACATGAACTTGTACAATTATAGCAGAATTTGATAGGACAAAAAATCAATATATAGCAACAATAAATGTAAATAATGTAGAATATTGAAGAGTAGATACTTGATCAGTTATAGCAGATTATTGAACAGAAATTTCTATAAATAATGATGAATTAACTATTTGATGAACTACTGTTCACGCTATCCCATCAACATGAACACAACAATATACATATACATTTAGTTGATGGAATAATGAATGTGGAGGTGAATTGACATGAAATTGTACAATTACAGCAGAATTTACTAGAACAACAAATACATATACGGTAGCAATTGATGTAGTACCAACATGAGAGTGAACTGTAAGTAGTGGCTCTGTTACAGCGGATTATTGAACACATATTTCTATAGATGGAAATATTCTTACTATTTGAACTAAAAATATAACAGCTACACCAGCTACAGCCACACAGCAATATACATATACATTCAGTTGATGGATCAATAATTGTTGAGATACATTAACTGAAATTTGTACAATTTTTGCAGAATTTACAAAGACATTGAATAATTATAAAGTTTCATTTGACAGTAATGGTGGAAATTATACACCAGAAGAACAGTCTGTACCATATGGTTCTCCTGCAGAACAACCAGCCGATCCAGAAAAGACAGGATATGATTTTGATGGTTGGTATTTGAGTTGATCATTATTTAATTTCAGTACAGCAATAATTGAAAATATTACTTTAGTTGCTCAATGGCATACAGTAGTATATACGATTACGTATAAAGACGGAGAGACAATTTTGTCATGATTAAGTCCGACAACATATACAATAGAGGATAACATTTCTGTATTACCAATACCAACAAAAGTTGGATATGTATTTAGTGGTTGGTTAGAAGGTGGTAATAGTATTTCAAATATTCCTGTATGAACTTATGGAGATAAAGTATTGCAGGCACAACGAAAGTCGGATATTAATAATAATGGAATAGCAGATGAAGAAGAGGAACCATGATTAGTAACAGTACATTACGTATATAGTAGATGATGAAGTGCATGAGCAGATAAGACATGAGTATACTTAAGTGGACTAGCATTTAGTATAACATGACG
>JAEEGF010172630.1_pt1 | contig 105906 bp, 89 predicted proteins | sample 9134171 | NCBI WGS metagenome assembly JAEEGF01 (sample SAMN16246542, study PRJNA631951) | gut metagenome | biome: gut microbiome; feature: rumen; material: AP-attached | host: Bos | place: Iran: Karaj | collected 2018-10
CAACGCCGATAACGTGCTCGTCTGCCCAGGCCTTCTTGTTTTCTTCCTCAACAACCTCAACGAATTTCTCTCTTGGCTGCTTGCACTGAGGGCATCTCTCAGGAGGTTCCGGTCCTTCGTGGATATATCCACAAACTGTACATCTGAATTTCTTAATCATAAAGGTATTGTCTAAAAGGTTAATAAATCTTCTTTACTGCACTTGTCTATGCAGTAAGTCAAAGATAAACATTTTCGCCGTAGAAACAAACAAGAAGAAACTCTTTGAAGAAGGGCCATTTCCGAAAAAGCATCGCTGAGTTTTGAGAAACGGAGATTTTGTTTATCTTTGCGCCGCATTTCGCCCGACGGGTTCGGGCTCGGTGCAATGGGGTCCCCAGAAAGGCGGACTGAGTAACACTTAAAATTTACAATTATGCAGATTATCACTTTGAACGCTTCCGAGCGCAAAATCGGAACCAAGCAGGATCTGAAGAAGATCCGCAGAGCAGGCAACGTTCCTTGCATCATCTACGGCAACGGAACCCAGCATCTGGACATTGCAATTCCTCTTGCAGACATCAAGAAGATTACAGACACTCCAAAGTCTTACATCATCCACGTAAACGTTAATGGCGAGGTTCATCCTTGCATCCTTCACGATGCTCAGTATGACCCAATTACAGATGACGCTATCCACATCGACTTCCTCGCTATCTCTGAGGACAAGCCAGTTGAAATAGCTGTTCCTGTAAACGTTTTCGGTAACGCTGAGGGTGTTAAGCAGGGTGGCCGTCTCAGAATAGGCGTTAGAAAGGTAAAGGTTTGCGGTCCTATGGAAAAGCTTCCTGACCAGATCGACGTAGACATCACTACTCTTGGAGTAGGAAAGGCTATCTATGCAGGCGAACTTTCAGTTGAGGGTTGCCAGATAGCTTCCCCTAAGAAGCTGATGGTTTGCGAGATCAAGCGTACCCGCGCTGCAGCTGCCGCAGCTGCTGCTGAGTCTGAGACTCCTGCCGCAGAGGCAAAGTAATTTGATCCTCAAGGCTTGGCGTCTTGACGCCTTTTGAATAGTGGATGGCCAAACTTTTTGGTCATCCACTTTAACTTTCTTACCTTGCGGCTGAATTTGAAAGAATGGCTGGAAAATATCTCATAGCAGGTCTTGGAAACATCGGAAGCGAGTACGCTGGCACCCGCCATAACATTGGCTTTATGGTGGTGGACCATCTTGCAGAAGAATCTGGCGCGGTTTTCAGCGTAGACCGCCTCGGAAGCATCGCCGAGATTTCTTACAGGGGAAGCAAACTCATTCTCCTGAAGCCTTCTACATATATGAATCTCAGCGGAAAGGCCGTTCACTACTGGATGCAGAAGGAGAATATTCCGCTGGAAAACCTTATGGTCATCTGCGATGATCTGGCTCTGCCGATGGGTTCTGTGCGTATGCGCAAGAAGGGCAGCGACGGCGGCCACAACGGCCTTGCAAACATCAACCAGATTCTTGGAACATCTGACTACTGCCGCATAAGAGTGGGAATCGGCAACGGATTTCCTCGTGGAGGCCAGGTGGATTATGTTCTGGGCCGATTTGAAGGAGAAGAGGCAGCTTGTCTTCCGGCCGTTCTCAAGCGTGCCGCCCAGGGCATCAAGGACTTCACGTTTATGGGGGCAGACCGCGCAATGAATATCTGCAACACAGATCCTAAGAAAGCCACTCCTGAAGCAAAGTCAGAAGAAAAGCCGGTAGCTGAGGAAAAGCCAGAAGTTCAGAATAAAGTTGCTGAGAAAAAGGAAACAGCTCCTGAAGAACCTAGAGAAATGACCTTCAAGGAAAAGCTTCTCAGTCTTTTCAGAAAATACAGCAAGGATTAAATCAGAAACCGTCCATCAGACGGTCTATGTCTCGCCTTTCCTTTTTGGTAGGGCGTCCGTTGCCCCGTTCCCTTTTCAGGAATATGGTTTCAACCGGAGCAAGGAGCTTGTCTAGTTCGCTTTGCGGGGTAACGTTTTCTGCATACTGTTCTACGAGCTTGGCTCCCTGGCGCTTGTCTATGGGTTCAATCACGTTGTATCTGTAATGGACCGCTCCCTTGCGCACCTCTATGGAATCTCCGGCCTTGATATCTCTGGAGGATTTCACCTGGGTTTCATTAACATAGACTTTGCCGCTGCGGCAGGCTTCCGCCGCTTCGCTGCGGGTTTTGAAAACCCTTATAGCCCAAAGGTATTTGTCAATTCTAACAGTGGCAGTCATCGTCATCGCAGTGGTCGTGGCAGTGGTCGTGGCAGTGGTCGTGGTGGTGGGCGTCACAGCCGCAGTGATGCTCGTGTTCGTCCTCTTCTTCGTCCTCTTCTTTCGGCGGCTCCGGAATGTTGCACATATAGATGCGCAGGAAAGATGACGTAGGGTTTTCTCCCTCCTGGCTCGGCGATATTGTAAGCTCCTGGATATCGTGAGGAATCAGAGCTAAAGAACTGTTGCCGGAAAGGTTGATGAAGTTCTCTTCTGTTGTTTCTGTGGTTCCTCTCAGGTCTTTTGCCCTCAGCGATGTGCTGTTGTCCAGATTGACGATTGCCATAAAGCTTTCCGTCTGGTCAGGGGCTATGGTCTGAGGCTTGGAGATTGCCACCCTTTCCATTCGGAAGAGGCAGGATTCAGGAGCCACGTATTCCGGATTGCAGGCGCTGAGGTTGATGAAGTCCAGAGCTTCCACAAGCTGGTCGGTCTCCTCTATGTTGAAGTCTGCGGGCGAGTTCTGGGCTACTTCCACATACCTGACACCTTCTCCGATGCAGAAAGGAACGCCAGGGCGGATGTAGAAGGTTTCTCCCTCTTCCGGCCCGATCTCGTTCATTGCATCCAGAATGTTACCGCTCTGGCATCTTTCGTAGATGTCTGTGGCGTTGAGATTCTTCTTGAAACCGATCCATATGGAGGAGTCTTCTGTAGCGGAAAGTATGTAGAGCATTCTTTCCTTGCCCCAGATGCCATAGCGAGGCAGGGCCGTCTCGTCATCCGGAGATACTATTATCGGTGACTTTTGATCCTTTACCTGAACGGTTATAGGAAGGTTGCCCTGAAAAAAGATAAAAACCCTGTCGCCGAGCAAATTGCCCATATAGGTCTCTATCAGGTCGTCCAGAGAGTTGTCTTTGAGAAAACCGTTGGAGGCCTTGCTTTCAGGGGTTATGCTGTCCAGCAGAAGGGGGTATATCTTTTTCATAAAAGCGTTAAACTGTTGGATTGAATGGCTGCTGCTCTGCCAGCAATACGTCTTTCGGCTTGAAGCTCTGCGGGTTCTTTGGCAGATACTTGTTCAGTAGCCAGATTCCCGCAATCGTAATCACGATTCCGCTGCCAACGAGTATCCAGTATAACATATCGCTTCCGGTCAGCATTTTAAAGTTCTCTCTGGAGGTGGCGTCGGCGTCCATCTGAGGCAGAGCCCAGAACAATGCGATAGAAGAGAAATTGTTCACGAAGTGCATGAAGATGACGGCCCAGATGCTGTGGGAGCGGTAGTAAACCCAGCCAAGAAGGCATCCGATAATGAATGCCGGAATAGCCTGCCACAGGTTAAGGTGCATCACGCCGAACAGGAACGCAGACCAGAGAATGGCCACTGCTGCCGTTTTGCGAGAATCTCCTTTTCTGGTCAGAAGGCCTCTTTCTATGGTTCCTCTGAGAACAAATTCCTCAAACAGCGGAGCCATAAGGGCAACTGAAACTAAAGTGTCCACAGGGCTGAAAGAGATATTCTCATACATCTGCTTGAAAGCATCCGGCATCGGAAGAGCACTGGTTACAGGATCCAGAATCCAAGCCATTCCCAACGTCAAGAACATAAGCAGAATGCCCAGAGTCAGCCAGTTGAATTTGCCAAGATGCGGTGCATCCACTTTCACCGGAGCCTCCATAGGGTTGGAGCTTCTGACGTGACCCATAAGCCAGATGAAGATCACAGGAACAATCATCTGGGCAAAGTACACTAGAGACAGTTTGCCAGACATAATGTTCTCCGTTGAAATTCCTTCTGCTGAGAAGCCTCCAGAGATTGCTGTTGCCACGACAGCTACAATGCCAGATAAAATGCTTCCGCCCAGAATCAGAACCAGTATGATCAGAAGGCTGCCGCCGAATTCCGGCTTATAGTATTTTGGTTTGCTGAAAATGCTCATAATTAAAACAATGGAGACGGATAAATTCCCTTCTTGGTCATAGCCTTGAGTTTAGCAACAACTTTGGCACGATCTTCCTTGTAAGTTACACCAAACCAGGAAGAAGGGCTGGACAGAACTTTGACCTTTGCCTTTCCCTCAGCAATCAATGCGCTAACAACAGAAGGAACGTAGAATTCTTTTTTAGGTTCATCGATGTTGTCTTTCAGGAAAAGCTTGAAGAGCCTCTCGGATTCTTCCATATAGTCTGGGGTGAAACCCCACATATTCATTGATGTGCAGGTGGCGGCAGGAAGCTCGTGCTCTATGCCCTTGAGGTTTTCTCCCACTATCGCTGAGCCAGCTTTTCTGATATTGCTGTGCTCTTCCACCTTTACCAGATGGTCTCTGTTGTCGAGCGTGCAGATTCCCCTGGAAACGCTTCCGGATTCTGAAAGGGTGTTTTTCAGGTAAAAGCCCACCATGCAGAACTTTCCTTTTTCGCCTTTTCTTACGCGGTTCAGATAGCGGGCCAGGCATTCAAAAGACTCCCTTCCGTAGAAATCGTCTGAGTTGATTACGGCAAATGGCCTCTTTATCACGTCTTTGGCAGACAGAACGGCTTGGCCGGTTCCCCAAGGCTTCTCTCTCGGAGTCTTTGGCTTGAACCCTTTTGGAAGGTGGTCTGCCTCCTGGGTTACTATGGTGTATTTGATTTTGCCTTTGAATTTGGAAGCAACCTTCTCCTCAAACTCGGCCTTGAACATTTCCCTGACTACGAAAACCACGTCTGCAAACCCTGAAAGTGCGGCATCATAAACAGAAAAATCCATAATGGTCTCTCCCTTTGGGCCCACGCCGTCGAGTTGTTTCAGCCCTCCATACCTGCTGCCCATTCCGGCAGCCATAATCAGAAGTGTAGGTTTCATTATATTTTGTAAATTTGTAAAGTTTTCGAGGTGCAAAGATAGTGCAAGCCGAGTGAAAAGCAAACAAAGTTTGCTTGGCAAAAAATTGTACAAATATGAGTTTCTTTGGAAGATTAAGCGAAAAGCCCGGATTCCGGCAGGTGATAAAGGTATTGAAGAACAAGTATTTCATAGTCACGGCAGCGTTCCTGATATGGATATTCTTCTTTGATACCAACAATCTCATATCTTGGTACAGAGACCTCAAGCAGCTCGGCTGGCAGAACCGCCAGAAGGTTTACTATCAGGACGCTATCCGCCAGGCAGACGAGAAACTCCAGGAGCTTGCGTCAAACAAAGACTCCCTGGAAAAATTTGCCAGGGAGCAATTCCTTTTCCACGAGGCGGGAGAGGATGTCTATGTTGTAGAAGACGAGGAGGAACTTTAAGGCGTTTATACCCCGGTATAGTTCTGAGGCGTGACTGAAAGCATCTCTTTCTTCACGCTTTCTTTAATTTCCAGACCCTTGACAAACTCGGCGATGCTTTCACGGGTGACCTTGGTGTTCACTCTGGTCAATTCTTTGAGCGTCTCATACGGATGCGGATAGCCTTCTCTGCGGAGAATGGTCTGCAGAGCTTCTGCCACAACGGCCCAGTTGTCTTCCAGGTCCGCATTGAGCTTTTCCTTGTTGAGTATCAGCTTGCCCAGTCCTTTTCTCAGCGATTTGAGGGCAATGATTGAATGAGCAATTGGAACTCCAACATTCCTCAGAACGGTGGAATCTGTAAGGTCTCTCTGCATCCTGGAAATAGGGAGCTTGGAACTCAGATGCTCGAACACTGCGTTTGCCACTCCAAAGTTTCCTTCCGCGTTTTCAAAGTCGATAGGATTGACCTTGTGCGGCATCGCTGAGGAACCAACTTCTCCTACCTTGATCTTCTGCTTGAAGTACTCCATTGAGATGTAGGTCCAGATGTCGCGGCAAAGGTCTATGAGTATTGTGTTGATTCTCTTGAGGTTGTCGAACAGGGCGGCCAGGTTGTCGTAATGCTCTATCTGGGTTGTAGGGTAGGAGCGTTCCAGTCCGAAGGCCTCTTTCTGGAATGCTGTGGCAAACTTGTTCCAGTCAATCTGAGGATAGGCTACCTTGTGGGCGTTCATTCCTCCAGTGGCTCCGCCGAACTTGGAGCAGTAAGGCACTGTCTTCAGAAGCTTGAGCTGCTTGTCCAGCCTTTCAACAAACACCTTGATCTCCTTGCCAAGGCGGGTAGGGGAAGCCGGCTGGCCGTGAGTATGCGCAAGCATCGGAATGTCTTTCCATTCCTTTGCAAAACCTTCCAGCATTTTCTTTACTTCCAAGATTTCAGGCATATAGGCCTGTGCAACTCCTTCTTTCAGACTAAGCGGAGTAGCTGTGTTGTTTATGTCCTGGCTGGTCAGGCCAAAGTGCACGAACTCGGAAAACTTTTCAATCTTCAGAGCCTTGAACTCTTCCTTTATGAAGTACTCCACAGCCTTCACGTCGTGGTTGGTAATCTTCTCTATATCCTTCACCCTTGCGGCCTGTTCAACAGTCAAATCCTTGTAAATCTTTCTCAGCGATGGGATCTTGCTCTTAGGAAATCCTTTCAGCTGAGGAAGAGGAATGTTGCAAAGCGCAATGAAATACTCGATTTCCACTCTGACACGGTAGCGTATTAATGCGTATTCTGAGAAATAGTCGCTGAGGATTTCAACTTTGTTTCTGTATCTTCCGTCGATTGGAGAAACTGCCGTAAGTGCCTGAATTGCCTTATCCATAAATATGTTTTTTAGCCTCGCAAATTTAATGATTTTTCAAATAGCCTGACCGTCTGCACGGCTTCCTTTACATCGTGGACTCTGAGAATTGCTGCTCCTTTCTGCAATGCTACATAGTTCAATACGCAGGTTGCAGGCAGGCTTTCTTCCGGAGTTATATCCAACAGCTTGTAGATCATAGACTTTCTGGAAAGCCCCGCAAGTATTGGACGGTCCAGGCTCTGCAGTTCATCCAGATGATTAAGCAGTTCGTAGTTCTGACCAATAGTCTTTGCAAAACCGAATCCCGGATCCAGAATCCAGTCTTCGATTCCGAACTTTTCCGCTTTCTCGGCAAATTCCTCAAAGTAACGCTTCACTTCAGCCACCACTCCGTTCGGATAATCTGTCATAGTCTGCATCGTGTCCGGCGTGCCTCTTTTGTGCATAGCAATGTATGAAAGCCCTAGATCTCCAACAGTTGAAAGCATCTGCGGATCATCTTCTCCGGCTGATATATCATTGACAATTATTGGTCCCAGTAAATCACAGGCTCGTCTTGCGATTTCGCTCCTGAATGTGTCTATTGAGATTTCAGGAACTTCCTCTCCGCCGCAGAATCTTTCTGAAACCACTTCGGCGAGCCTTTCCAGCGGCTTTTCCAGATATTCCCATTCCTGCTCCAGAGTAACCGGAGTGCTTCCTGGTCTAGTGGAGCAGGCTCCGATGTCTATTATAGAAGCCCCTTCAGAGGCCATCTCGATAAATGTCTTTTCAACATCATCATCGCTGAGCCTCCGGCTTCCCTGGTAGAAAGACTCGCGGTTGATGTTGATTATGCCCATCACTTTTGCCATACTGATCCAGAAGTTTGTTGACGATATGCAAATATACTTTATCGCGATGACAAAGCAACTCACTTTTATTTGTAAATTTGTACGATTGACGCCAATACCGAATATGCTGATAGTAATTGAAGGACTGGACGGTGCCGGAAAGAGCACCCAGGTCAAAATGCTCAAGGAATACATCGTTGAAAAAGGATATGATCTGGAATATCTCCATTTTCCGAGATATGAGGCTCCAGTTTACGGAGATTTGATAGGGGAGTTCCTGCGTGGAGGTTTCGGAGACCTTAATCAGGTTCATCCTAAGCTGGTAGCCCTTCTCTATGCGCTTGACAGGCAAGATGCTGCAGCTGGGCTGAGGAATGCTCTTGAGGCAGGGAAGACAGTTCTTCTGGACAGGTATGTTTACTCCAACATTGCTTATCAGTGCTCCAAAATTGTGGACCCTGAAGAAAGGGAGAAGCTTCGCAGCTGGATATTCTCTCTGGAGTATGAGTTCTACAAGATTCCTCGGCCTGACGTGAACATTTACCTGAACGTGCCGCTGGACTTCATTGCCTCCCGTCTGGCTTCTTCCCGCAGCCAGGACTCTGACCGCGACTATCTCAACGGGCAGAGAGACATCCACGAAGAGAGGATCAGCTTCCAGGAAGGCGTGAGGAAGATGTATCTGGAAGAATGTGAAAGAGACGCTGATTTCCAGAAAGTTGAATGTATGGCAGAGGACGGCTCAATGCTTCCTCCGGATGAGATATTTGAAAGGATAAAGGAAAAACTCCCGCTTTGATTTGATGAGATTTGTAAGGATTCTGGCCCGGTACATTGTAGGAATCGTGTTTATTGTTTCCGGATTCCTCAAGGGAGTGGACCCTGTGGGCACTTCCCTGAAGGTGAAGGAGTACTTTCACGCGTTCCTGAATATGGATCCTGGACAATGGGCTTTGTGGATTGGCATAGCCCTCTGCGCCATGGAATTCCTTACGGGAGTCTGCATTCTCAAGGTCATTAAGTTCAGGTTCTTCTCTGGCCTGGCCCTTCTTATGTGCATCTTCTTTGCCGGCGTAACGTTCTATTCGGCTTATACGGGAAAAGTTTCCGACTGCGGATGCTTCGGCGATGTGATTCATCTGGACCCGTGGCCTTCTTTCTACAAGAACCTGGTGCTTCTTGCTCTGACCATATTCCTTTATACTCAGAGACATAGGGCAAGGCCTATTGCCAATAGCTTCTGGGAGTGGGCGTTCATGTTCGGCTATGCCGCTTTCATAGTGGGCGTTAGCCTGTATTCCATGCGCAACCTTCCGCCTGCAGACCTTTCAGACTTTAAGCCAGGAAGAGATCTTTTCAAAGGAGATTCCACCGCAATGGTAAAGTACAAGACGGAGATACTCTACTCCAAAGACGGAATCACCAAGAAGTTCAGCCTGAACCATCTTCCGGATTCCTCCTGGAAATATGTTGAAACCATTTCCACGGTAATCGAGGGCAGCGAGAGGATTGCCCACAAGATGCCGTTCCTTCTGAAAGATGCTACCGGTGAGGATGTTACAGAGTTTGTTCTCAAGACAGAACAGCCAATCATCTTCATATCCTTCTACGATGCCGACGGCATAACAGACGATGACCTTGGCAAGCTCAAGAATCTCGGAGATTCCCTTAATTCGGCAGTGGCTTCTGATATCTTCGGGGCTTATTCTTCCGGCGCCAGGAATGCTGCGATTTATGTTCTCAGTGCTTTGACACCAGAGGAAACTTTGGCTAGTCTCAAACCTATCGCTGATGCCGTTGAAAAACAAGACATTTCAGATATTTTTTCCTCTTCACACGGAGAAAGGAACCTGCCGTTTAAGATTGTTTATGGAGACTTCAAGACCGTGATAACCTTCAACCGTTCCAACGGCGGCGCAACTTATGTCAACAAGGGAGTCATTGTAAAGAAATGGAGTGCCGCCCAATACTCCAACCAGAAAATCATCTCCGCAATAACCAAGAACCCATATCTGCTTACCAAAGGAAGCGAGCATCAGTCAAGGCTCTTCCTGATAGTCTCGCTGGCTATAATCATTGGTATGGTGCTGATAATAAGATTTATCTCCAAAGCCCTCTACAAGACCGTCAAGGGAACCGTTGATGTTCTGGAGGATATGGGCGAATAATAATGCTTATGAAAAAGATTTTCGCATTGCTGGCGCTTCTGCTGTCAGTTTTATATTTAAGCTCTTGTTCCATTTCAAAAAAGGCTGCAATCAAAGCTTCCGATAATTATTGGGTCAGTGTTCATGACAACGATGATTTCGATGCCTTTGACAATATAAAAATTACTATTGTCGCAAAGGGGCTGGTAAACTATCATCATCATTATCTATCTTTGTTTGGCGGTCCTCAGGACATTTCAATTCTTGAGATAGATCCCTCTGTCTACAAGTTCAAAGTGATGGCTCACGACGGTTTGAAAAGAACTTCCGAGACTGCATCCGAGGCCGGGGCCGTTGCAGCAATAAACGGAACTTTCTACGATATGAAAAAGGGTGGAAGCGTTTGTTACCTTCAGATAGACGGAATTGTTGCCGATACTACAAAGGGAAAAGATATGCGAGTCAGGGCAAACGGAGCTGTTGTCATCAAGAAGGGAAAGCTGTCCATAGAGCCTTGGAACCAGGACAAAGAGAAGGTATTCCGTTCAAAGCTTCAAAGGAATACATCTGTAATGGCAACAATGCCGCTACTGATAAAAGACGGCTATGCTGTGGAACTTATTGAATACAAAGGCTTTTCAGACAAGCGTCATCCTCGAAGCGTCGTCTTTGAGAAAGACGGAAAGATATGTCTTATGGTCATAGACGGCCGCAGCAAGGGCAATGCAGCGGGAATGACTCTGGAAGAAGTTCAACGATATCTGAGTCGTATGGGAGATGGTAAGGGCTGCACTTCGGCTGTCAATCTCGATGGGGGAGGTTCCTCCACCCTCTGGGAAAAAGATCTGGGAGTAGTGAACCATCCGTCTGACAACGGCAAGTTTGACAATAAAGGAGAACGCCGCGTTGCCAACTCCATCGTCGTCCTCAAAAAATAGGCTGCCCCTTAAATTATTGAATATAAGCTCATTGGCAAAAGTCCTTCCGCTGTTTTTAGAGGAAGGGCTTTTTGTAAATCGCTGAGAATTAGCACTATAAAGGGTAGCCGTTTTTTGTTTCAAATAAAACGGTTATCTTTGAAACCAGGAAAGGATACTGGAATTAAGTCCAGTCCTTGTTTTCTAAGTATAAACTTTTAAAGAGGGGGCGACATGAAGGGCTTGCTTAAACAATCTTCTTGTTCTTAAAGTCTGGCACAAGGCAATAGTTCTTTAATAACGATTTTAACCTCTATTGTATAGATTTACAATAGTTTAACAATGCTTGATTCTTATCACGCAAGTGGTTTTGTCGTAGCTATTAAAGATAAGAATTAACGAATCCATAAGATAACATAGATTCTTCTTTGGTTAAATTTGCATACTTGATGTGGGTTGGCGAATTAATGACGATAGAATAATCAATATCACTATTGTCCGGGGACATAATCTCCAATAAGGGTTTAACTGTTTAACTTCAATAATTTACAGGGCTCAGAAAATTTTTTGATTAGAACTTCGGTAATTTTGCGGTAGGCATCAAGACGCCATCCGCAAGTCATGAATATAGGAAAAACAATCTTCGCACAGATTATGTCTCTCTTCAACGAATATAAGTTCCAGAAGTGTGTCGACCGCTACAAAGGCGACCGTCACGCCATCAAGTTCAGTTGCCGTGACCAGTTTATGCTTATGATCTTTGCTCAGTTTACCGACCGATCTGGTCTGAGAGATATTGAGACGACACTTAACCTCTGTGGAGACCTCTACAGGTCCGGTATCAAGGTGATGCCCAAATCTACGCTTGTCGAGGCCAACGAGAAGAAGGATTGGAGGATATACCAAGACTTTGCGATGACTCTTGTTAAAGAAGCCACGGAGCTTTACAAGGATGAAACGCTGCGAATAGGTCTTGAGGAGATGATATATTCTTTCGACAGCAGCACCATAGAGCTGTGTCTGAAGTTGTGCCCCTGGGCGGAGTTCCACCATGGCAGAGGAGCAATCAAGATGCATACGCTGATAAAACTGCGAGGCTCGATTCCAGCCTTTGTCCTGCTTGCTCCAGGCAAAGTCCCTGATGTAAAAGTGATGGACAAGATTCCCGTTGAAAGGGGTTCCTTCTACTTGCTGGACAAGGGATATGTTGCCCTTGAGAAGCTTCATAAGTACTTCCATCTGGAAGGAGCTTATTTCATGACCCGTGCCAAAGACAACATGGCCTATGAGGTCATTGAGTCCAGGCCTGTAAATAATGGTTCCGGAGTTCTCTCTGATGAGACCATCCGCCTTAATGGATATTACTCGATCCGGAAATATCCCGACACTCTCAGACTTGTTGTATACGAGGATCTTGAGTCTGGGACAAACTATCGTTTCCTGACCAACAATTTCTCGATTGAAGATCCGCTGACCATTGCGGAACAGTACCGTGAACGCTGGCAGATTGAACTTTTCTTCAAATGGATCAAGCAACATCTGCACATCAAGACTTTTTACGGAACGACTCTGAATGCCGTCTACACGCAAATCTGGATAGCCGTTTGCGACTACCTGCTGTTCATCATTGCGAAGAAGCGTTATGGTCTGGTTCCAAGTCTTCATTCTATCTCAAATTCAATCGGACAAGTCTTCTTTAAAAGAGACAACTTCCGTGATATGTATAATTGACCGTCATTTTCTGTTAATGTTCCGGAGACAGGGACTATCAGGCAACTTAAGCTATGGTAAAATATCTCCGGACGGCAATAAATCAATATAAAAATAAAAAAAAATTGTGTAAGTGAAGATAAAATATTATCTTGTGAAAACAAAATATGGTTTGTTGATTCGAACAGTTGGAATTGTTAATGGATTATACACAGTTTAGAAATGCAGCATATCGCCATCTTGTTTCATGTAAGCAATTGTTGAAAGATGCAAATGATTCAAAGACAAGGAAAGATATAAAAGACAGGCTATGCCTTGAGATATATTATTTAGGCGGATACATTTTAGAGGCTATGTTGAGTTATGCCGTATGTTCTTCGATGAATATTATTGGTGATGTATATCAGAGTAAACCATTCAAAGAAGATGCAAAACGTTTTAAGGTGCATAACCTAAACCAAAAATATAGTTATGCATTACAGAAAGGATGTAATGGGCTGAGAAATATTTGTTTCTTCCAAAAGAAGCATCCTAATGCTATTATACAGAATTTATTTTCTGATTGGCAAGTGAAATACAGGTATGAGAATAGAGCAAATCTATCGCCTGACATCCTTTCAACATACATTGGTTCCATAGAAGGTGTTTATCAAACAATCCTTAAATATTACACAAGATGATCAAAATTTATAATACAATATCACAATTAGAGAAATCTATCAAGAAACTTGAATTAAAAGGGATATGCACAAACTATAAGTTGGTTCTTGATGCTAATAACAGGTTGACTACCTATATAAAGCCTTCAATAGGTGAACGGGAGTTGAAGTCACTTCAGAAAGAATATCCTTTGTCTGTATTCATCAACATTGATGATGATTCGTATGATTTTATGTTTGAGGATGGGAATGGTGTAGATATTGAAACTTCACGTATTCATCTTTCCAATTTACTTTTGGACAGTGTTTCTAAAATACCGAACCGAATTCCTGTTGTAACTTTTTATAGCTATAAGGGTGGTGTTGGACGTTCTACAACACTTGCTTCATATGCTTCACATTTTGCTATTAAAAAGAATAAGAAGGTGGTCATTTTTGACTGTGATTTTGAGGCTCCTGGCTTCACAAATTTCTTTTTGGAAGATCCAGACAACATTTATTATAAGAATGGGCTTGTTGAGTTCTTCATGGATTCGGCAGAAGGGAACGAAGACAGTTTGTCAACCTATTACTGGGAGGCGTCCAAAAAATTCTCTGGTCAAGGTTCTGTGTATGTTTTCCCCTCAGGGAATTTAAGTACAGAGATTATAGACAACAAATCAGACGTTACTCACCTTAAACATTATTTGAATGGATTAAGCCGTTTGGACATATTTAACCAGGATTCGCTTGTTGAACGCTTTCAGTATCTTATTTCAAAGATTGAGAATGAGATTACACCTGACGTCATTTTGATAGATTCGCGTACTGGCTTTAATGATATTTTCGGCATATCTGCATTTCGCCTCTCTGATATAGTGGTTGGATTTTTTGGTATTGATGCACAAACAAAGCCAGGTATGACATTTTTCCTTGAAGCTCTTAATAAAGAAAAGGCTCCAAGAATCATACTTGCAAATTCGATAATTCCAAGTTTTGCAAAATCTAAACTATTCGCTTGTTTTAAAGATTATGCAGAAGAGGTGGTCAGAGGTTTGCAATCTGAAGAAGACGAAGAAAAAAATGGAGCATACGAGATTAAACCATTCGCCATTGGTTACAACGATGTGTTGAAAAATATAGGTTTGCCTACTTCAAGTTATGAAGACTATATTTCACTCATAGAAAATAATGAATTTGCAGATTATTCAAATCTTTTTAATTATATTGATGAATCAATTGATGATTTAAAAATAAATAATAAGACAGAAAGTATAAATTATTCTGTTATGGATGCTGATAAAGTTCGAATGACAGAAGAACCGAAAAGCAATATTTATCGGTTAAAGAAAAAACTTTTAAGTAATATAGCAGATAACCTTCCAGACTTGTATGCAGAGTCTATCACGGACTATGAAGAAGAGTTTACATCAAATCGTTACTTCTACAGGAAATGCATGGAGGATTTGTTTAATATTGACAAGTTCCTTGTACTGGGAAATAAAGGAACAGGAAAGACCTACATTTATCGTTCTCTTGCAAATCTGCATATCGTTGAAGAACTGAGAAAAAGGGCTAATAAAGAAGACTATGTATATGAGTTCATACCCATCATAAACTCGGAACATCATTTTAACACTCAGTTACTCGATAACCAAATAGGTGATTTTCCTCTGGATCTATTCTTTGAACGATTCTGGAAAGTGTATATATGGAATGTGCTTATGGACACTCAGAATAGTTTTGTTACACCTTCTTTGGATACATTTGAGATAAATGAGGACACTATTACGGCAAAGAAGTTTGTTTCATATATAAAGAATGACGAAACAATAATTAAAATAGAAAACGACCTGAACAAACTTGATCTTTCCACAAAAGCACTTGCAAATGGAAGAAAAAAGATTATTTTTATATTTGATGAGTTGGACAGTGTTGTAAAGCCATATCTTTGGACAGAGCGAATAAGCCCGCTTATCAACTATTGTCGTAGGTTACAATATGCAAGTATTTCACCAAAACTTTTTTTGAGAAGCGACCTTTTTAAGCGTACATCCAATATCAACAACAGGAATGAACTGAACAATAGAACTATAAACATTGAGTGGGAGAAGGATGAACTATTTGCTTATTTCTTCAAATTCATTTTATCACATTCAAAAGATGAATTTTTCAAATTAATGAAACTCTATGAGTTCTACCCCAACTTTTATATAAATAAAACAATTAGTATTTTAGAAAAGAACGGCAATCAGCCATTGGTTGACGAGTACTCTCTACGCCATATGTGTGCAACATTCTTCGGCAAATATGCTGATAGTAATAATTCTAACAGATATGGTGAATGTTACGATTGGTTCTTCAATAATCTGAAGAATGCAGATGATACTATAAGCCTTAGACCATTTATTGATTTGATAAGGTATGCGGTAGAAGATGCTAAGGACGATATTACAGAAAAGCCGATACTCCCTGCTACTTATTTCACAAACAGCAGAGTTCGGGTAAGGGCGGTAGAAAGACATTTTGAGGATTTGTCTCAAGAGAAAGGTAATACAGATCTAAAAATTATCTTTGAATATATTCGTGATAAGGCTGATAGAAAGTTTAAAAAAGACAGATTGACAATTGAAAAATTCGATGCTATGGCAAACAATATTATTCAACAAGGCAAGTTGACTGATGTTGAAGACACAGATGCGATGTTGAGTTTACTTTTAGTTAATGGTATAGTCAGAGAGCAATACATCCGTTTCTTTTATGGAGCGCAGAAATGTGTGCAGTTTGCTTTGTTGTATAAATATTATTTGGGATTGGGATCTAGGCAGCGTAAGTGATGTTTTAAGCAAGCCTATAAGGCAAATGGTTGAGATATCTTCAAAGATAAGAAGATAGTGGCACCATTGAGAAACTGGCAGAAGACGGCGGGTATTCATATAGCATATCACATTCACATGACATGTTCCACTTTGGTTGTGTTAAAAAAGTATTCTAAGTCTATTTGGGATACTATCAAGGGGATAAGGATAGTGCCTAGAAATACGGGGGTAACCTACATGGACCTCTAATTATTTGAGAAAGATATTTTGCTCACTCCATCTTGATATATTAGGATTTGACACATTAATAATAATTATTATGGTATCACCAACTTTGATATTATTATAAGTTTTTTCTGATATCGTCTCTGAAGATGAATAATTCTTTTTTTTAAAGGTATATATATAGTCCATTTGATGCCATCCTCTATTTATTCTCTTTAGTATATATTTTTTAGCGATAACGGCTTTCACATATTCGATATTGTGAGTTAACATATATTGTTTATAGATAGCTGATACGGTGGGAACAATAAGTATGCAAACGATGATGATCCACCGAAAATTTCTTGGGCACAGTCCTGAAGTTTGTGTAAATGGTAAATCTGGAAAAAGTATAACTTTAACCAGCCAAACCAATGGAAACACAAACACTACTGATGCCAAAGAAAAAGGAAAAAGTTGATCTATCCCGCAAGTACTCTCTTCCCGAAGGAGTCTTTAACGATGAATTTCTGAAACAGCTTCATACAGAAGAAGATGTGGAGCGGTTTATGAACGACCTTCATGCTCAGCTCTACGAGCGTCTTCTTCAGGGTGAGATGGATGTACACTTGGGCTACAAGAAGAACGACCCAGCCGGAAACAATAGCGGTAACTCCCGCAACGGAAGTTATCCCAAGACTATCCAGACCATCCACGGCGAACACGAAATCGAAGTGCCCCGTGACCGCAATGGCACCTTTGAACCTCTTGCCGTTCCCCGTCACGCCCATCGCGGTTTCTCCCTGGAAAAGCTAGTCATTTCTCTGTATGCCAAGGGTATGAGCGTCTCCGACATAGAGGAGGAGATGCGCGACATCTATCAGGTAAACTTGTCCAGTTCCGCAATTTCTGTCATAACCAACAAGGTGACCCAGGCCGCCATTGAGTGGCAGAACCGCCCTCTATAGAGCCAGTATCTGATAGTGTGGATGGACGGGATCGTGTTCAAGGTCAGAGACGGCAACAAAGTGATAAACAAGACCGTTTACCTGGCTGTCGGCCTTGACAGGACCGGGCACAAGCAGGTGCTTGGGATGTGGGGCGGCAAGTCTGAGAGCGCCGCCTTCTGGATGGGCGTGCTGACCGATTTGAAGGCCCGGGGCGTGGAGGATATACTAATCACCTGCACGGACAAACCAATACGCAGCGTGTTCCCGCAGGCGGCCACTCAAGTGTGTGTTGTCCATCAAATCCGCAACAGCTGCAAATATGTGGTATACAAAGACCTCAAGGCTTTTACCAAAGACATGAGGGATGTATATGGTGCTATAAACAAAGATATGGCTGCCACCGCCTTGGACAGGTTCGAGGAAAAGTGGGGCTCCAAATACCGGTATGCCGTTAAAAGCTGGAGGGAGAACTGGGATGATCTTACGACCTTCTTCGGTTTCCCTATGGAAATACGGCAGATAATATACACGACAAACCTAATTGAGAACCTCAACGGAAAGATCCGGAAATATACAAAAGCCAAGCTCTCTTATCCCAGTGACGATGCAGTTAAAAAGTCCGTTTTCCTCGCTATACAGGAGATTGAAAAGAAATGGACAATGCCTATCAGAAACTGGGGAATAGTCCTTAACCAGTTTATTGCTATATTTGAAGACAGAATCAGACTATGACAACATCCAGAAATTGTCATTTACACAAACTTCAGGACAGTGCCGTCCATTTTTAGTAATTACATTCTTAGGACTAAATTTATTATTTATGCGATATTCGTGTCCCCATCCCCATTTTTTAACAGCACGAAAAAAAAGAGGCTACAAACATATTTATTTTCGATATTTCGATGGTAGCGCTAAATAATTCTTAGCTTCTATCCAAAAAGCATGTCTTTTAGGATTTTTTTGACTAACAAGAACATCTATTGTATCACCAATATTAATTGAGTTATATAGTTTTTCGTCAACTGAATTAATTTTAGAAAGGACCTTTCCCTCAAACTCATACTCAAAACGAATCCTCCATGTTGGGCTGTAACGACTGCCTGTGTTGTGGTGATACATATTCATTACAACTGCTTTTAACAGTATTGAATTATCACGCATTTCTTTGTTTAAACGAAATTGATTAATAGTTAAAAAAGTAAAAAGACGATTATAAGAATAATGAATATACAATCATCTCTTTTGAAGAAAGAACGTAATCTATTAGTATTTGAACGGTCTATAGACTTTTGCTGATTGTTTTTTATTCTTCTTTGTTTCTTTTTTCTTTTCTTCATTTTCATGGTTCTTTTGTGAAGACTTCTGTTATTTCTCGTTGTTGGTAGTTGCTTAATTATTATTTCTCATCCTCTCTTCTTCCCTTCTCTTCTCTTCTTCTGAAAGCACTTTAGCAGCACCCCGACTCAGCATTCTGGTTTCTTCGGGATCTTGTCCTAATGTAGAATAAAATAACGTGGCTGCTGTTTCTTTTCTCTTGTCTTTTTTCATTTTCTTTTTATCTTTTTGGTACTGCTTTTTCTTTTTTTCAGAGTTAGGATGCTTTTCTGCTTTTTGTTTAGATTTTTCTGCTTTTGCAGAAGATTTTCTAGACTTGCCATGTAGTTGTTCAACATTATGTTTACTTCCTTTTTTAGAAATCCCTCTGTGACTTTATTTGTCACAAAATTTATAAGGAATTCAGCAGCACCATTTTCGAAAGTTTTAAATTTTAATCCATCATTAATTGTTATAGTGATACTAGCTCCTACAGCGTTAAGAACGATAGTTCTTGCCACTTTTCCACTTACGCCAGGAATTGCTGAGATAATGAGGCTGAGAATATCTATATTACCTAATAAAGCATCATAGTCGCTATTATCATCCTGATAGTTATAATATACTTGGATACCATAGTCAAGAAGTATACTAGCAATAATTGCCCATGGAGACTTTCCATCTGAATCTATATTGACAATACTGTTGTTTTTGCAGAATGAAAATGGAGAAATATTAAATGTAACCTCTGCCATCGGATCCATTCCGTTCCACCTTGCAATGGTAGGATCATACTGCCTTGCTCCATAGTCAATGAGCCTTGTCTGGGCGATGAGCTGGAGTTCTTTTCCGTTGTACCTGTCTGAGGAGGCGAGCCTTCCCTGATTGTCATAAGTGAAAGCATATGTGTTCTTGTACTGCGTAGAGTCCGGAAGTGAAAAGTCCGCTCTGTTGCTGTACTGCACGGTCTCAGTCTCTTTTATATGACAGGTTGTATTCATCAGCGATGGGAATGCTTCAATAACCGTTTTCATTTGTGGTGGTAGGGTGTTTAATTTCCGCCGCACATAAAATGGGGAAGGATACACTACCAATATTTCGGGCCTGCTACGCGAATGGGTGGTATATAATCTTTTCCAAAAATTCTTTTTGGATTAAACATAAAACTGTAACAAACAATAAAATCATCTTTGATATCATGAATAGTTGGACACAAAACAAAGTCACTAAAGAAGAATAACGGATATAAAGAGTTATTGATTAGAACAAACCTGTTGGTTCTGCCTATAATATCTTTTAAATTTGTGATACGCGAATAGTTCAGAATAGAAACAATATAAGAACTGTCGTTTGCAATCGTTAATTGTAAAACAACTTTGTCTCTATTCGTAAAATGGATGTTGGAAAATAAATATTTTTCTAAGCTATCAGGTAAAGTATATATTATTTCGTTATTTGGTTCTGGAGTAAAATAATGCTGAGTCTTAAATACTGAGTCTGATATTATTTTTTTTACATTGCTGTTAAGATTAATATGAATCTTAAGCGTATCGGGCTTCATTGAATAATTTACATAATAATGATACAAGCTGTCTTTATGGCCAAAAGAATCAGGACGATAACGACAGTAATTACCCATTGCTGAATACTTGTCGGTTTCAAACCAAATAGGATATAATATCTCGTTTATTAATATAAATCTTTTACTATCAAGTAAAAGTCTTTGAGAAGATTCATTAAAATGATAAATGCCATTATTGTCATAATAACTTACGCCATAGATATAACCATTCTGATATGTATATACCCAAGGTTCTATAGAAAAATTGAAAGAAGAGTCGTCTATCTCTTCATGATTTATTCGGAAGCCAATATAATCGTCTTTCTTGAGATGTTTTTTTAATCCTTTAATCTTATCGCTAAGAATTATTTCATAATACTTAGGAAGATTGTAAGCAATAACCTTTTCTCTAGTTTGTGCAAATGAATATATATTGCAGGTGAGCAACAATAAAAATGTACAACTTGTTTTCATTTTCATCCGATATCTCAGTTTTTCAAAGTCTTTTTATCTTCTGTTCATAGCATCTCTTGCTATATCAAACTCCTTAAATTTTCCTTCCCCGCAAGTGTAACCGATATTATTGTCTTTAGTCCCATCTGGGTTGGCTCTATGAATTGGCACTTGCTTTCCTTTTCTTTTCCTCATAGCATCTACCGCATATACTGGTATTAAATTTTTCTGGGCACCACTTACATCAAGATCTGAGACGCCACTGTTTGTTATTAATTTTGAAGTTGATTTAGGATGTCCATGTATTTGAGCGATAACAATGATATCATTACCTCGTCGTAGTATTTTTGTACTTTCTGCCCAATCCCCATTGATATGGGAGCTGTTGTTTGTATTACCCTTATTACTTGACAGTTCTGAAGTCAAAACAGCATTTTTTCTATCAAGCACAAGATAGAGAGCATTTTCAATTTTTGTTTCAAAAGAATTGTCTGCAATAGCAAGAATATCTTTATTTATCTTTTCATAATCAACTGTGATTATTTTGCTATTCTCCGAATCTTGCAACTCTAATGTTGCTTCTTTAGAAGCGGATTGCCCTCCATTTTTCTCAACAATATTGCGAAACACATCCTCCCTTATAATACGCATATTATTAGTGGATGCCCCATCTGTACCCAAATATCTGCCAGTTAAGTAATCATAGTAATCATCTATTAATAACCCTTCTATATCAGTATTTCTAATCGGATTCCCTGCGCAATAGCTATACGATGTCATTGATAGGTATTTCTCCGCCATTGGATCCATTCCGTTCCATCTGGCGATGGTCGGGTCATATTGCCTTGCACCATAATCCACAAACCTTGTCTGTGCCACCATCTGGAGCTCCTTGCCATTGTACAGCATTCTGTATGGTGTCATTTCAATTGATGGAGATGTAACAGACAGATTGCTGACGCTTGGATTGCCTGAAGTGAAGGCTGCCGGCATCCTTACCCGGTACTTGTCTCCAATAGCTGCATAGCTTCTTCCGAGGTTCGTCTGAAGGCCATAAGGATAATAATCGTTCCTTTCCAGAGCGTTTCCCTGGCTGTCTGTGATAGTCCTGACGCTCCCCAGATGGTCTTTGAGGAGATAGAGCGTCTCGTATGCGATTGTGTATGTGGTGTCTCCCGATGATACTGTCTGTGGAGTTGCCGTAAAGGCAAATCTTGCATCCGAGCCCAACACGTCGGCGGACTCCAGCAGAGTTATATGTTGGGCTGCTGTATTGCCAGAATTTGAGCTTGGATAGTCTTTCCTTACAAGCGTTAACGGCCCGATGTATATTCTGCTGTTTCCTTCTGTGTCCTTTATGGAATACTTTGTCCCGTCGGCAAAGTAAGAATATGTGGCAGTAAGTTCATCCTGTGCCGGGCTTGGATTCTGCCCTGCTGCGGTTTTCTTTGCCCTGTGCACGAGGTTGTTTATGTCGTATGAGAGCCTTACAGCCTGGTTCCCGTCCAGGGTCATATTCCCGTTTCCATCGTATAAATATGCTGATGTGAAGGACGTTCCGCTCCGGCTTCCGGAAAGGGCTGTAAGCTTATCCCCGTCGTAGGAATAAGTGAAGTTGTGGAGTGGGCTCGGGATGGAATTTGAAATCCTTTTCAGTGCAAGTATGTTTCCGTTGCGGTCATAGGATATGTCCCTTTCCGTGTAGAGCTGTGAAACTGTTGTAGATGTCCCGTCGTATCGGTTGGAGTTCGTGAGCCTTCCCTGTGTATCATAGGTAAAGCCGTATGTGCTTGCCGTGCTTGTTCCCTGGACTGTTTCCCATTCCGAGATATTTCCAGAGTAAAGTGCAGTAGTGCTTGGCTTTACCGGATTGTAGTATCTCAGAGTCTGGGAGAAGACATTGGCTGTTCCTTTCTTTGTCTGCATCGCGGTCATCCAGTCCTGGATGCTGTATGCCAGCGTCTGGCTGAGGTTTCCTCCCAGTGTCTTTCCCGTCAGGTGGCCCAGCTCGTCATAGCTGTACGTTGCAGAAGCCGCAGAAGAGAGGGTGTCTGAATATGCCAGGCTTCCATTCTCCACAAACGAGTTGAATGTCTGCATTGCGGCATTTGACGTGAGCATCCTTCCCCGCTTGTCATAGGTGAAGGTTTCGGTCAGAACAACATTTAAAGTGTCAGTGCCGGCTGTCGTTCCCTGCGGCACCTGGAGCCTTGCGGTCTGCCTTACAGGAAGGCCCGTGTAATTGTACTTTGTGGAAGCTAAGAATCTTATCCCGTCAGGATAGAGGGTCACTGTCTGAATAGGCCTTGCATAGCAGTCATAGAAATAGGCGGTATATCTGTAAAGGATGTCTGCCTGGGCAACTGTTCCGGGATTGGAACTTCCGTCTTCTGCAATACCTATAAGAACTCCGTCCTTTGACATGGTCATCGCTGTTCTCTCCCAGAGGACGGACGCGAACTTTGCGGTGTCCACATCTGACTGTGACACGGTCTGGTCTTCCGGCTTGAATGAGATGGCCAGACTCTGACTGATATTGAAAGAAACATCTGTCTTTCCTATTTCTGTCTTCGTGAGCGAAATGTTGTCCGAAAGTTCATATACCGGAGAAGTGAACAGAGCGTTTCCGTTCTGGGCAAAATACTGCTGGGCAGTCTCGTAGGAGAAATAGCTTCTCATCTGCGCTTCCGTGATGCTCTGCTGGGTAAGGAATGTTTCTATCGGCCTGTTGGCTGTGTCATATCTTGTAAGTCTCCATCTTCCAGATTGTCTCAGGAGGGAATCTTGGATAGCCACCACGTTCCCTGCAGGGTCCGTAACGAACAGCTCCTTTCCCTTCCCGGGCCACCTTCTTGAACTCATCCTTCCCAGGCCGTCATACTCGTAGATGTAGCAGCGCTTCTTCGCCCAGTCGGAATTCACGCTTATCTGAGTTGCTGTCTTGTTCCTCTCGTTTTCCCCTTCAGGGGTAATTACTGCTGAGAGAAGTCCTCTCCTGTCATAGACATACACAAGGTCACTCCATCCGCCTGTCTCTGTGGTGTCTGCATAGCCTCCGAGGTATGTTCTTACCAGATGCGTCTTCTCGTATTCATCAGTAAAGGTAGCTACGGTCTTTCCGTCAGGGTCTGTTGTAATTGTCTTCAGGAGCGCTCCGTCAGGGAAATGGCCTCGGTTGACGATATTCCCGTTTTCATACAGAAGCATTGGGATGTTGTCTGAAGCCTGGCTTATCCTGTAGGCGTTTGAGAGAAATCTTCCCGTTGCATCCGTCCTTGGCTTCTGTATTCCGTTCTGGGTTTCGTTGAGAGAAGCGTCTGTCCTGAAAACTTTGCCCTGGGTATACTGGATAATAGGCCTGTTTGTTGCGGCTTCAGGGATAGTTTCTGCATAAGGATAGACTTCTGAGTTGCCGTAGATGGAGTTGTAATACTGCATCTGTTTATGTGAAGTCAGGGCATCATAGTTTTCCGTAGCCTGTGTGGATATGTACGGCAGGTATTCCCTGATTTGCTGGCCTATGGGGTCATACTCTACAGGAGTGATGATGTTCTTGCTGGTCACGGCGCTGGCACCCACCATTACCGTCTGCTTGGGCTGTCCGAGTCCGTTGTACCAGACAATGTCAACGATGGAGTCGTTCGGGGTGTAAGGATTGTCTCCAATGTAAGTGGCCTTTCTAATCCAGTTGGTGAGGGTTTCCGTATCCTGTCCAGCAGAGTCCGGTCTGTGGCTTATGAGCGGCTCGGTGATAGGCGTCCTCTCGTCTGGCCAGTCTGCGAATACCGGCAGCCGGTCCTCTCCCTTTGCCTGGTCTACGGTTATTGTCAGGGTGTTTCCCGTGGAGAGCGGAAAGACCAGCCTTATCTGCCTGCTGGCCGCCTTTGTCTGGTCGTTGGTGGAGAACGTGTTGTTCGGGAGAATCTGGAGTGTGAAGTCCCACCACATCTGTCCGGTGGAAGTGGAAGCTGAAGTGAAAGTCATCAGGGTGTCCGCCTGAACGGAGGCCAGACAATCGTTCAGGTATTCCACATCTGAACTGTACTGTGAGTTCGGGTCAATGGGGTCGTAGTACGCGGCGAAGCTTACCGTCCCGCCTGAGGATGTGAAGGAATAGCTGAGGCTGGAGGTGTACTGCTGGTTGAGCCGCTCCATCGGCATACTGACATCAATTATTATCCTTTGCTCTATCGGTCCCGGCGGATTATGTCCAGGGCCTTTGAGTTCGTTCTGGGCAGATAAGTGATTTGGCACAGCCAGCAAGGCTAAGAGAGATATGATGAAAATGTCAAATCTTTTCTTGAGGCTGCTATTCATCCGGCAACCGCTGCTGTTTCTGAATATGCTGAAGATTTTGTTCATCGTATTCATATTTTAGTTGTCGTTTGAATAGGTGTTCCGTTCTATGTTTTCAGATGATGATGCAGTCTTGTAGCGCTTTGTGCGCTTGAGCTTTCCCCACTGGGTGTAAGTGTATTCGGTGGTGTTTCCGGCAGCGTCCCTTATCCTCTGCGGACCCACCCCGCAGAGATATTTGATTGTGGCTATTTCAGCGTCTTTGAAGGTGTTCCTGAGACTGTCTTCCTGGGTGTCAGGAATTCCGTTCGAGGCATTTATACTGCTCTGCGTAATGCATTGCTGAACTTGTGACAGAGTCAGCCCTTTGGCTTGAAGCATAAGGTACTGTCCGTCTGAGCTCCAGAGGTAGGATACAGTCCTGTTGTCTGCGTCGCGGAGCTGTGTGATGTTTCCCAGAGTGTCATATGAGAGGATCTCGGCCTCTTTCTTCCATGTCTGGGTGTTCAGGTCGTAGGTCTCCACCAGGGTAGGGAGGATGAGCGTGTCTGTGGTTTTCGGAAAAAGTGAATAGGTGCATCTCTTTCCAGATATGAGCGTCTTCTGGTTTTCCCCTACTTTCTTCCTGTAGATTTTTTCATCCAGCGGCAGAGTGAGGATATTCCTTCTCAACATCGCCGAGTAGACAGGGCTTGCCTGTATCACGTTGTCTTCCAGGTCTCTCAGGTGGGTATATTCGTATATGAGCGTATCTCCTTCGGGTGTAGTCTGCTTTGAACGCGTCACTTCCCAGAAGAAGTTGTACTCGAATTTCTTTTTGGAGAGTTTTTCGTCTTTCATGCTGTCATCCCTGGCAGAAGAGACTGTTTCCTGAGGCAGATGCTTTCCCGTGAAAATCTGATATATTCCGAATCTTCTTACCAGATAGCATGGCAGTTCGGTGAAAGAAGCCGTGTCAATCTTGAACGATGTGGTTTCCTTCAGTGAAGCGGAAAGCGTGGTGTCGTTCTTGAACACCCTCCTTTCCCTGAGCATTCCCCTCTGGCTCTGGTAAGACGTAAGAGGCGCCACAGAAAAGTGGACATTGTGAACTCTGGAACTCAGCAGTGGGAACATGTCCCATTCCACCGCGAGACCTGTATTCAGCAGGGCTTTTTCCATCACTCCGCTTTCCGCGGCTGTGCCACGGGTGTCCATAAACCCTTTCCCGTCTGCGCAGGAAGTGAAGACATTATGTGTGCGGGTGCTGTCCCTCAGAGTTTCCGTAACATATCTGTACTCTATGCCCGTAAAGCCATAATCCTGAAGGGAAGAAGAGACATATTTGGAATCCTCCTGGATCCACTGCGTGGCCTGGCACTTGAACTGTATGGCGTATCTGGGAGTCCAGATTAGAATTCCGGAGCTTCTTCCATAGATGTCTTCATATTCGTATGTCTTTTCCTGGCTGGGAGTGCCGTTGGCCAGGAAGGAGGATATCTTCTTTATCCTCAGCCCTCCCGCGGTGCCGGAGGCCTGCACCAGGCGCGGAGAGTAATTTCTGGCGTAGACGGAGTCTCTGGTCCTGACCACCGCAGCGGAATAATCGTGCGGCTCATACTCGAATGTAGTGTAGCCGCCTGTAGGATAGGTTATTTTCTGTATCATCCCCAGCTTAGCATAGTTGGCGTCCGGATCTCTGATAGTCCCAGTGATGTTTTCCATAAGGGTTTCCGTGTTCACGTTCGTTGTAGGGTAGAAAGCGGAGTTGTCCTTTCCGTTGAAATAGCCCCAGTGGTCTACGGAGAAGGTGTTCTGGAGGGGATAAGGCTTTGAGGAGTCGTTCCAGCCAATATAGTTGAAGGAATATGTCCCTATGCCGTTTACTGTTATAGACTGGAGATAGTTGGTCTGGCCTCCGTTGGTATTGCGGGCGTGGGTGAAGGAAGCTTTAGCCACGGGATTGGAGTTTCCCGCCTTGTAGACGTAGATATCGCTGAGCCTTATGGTGTTGGCGTAGCCTTTCACCTGGCTTGAAGCGGGATTCTCCTTGTACTGATCCCCTTGGGAGGAGTCCTTGACGGAGTACATCAGGCGGATAGTAGAGCCGTCCGAGAAAGTGATAAGGTCCAGCTTGGCGCTTCTGGTTTCATTTTCACGTATCCTGTCTGTGTTCTGGACTTCTGTGGCGCTGTAATGAGGTATAATTCTCTGGGCATAATAGGTCTGGGTGTCTGTAACCCCGCCGTCTATCATCACGTTTCCGGGAGTGTAGGTATTGTGGGTGAGAGCGCTGTACTGGAACACTGCCCATCTGCCATCAGGGGCTTCTATCTTGGTCAGGTGCCATGCAGTGACAAGATCGTAGACGCTTCTTTCTCCGCTCTTGGCGATATCCACGCTGGCATATTCCGGATAGCCGTCAAAGATATACTTGAAGCCGTCTGGAGCAGTGATGGTGATCTTGCTGAACTTGGAGAACTGGTATGGAGAAACGCCCAACGGCACAGTGTCTATCTGGAGCTTGTAGCCTGCAGGGTGGAGGGGCGTGTCATAGAAGATGGCGTTCTGGTGAAAATCAAGATGAAACTTGCCGCTGTGGCCGGGAACCCTGAAGTGGAAGATGTCCGGCTGGGCGTCCAGCTCTCCGGTATGCTCGTGAGTGGGCTTGTCACCTGGGACCCAGAGGATTTCAGGGGCGCCCGTGCCTGAGCCGTTGTCAAAGAGGTTGAACATAAATCGCCACCACTTGCTTGGCTGATGGGAGGTAAAGGGGTTGTTTTTGTGGACAGTGTAGAAGCCTTGCACGTGCTTGACGTTCTCTCCATAATCCGGGATACCATTGGTTTCTATGGTGATGCAGCCGCCGATGTCAAGATTCCAGCCAGGCCCCAGGATGCCAGCTATCTGGTTGGGAAGATTGCCGTTGGATGAATAGGTTGCGACAATAGGTATGCTAAAGTCCTTGTCTTTGTATTCATAGATGGGAACAGAGAGGTTGATGGTGCCCGTGTACATAGAAGGCGAAACCTCTCCCTGCTTTACGAAGTTCCAGGCGTCTGTCTGGGGAAGGGAGATGTCATCGTAGAACTTGAAGGTTGATTGGGCATTCGATTGCTGTGATATTAATACAACTTGGAGAATAATGAGTAACAAGAAAAGAAAACGTTTCATACAGTAGTTTTTAGCATATCAAATATAACGATATTTCCAGACTTTTCCAAAAGTGTCAGAAGATGTATATCCGTTAAAAAAACAGAGCCCAGCATAAACTGAGCTCTATTCACCAATAAATCTAAAAAAGTATATCACTCTACAAACAATTTAAAAGTGCAATGAAAAATTCATAAGAAAGAACTACAATCTATTTATCTATAATTAATTAGCCTTTAATTATACAGAGTACGATATAGTAGCTTAGGTTTAGAGGGTGCGTTTGATTTCCTCGATCTTGTAGGCCTCGATAATGTCGCCTTCCTTGATGTCGTTGAAGTTCTCAACGCCAACACCGCAGTCGTAGCCCGCAGCAACTTCCTTCACATCGTCCTTGCCTCTCTTCAGAGAGCCCAGAACGCCTTCCTTGATAACGATACCGTCGCGGATGACTCTGATCTTGGCGGTTCTTGTGATCTTGCCTTCCTTGACCATACAGCCGGCGATGGTTCCGACCTTGGAAATCTTGAAAGTCTGCCTTACTTCCAGAGTAGAGGTTACAACTTCCTTCTCTACAGGAGCAAGCATACCCTCGATACCGCTCTTGACCTCGTTGATGGCATCGTAGATGACTGAGTAGAGGCGGATCTCAATCTCTTCCTTCTCTGCCATCTTCCTGGCGTTCATGCTTGGACGAACCTGGAAGCCGATGATGATGGCCTCGGATGCTTCTGCAAGCAGAACGTCGCTCTCGGAGATTTCTCCAACGGCCTTGTGGATGACGTTCACCCTTACCTCTTCGGTAGAGAGCTTGATCAGGGAATCGCTGAGAGCCTCGATAGAGCCGTCTACGTCTCCCTTTACAATGATGTTGAGTTCCTTGAAGTTGCCGATGGCGATTCTTCTTCCGAGCTCTTCCAGAGTGATGTGCTTCTGGGTTCTCAGGCCTTGGATTCTGAGAAGCTGCTCACGCTTATTGGCAATCTCCCTTGCATCTCTTTCATTGTCGAAGATGTTGAAGGTATCGCCAGCCTGAGGAGCGCCGTTAAGGCCTAATACAGAAACAGGTACGGATGGGCCAGCTTCCTTGATCTTCTGGCCTCTTTCGTTGAACATAGCCTTAACCTTGCCAGTGTACATTCCTGAAAGCATAATGTCTCCGGTGTGGAGAGTTCCGCCCTGAACCAGCAGAGTTGCAAGATAGCCGCGTCCCTTGTCAAGAGAAGACTCGATAACTGTTCCAACAGCCTTCTTGTTAGGGTTGGCCTTTAGGTCAAGCATATCGGCCTCTAGCAGAACCTTGTCCAGAAGGTCGGCAACACCTATTCCCTTCTTGGCGGAGATTTCCTGGCACTGGTACTTGCCGCCCCAGTCTTCAACCAGGATGTTCATCTGGCTGAGTTGCTCGCGGATCTTGTCTGGCATAGCGCCCGGCTTGTCTATCTTGTTGATAGCAAATATCATAGGAACGCCTGCGGCCTGGGCGTGATTGATGGCCTCAACGGTCTGAGGCATCACGGCGTCGTCTGCAGCAACTATGATAATTGCAAGGTCTGTCATCTTGGCGCCGCGAGCACGCATAGCGGTAAAGGCTTCGTGGCCAGGAGTATCCAGGAAGGTGATCCTTCTGCCGTTAGGAAGTTTTACGTTATATGCTCCGATGTGCTGGGTGATTCCTCCGGCCTCTCCTGCAATCACGTTAGACTGGCGGATGTAGTCAAGCAGGGAAGTTTTACCGTGGTCTACGTGGCCCATAACGGTAACGATAGGGGCTCTTGGCTCCATATCCTCAGGCTTGTCCACGTCTTCCTCTTCCTTGATGGCCTCCTGGATCTCAGCGGAAACGAACTCGATCTTGTAGCCGAAATCTTCTGCAACAAGAGAGAGAGCGTCGGCGTCCAACCTCTGGTTGATAGACACCATAAGTCCAAGGTTCATGCAAGCACTGATAACCTTGGTAACAGGCTGGTCTATCATCACGGCCAGATCGTTGACCGTAACAAATTCGGTGACCTTGAGGATATTGCTTTCCAGACCTCTGCGCTGAATCTCTTCCTCTCTCTTTTCCTCAGCGATTTCTCTCTTTTCCTTTCTGTACTTGGAACCCTTGGTTTTTCCCTTGCCTTCTACCATCCTCTGGTAGGTCTCCTTTATCTGCTTCTGAACCTCATCTTCGTCTACTTCGTTGCGGATAGGCTTGAAGCCCTTCTTGCCTTTCTTGTCCTTGGCCTTCTTTGCGGTGTCGCGATTCTGGCTGCTTTCCTTGCTGATGTCAACCTTCTCCTTGGTGTTCTTCTTGATTCTTTCTCTCTTTCCGCTCTTCTTCTTAGGAGTCTCAAACTTGGAAAGATCAATCCTCTGTCCCGTGTCCTTAGGGCCCTGAAGCTGCTCAACCTTGGTCTCTATGAAGTTGCTAAGAGCATCCTCTTTCTTCTCAGGCTCTGGCTGAGCTGAAGGAGTATCTTCTTTCTCTTCAGCGACAGGCTTTTCTTCAGTCTTTGTTTCCTTCTTCTTCTCGGAAGCCTTTGTTTCTTTCTTCTTTGCCGGAGCCTTTTCTTCTGCAGCAGGTTTAGGTGCTTCTTCCTTTTTAGGCTCTTCTTTTTTAGGCTCTTCTGCCTTTGCCTTCTCCTTTTTGCCGGAGAGCTTGTCCAGGTCTATCTTGCCTACAACAGTAGGTGCCTTAGGAGCTTCAACGGCAGTCTCTATGAAATTTTCCTTAGGCTTTTCTTCCTTTTCCAGCTCGTAAGTCTTCTTGTCGCTTTCAGATATCCTCAGCGACCCGGCTATTTTCTTTGCATCTTCCTTCACCTGCTGCTGGGGAAGGAATTCTTTCTGCACCAGGGCGTATGTTTCGTCGTCTAGCTTCGCATTAGGATTGGCATCCACACTCTTCCCCTTCTTTTCGAGGAAGTTGATCAGGGTGCTCATTCCTATGTTGAAGTCTTTGAGGACTTTGCTTATTCTGATTCCTGCCATTTATTTCTCTTTTTTACGTTAGTCTTATTCTTCCATAGGGTCCTCGAACTCGGCCTGGAGGATCTTCTTTACTTCTTCAACGGTCTCAAGGTCAAGGTCTGCCCTGTCCATAATATCTTCGTTGCTCATTCTGAGAACGTCCTTTGCGGTATCGAAGCCAACCTTGCGGAGAGCGTCTATAACCCACTGGTCTATCTCGTCGTTGAAAGAGCTCAGAAGAACGTCATCGTCATCTGCTCCCTGAACATCTCTGAAGATTTCTATGTCCATTCCAATCATCAGCTCTGCCAGGCGGATGTTGCTTCCGTTCTTTCCAACTGCCAGGGAAACCTGTGATGAATCCATCGTGATGAGAGCCTTGTTTTCCTCTTCGTTGATTTTGATAGTGGAAATCTTTGCAGGGGAGAGAGCTCTCTGGATGAGGAGCTGGGTGTTTGTGGTCCAGCTGATTACATCGATGCTCTCGTTTCTGAGCTCGCGAACGATTCCGTGGATGCGGCTGCCCTTTACTCCAACGCAGGCTCCTACAGGATCGATGCGGTCGTCGTAAGACTCAACTGCAACCTTTGCCCTGTCTCCAGGTATGCGGACAATCTTCTTGATGGTAATCAGGCCGTCAAATATCTCAGGAACTTCCTGCTCGAACAGTCTTTCCAGGAACACGCTTGCAGTTCTGGAGAGGATGATGCTAGGGTTGTTGTTCTTCATCTCAACCTTGGCAACAACTGCTTTCACAGAATCTCCCTTGCGGAAGAAGTCAGACGGAATCTGCTCGCTCTTAGGCAGAACCAGCTCGTTGTCCGCATCGTCGCGAACCAGAACTTCTTTTTTCCATACCTGGTAAACTTCTCCTACAACCACTTCTCCGATCTTGTCTTTGTAGTAGTTGAACAGGTTGGCCTTGTCTATATCCATAATCCTTCCGGAAAGGTTCTGGCGGAGATTCAAAACGGCCCTTCTGCCGAATGAAGACAGCGGAATTTCCTCTGTATAATCCTCACCGATTTCAAAGTCGTTATCTGGCTCCTTGGCATCTATCTCAGCCTTGGAGATTTCCAGCATAGGATCCTGGACCTCTTCAACGATGGTGCGGTTGCGCCAGATCTGAAGGTCTCCCTTGTCTATGTTGATGATGATGTCGAAATTGTCTGCCGTGCCGTAAGTCTTGGCCAGCTGGGTGCGGAAGATGTCTTCCAAAACGCTCATCAGGGTTGCCCTGTCGATACCTTTGCCCTCTTTGAACTCGGCAAAGAACTGGGCTAAATTTAATCCTTCCATATTTTTGTATTTTATAATTTTCTCATTTCCAGGCAACAAAGAAGGGAACCGTCTGGTCCCCTTTCTCACTTGCCTTTTCTGGAGTGCAAAAGTATGTTTTTTAGTTCAGAATACCAAAAAAAATGAGTACATTTGAAAATTATTAGAATCAGTTCAATATGGAAGTTTCAGCTGAAAGAATCGCGCAGCATCTTAAAGGGGAGATCATCGGTGACCCAAACGTAAAGGTTAATATGGTGGCAAAGATAGAGACTGGAAAACCGAACAACGTTTGTATCCTTCACAACCCCAAGTACCAGAATTATCTTCTTACAAGCAACGCCGGAATAGTGGTGGTCAGCCGCAACCTGCTTCCAGAGCAGAAAGTGAAGCCTACCCTTATTGTGATGGAAGACGCTCATTCTGCCTTTGCGATGCTTCTGGATCTTTTGAACACCATAAAGAAAAGCCAGAAGAAAGGCCATAGCCTGCTTTCCTACAGGGCCTGGTCCAGCAAGATAGGCAAGAAGGTCTATATAGGCAGATTCAGTTATATAGGCAGCAAGAGCAAAGTGGGCAATGGTTGCCAGATTCATCCGCAGGTTTATATCGGCAGCGATGTTACCATTGGAGAAAACTGCATTCTCTATCCTGGAGTTAAGATCTACGACGGATGCAAGGTTGGAAACAACTGCATTCTCCACGCCAATGTAGTAATTGGTTCAGACGGATTCGGCTTTGCCCCGGTTGAAGACGGCAGCTACAAGAAGATTCCTCAGACAGGAAACGTGGTCCTGGAAGATGACGTGGAGATTGGTTCCAATACTGTTGTAGACAGAGCAGCAATGGGTTCAACGATAGTTCGCAGGGGGGTAAAGCTAGACAACCTCATCCAGATAGCGCACAATGTTGAGATAGGTGAAGATACGGTGATTGCCGCCCAGACCGGAATTGCCGGCAGCACCAAGGTTGGAAAGAACTGCATGTTCGGAGGCCAGGTAGGAATTGCGGGTCATATTGTCATCGGAGACGGAACAAAGATCAATGCCAAGAGCGGAATCCAGGGCAACGTAAAGAGCGAGCTTGGGCAGAAAGGTCTTATGGGCATACCTGCCATACAGATGACCCAGTATCTGAAATGCTACGCCAAGTTCAGGCATCTGGCAGACCCTGAGAAGAAATAATTTTTAGTAAATTTGCATAATACGAACCCCAACCTATATGTACACAAACCAGCACACGCTAAAGGGAAAATACGAGTTTGAGGGAAAGGGCCTCCACACCGGAAAGAAAGTCCATATGATGGTGGAGCCGGCGCCCAAAAACTTTGGAATACAATTCAGAAGGTCAGATTTGGGAGAAGGGGCTCCACTGGTGGAGGCCTGCGTGGATTATGTAAGCGCCACATCCCGCGGAACCACTCTAGACAAGCAGGGAGTTACGGTTCTTACCCTGGAACATCTGATGGGGGCGTTCTACGGAATGCACATAGACAATGCCCTGATTACTCTGGACGCTCCGGAGGTTCCGATTCTGGACGGAAGCGCCAAGCCATACGCAGATGCTTTCTCCAAAGACGGGCTTCAGGAACAGAATGCTCCAAGAAAATATCTTGTACTTGACCGCAAAGTGGTTTGCCGCAACGAAAAAGGCAGCGAGATGGTGGTTCTGCCAGACGACCATTTCTCCATAGACGTGATGATAGACTACAACTCCAAGGTGGTTGGCTGCCAGTACGCTCGTTTTGAGACAGATACGGATTTTACAAAGGAGATTGCCCCATGCCGTACTTTCGTGTTCTTCCACGAGCTGGAACCGCTGTTCAACTACAACCTGATCAAGGGCGGAGACCTAGACAACGCTCTGGTGATTGTTGAACATCCTGTTCCTCAGGAAGAGCTTGACCGTCTGGCCGGAATCTTTAATGTAAAAACTCTGGAGAGAGTGCCGGAAGGTTATCTTTCCCATACTTCTCTCAGATTCCAGAATGAGTGCGCAAGGCACAAGCTTCTGGATGTGCTCGGCGATTTCTCTCTGGTGGGCTATCCTATCAAGGGAAAGGTAATCGCTTACAAGAGCGGCCACTCCATAAATTCAACCATAGCGCGAGAACTTCGCACTCTGGCTCTTAAGCAGTTCCGCCGCCGCTGGAATGAACAATAACGGACATAATTTTTAGTAAAATGGATATTGAACAAATCAAGGCTGTAAAACAGAGACTGTCAGTCGCTCCAAAGTATGATCCGGATGCAGCTCCGGTTATTGATGTATTGGGAATCCAGAAGCTTCTTCCTCACCGTCCTCCATTCCTGATGATAGACAGGATAACAGAGATAGAGGATGATGCCATAACAGGAATCAAGACCATAGGCATTAACGAGTTTTATTTCAGGGGACATTTCCCTACAGAGCCTGTTGTGCCTGGAGTGCTGCTGATAGAGGCAATGGCCCAGCTTGGCGGCATCCTGATTCTCAAAGGCGTAGATGAACCTGAAAGATATTCCACATACTTTGCTAAGATAGACGGAGTCAAATTCCGCCGCAAAGTGGTTCCAGGAGATGTTGTGACATTCAAGATGGTAATCACCCAGCCGCTGGAGCATTCTCTGGTTAGCATGAGAGGCAAGGCCTGGGTTGGCAACTCCGTAGCCTGCGAAGGCGATATGGTAGCCCAGGTAATCAAGAACAAATAACATAAAAAAGATATAGAATGGAAAACGCTAATGTCCATCCGAAAGCAAAAATCGGAAAGAACGTGGTCATCAGCCCTTTCGTTACCATCGGCGAACACGTTGAAATAGGTGACAATTGCTGGATAGGCCCTTGCGCTGCTATCAACGATTTTGTCAAGATCGGCAACAACTGCAAGATCTTCAACGGCGCTGTAATAGGCGGTCTTCCGCAGGATCTCAAATTCAAGGGAGAAGAGTCTTATGTTGAGATTGGCAACAACGTAATGATCAGAGAGTTCTGCACCGTTAGCCGCGGAACCGCAGCCAGCGGAAAGAACAAGACCATTATCGGAGACGACAGCTTCCTTATGGCCTATGTTCACGTGGCTCACGACTGCTGCATCGGAAAGCACTGCATCCTTGTAAGCTACGTAGGACTGGCTGGCGAGACAGACGTTGACGACTGGGCTATCATCGGCGGTTCTTCCGCTGTTCACCAGTTCACCCATATCGGAACCCACGCTATGGTGGCCGGAGGATCTTTCCTGAGCAAAGACGTTCCTCCTTACGCCATTGTTGGAGACCGCCCTGTAACCTTCTCCGGCATTAATGTGGTAGGCCTGCGCAGAAGAGGATTTACAATGGAACAGATAGACAGGATGAGAGACGTTTACAGGATAATCTATATGAACGGCCTGAACGTTTCAGACGCCTGCCGCGCCGCCGAAGCCGAAATTCCTGACTCTCCGGAGAAAAGAATCATTCTGGACTTCATAGAGAACAGCAAGAGAGGTATCGTAAGGTACAACCCTCTGAAATCAACCCAAGAGTAGAGATGCAGCTGTTGCTGAGCAGCGCCTATCTTCCCCCCGTAGACTATTTTGCAGCAATTGCAAGATACGGCGGGGCTTTAGTTGAAGCCTGTGAAAACTACCAGAAGCAGTCTTACAGAAACCGTTGCACGATTCTTACGGCAAACGGCAAGATGAATCTTAATATCCCCATCCTCCGTGGCGGGGAAAATCTTTCCCATTCGGTTCCAATAACAGAAATACAAATCGATTACCAGGAGAATTGGCCAATCCGCCACATAAGGGCAATGGAGGCGGCCTATATGAATTCTCCGTTCTTTGAATATTACATAGATGATATCTCAGCGATTTTGCTGAGGAAGGAAAAGAGTCTTTTCACCCTTAACCTCGAACTGACAAAGCTTCTTCTCGGCTTTTGCGGGATAAAGGCGGAAATTGGCCTTACAACTGAATTTGTCGCCGATTATAAGGATACCGCAGTGGATCTTAGAAGCCGTATCCATCCAAAGAGCAAACTCCCGTCTCTTTTGGCTGAGTGGAAAAAAGAAAAACCCTGGTGGCAGGTATTTGCTCCCCAGGGTTTTGTCTCAGGCTTGAGCATCGTTGACCTTCTTTTCAACGAAGGCCCCAATGCCATTTCCTTTCTTGTCTAGAATCTCCAGCCGAAAGTAGCCAGAACCTTTACATTAGACCTCTCCATAGTGGCGAACTTGGTGTTGCCCAGAACATAGTCTGCGGCAGGTTCGCTGTCCAGGAAAGGAACGGTGCTCTTCTTCAGACTTGCAGCAACTGCAAGGTCCATATAGAAGCCGCCTCCGAATGTCATTCCAACTCCAAGGCTTCCGGTGTAGTTCTGGACGGCGTTTGACATAATGTCTTTCTTGATACCGTTGTCTGCATACTGGAAACCGGCTCTCAGCGCAACGTTCTGTACAGGATAGATTTCTGCTCCAACCCTGAGCTTGTTGCTCATCTTGAAGTTTTCTGTCATCCAGTCATTTTCAGGCTGGTAGTCTGCATAGTCTATACTGTTGATATCGTGGCGGTTGCGGAATCTTGCCTGGGAGGCGTTTGTGCCTTCGTAGTCTATGCTGAAGCTTCCGCCCTTGAATACGGTGGCAAATCCCAAATTGTAGTGGAACGGAGTATTAAAACGGTAGTCGTAAACTCCCTCAGGAGAATGCAGAGAAGCGCTGTAGCCATCGTCAAAAGAAACGTTGGTGTCCCAGTAGTACTTGTCTGTAAGAGAGTACCAGGTAGGGGTAGAAACGCTAGCTCCAAATCTGACGTTATAGGTTGGCGCCCAGATGAATCCGAACTTGAGGTTGATACCCGTTCCGGTTGTGCGCTGGGTGTAATACTGGTCTACATAGTTGAAATGCCCGTCAGCATCTGCATAAGAGGTAGTGTTGTCTTCTGAATACTGCTCTTCTATCTTGTTCCAGACGGTGAACATTCCAAGGTTCATACCCAGGTAGAACTGGTCGCTGATGTTCAGGCCAAGATTCAGGTCATACTCTCCGATTGAGCCGTAGCTCTTTCTGGAAAGCAACTGTGAGGAATTGTATCCGCCAACGCCTATGGAGCTTGTAGGGTAGAATGTGTCTTTGCCTGGGGTTCTGACAGTATCCAGAAGACTGCCGTTCCATCCCAGAATTACAGGCCAGTAATAGCTGCCGTAGCTGAACGGATCAGGAACTGCGTTATCGTCAAAATCCAGGCCGTTATACCCGCTTTTGTTTGCCATAGACACAAGCCTGTTTACATAGCTGTCGTCAACTCCGTTTGCTCCGGCCTTGATGGCTGCGTTGAAGTTGTTGTGCTTGTTATAGACAAAGCCGAATGAAATGCTGCGTACTCCGCCTCTTTCTCCTGTTGGCAGAACAGCCACGCCACCAATGTTGGCCAGCCCGAATGATGTGCGGTTTGCACTGGTATTTACGCCCCGGTATTTGCTGTCTGTATTGACGCTGGTAATAGCCGGGGTGAAAGAAAACTCATTGAATTTGAACACGGCCGATGCTGCAGGGTTGATGGCAATGGCACCCATATCTCCTCCGAGTGCGGTCATAGCGTTACCCATAGCTACGCTTCTTGCCGTTCCTTCTCTCTGGAAGTCAGAAAGCTGGAAAGCCGTAGATATGTCCTGGCCAAAAACCTGGACTGCGGCAACCGCAACAACAGCAAAGGCTGTAAGAATAAACCTTTTCATAGTATTCGTTAAATTAATTTGTTCTTGTTAATGTTACCTTCTGGTAGAAGATCCGCCTGAACGGGAACCTCCGCCGCTGGAATGTGAGCTGCCGCTAGAACGGCTGCCGCCGCCTGAAGAGTAGCTTCCGCTGGAACGGCTGCTGCCACCTGAAGAGTAGCTTCCGGATGAGCGGCTGCTTGAGGAGCTTCCGCTTGAACGGCTGTAGTTGCCCCTTCCGCTGCTGCCGGAAGAGTAGCGTACTGTATTGCCAGGGCGTGAAGATGAAGTAGCTTTTCTTGCCGGTGTTGAACTCTGCCTGTAAACGGAGCCTGAATTTCCGCCTGAACGGGAGGAAACGGCCGGATGCCTGCTAGAGGTACCGGTGTTCCTGTAAGAAGAGCTGTTGCCGTTTCTGTAAGATCCGTTGTGGGAGCCGCCGCTGCGGGTGGAAACTGCATTTCCTCTTGAAGGGGTGCCATATCTTACACCGCCGTTAGAGCGGCTCATAGAAGCGTCGCGGCCAGATGAAGAGTGGCGGCTAACAGCTGCGTTGCGGCCAGGAGCAACATTTCTTCTTCCGTTTGCATTGCGGTTAGGGGTTACATTGCCTCTGCCGGAAGGGTTGCTTCTGGAAATGGCTGGTCTATTGCTGCCTCCTCTAACGTTGCCAATGGTAGGAGTTCTGCGGTATGAGCTTCCAACTGCCCTGTGGTCGCCGGATCTAGGAGTCACGCCTGTAGCGCGGCCCATGCTGCTGCCTCTGGTTCCTACGCCGCCCCTGCGGGTGTAGTAAACGCCAGGCCTGTGGTGACGGTCTCTGCCGCCTCCGCCCCAATAGTACGGCCTGTGCCAGTTGCTGTAGTATCCGTGGTGGTATCTGTATGGAGAGTAATATCCTCCGTAGTACCACGGGTCGTGCCAGTTCCAGCTGTACCAGTATCTGTCATACCAGCTCCAGCCATAATACCAAGGATCATTCCATCCCCATCTCCAGTTCCACCAGTCGTTCCACCAGATGGCGCTGTGATAGCCGTAGCGGTATCTGTAGTAATGGTAGTTCCAGTTCCAGGCAAACGGATTGTACCAAGCCAGGTCCCAAGGATCCACCACTACGTTTACCGTATAGGTTGGACTGTCGAATTTTCTCAATCTTGCCTCATAGCTCTCGTCGTCATCTGCAATGACGTAGGTTGTCTGAGGGTTGTATTCTACGTTAACAATGTTTTCGTCGCCGACAAAAATTGTGTCTGTATAAGCGGACTGGGTGAACACGTTGTTGTTGGTGTTCAGAACGGCCACAGTCCTGCTCTTGAGCTTGCTGGCATCCTGAGCAGAAGTTGAGACAGTTGTGTAGGAAGTAGTGCCCACTTCTTCGGATGCGCCGGGAACTGCATCGGAGGAGGCATAATAGATACTGTTCATATATCCTCCGCCTCCATTTGCAGAGTAGGTGCTTGTTCCGCAAGAAACAAGTGCCAGACTTGCTGCAACTAAGATAGATACGCTAATGTTTTTCATTGTTACCTCCTGCGTTAAATAAATTTTGTATTTTTGTGCGGTTCAATTTTAAAAACAAATATATCAAAAATTATTCCAAAGACTGAAGGGTATGGCTAAACAGATAACGCCGAGACAGGAAAACTATTCGCAATGGTATAACGATCTGGTTGTAAAAGCCGGACTGGCAGAGAATTCCGCCGTCCGCGGATGTATGGTAATCAAGCCTTGGGGCTACGCTATATGGGAGAAGATTCAGCGCCAGCTGGACAAGATGTTCAAAGACACCGGCCACGAGAACGCTTATTTCCCGCTTTTCATACCAAAATCCTTCCTTTCAAAGGAGGCGGAGCACGTTGAAGGATTTGCAAAAGAGTGCGCCGTGGTGACTCACCACAGGCTTATGACCAATCCAGACGGGCCTGGAGTGGTAGTTGATCCGTCTGCAAAGCTTGAGGAAGAGTTGGTGGTAAGGCCAACCTCAGAGACAATAATCTGGAACACATACAAGAACTGGATAAGCTCCTACAGAGATCTTCCTATATTGGTAAACCAGTGGGCAAACGTGGTAAGATGGGAGATGAGAACCCGTCTTTTCCTCCGCACGGCTGAATTCCTGTGGCAGGAGGGCCATACAGCTCACGCCACCCAGGCGGAAGCCATCGCCGAGACAGAAAAGATGGTAGGGGTTTACGCAGATTTTGCCCGCAACTATATGGCTCTTCCGGTAATTGTAGGCCACAAGACAGAAAGCGAAAGGTTTGCCGGAGCGCTGGACACCCTCTGCATAGAGGCAATGATGCAAGACGGCAAGGCTCTCCAGGCCGGAACATCCCACTTCTTGGGTCAGAATTTTGCCAAGGCATTTGATGTAAAATATCAGAGCAAAGACGGCGCTCTTGAATATGTATGGGCTACCTCGTGGGGCGTTTCCACCAGGCTTATGGGCGCGCTGATTATGGCTCACGGAGACGACAACGGACTGGTTCTGCCTCCAAACCTGGCTCCTATCCAGGTTGTTATGGTTCCTATCTTCAACAAGCCGGAGCAGCTTGATGCCGTTCTGGAGAAGATGAGGAGCATCAAGGCAGGTCTCGACAAGCTGGGCATCAGCGTAAAGATAGACGACAGGGAAAATGTCCGCAGCGGCTTCAAGTTTGCCGAATGGGAACTCAAGGGAGTTCCTGTAAGGCTTGCCATCGGTCCTAGAGACCTTGAAAACAACACGGTAGAAGTTGCCAGAAGAGACACCCTGACCAAGGAAAGCGCTAGCATAGACGGCATAGAAGAAAAGGTAGACGCTCTCCTCAAGGAAATAGAGAAGAATATCTACACCAAGGCTCTGGCTTTCAGAGATGAACATATAATCAAGGTTGATACCTGGGATGACTTCAAGACTCAGATTGAGAAGGGCGGATTCCTGCTTTGCCACTGGGACGGTACAGCAGAAACAGAGGCCAGAATCCAGGAGGAAACCAAGGCTACAATCCGCTGCATCCCGATAGATTCCTGCGTATGCGAAGAGGAAGGCAAATGCGTTTATTCCGGAAAGCCATCCCATCGCAGAGTAGTATTTGCAAGAGCATATTAAAAGACATAAAGACAATAGATTAGAATATGGACAACGACCAGCCTTTGTCGCCCAACAAACAATTGGTAGCGGCGCTCAGTGGAAAATCCAATGTCAAGTCTCTGATATTCGACAGAGCCTTGGAAGTGTTCAACAGCCTCAAGGAATTGCTGGCTGAAATCAGCAACGATCTTGACGAGGCTCTGGACGAGATTAAAGATTCCGGCGTGGAACTTAGCCGCCGTGTAAAATTGGAGTACAGAGACAAGGGAAAATTGGAGGCGGAGGTAAGGTTCGCCGATGACGTTCTGGTATTCAGCCTTCTTCCGGACGTTTACCAGTTTGACCGCGAGCATCCCGTTTGGAAGAACCCTTATTCAACCAAGGAGAAGTTCAACACCTATTGCGGGGTAATCACCGTCCACAACTTCCTCTACGAGTCTGTGAAGCTCAATCGCGAGTGCGATCCGGGATACCTGATTTCCAGGCTGTTCATCAACAGGGAAGGATGTTTCTTTGTTGAGGGAAAGAGGCAGCCGAGAAACAAGATTTCAGACTTTGGAACCGTAACCCTAGACAAGAAGGAGCTCCGCGATTTTGTTGAAAACGCAATGCTTTACGCCATTAGCTTTGACCTTCTGGTTCCTCCTTTCGAGAACGTAAAGACCATTACCGTAGGAGACAAAGATTCAGACGATTACAGGATTCCTACCGGAAAGCGCAACGGATTTGCTTTCAATACGGATGATGTTTTGAATGACTAAAAAGCTCTACATATTGCTTTTGGCCCTGATGATGGGCTTTGTGAGCCAGACGGCCTTTTCCCAGGTTAAGATCGGGTTCTGGGGAGACACCATCCGCAACAAGAAGGTGGAGCCTATCCAGAGCGGCCTGAGCAAGGAACAGGAACTTGTAAGGCTCATTGGCCTGAACTTTCCAACTCCTGAGCCAGACTATGGAGGACCTTCTCCAAAATTCTGGACCATAGGCGTAAACGATGAGCTCATCTTCTCCCAGGTTTCACTTACCAACTGGGCAGCAGGCGGAAGCGGTTCCGTGGCTCTGAACGCCTACCTCAACGGAATGGCCAACTATGCCAAGGGCAAGGTCTTCTGGGATAACCGCGTTCAGTTGGGATACGGTTTTGTAAAGAGCTTTGACGTAGGCTACCGCAAGAGCGAAGACCGCATAATCCTAGACAGCAAATGGGGCTATCAGGCATACAAGAAAATCTACTTCTCCGCCTTCCTGAACTTCAAGAGCCAGTTCTCTCCTGGATTTGACTACAATAAGAACAACGAGGCCACTATGAAGTCCAAGTTCCTGGCTCCTGGCTATCTGACGTTGGGTCTTGGTATGGACTGGAAACCAGGAGACGGCAAGGTCTTTTCCCTGAACTTTGCTCCTCTGACGGGAAGTATGACCATTGTGGCAGCAGACAGTATTCTCCGCGTAAAGTACGGAAACAAGTACAACCATCCGGTAAGGGTTGAACTCGGTGCCCAGCTCAAGGCAACATTCGCCAAGGCTCTAACCAAAGACTTCAAGGTTGCCTCTCAGTTCTCCCTCTTCTCAGACTATATGGGAACACCGTCCAACATAGTGGTTTACTGGGATGTTCAGGCAGACTACACCCTCAACAAATACTTTAAGGCAAGTCTGAGGACCAACCTCATCTACGACGACAAGATCAAGATTACCAGCAAGAGCGGAAAGGAGGGTCCGAGGGTGCAGTTCAAAGAAGTATTCGGACTTAGTTTCTCCTACACCATAGGCACTTACAAGAAGTAAATGGCAGCACTCCACATCATAGGAAAAGTGCGTGCTTTCTTTATGGAGCACCCTGTAGAGGGAGATTTGCTTCTGGCAGTAAGCGGGGGAGTGGACTCTTCCGCAATGGCCGATATTATCCACCAGCTCTACCCCACAAACAAGTGCAGGATTGGAGTGGCTCACGTGAATTTCCATCTGCGGGGAGAAGACAGCAACTCAGACCAGGAGTTTGTCCGCAATCTGGCTCAGCGATATGGTTTTGAGTTCTTTACCGCAGACTTTGATACGCTCAAATATGCCAAGGAGCATAAGCTCTCTGTAGAAATAGCAGCGCGTGATCTCCGTTACAACTGGTTCAGAGAACTCTCTCAAAAGGAAGGGTTTGATGTTTTGATGACTGCCCACAACGCAGACGACAACGCGGAAACCCTTCTCCTGAACCTTGTCAGGGGAACAGGCCGCCAAGGGCTCGGCGCCATCCGTCCTTTGGGGCAGTTGGATAGCAGATTGTTTGTTTTCCGCCCTCTTCTGAACATAACACGTGAAGAAATTGAGGAGTATGCCAAGGAGAATAATCTGAAGTACTGCATAGACAAAACCAACGCCCAGAATGAGTACTCCCGTAACAAGATCCGCAACCAGGTAATGCCTCTTCTCAAGGAGATAAATCCTTCTGTTATTCAGACTCTGAACAAAGACATTTCAAGATTCAGGGAGCTGAACGCTGAAGTTGACAAACTCGTTGCGGCAAAAGTTGAATCGTTTCTTATCAAGAAAGAACCGTCAAAAAGCGGAATCGTTGAAGATATAAGAGAAAAGTATCTTGTTTTCAGAGCTTCCGTAGAAAAGCTCTGTTCAACCGGAAATGCTGGTTTCTATCTTGCTGAATTGCTGAGGCTTCATAACATTCCTCTGAATGAAGATGAGCTGGAACAGATAGCAGAAACCCTTTATACCATTAACGATTCTACTAGAGTCTTCTCTCTCAAAAACAATGTTGCAACAATTGAAAGAGGAGAACTGAGGCTGTACAGTCTGCCAAAAGAGAAATTCAATTCTATTGAAATCCCATGCCCTGGATGTTATGCATTCGGTCCTTTTGAAATAAAGGTTGAGGCGGTTTCTCTCGGCGATTCAGATTTGAAAAGCTTGTTGCGCAAAGGTTCTGTCCTGGATGCCGATAAGGTTGATTTTCCTCTGATTTGCAGGACTATGCAGGAAGGAGACAAATTCTCTCCTTACGGCTTGAAGGGCAGCAAGAGCGTTGTGGATTTTCTCAATTCCAGGAAAGTGGATCTGCTTTTCAAAAACATTATTCCAGTTGTTACAAAAAAAGACGGAAGCATTGTCTGTCTTCCGTCTCTTGAAATTGATGACCGCTTCAAAGTCACATCGCAGAGCCAAAACCTTCTGATAATCTCAATTCAGATCAGTAGGTGAGCTGGAGGGTGTAAGGCATTCTGGCGTAGGTCTTTACGCCTTTGCTGTTCTGGAAGTCCTCTGCCAGCTCTTTCAGGTTGGCCTTGCCAAAGAATTTCTGGATAAGGGCATCTTGCTCTGAAGAGCCAAAGCCTTCCAGAAGGAGCTCCATCTGGGTCTTGACCTTTGGATATTCAACAACTTTGAACTCAGAATTATCTACATCGCGATAGTTATTGTCCGGGTCTTTGCCAAGAGCGATGCAAGCTGCGTACTTGATAGCGTCTTCTATGCCGCCTATCTTGTCTACGATGCCAACTTCAACTCCCTGAGTACCAGTCCATACTCTTCCCTGAGCAATGGAATCAACTTGGGCGATGCTCATTTTCCTGCCGTCTGAAACAATGCCCATAAACTTGTCGTAGATATGCTCAACCAGCTTCTGGTTGTAGGCAACCTCCTCGTCGTCCAGAGGGCGTACGCCGCTACCCATTGCGGAATGGCGGTGAGTGCCAAGTTCCACAGGGTTGATCTTCAGATGCTCCTTGAGGCCTTTGCCGTAATTGATTGCCAGAGAGAATACTCCAATGGAACCGGTGAGAGTAGACTCATCTGAGAAAATCTTCTGGGCCTGGGCGGAAATCCAGTATCCGCCGCTTGCGGCATATTCTCCAAAGCTGCAAACCAGAGGCTTAGCCTTGGCAAGCGCCTGGAGCTCTTCTCTGATAAGTTCAGCAGCCTGGGCATCTCCGCCAGGAGAATTGACTCTGAGTACAACTGCATCTATGGAGTCGTCTTTGGTTATCTTCTTAATCTGATTCACGATTTTTGATGAAGCTATGCCAGATCCGCTCTGGGCAATTTCTCCTTCTGCATAGAGCACGGCAACTTTAACGGAGCCCTTAAGGGAAGCCGGAAGGGTCTTGGCATAGGAAGACAGGGTAATAACCTTGAGGTCTTCCTCTTTCTCCACTCCCAAAAGGCCGCAGATCTTCTGCACGTACCTTTCGGTTGTAAGAGCCGAATCCACAAGGGAATAAGCCATTGCGCTCTCCCCGTCGCCGATCTTAAGAGAATCAATAGCATTGTCCAGATCCTTGGCATCTATGCCGCGGCTCTGGCAGATTCTGCTGGAGAGTGTCTTCCAGATGGAATTCATCATCTCCATATTCTGCTGGCGGTTCTCAGGGCTGATGTCATTCTTTATATACTGCTCTGCGGCTGCCTTGAACTTGCCGTGGCGGATGAGCTGAAAGTTAACGCCCAGCTTGTCCAGAGCGTCTTTGAAGAACATCATGCTTCCACCCATACCAACAAGCTGAAGCATTCCGTCTTGATGCATATAAACCTTGTCTGCAGCGCTGGCTACAAAATAGCCACCTGTTGAATAGTTCATTCCGTAGGCTATGATAGGCTTTCCGCTGGCGTGGAATTTCTCAATGGCGTTCCTGAGTTCCTCCAGTGCGGTGACGCTGCTCGTGCCAGTTCCCTTGTCTGTTATAAGCAGCATTGCAATGTTCTTGTCGTCAGCTGCTTTCTCCAGAGCCTTGACAGCATCGTAAATACCCAGAGAAGCTTGAGGCATACTGATGAAAGGAATGCCGGACATATCTCCTCCCATTCCTTCCTGTGTCCTTTCTCCGATTGTCTGGCTAAGGTCTATCTTGAGGATGGTGTTCTCTTTGACAGAAGGTGCGTTTCCACCTCCGCTGCCAGATGCTGCGGCAATGCCGGCTATCAGCAGGAAGAATAGGAAGAAGTTGAGAATCAGGGCCACCAGGCAACCGAGCAAGGCGGCAAAAAATGCTTTCCAGAATTTCATATCGTGTAATTTTTAATTATTTGTCTGCTTTTTATTATAAAATGTAAAGATAATCGAAATTGGGCACATAATCAAAGATGAATGTTTGCGCTTTTAAGGATGGCGATTAATTGTTATATTTGTATGATTGGGATTATTCAAAGACATATTATGAAAAAACTATTTCTTCTGCTTGCCGTTTTGGGCTTCTGTATTCCGTCAATAGCGCAGAAGCATATCAGAATCAATTATGTGGGCTATCTCCCAAAATCCGTAAAGGTGGCTGTGTATTTTGAAGAGAAGAGTGTGGATGAACCTTTGGTTGAATGGGAAGAGGATGAGACTCAGGTTTCGGCTTCTGGCCAGACAGCCTGGACCAAAAGGCCCAAGAAGGTGGAGGAAAGAGTGATGAAGCCAGTCGGTATACTTGATTATAAAGGAGTACAGAATTATTTGAAAGCGGAAGGAGAAGACATTATTTTCGTGATATTTGACGCTGTAACTGATATGCCTGTTTTTGAGGGCGAAGCATCTTGGACAGATCCTACGAAGTGGGTTATGAAAGACGCCTGGAAGCTTGATTTCTCCAAGTTCGAGAAACCAGGCGGCTACTATATCAGATTCAGAGGAGCCTATTCCCCGGTATTCAAGATAGGGGCGGACGTGTATGACGGAGCTGCAGATCTACTGCTCAACTATATGAGACAGCAGCAGTGCGGCTACAACCCGTTCACCGATACTCTCTGCCACCAGCTGGATGGCTACATTGTGGATCACCCTCAGAGAAGCGGTGAGAGGATAGATGTAAGGGGAGGCTGGCACGATGCTTCAGACTACCTTCAGTATCAGACTACTAGCGCAACGGCTACATACCATATGATGTTCGCCTGGAAGTATATAGAAGACAAGAGCATTTTTGCAGACCGCTATCAGGCAGACGGAAGGCCTGGCGCCAACGGCGTTCCGGATATTCTGGACCAGGCCCGCTGGGGGCTTGACTGGCTGGTGAGGATGAATCCGGAAGACAGGGTTATGTTCACCCAGATCGCCGATGACAGAGACCATATAGGATTCAAGCCACCGCAGTATGACACAGCCGATTACGGCTGGGGAGAGGGCAACGGCCGTCCTGTATACTTCCTTACCGGCAAGCCACAGGGAATGGGCAAGTTCGGCAAGAACCGCACCACGGGAGTTTCTTCCGCCGCCGGCAAATTCGCCTCAACATTTGCTCTGGGAGGAGAAGTTTTCTCAGCGATAGATCCTCAATTTGCCAAGATGATAGCAGCCAAAGCCGTTCCAGCATACGAATACGCCAAGGAAGTTCCGGGCAACACCCAGACTGCCTGCTACATTTCCAGATATTTCTACGAGGAAGACACTTGGGTAGATGATGTGGAACTGGCTGCCGCTACACTTTATTCAACCACCAAGAATCCTGTATATCAAGAAGAAGCAGACTACTACGGAGAGCAGGAACCTGTATCTCCGTGGATGGAACTGGGAAGGGGAAGGCATTACCAGTTCTACCCGTTCATAAACCTCGGCCACTTCCTTCAGGCATCAGAAGGAGACGAGGCCCTGAAACTCAAATACACCGAGTTTATGAAAGAAGGCCTTGAGGATTTGCGCAAAAGGGCAGACATAGAACCGTTCTGCCACGGCATTCCATATCTGTGGTGCTCCAATAACCTGACCAGTGCTGCCGTCACTCAGGCACAGCTTTACCGCAGGCTTACTGGAGACAATTCCTATGCTTATATGGAAGCCGCTTTGAGAGACTGGCTATTCGGATGCAATCCTTGGGGCGTTTCAATGATAATCGGCTATCCTAAGGGCGGTTACATCCCGACTCGTCCACATTCCGCATTCACTCTGGAACACAGAGAGATAACGGGAGGTCTGATAGACGGTCCGGTATACAACTTCATCTTCTCCTCCAGAGCCGGCGGCGGACTTAGGGAACCAGATGAAACCCCATCGTTGAACAGAGGAATAGCAGTTTACCACAACGATATCGGTGACTATGCCACAAACGAGCCAACTATGGACGGCACGGCAGGCCTTACATATTACTTTGCAACTTTGGAGCAGGAAGGCAACCGCCAGAAAAAAGAATTCAGCCCTGCAACTTCAAAGGCTGTCAAAGACCGTTACGGAGCAATACGCCGCATAGATCCTACCAAGAAAGAAATCTACCTGATTTTCTCTGCAGACGATATGTTCAACGGCGGGGAGAAAATCCTCCAGACCCTGAAGAAAGAGAAGATAAAAGGCTCCTTCTTCTTCACCGGCAACGCCCTGCGTAAGCCAGAGTTCCAGGATATTATCCGCCGCATCGTTGAAGAGGGCCATTATGTGAGCGGCCATTCAGACAAGCATCTTCTTTATGCTCCGTGGGACGGCAACAGAGACTCTATGCTCATAAGCAAAGACAGCATCCTCGCAGACATAAAGCTCAACGCAAAAGAGCTTGAAAAATTCGGAGTACTTCAGAGCCAGTCCAGATATTTGCTTCCTCCATACGAGCACTACAACACAGAGGCTGTGAACATACTCTCAAGAGCCGGCTATATCCCAATCAACTACACTCCTGGAACAGCCACTCCGGCAGACTATACCATTCCATCTATGAGCTCCTACGTAGAAGCCCAGACCTTGATAGACCGCCTGTACGCCTTTGAGCAGAAAAATTCCCTCAATGGTGCTATCATACTGATCCACCCTGGCATAGAGCCAACCCGTCCGGAAAGCGAAAGGCTCTACAACCGCCTCAGGGAAATAGTCACATACCTCAAGAAAAAAGGCTACACCTTCAAAACCTTCAAAGACCTATAATATGTTCAAGATAATAGACAAGAAGCAGCTCACACCGCTGATTTACTCGCTGGAAGTGGAAGCTCCGAGAATTGCCAAAAGCGCAAAACCCGGGCAATTCCTCATTGTCCGCCCAACGGAAAATGGAGAGAGAGTTCCGCTTACCATCTGCGATTACAACGCAGAGAAAGGAACGGTGAGAATTGTTGTGCAGATAGCCGGAGTTTCCTCCAACAAGATCTGTATGATGAACGTTGGAGATTTCCTCTGCGATGTGGCCGGCCCGCTCGGCAAACCGTCTGAGTTTATGGACATTTCATACGAGGAGCTGAAGAACAAACGCTACCTGTTTGTTGCCGGTGGAGTAGGAGCCGCACCAGTTTATCCTCAGGCGATGTATCTTCACAAAGCAGGCGCTCACGTGGACGTAATCATAGGCGCAAGGAACAAAGACCTAATCATAATGGAAGACGAGATGAAGGTAGCCTGTTCCAACCTCTACATCTGCACAGACGACGGCTCCAAAGGCGAGAAAGGAGTAGTAACTCTTTTGATGGAACGCCTTGGAAACAATTATGATATGTGCGTGGCAATTGGCCCTATGATAATGATGAAGTTTGCAACGCTGACAGCAAAGAAGTTGAACCTTCCTATTACCGTCAGCCTCAATACCTTGATGGTAGACGGAACCGGAATGTGCGGAGCCTGCAGAGTGAGCGTTGCGGGCAAGACAATGTTCGCCTGCGTAGACGGCCCTGAATTCAACGGCTACGATGTGGACTTTGACGAGGCCATGCGCCGCCAGACACTTTACCGCAAGCAGGAACAGCAAGCCAACGAAGCCGCCGGCCTAGTACTAAAAAGATAAACCTATGGCAAACAAGATAGACAGGGTTCCGGTAAGGGAACAAGACCCTAAAGTCAGGGCTACAAACTTTGAAGAAGTATGCTATGGCTACAATGCTGAGGAAGCGCAGCTTGAAGCTTCCAGATGCCTGAATTGCAAGAAGCCGCGCTGCGTGGATTCTTGTCCTGTTGGCATCAAGATTCCTGCATTCATACATCAGGTTCTGGAAGGAGACTTCAAGGCCTCGTACGATACAATCTCTGAAGACAGTTCTCTTCCTGCAATCTGCGGCAGGGTTTGTCCGCAGGAAACCCAGTGCGAAGGCAGCTGCATCCTAGGAGTCAAGGGACAATCCGTTTCAATCGGCAAGCTGGAAAGATTTGTCGCCGATTATGCCCGCGAGCATGAAAGTGCTGAAAGCAAACATCCTCTTATTGACAAACAAGGAATCAAGGTGGCGGTAATTGGCAGTGGACCAGCAGGTTTAGCCTGCGCATCAGATCTTGCAAAGCTCGGCTACAGCGTAACGATATTCGAGAGCCTTCATAAAGCCGGCGGTGTTCTCACATACGGAATTCCTGAGTTCAGGCTTCCTAAGAAAGCCGTGGTTGAAAAGGAGATCCAGAAACTTCTGGATTTGGGCATAAAGATAGAAACAGATGTGTTTGTGGGAAGAACGGTAACCATAGATGATCTTATGGACAAAGAAGGCTTTAATGCAGTGTTTGTGGGAACTGGCGCAGGACTTCCTCTGTTCCTCGGTATTCCTGGAGAGAATCTGAACGGAGTTTTCTCTGCCAACGAATATCTGACCAGAAACAATTTGATGCAGGCTTTTAGCAAAGAGTCTGATACTCCGATATTTCAGGCAAAGAAGGTGTGCGTAGTTGGCGGTGGAAATGTTGCGATGGATGCCGCAAGAACAGCATTAAGACTTGGCGCTGAAGTAACAATCGTTTATCGCAGAAGCGAAAAGGAACTGCCTGCAAGAGCAGAAGAAATTCATCACGCTAAAGAAGAAGGCATCAACTTCCAGCTGCTGACAAATCCTGTAGAAGTTCTCGGCGATGAGAACGGATGGGTAAAAGGCATAAGATGCATTCGGATGGAACTTGGCGAGCCAGACGAGAGCGGCCGCCGCAGCCCTGTTCCGATTCCTGACTCTGAGTTTGACATAGAGGCTGATGCTCTGATAGTTGCGCTTGGTACCAAGATCAACCGCCTGATTGCAGACACCACTCCAGGTCTAGGAACAGACCGCAAAGGAAGGCTGCTTACAGAACAAACCGCAACCACTCGCAAAGGAGTATTCGCAGGCGGAGATGTTGTAACCGGAGCAGCAACTGTCATACTCGCGATGGGTGAAGGACGCAAAGCCGCCGCTGCTATTGATGAGTATTTAAAGGGCTATGGTGCCTCGTAAAGCCCCGAACGCAAAAAAGATATTACATTTGCAAAGTTTATTTGAAAAGATATGGCACAAGTGCAGAAACCAAGCATCCCGAAAGGAACAAGAGATTTTTCTCCGGAGCAGATGGCCGGAAGAAACTACATATTCGATACCATAAAGAGCGTATTCCGCCAGTTTGGCTACAAGCCGATAGAGACTCCATCTATGGAGAATCTTTCTACGCTCCTGGGCAAGTACGGAGAAGAAGGAGACAAGCTCCTGTTCAAGGTGCTTAACAGCGGAGAAGCCTTTGCACAGATATCATCAGATGATCTTCAGAAAGGAAGCAACGCGCTGAGCCTCAAGGTTTGCGAGAAAGGTCTCAGATATGATCTCACCGTTCCGTTTGCAAGATATGTGGTTCAGCACCGCAATGAAATAACCTTTCCGTTCAAGCGCTATCAGATACAGCCTGTCTGGAGGGCAGACCGTCCTCAGAAAGGCCGCTACAGAGAGTTCTACCAGTGCGATGTAGACGTTATCGGCAGCAAGAGCCTTCTGAATGAACTTGAGCTGGTTCAGATTGCAGACAAGGTGTTCAACCTCTTTGGCATCAACGTCTGCATCAAGATCAACAACCGCAAAATCTTGGCTGGCCTGGCAGAAGCAATGGGCTTCCCTGAAAAACTGGTGGAGATAACCATCGCGATGGACAAGATAGACAAGATTGGAATAGAGGCGGTAAAGGAAGAAATGCTTGCAGGCGGCGTGGATGGAAAAGGTTTCTCAGTTCTTGAACCGGTTCTCACTTTCACTGGCAGCACAGAGGAGAAACTTTCTTTGATCAGCAATGTGGTAAAGGATAGCGAAATCGGACGCAAGGGCGTGGAAGAACTTCAGACTCTCTTCGGCCTCATAGAGAAAGCAAATATCACCCAGAAAGTAGAAGTAGACCTTTCTCTTGCTCGCGGCCTCAACTATTACACAGGCGCCATCTTTGAAGTCAAGGCTCTGGATTTTGCAATCGGAAGCATCTGCGGCGGCGGCCGTTACGACAACCTCACCGGCATTTTTGGTCTGCCAGACGTTTCCGGCGTGGGCATTTCATTTGGCGCAGACCGCATCTACGATGTGCTCACAGGCCTGGACAAATTCCCAAAGGAAGCAGTAGGGGGAACCAAGGTTCTTCTTTCCAATATGGATGAGTCTTCCGTGGCATATCTTCTGCCGCTTGCAAATGAATTCAGGGCAAAGGGCATAAGCTGTGAAGTCTATCCAGACCAGAGCAAACTAAAGAAGCAATTCGAATACGCAGAGAAAAACAAGATACCGTTCTTCATTATCGCAGGAGAATCAGAAGTCCAGGCAAAAACCATAAACCTCAAGAACCTGGAAACCGGAGAGCAAACCACCCTCCCGCTCTCTGAAGCAGCAGGATTTTTCTCCTAGTTAGCCCAAAGTCTGCGAAAAATTTGGAAATTCGGAAAATTGTGTATCTTTGCAGTCCATTACCGCGGGGTAGAGCAGTTGGTAGCTCGTCGGGCTCATAACCCGGAGGTCGGATGGTTCGAGTCCTCCCCCCGCTACCATTACCGGAAAGTCTGACGATTTTCCGGTTTTTTTTGCAAAAATTTGTCTCGTGTAAACTAATTCGTTAACTTTGCGATATGAAGAGGGATTATGTGAGACGATTGGTCGTATTTGAAGACCACTTTAAAAAATTCAGAAAAACTCTGGACAGAGAAACACTGAAAAAAGTATATCAGATTTTTACTCTGATAATGTTGGTGGAAAAAGTTCCAGCCAAATTCTTGAAATCCATTGAAGGCAGGAAGGGGCTATATGAAATTCGGATAGAGCAAGAAAGCAATCTCTACCGTATTTTTTGCTGCTTTGATGAAGGTAATTTGGTTATACTTTTCAATGGTTTTCAGAAGAAAACCCAGAAGACTCCTACAAAGCAGCTTGATAAAGCTGAAGCCCTTATGAAAAAGTATTTTGAACAGAAAAGCAAGAAGAATAATGGATAAGAATAAACTTAAGAAAATGAATTTGACTCCGATTGAAGATCTTATTTCAGAAGATTTCGGAGATGTGGGCACTCCCGAGCGTGAACAGTTCGAGATGGAGTGCGATGCTTTTATTATTGGCGAGCAACTCAAGGATGAGCGCCTACGGGCTGGTCTTACTCAGGAACAGCTAGCCGATAGGATTGGCACAAAAAAGAGTTTTATATCTAGAGTAGAAAGAGGGCATGCAGATATTCAGCTCTCAACTCTAGTAAAACTCTTTCAAGGTTTAGGCCGCCGTGTCAGTGTCAGGGTTCTTTAATTTGTTCCTCCCCCCGTTACCAATTAACAAAATGTTAATAACAAAATGTTAATTGCTTTTTTCCGTTTTTTTCTTTTCGGGGAGTTAGGCACGCCTTTTGCAGAAAAGGCCTCTAAACCATTTTTGTAACAAAAAAGTTGCATTTATGAAATAAGTGTGTAAATTTGTGCCGATTTTGTGTTTGTTGGGGACGACTCCCCAGAACAAGCCAAAATCACGTAACTTTCGACGACTCAAGTAGTTTTATAATTTATTACGGTTCCAATTCTCGGGTATCCTGAAAAGATATTCGGAAGTGGATTTTTTTTGCAGAAAAGAGAAAATGATAAATAGGGGAGAGATAAGTAGCTGATAGCAAGAGAGATAGAGGCAGGAGAAGAAATAGACCTGAATGGTGAAAATGAATAGATTATCACATAACGTGGCAAATGCTGTTTTGGCAGCATTGGCTCTTCTTTTGTTTGCTGGGAATTCATATGCCCAGGACGTTACTTATAAAGAGGTAGTGGTTCAGCAGCAGTCTGAAGACTGGAACCACGGAGCTTCTTTGCGCACCAACCTTTTCTATTGGGGCAGCGGTACTCCTAACCTTGGTCTGGAAGTGCCTGTAGCCAAGCATTTCAGCATTGGCGGAAACTTTGGCCTGAAGCCTTGGCCTAGATTCTTCCCGTGGGATAACGACAAGATGAAGGAGAAGAAGTGGAAACACCTTCTTGCCGTTCCTGAATTCCGCTATTGGAGCAAAGAAGTTTATGAAGGCTGGTTCTTTGGCCTTGATCTTATTTATACTCATTATAACGTAGCAGCCGCAAAGTTCCCGTTCGGTATGTACAAGAAGGTTAGAGACAGCCGCTTGGAAGGAGACTGGATGGGTCTTGGCCTGTTCCTTGGACATAGCTGGTGGCTCAACGACCGCTGGCGCCTTGAGCTTGAGGCCGGCGCAGCTGTTGGACATAACGATGCCAAGCAGTTTGAGTGCGGCTACTGCGGAACGGAGATCGGCAAGGACAAAGGATGGGGCGTAGTTCCAAAGCTAGGCCTCAACCTGGCATACAACTTTGCAAAGCGCCATCCAATGGAGGATGTGGTAATCAGAATCCCTGAGCCAAAGGCTCCTGCAAAGGTTGCAGAACCGGCTCCGTTTGTTCCTGTTCTGAAGGACGTTACGCCTAAGAAGGGTGTTGCTGATGAGCTTGCTTTAACCAACTACTTCCTCAAGCCAATCGCTGAGTACAAGCCTTATTCTCCAGACAGGATCCTGAGAAAAGAAAAAGAGCTTCTCTACGTGAACTTTGAGGTTGGAAAATCTCAGCTCAAATACAACTTCCGCAACAACGCAGAAATTCTGGACAAGATCATAGATGTTACCGGCACCGTAATGAAGGATGCCCGCCATCAGATGGCTAAGCTCCAGATTATTGGTCTTGCTTCTGTAGAAGGCTCTAACGCCAACAACATCAAGCTTTCAGAGAATCGTGCCCTGGCTCTTAAGATGTACATCCAGAGCAAGCTTAACATTCCGGACAACCTCTTTGACATCAACGCCGGCGGAGAGGCCTGGAGCGAGTTCAAGGACCAGGTCAACGATCTCATTCTTGCCAACGGCAGCAAGACTCTTTCCAAGGCTGAGCTTGAGAGCGTGATGGATATTATAAATAAGGAGTCCAACCTAGACAAGAGAGAGAGCAAGATCAAGGCGCTCAACGGCGGCAAGACTTTCTCTAAGATTCTGAAGGAGCTTTTGGCAGACCAGCGCAATTCCGGATACCTTACTATATACTTTGATTATGTAGATGATACTGCTAAGGTTATCAACAATTCCATTGACCTCATAGAAAACGGTAACGGCAAGCAGGCTCTGGAAGTTCTCGAGAAGGTTTCAGACGATCCTCGCAGCGCCAATGCTCTTGCAACCGCACTCTTCATGAACGGCAAAGAGGCTGAGGCTATAGATCTCCTCAACAAGATTATTGCAAAGGGCGGCTATGACGCTAACACTGCTCAGCAGAATCTGGACTCCATAAAGAAGTACCAGCAGCAGAGGGCAGAGTATGAGAAATACAAGCAGCAGGTAGAGGAATACAACCGCCAGATGGAAGACTACAACAAGAGAGTCAACCAGCTGAAACAGGTTCAGTAGTATTGGAAAAACGAATTAGAAAATTATAATTAACAACAACAATTATTAATCAACAAACAACTTAAAAATCAACAGCAATGAAAACTGTTTTCAAATTCGCCCTCATGGGCCTTGCTGCTTCTCTGTTTGTGCTGGGTTGCTCTAAGAGCGACACCACTCCGGAGGGTGCAGACAATCCTAACTACGACAGCGAAAAGAACACGGTTAACGCCAACTTCGTTTTCAATGTCTCTACAGGAAACACTCCTATTACAAAGATGACATCTACCGCTACCCAGGCTCTGACTACAGAGAATTTCCGTGGTATTTCAGACGCTCAGCTCTTTGCTTACAAACTTGGAACGAGCAACGACGGAAAGTGGATTGCCACAGCAACTACTGCAGACAAGACTTATGGCCTTGGTACAGTTCTTACTCCTAACCAGATCAAGACAGACGGAACCGTATCTCATAGAGTTCTGGAACTTGCTCTCCCTGTTGAGACCAACGCTCTGATGTTCTGGGGCAAAGCTCCTCAGAGCGGATCAGATCCTGACAACGAGCAGGGCAAGATTACCTTCAGCGCTGCTAACGCTGCTATTGGAAATCACAGCTTCAGCCTCGTTGAAAGAGTTGCTTCCGGTTCTGCCGGCGCAACTGCTCTTGAGCATTGGCAAGATATGCTCTCTAAACTCATCAACGCTGTAGTAGGCACTCATTTCACTGCAGCTGCCGGTACGATTACCTGGAATGGCCAAACCAATGACGGCAACGACGGACGTCCAGGCGCCATTGACCTTTACTGGGGAGATTTTGTAACTGTTAATCCTTCTACAGGAGATATAACTCCAAAGACAGTTTGTCCTTTTAACACAACCGATCCTATTAGCCCTGCTGGAGAATCTCTTGCAGACGCATTTGATGTTTTCAACACTGTTTATACAAACGAAGTGCGTGCAGGTTCAGGTGCTGCAATCCACTATATGATGAAAGACCTTTATGGTATGATCCATAAGATTGTAGACGATACCCAGATGATACCTACCTCATTGCAGGAGCAGGTTGTAAAAGAGATTGCAGCTGCAATCCAGAACAATATCACTAAGATAATTGATGCTAATGGTGATCCTCTGCCTACATCTACATTGAAGACTAATGCTGGTGTTACCTATTCAGATGTAACCAGTGGTCTGGACGCCTTCCCTGATGGTGTTGCTGTCATTGGCCTTCCTAAGGGAAGCACTCAATTGAAGGCTGATCTTTCTGCTACCGCTCCTTATGTAACCTGGTCTTATGCAACTACTTTACACAGCAACATAGCTGGTGCTACCACTATCAACAGCATTATGTATCCTGCAGAGATCTGCTACTTTGGCAACAGCCCTGTACGCGTAACAGACGAGGAAGTTAAGGCAGCTGAATATCCTGAGGGAGTTACCAACTGGGATACAGATGCTTCCTGGACTTCCAAGGCTTGGGTTAAGAACTCTCACGTTAAGTCAACCACCAGAAGCGTTGCAATGCAGTTCAATATCAACTACGGTACAGCTCTTCTGAAAACTAAAGTTGATTATGTAAGCGGCCTTAGCCAGCTGGAAGACAACAACGAAGCTATCCAGGCCAGAACCGGCGTTACCGAAGCCAACAAGAAGATCAATGTTGCAAGCGGCCTGTTTACTCTTACCGGTATTCTCGTAGGCGGCCAGCCAAAGGAAGTTGGCTGGAACTATCTTCCAAAGGCAAATACTTTCAGCTATACAATTTACGACAAGGTTATTGTTGACGGCACTGTTCCTACAGGTGCAAATAACGAGACTTACACTCTAGTATGGGACAACTACAACTCTACCCTTGGAGCCACTGCACAGTCTGATGTTCTTGTTGCTCTTGAGTTTACCAACAATGCTGGCGACTTCTGGGGCAAGGACAACCTTGTAAGAAACGGCGGTACTTTCTACCTGGTAGGAAAGCTCGATCCTAAGGCTAGCGGCCTTGCTGCCATTACCTTCCCAACCAACTATGCTCTTCCTCCTTACAATGCAGACGGAAGCACAATTGAGGCTACCCGCGTATTCATTCAGGACTATATGACCACTGCAAACTTCTACTTTGACGGAACTTCTTTGCAGAAGGCATACGTAACCGTTCCAGACCTGCGTTCAACCCAGATTTCCCTTGGTCTTAGCGTAGATCTGAAGTGGAGCACTGGTCTTGTATTTGACTCAATTCTTGGTGCTGACTAATATTCACCGATAACTGATAGTGGAAATGAAATCTGGAAGATATACACTAAGAAGTCTTATGATAGCTCTTTGCACCCTGCCTCTTCTGGCAGGATGCAAGAGTCTCATAGACGATAATCTGGACGATTGCGCGGCAGAAGTGGCCATTACTTATGAGCTTCGTCTTGTCACCAATATCCAGACAGAGATAGCTACCGAGCTGGACCAGCCGGAAGACGTTTACGTTAAGCAGGCCCTCGAGAGCTATCTTGCCCCTGTCTTCACAGATTTTGCCCACGATCTTGATCTCTCGTTCTACGATGTGATGGGGGAGAATCCGCTCCTCCATCACAAGAGCGAGATTATGGATGCGTCACAGACAAGCTACACGCTTCATCTGCCGGCGCAGAATTATATGCACAACGCAGTTGCAAACGTTCAGGGAAACGGCGTGGTGGCTCTTCAGAACATAGACTACGGCCTTCAGGCTTCTCTAGACCAAGTCAAGACCAAGGCCGCAGACAGCATTGCCACCCACAAGACAGGACTTTTCACCGGCCGTCTGAAAGAGATGGACATCAAGGCTGGAGCACAGAGCCAGACCTTTACCGTAACCCTGAATATGGCCAATTGCGCAACAGCCCTTGTAATAGACACTACCGGCAGCAAACTCAAGAATATCAAGGTATATTCCACCGGTTTTGCCACAGGGCTCAAGATATCAGACAATATCTACAATCATCCGGAGCAGCATCCTATTGTAAAAGACGACAAGCTGAACGTAACGGGCGGAACCCAGATGTGCTTTGCCAGCGTAAACTATCCTAGCAAAGACACTCCTGGCAGTAAAACCATTATAGAAACAACAGATCCGTTCATCAGCGTTGGCAGCGAGGATGCTCTTTGGCAGTGGCATTGCTATGCAACCCTTCCGGACGGCTCCATTACTCTCAGCGTTCTGAGCGTAAAGAAACCTCTCAGGCCTGGCCAGCTTGAGATAGTCAAGGCAAAAGCCTATGACAACGGAGTAATAGACACCAGGGCGCCGCACGTAGGTGTTTCTGTAACACTGGACTGGACTCCTGGCGGAGATTACCACCCGATATTCTAAAAGAAAAATAACGCGGCAGTTTTCATCGCGATAAAGAAAAAGAAAACAAAAAGGATAGAAATAAAAGAAAGAAAAATGATTGTTGCACGTAAATATCTGAAACTTTTGGCAGTATTCTCAGCGATGCTTGCCTTGGCTGTTTCGTGCAGCAAGTCTTCCTCTCCATTGGAGGAGCCTGTTCAGGGCGGAGACATTGTGGAGCCAAGCGGTTTCCCTGTTTCCCTGGCCTTTGGAATGAAGGATGTCAAGTATTCTCCTGCCACAAAAACCCTGGCTCAAGTTGCCCAGGCAGACGGCAGCGCCAATTCTTTCCGCGGAATGAGCGGCATCTGGTTCCTTCCATTCGACGTGCAGAGAGAAATACGTGCAGACGATACCCGTTCGGGAGATTACCTGAGGCTCCCTTATGAAGGCATCTCAGATGATTTTGGAGATGACGGATCTTCCGGCTCGTTCCAGGGCTTGGTCAATTCAAACAACTCTCACTACTACAAGAGCATTTACATTCCTTCCGGTACCGCTTCATTCCTGGTTTACGGCAAGGCCAAAGAGGTCAGCCCTGTTACCATAGGATCAACCACATACACTAGCGGCACTCAGGCTTACAAACACCTTTACGGCAGCCTCATAGCATCTGATGAAGCCTCTGGCGGCACCGCCGGTGTCAAAGCCTCTGACATTACCTTCTCCCCTGATCCAATCGCCGATGCCACAGCAAGGGCCGCAATCGTATCCAAGGCCCAGAGGCTGGCCAACTATATGACTTCTTTGTTTACGACCACTTATTCAGTAAACTACTACTATAGAACATCCTGGTATGGTTCCACCCAAACTGGAACTGTTTCCAGAAGCTGGCATCAAGCTATTTCTGAAACCTGGTGTTCACAGACAATGGAAAACTGGTACAACACGCTTCTCAATGGCGGCGGCTCCGGAACACAAGGAAACATTTATTCCTGCAGCGGTGTATCCATAACAAATCTTTTGAGAAGGCTTTACATAGCCTTGTCTGCAGAAGACAATACCGTTAGCAATAGTAGCTATACTCCACAATCCGGCACTTACGACGGCTGTTTTTTGAATAGCAACAGAACAACAGAGTTGACATACAGGAATTTCTCTGCATCTTACCGCGATGAAATTCTTGAACAGATACGTACTTTTGCAACCGTGTCTGGTTCCGGCAATAATCTGACTCTTACGCTCAGAGACTCAGACTTGAGAGACTTCCCTGTAGGAGACGGGCTTCCTGAAGGCTGTGTGGCAATTAAGTGGGATGGAAGCAAGTTTGTTGCGGTTACTGAGGGCGATTATGACATACATCTGGCTCCGATGGACAGGTTCTGCTATCCACCTAGCCTCTGGTACTATGTGAACAGCCAGATATCTTGTGCCAAGAAACTGAATTCAGAGGACGATGATGCAGTGGCTGAGCGTGCAATAGCCGCTTATTACAAGAATACATCAGCAACTTGGACGAGTATTTTAGATCAGTATAATACAGGGCAAAGGAAATTTGGGCCGGTGGTAAGGAAAGGAGCCGTTTCAGTTGCCGTCAACAAGCCGATGCAGTACGGAGTGGCTTTGCTGAAACTGAATTTGAATACAACCGCTTCAACGCTTAAGGATGCCGATAATGCGGATGTTACGGTAAGCAATACACTGTTCCCTATGACGGCAGTTATAGTGGCAGGCCAGCATAAGCAAAGCTTTGACTTTACTCCTCAGACAGGAAACGAGTACTATGTTTATGACAATATGCCGTTGTCTGATGCCGGCGAAACCCTTGCCTGGATAACAAGCTTGGCTAATACAAACAACCCTTCCTACACTCTTCTGCTTCAGAGCCTGCAGGCAGAGGATGTGATAATATGCATAGAGTTCCAGAATAACTCCTCCACAACATTCAAGGGAGAGACGGGCTACATAGTTCCTGGAAGCAAGTTCTATATGCTGGGTACCCTGACTTATGGTTCCGGCCAGGGAAATCAGACACTGGTAAAGAGTGTCTTCCAGCAAGATTATGTTACGGAAGTGAACCTTACCATAAACAGTTTGAAGAAGGCGTTCAACTGCATTCCTGACCTTCAGGATCCGCAGCTGGAAGTTGGAGTTGAAATTGATATAGATTGGATTTTGGCAACGCCTTCAGAAATACCGCTTTATTAGTAGAAAGTATTGAGCATAAATGAGAGGTTTAAAGAACATATTTGAAAAGATGAACGGTAAAGTTTTTGTGGCGGTGGCTGTTGCGCTGGCCTCAATTCTGAGCCTTTCATCCTGCCATAAGCACCATACTCCGGAGCAGCAGCCTTCTCTTCAGATTTCCGTGTATATTCCTCAGCCTCTGGCAACCAAGGCAGACGTGGGAGACATAAAGGCTACCGAGGCGGAGAAGAAAATCAACGAGCTGGTTGTGTGGCTGTACAGAAATGCTGATGCACAGACTGCTCCTTCTTTCTATTGCCTACATCTTACAGACCTTACAAAATATAATCTGGAAAGCGGTCAGGAAGCAAGATTCACTGTTTTGCTGAATACGAATGAACTCAAGCAGATAGCAAGCCAAAAGCCAAATCTGGACCTTTATGCAGTAGCAAATCCAACTGCTGCAGGTTTGACTCTTCCTTCTACAGAAGATGACCTCAAGGCTATTACTCGTGAACAGCTTCTCCAGATGTCTATGACCGGAGAAGCCTTTGGTGCAACCTACAGCGGATGCCCTAAGACAGAAGTTCCAACGGAAGGTCTTCCTTATTCCGGAGTGGCAACCAATGTTCCTATTACAGGAAGCTTCCCTGTGCTGGTTGTAAGCAAGGTAACCTTGACACGCTGCGTTAGCAAGTTCCGCCTTGTGGTATGCAGAATGGAGGTGGAAGATTCGGAGTTTGAGATTACCAACGTAACAATAAATGGAAACCAGTTCTCCGTAAAGGAATATGTTTTCAACAATTCCACCGCTTCTTACAAGATAGACGCGGCTTCTGGCTATGAGACAGATCCAGTGACCGTTGCTTCTTCTGTTACTGCCAGCTCTATAGCCATTAACAATACTCCTGGAGACCTTCTGTTCCGTTCCGTAAACCACGAAAGCGAGACAGCAGACCAGTACTGGAGCCGCCTGGATGTAGCCAAAGAAGCTGGCAAGTTGTCAGATGTAAAGACCTTCTATGTAAGAGAAACAGACAAGAAACTGACCGGCTCAATCAGTTACAAGACATCCTCTTCTGGACCTGTAAGAACCAAGACCTTTGAAATGAATGCCGCAGGTGACTTTGCCCGCAACCACGTTTGGGTAGTTTATGCCTACTTTGTAGGCGGAAGGCTGGTTCTGATGCCAACAGTGCTTCCGTGGACTGCCGGCAACGATCGTCTGGCATACTCAACTCAGGGTCACACTGATGTTTCCGTAGTTCGCTGGCTGCGCTACACTCCGGATTGTGACTACAACAACTGGGATGAGACTTGGGTAGCCGTATCTTACGGATTCCAGGGAGACGGAATCACTCCTGCATACTCTACCAGAATTAACTTTTCAACAACCAATGCATACCCGCTAAAGCTCCAGCTAGACAACGACTTCTTCCAGTTTATCATTGTGGATGAAACCCATCCTAATCCTACTGTCTGGCCAACTCAGGACTATAATTTGACGGCTGGAAGTCACACCTTTGGAATGTGGGTGGTTCCTAAGACAAATGCCACTCCGTCATCTGAAGAGCAGAGTAAGGTTTCTGTAACGCTTATTTGCATACCAACAGGACAGGCTCCATACTTGATTCCGATTTCGCACAACTTCCCAGGAGACTCAGACCATATTCCAATTAGGTTCAGGAGAGTCTCCCCGGCAGACTATGAGGCCAACAAGACAAGAGAGTATGACGCTTCAAATCCGGGTCAGTATTGGCTTGAACCAACCACCAACACTTAATGAGAAAGTTTATTTTACATAGAATAGTTCTTTTCTCGGCAATGCTTCTGACGGCGTTGCTGGTTGCGGTGTCTTGCACCAAGGAGGAAGAAATCCATCTGGAAGGCGATACAAGCGGCAATCTTTCTATCCTTGCTGAACTCTTTGACGACGGCATAGACTATCTTAGTGGCCATACGAAGGCTCGGAGCAAGGCCAAAGACGATGAAGATCCTGGCATTGTAGACGGAGACGATGTTATTGCCCGTTCTGTTTTGAACGAAAACCTCATTGAGACTCTGGATATTTTCATCAAGAAGGAATCTGCAGCCGAAACCGATTCTTGGATTTATGTAAAGCATCTGGATAAAGACCAGACCGGCGTCATTCTGGATCCAAACGCCCCGGGCGGCCTTATGGACAAGGCAAAGCAACTGATTAACAAGAACTGGGCTAATGAACTGACTACAGAGAACACACCATTTGATCCTAATGTTCAGTATCATATCTATGTAACCGCCAATAACCCTCATACTCATAACTGCAACCACACCACTCACAATCATTACAGTTACAGAGTTGCAGGCTCCACCATCCCAACCAACCTTCAAGAACTCAAGGCTCTTCACACTTACGACGCCAAGACAGACTGCTATTATACTCCGGACGCTGTTCCTGAAAGAACCAACCGCGTAAATAAGAAGGCTTTCCTTATGGATGGAGACATCACCTGGAGTCCGGTACCGGAAGATGGAGAGCAGATATGGGATGTTGATCTTAAGAGAGCCGTTTCCAAGGTTATTGTAACCCTGCAGATGGACGACACCTTCAAGACGAGTATCACCCAGAAAGCAGACGGAAAGAACTGGACAGTGGGAGAGCCAATGTGGAGATATGTTCACTTTGGTTTTGATGTAGCTGACATTGCTTCCGGCACATATGAGCTTGATAAATCTCAGACTGGTAGCCCTTGGGATTCCAAACCATTCAAGATAGGTTCTCTCAACAACACAGACGTAATAGATGCAGATCTATGGCAGTGGTACATAAAGACCTACACGGCTCCGTTTAAGTGGAGAGACTACACAGAGACTCCATACCTTCTTGTTTCTATCAGATATACCTTTACTCCTGAGAATCCTGATGATACTCTTCATCTTGGATCCAGAGTCCTTCATTACAACGACCAGCGTACCACCTACTACCGTATTCCTATTTGCAATGAGCAGAAAGTGGCAGACCAAGGCCTGCAGCGCAACAACATCTACATTGTTGATGCAAAGATTGCTTCCTGGGGTTCAGAGAACGAAGAGTTTGAGGCAGAAGACTTCTACCTGGATCTTGAATACCACGTTGTGCCGTGGACAGAGACCAACGTAGATCACGAGTCAACCATTGTCAAGCTCGGCGATATCAACTATCTTACGGTCTATCCGCAGGAATACACCCTTAAGGGAGACGGAGCACAAACTGTTGACCTGAACTGGTACGCCTCCGTTGCTACAGACGACGGCCGATTTCCGGACATAGACCTTAGTAGTGTTAAGGTTTATTACACTAATTATCAGGGCAATAAGGTGAATATTGAAAACAATCCGACCAAAACCCCTACTTCTCCTGACGGTCTCCAAGACATCACAATCACCAGCACTGCTCCTGATAACAGTTCAGCCAAAGGTGAAGAAGTTCATATAGTCCTTACCCCAGACGGCCTCATAAAGGTTACTTCAGAAGCTCTGCTGAGCCGTGCCGTTAAGACAATTGAGTTTGACGTGGAACTCCTGACAACCACCCTGCCTAAGAAGCACGTTGTCATCCGCCACTATCCTCTGGACAACATCCAGAGCTTCACCGGAAGCTGGTCTTCCCGTTGGAGCGGAAGTACATCTACCCAAACAGTTCGACACTATTCCTTCAATCCTGCACGCGATGGTTGGACAAGTTGGGATGGTTATGCAGATAACGTAGAATGTACCCTAGCCGAGTACAACTTTGCCGAACCCGCACACCGATCAACAAGCACAATAACAGGGACTAGAGAAACAACCAGAGAGAAATTCCTTGCAAATGTTACCACAAATAATGACCGTGCCAATGCAAGTAGTCAAGCTAATGCAGTTAATGGATATTGGGGAACAGGTGCTAGTTATATTGATTGGGATTGGCAAAATCCAGGGACTGCTACTATTTCTGATAATTGGGATTATTGGACATATAATAATTATTATTATTCTGAGTATAAGTATTCAACGTACTATACAAATACTACTGAAACAGTATATAAGGCACGAAGGTATTATCGTGATGTAACTGAAAATGTTCCCTCAACCGGCACTTGGGTAGACTGGGATAGAGATAATGGACAAAATGTAAATCCAACAACTTCTGATAATTTATTTCCCGCAAAAGTTTATTTGAATAATGCTATTTGGCAAATAGAACGTTACAATAGTAGAATTACAAACAGAAACCAACAAACCCAGTTGAACAACAACCATATGTATGTATTGCAGATTACAGCTGCAAGTACAGAATATGCTCTTGGAAAGCCAGTGCTTAATACAAACTACCAGTCTCAGGATCACGTAGTTTCTCCTGCGGTTATGATTGCGTCACAATTGGGTGCTGTTTCAACAACAAACAGTAGTACAACAGCCGCAACGCATTGCGGTACTTATATGGAAGTTGGAACAGACGGAACGCGTTATGTAGGCTGGAGGCTTCCTACCAAAGAAGAAATCAGTGTCATAATTAATTATCAGAATGGAGCAAACACTCAAAATGTGACTATGCAACCTGTTCTTACAGGTGCTTATTATTGGACTCTCGACGGAACATCTGCCAATGTGCCAACGGGAAGTCAAGGTTCTGCAAATAATGCTTATATTCGTTGCGTGAGGGATTTGACTTTGGAAGACATACAAAGGCTTAACAGTGGCAATTAATTTAGTAAAATAGAGAAACGTTGGAAATGAAGCGTTATCTGACATATATAGAAGTTTTAACGGTGGCTTTCTTCATAGGGCTTCTGGCAGGATGTTCAGAAAAGAATCTGGACTCGCCAGAAGGGCCTGAAGCTGATCCTTCTGTGCTTCTGAATGCGGGAGAGATGCCTTTCCGTCTGGGCTTCAACCTGGTTGGAGAAAAACCTGCTCCAAAATCCAAGGCAAGTATTGTGGGAGGAGAAGAAGACACTAGAGACTATGTTAAGACCATTACGATGCTTTGCTTTACCAAAGAAGGCATCTATCTTGGATACAGAAGAGGAGAACTGAGGGGAACTGAGCATTGGTTTACGGAATCAGGGCATCCTAACTGCTACGGAAGAGACCTATTTACGGGTACAATACCTGCAAATACCACCCGAATCCACTTCCTAGCTAATGCGGAAGGTCATATTCCGGGATTTGACAAAACCGGTACCCTGGAGAATGTTCTTATGAGAAACGTGCTGGTTACCAGCGGATTGGAGGACCGCAGAGTTATTTACTGGGGATTCCACAAGGAGGAGACCACGGCTGCAATGAAAGAATGGCTGAGTAAAATGGTAGTAACTGAAGATCCTGTAACAGGAAAGAAGGATACCACCTATGTAAAGAGAGATGGCAGTCTGGTACACTTGATTAGGGACAGGGCAAGAATCAAGTTCGGAACAATGACAGACGATCCTCAGGCTAATCCGCCAAGCGGCAACGACTACAGAATACTGCAGATAGACTGGCTGCTCAGCAATGGCCTTAACAGAGGTTTTATTGCACCTTACAAGGCAAGTTCGGCAGACCATTATGCTGGCTATATCAACGACAACACCCTTGTAATAGACGAGGACCGCCACTCTCCTTACAACCTCAGCGATGCTGCAAGATACACGGCAGATGACGAAGATGAGATGGTAACGGTTTACAAATGGGAGAACGGAGCTCCGGTTTATTATACCAATGATATTTCCAGGATGCTGTACCTGTTTGAAGACGAGAACAATGCTAATAATCCGCCAAAGCTTATCCTCAGGGTGAAATACCAGAAAAACTACCCAAGCACTTCTGTAGCGGACCAGGTGACAAAATACCACACCCTGATGCTTCTGGACAAAGACAACCAACCTCTGAAGGTTCTGAGGAACCACAGTTTTGTGGTAAACATCCACTCCATGCCGTGGAAGGGTATCGGGCATATGACATTTTTAGAGGCGGTTAACACAACTGAATATGAGAATAACCGCACGGTTACCATCGATGATAACGTAGATGACATTACAGACGGAAAGTACGAGCTTAGCATCAAAGACGGAACATCAAAAATTTACAGACATGGAACAGAGAACTCTAGTCAGACTATTTATTTTGAGTTCAAGCCTACAGATGCCGCCCAGGGAAGCGCAGATTGGCATTCCCTTATGGATACCGTTACTAAAAAAGGATTCAAGATTAACTGGGAAGAGACTCCTGACGCAACTTTTGCGGTTAACGACGTAAAGATTGATGCTTGGGACAATACCACAGGCCAGGGAACCATAACGTTTACCCTTGGCTCTCTCTTTAATGAAGCGCTGCAGTCCGGAGTTATCAATATCCAGAATATGCAGACCGGCCTTACCAGAAGAATCCATATCTATACCATCTCCAGCTTCAGCTTCTTCCCGTTAGGCAGTACGAGCATAACGCTTGTAAGAGACGGAACCAATACACGACGTGTTAGTGGCCAAGATTGTGATACTTACAAGCTTACCTTGAGAATTCCGGGCAATTACCCTTCCGGACTGTACCCTATAAGAGTGAGAATGGCATCCACGACTCTGAACCCGTTCAAGTATGAGGTTAACGGGGGTACAGATGAAACTATCAACGTGGAAACGGCCGGTACAGAGAACGGAAATACAGTTGACGGAGAAGTTCTTGCCGGAATGTCTTATGTGACCACAGCCAACAAGTGGAATACGAGAGAGGAAAAGAATGGAGTAATCCAACCGTGGAACTACTGGTACTTCTTTGACCTCCTTACTAAGCCTACAACTACGGATTCCGGCGGCCAGACGGTAGAAGATATGTCAGACAAGCTCTATACCATCTACTTCGACGACACACGTCCGCTCAGAGCTCAGGCAAACCGCGCAGACGGCATCGGCCTCTTCCTGAAGATTAAATACTTCGGTCCTTTCAACACCACTTACAACGTAGGAGAAGCTATCGCGATAACAACCCAATAATTCCCATCGCGGAGTATAGATGGTTTCAAAACAGAAGAATACAAGAAATTAGGGCCTCGGAACCGCTTCCGGGGCCTTTTATTTTGTAGATGTAGCCTGAATGTTTAAGAATAATTATATTTGCAATATGAGCAAAAAGGAGTCAGATATGCTTTTTTTCGTGGCTTTTTGTATGGAAGCCTATAAGAACGAGCATAAGATGAGCGGAAAGAACGTTTCCTTGCTTTTTGACAGGCATAAGGTCAAGGAATATCTCTTCAAGCATTATGATATCCTTCATACGCAAGGAATGCCCTGGATTTTGGAAGAAATAGAGGAGAAGATAAAAGATGAAACTATATCACGGAAGTCTTCAGATAGTTAAGGAACCGCAGATAATTATTCCAGACCGGACACTTGATTACGGAGTGGGCTTTTATACAACTACGTCTAGTAAGCAAGCTAAGGAATGGACAATACGCAAACTTAAAGGGAAAAAGTGGGCTATGTTAATGTTTATGAGGCATTTGCCTTGTACGAAAATGGGTTGTTGAATAAGCAGGAGCTAATCGCAGAGTTAAAAACTTATAAGCTGATAGATCAAGTGCTTTTTCATACAGAGAGGGCGCTCGAGACATTGACTTTTATAAAAGCAACGGAGGTGAAATTATGAGGGCCAAAATTACACAGAAGAATCTTTACTTGATTTTGGCGGGCAAGGCGGTTGCCGTTGCTGAGTTTATCGCGGAGGATGAGCATATTAGCCCTTTGGATGCGTTGAGCAAGTTCTATGCGTCTGAAACTTATAGTAAGTTAGAGAAAGAGAGTACTAAATACTGGCATTATGGGCCGGTTGCTCTTTATCAGGATTATTTGGGGCTATAAGTTGCGGTTGCGCTGGCGGAAGGCGGCAATGGAGTCTGCCGGGATTTCTGCGTTAGGATTTGCAGCGGCTTCTTTCTGGAGCTTTGCAAGGATGGCGTCTGCCTCTTTAATTTTCTGCTTGGCAAGAGCCTTTTTGCCCACATAGTTAAGGACAACAGCTCCGTCTGAAAGGCAGCGGGCGTACTTGAAGGTCTGTGTTCCGTATCTTTGCTTGACAAGATAGGTCATCTGCTGGTTGTAGCCCAGGGCCTGGTTGTAGTTTTTAAGATAGACGTTGGCCTTGAAGATGTTGAAGATGATGTTCTCGTATTCCTGATTTGCATAAGGATCCTTTTCCGGGTCTACTGGCTTGGCCGTGAAATAGAGGAAGTCTCCCTCGTTGTCTTTGAGGATTTCCTTGCTAATGTCATCTTCTGAGAGGTATTTAAGGTAGAGGTCTATGAACTTTGTGTGGATGGTTCTGATCTTGCCAAAACTCAGGTCTGCGTAATACACCAAGTCTCTTTTGTTTAGGGCCCACATAAGAGCGTCTCTTCTGGCCTGTTCCACAGTGTCTGCCTCAAGAAGCTTTTCCAGGGCGGCAACTTCCGCCTTGGCGGAGTCTATAAGGTACTGGTTTTCTGTATTGTAGGCTTTGCTCAGAGAATCTATGGTCTGGGCAAAGGCAGGGCTTCCCATTATGGTGAGAGTCTTAAGAGAATCGAGGTTGAGTTCTTCCTGCTGCTTTTGAGCATCGTTTTTGCAGCTTGCAAGAGAAGCGGTTATGAAGACAATGGCAATGGATGCAATGGCTGATATTTTCATAATGATTGGTTTTGGGGCTGTAAAAATATGAATTTTCGTTGTATATTTATTCCTTGAATTGCCGTTTGGGCTTTGAAATATGAAGATTAGGCGTCTGAAATATGTGCTTGCGCTTTTGGCGCTGCTGCTTGGAGGCGGAAGGCTTTGCGCTTCTGCTGATCTGAGGTGCGGGGCAGATACATTGTCCAGAAGCTCTTTGGCAGACAGCGTTGCGCTGCTTTACTGGGACTGGGTGGACCTGTCAGACAGCACATTATATCTGGCTTCCGGCGGGGAAGATTCTTTCTCAGCGATGGAAAACTACTGCAGCGAGTTCTTTTCCCTGCTGGCTGCCTGCTCGCCTTCAAGAGCCCAGAAGGCCGTGGGGGCTTTGATGGACAAGGCCGCCAAGGCTCAGCGATATGATTACTTTATGGCCATCGCTGAGAAATATTTCTATTCCCTTCAGTCTCCTTATTACAACGAAAAGCTTCTGCTGCTTTTCCTTGGGCACAAGATTGGGAGGACAGATATTCCAGAGGTGGAAAAGAGCCGTGAGAAATATCTTGAGGCGGAGGTCAGGCGGAATATGCCCGGGACTCAGGCCCTGGATTTTGACTTGGAAGGCGGCGGTTCTTTATACAAGGTGCTGGGGGCCTGCACGGAGCGTCAGACTCTTATGCTGGTGTTCTTTGATGCGGGCTGCAGAGACTGCCTGAACGGGATATCCCGCCTGGGGCATTCTCCGGCTGTGGGCAAGATGATTGCAGAGGGAGAACTCGCGGTTCTGGCCGTTTGCACGGAAGGCCGCCTTTCTTCCGTTTCCTATTTGATTCCGTCTGGATGGATTGCCGCTTCAGACAGCGAGGCGGTGGTCCAAAACTCTCTATATCGTACGCGTAACACTCCTTCTGTCTATTTCATAGAAAGAGACGGCACGGTGGCCCTGAAGGACGTTTCCGCCTCCGCCGCCATTGAATATCTCCTGGGCTTAAGATAAAAGTTGTACAATATAAAAATTGTACTATCTTTGTGTCTGATGGAAAATTGGAGGAAATACTCGCAGTTTATTGCTACGCAGGTTGCCCGCAGTATGGAAGAAAAGGCTGTTACGCAGAAGATGCTGGCAGACAGGATGGGGTGCAGCCAGCAGCACGTGTCTGCCCTTCTGAAGGGCGGGAGCAATCTTACGCTTGAGAGTATCAGCCGTCTGGAAGAGGCTCTGGGGATAGACATTGTAAAGTCTATGCTGAGCTTTGTGTACGGCTATGATTACAGGCCGGAAGAGAGGGCTTTTCTGAACGAGCCACCAGCTCCGGCATATAAAAGGATGTCTGGGAGTCTGGACAAGACATATCCGATAGGCATACAGACTTTTGAGAGTATTATTGAACGCAACTGCTATTATGTAGATAAAACAAGGCTGGTTCATAAGCTTGCTAATTCAGGGAAATACTATTTTCTGAGCCGTCCCAGGAGATTTGGCAAGAGTCTATTGCTCTCTACGCTGGAAGCTTATTTCAATGGCAGGAGAGATTTGTTCCGGAATCTGGCAATGGCGGAGCTTGAGAATGAGTGGGTTGAGTATCCGGTGCTGCATTTCGATTGGTCTGGACAATACTATCTGAACCTGGAGAATCTGGAGGACACATTAAATCTCCAGCTAAGCCGAATGGAAGAGCTATTCTCAGTTAAGAAAAAGTCTGGTTCTTTGGCGTTAAGGTTCAGAGAGCTGATAGCTTCTGCATATCAGAAAACGGGGAAAGAAGTTGTTATACTCATCGATGAATATGATAAGCCTATTGTGGATAACTTGCAGGACTATGCTCTTTTAGATTCCTTCAAGAAGATTCTGCAAGGTTTTTATGGAGCCATAAAGGCAGAAGATAGGTATGTGCGGTTTTGTATGCTTACAGGAGTGTCCAAGCTTGGAAAATTGAGCATTTTCAGCGCGCTGAACAATCTTCTGGATATTTCGATGAACTCGGAGTTTGCAGAAATTTGCGGCATCACGGAGGAGGAGCTGAGGCAGAATTTTGATAAGGAAATATCTGAGATGGCCACGGCTCTTTCAATGACAAAGGACGAGTGCTATGAGGAGTTCAAGAAAATGTATGACGGCTATCATTTTTGCGCCGGAGCAAAGGGGATATATAATCCGTTCAGTGTGCTGAATGCATTGAGCGCCAAGAGATTTGCAAGCTACTGGTATGAAACGGGAACTCCAACTTTTCTGGTTGAATACCTAAGAGACGGAAGATATAAACTGGATGACTTGGAGACCAGCGACATTTCAGAATCTGTCTTGACAGGAGTAAATTATTATGAACCAGATCCGGTTACACTATTGTATCAAACCGGATACCTCACAATCAAGGATTATGACAGGCGTTTCAGGTCATATGTTTTAGATTACCCGAACGATGAAGTCAGGAATGGTTTTCTGCAGGCATTGAGTCTGATATACACTCCTCTGATGGAAAACAAGGGAGACTTTTCTGTATTCCGCTTTGTAAAAGACATAGAGGCAGGAGATGTGGAAAGCCTGATGAACAGGTTTGTGGCGTTCTTTGCGGATTCAGACTATCAGGTGCAGGGAGACTATGAGCTTTATTTCCAGAACACATTTGCCGTTATGCTGAAAATGATGGGTATGTACGTTCAGACAGAAAGGCATACATCCAACGGCAGAATAGACGTGGTGTTCAACACGGAGGGCTTTGTCTATATCATTGAGATCAAGCGCAATGCCTCTGCCGCCGAGGCTCTTGCCCAGATCAGGGATAAAGGTTACGACAAGCCTTACCTCGCATCGGGGAAGAAAATCTATACAATAGGGGTGAATTTCTCCACAGATACCAAGCGTATCGAGGAATGGATAATGGAATAACAGAAGGGGTTTTGAAGATATGAGAATAAGACGCTTCTTTTTTCTTTTTGCAATAGCCTCAGCGATTCTGCTTTGCGGCAGGCCTCTGTACGGGCAGATAGATACTGTGCAGTCTAAGATGAGCGCGGATTCTGCTGCAGCGGTACAGGCGGGGGCTGATTCATACGTTATGAGCTGCTGGGAAGGGTTTGATTATTCCAGATTCAACCATTTGGATATGGATGCCGAATCTGAGATCATATCCAATGCCGAGAGGCTTGAGAACAAGCTTGCGGTGTATTTCTGGGTGCTTAAGATGGCTTCAGACAGCGTGGCTCAGATATCGGTGAACAAACTGATGGACAACGTGGCCGCCTCTTGCGGGAGAGGGGAGTATCGTACGGGCTATGACAAGGTTATGGAGGCTGCTGAGAGGTATTTCTATACTCCCGATTCGCCTTATTACAGCGAGAAAAGGCTGCTGCTGTTTCTGAATCACAAGATTGGGCGCACGGATATTGATGAAATAGAAAGGGCCAGGAGCAAGTATCTGGTATATATGATTAGGCGCAATCCGGTGGGTTATGCGGCAGAAAACTTCGATTATTATGATGTGGACGGCAATCTCCAGGAGTTTTGGGATTTGTTCTGGAGGTACACAATACATATAACCAAGCCGGCTTGCAACGGTTCTGGTGACGGAACGGTAGAGTACAAGTATGAAAAGACTTTGGCAAGCAGTCCGGTGTTGGTGGTATTCTTTACTTCAGACTGCAGAGATTGCAGGAAGGGGATTAAAGCCTTGAAAGAGGCCGCTGTCATACAAGATCTTGTGAAAGATAAAAAGTTGAGAGTGTTGGCAATTTGCACGGAGGGGAACTTGTCTTCCGTTTCTTCTTTGATTCCAAAAGACTGGATTGCGGGGAGCGACAGGGGCTTTATTGCAAGGAATCGTCTGTATGTTATCAGGCATTCGCCGAGCGTGTACTTGATGGATGGGGAAGCAACAGTTCTGCTTAGGGACGCTTCGGTCTCCGAGGCCTTGGATTTCCTGCTTGAAAAATAAATTGCTATCTTTGAGATTCGAGAGAAATATTAGTTTAATTATAGTCAGTATGAAGATCAAGACTATTTTCGCAGCAGTGCTGCTGATGCTTGTATGCTTTGGCAACCAAGCCAAGGCGCAGAAGGCAGCCATCAAGACAAATCTGCTCTATGACGCCACGGCCACTATCAATCTGGGTCTGGAATTCGGATTGGGAGAGAAGTGGACTATGGATTTGTCGGGTAATTTCAACCCGTTCCGTTTCCATGAAGGAAGACGCTGGAAGCATTTTATGGTTCAGCCTGAGCTCAGGTACTGGACTTGCGACCGCTTTGCAGGCAGTTTCTTTGCTGTTCACGCCCTTGGCGGAATGTACGACGTGGGAAACGTGGACTTCCTGAAGTTCAAGATCCTGAACGCAGATTTCAAGAAAATGAAGAACAAGCGCTATGAAGGATGGACTGTGGGAGCCGGCATAGGCTGGGGCCACGACTGGATTCTTTCTCGCCACTGGAATTTTGAGTTTGAGATAGCTGCCGGCTATATGTACACAAAGTACGACAAATATACGCCGGTAAATGCCCACACGCCTTATATGAAAGACTTTGACCGCCATTTCTTTGGCCCTACAAAGCTGGCTTTGAGTTTGGTTTATGTATTTTAATCTGCGATGAAAATGAAAAAGACGAGAAAATATATACTGATGGTTTCTGCGGCGCTTCTGGTTGCGGGAACTTCCTGGGGCCAGACTCCGGTTAACCGTACAAACGACGTTTTCACCGGCGGAGTGAGGACTAGCAACGTAACCATGACTCCTACCTCCACAATGATGAAGGTGGATATGGATTTAGACTATTCTGCCGCTTCTGTAGACAAGACAGAGGGCTTGGACATTGTGCCTGTGCTCACAGACGGAACTCACGTAAAGGAACTTCCTGCCATAGGACTGTATGGCGGAAGGCGTTACTGGAACCTCAAAAGAAACGACAGAAAGGCTTCCCGCGAGCTCAAGCTCTACAAGACAGGGCAAGAGCCGGCATCAGAGCATTATACTGCAAGCGTTCCTTACGAGGGATGGATGGACAACTGCCAGCTGCTTCTCCGCCAGACAAGGCGCGGATGCTGCAACAGCACATTAAAGCAGGGCGTAAACACCCTTGCAGCCTACAAGAAAGAGGCGTTCAAGTTTGCACCGGAGCTGCTTTACGTACAGCCTGTTGCAGAGGCCGTAAAGATGAGGAACGAGCAGGGAGAAGCCTATCTGTCATACGCTGTAGGCAAGAGTGCCGTAGTCAAGGACTTCAAAGACAATGCTGCTGAAATCCAGAAGATCGTAGACCTTGTGAACCTTCTCAAGGATAATGCTTCTGAGTACAAGGTTAAGGGCATATCTCTCAAGGGCTTTGCTTCTCCAGACGGAAGTTATGCCGTTAACGAAAAGCTTGCAAAAGCTCGTACAGAGAGCCTGAAGGGCGTTGTAAAGAAGGCTCTGGCAGACAAGGAGATTCCGATTTCAACTTCCTATGTTGCAGAAGACTGGGACGGCGTGGCTAAATGGCTGGAGAATTCTTCTCTGGACAAGAAAGACGAGATTCTTGATATCGTGAACTCAGACCTCAAGCCGGATGCAAAGGACAAGAAGATAGCTTCTGCATATCCTGCTATCTACAAGCAGATCAAGAACGAATGCTATCCTGCTCTCAGGCGCGCAAGCTACGTTGTAGATTACGAGGTTGTGCCTTACGTAGATGTTGACCAGATAAAGAACAAGATAAATACTAATCCTAAGGATTTGAGTCTGAACGAGTTCTTTATGGCAGCAAACTCCTGCCAGACCGGAAGCCCTGAGTTCATCTCCATTATGGAAAAGGCTCTGGAGCAGTTCCCTTCTAACGAGATTGCAAAGGTCAATGCCGCAAATGCAGCAATGAGCGCTGGCAATCTCCAAAGGGCCGGAGAGCTGCTTTCCAAGATCAGCGATGGCGGACTTGGCCAGCAGGCTCAGTATTTCACTTACGCCAAGGCCGTGTACGAGGCTCTGAGCGGCAACTATGCAAAGGCCGCGCAGATGTTCACCACGGTTAAGGACAAGATTCCTCAGGCCGCTGCAGCTCTAACTCAGCTTGCAAAGGCAAAACAATAAGAGACTGCCGGTTAAGTTGCTGAATTATAGCGAAATAGCCAAATATACCCCCGCCTACAATACGGGGGTATGTTTATGTAATATACAGATACACAGGAATATAAGCGGCAGGATAAAAACTCATCAATATGTCAGCAGATTTTCTTAAATTGGCACTTTAATTATGGGCAACCGGAGAAGGACATTCTGGAAGAAAGCAGGACGCAGTGCCTGGATTTGTGCAGTGGTGTGGGCTGCGCTAACGGGAGTGTTGTATCTGACAGTCAAGGAGTACGGTCTTTACACTAAGCTTGCTGTTTCTCCCGATGGTCCTCAGGCCGATTCGATTGCTGTATCCGTTGCCCATAGGCTAAATTCCTCCCATCTTGCAAAGGGTGGCGCTATAAGTGCTATGGAGGGAGACTATTCATCCCTGCTGGCAAAGAGCATCGCTGAATCAAAAGGGAGGGTGAACCGGGTTTTGAATTCCTTTGATCCAGATTCCAGCCTTCTGGCAATGAAGAAACTGTGCGTGTGGGCCAGGGGCAATGAAATCAGGATCGGTTATTTTTCATACGATTCCCTTGCTACTGAGAGAACCTTTGGCTTTTACAAAGGCCAGTGTGAGGGAATGCTGCCAAAGGGATTTTCCCTGAGTGAAGTAAAAGGAAATTCTTTTTGGGATAAGCTTTTTTTGGGTGAGTGGGCAGGAACATTTCCCTGGAGGACTAGCGTTATTGCACTGGTTGTTCTTTTTCTTGTGTGGCTTTTGATATGTGCCGTTTCTGGAATATTTTTCAGGAAGAAGAAGCAGTTCCGTAATCTGGATGAGGTTTCTGATCTTTTGTTAGGGGTGGTGGAAGAAGTGCCGCCTTTCAAGGAAAAATATTCCAATGCTCTCAGGTGGAAGGCACAGGCTGAGAAGATTGCTGAGGCAATCAGGACTCAAGCTGGTTCTTCCGGTTCTCTGGTTAACATTCTAGGAATGGATGAGTTGGCTCTGTACCGTTTCAGGCGGGCGGGATGCCTTTCGGCCATTTCTGGAGGCAAAGAGGTGAATGTGATTGAGGCAGACAAGACTCTGGATGCTTTGTCTACGGCATATCTCTATCCGGATATTTCAAGGCTTAAGAAGAATAATTCCGGCAATATTCTGGTTATGGTTCATCCTCCGCTATCCAGTTGCAGCGTTCCTGCTGCATATCTGGAAAATGCGGTCCTGAATGTTCTGGTCAGCAATTCTTCTTCCGGCTGGACGGAGGCTCACAAGGCTCTTTGCTCCAGCATACCGTCTTGCAAGCTGGTTCTGACGGGAATGGAGAGTGGAGCATCTGGTGTAAAGATTGATGCAAAGCGTGTAAAGAATTACCTTCCGTCTGAAAAGCGTTGGAGGTACATTGTTCTGCTTTCTGAATGCAGCAATGATTCTCTAAGGGAGAAAACCTGCCGCAGTCTCTGGGAATCTGCTTTTGGACAAGAGCCTGGTAATGAAGAAGATGCTCTTGCTGTGGAAGTGTCTGCCTTAAATGTGGAATACAAGGTGGCCGCTTTCCGTAAGGGTAGCCGCATTCTTCTTCAGAATCTTGATTTTTCTCCGGATGACGCGGATGCCGTAATTATGCTCAAGGCCGGATGCAGGGTGGAAAAGAATTTCTTCAGCGATATTTCCGCGGCTCTGAGCGCAGGGCAGGATGCCGTCCAGTGCCGCTTGAAGGACAAGGGCTATACCAGCCGTCCAAGCCATAGGGCAATGCTCAGGTCTGTTCGCAGAGGCAAAGGATGCCCGCTTCTTAAATACGGATTTGCCATTGCAAGAAAAAAATCTGAATATTTCTCCGATTATCTGAACAATACAATCGTCAACTTTTCGTAAATTCGCCATTGTATGGAAAACAAAGACTATAATACAACAAGGCCTAAACTTCTGATGCCGGAATATGGCCGCCACGTGCAGGATATGATTGAGTATGTGGTGAACATACCAGACAAGGCAAAGCGCAACGAGCAGATTCAGGCTGTGGTTTCCGTAATGGGGACTCTGAATCCCCAGTTGAGGGATGTGGTGGATTTCCGCCACAAGCTGTGGGATCACGTTCAGATTATTTCAGACTTCAAGATAGACATAGATTCTCCTTATCCTCTGCCGTCTAGGGAGAGCGTTAGCACAAAGCCGGATCCCGTGCCTTTGAAGCAGGACAAAATAAGGGCAAGTTGCTACGGCCGCAACATCCAGAATATGATAGACCTGATTGCAGACAGGCCGGATGACGAGGTCAAGAAGCATATGATAAAGGTTATTGCTTCCTATATGAAGCAGCAGTATCTGATCTGGAACAAAGATTCTGTGGCTGAGGAGACAATATTTGAAGATATAAAGAAACTTTCCGGAGGCCGGCTGGTTGTGCCGGAAGACGTTCACATAGGAGGAGGAATGGCAGACGCTTCAACCCGCAAGCCTCATATACCTGGAAATCCGCAGCAGTCTAGGCCTCAGCACAATGGCAAGAAGCAGAAGAACAAGAAGTGGAAGAAGAATTGATATGGCAAAGAGCAAGAAAAAACAGAGAGAAGAAGATGAACTCATCGCCGAGCAGGAAATGACGGCCCCAAAGAGAAAAGAGGGGCTGTACCTGATTTGCGGTCTGGTGTTTCTGGCGCTGGCTATCTACACGCTTATAGCGCTGGTTTCATATGTGTTCACTTGGGCCCAGGACCAAAGCTCCTATGTGGGCTCAGACATTTTCAGCTCTCTTTCAAATGTTGAAAACGGTGGCGGCAAGATTGGGCTCTGGTGGGCCAATCTCCTGGTGAGCAAGCTGTTTGGACTTGGCGCATTCATCATTCCTTTCTTTTTCTTTGGAGTGGCTTTGTTCTGCCTTAAGATCAAAAGAGTGAAGCTTCTGAGGCTTTTCTTCATAACGGTTTTCGGCTGCATACTGATTAGCGTTTTCTTCTCTTTTGTGTTCTCTTTCACCGGCGTAGACCGCCTGTTTGGAACAAGTGCTGGAGGATCTTACGGCTTTGCGGTAAACAAATGGCTTAAGACAATGCTGGGCACTCCGGGTACGGCCGCAATTCTTATACTCGCGATAATAGGCTGGTGCATAATCATCAACAAGAGCCTGATAAAGAAAATCAGCGGAGGATTCGAGAAAGTTGGCCAGAAGCTGGAGCAGGCATCCCAGATCGGGACAGAAAACGGAGACCTTGAAGGAGAGGGAGAGACTGAAGTTTCTGGCGAAGAAGAAACTGAAGGCGATGCTGAAGAAGGAGAGGATCTCCCGGAAGACAGTCCAGAAGACCTTGATGAGGACGCTATTCTTGAGCAGAGGCGCAAGGATATGGAAATCAAGATTGTGGATACGTCAAAGGCAGAGGATGCTTCCGCTGCAGCCGCACAAGGCTCTGAAGTGGAGCTTGAGATAAAGGAAACAGACGGGGCAGAGAGCAACGATCTTTTGGGAGAATATACAGAGGAAGAACTTCAGAAGACCTTTGATCCACGCCTGGAACTCTCTCATTACGAAGCTCCAACGCTGGATCTTTTGGATACGTACAGAGACAAGTGGTATGAGGTATCCAGAGACGAGATGGAAAGGAACAAGAACCAGATTGTAAGCACGCTTGCCAATTACAAGATAGGGGTTTCAAAAGTATCGGCGACAAAGGGGCCTACCGTCACTCTGTACGAGGTGGTTCCAGCTCCGGGAATAAGGGTCAGCCAGATAAAGAGGCTGGAGGAAGACATCCAGCTCTCTCTTGCCGCAAAGGGCGTGAGAGTGGTTACCCTTCCAGGAACCAATGCCGTGGGCATAGAGGTGGCTAACGACAAGCCGAGCGTGGTGAGTTTGCTGTCTTGCATCGAGTACCTCCAGACAAAGATGAAGGAGCCTGGGAGCAAGGAAAGCGGCTATGCACTTCCTGTAGCTATGGGCAAGACCATTTCCGGAGAAGTGTTTACGTTCGACCTTGCAAAGGCGCCGCACCTTCTTATGGCGGGCGCTACCGGCCAGGGAAAGTCTGTTGGACTGAACGCTCTGGTTACTTCTCTGCTTTACACAAAACATCCGTCTGAAATCAAGTTTGTTCTGGTGGATCCTAAGAGAGTGGAGCTTTCTCTGTACTCAAATCTTGCAAATCATTTCCTGGCCTGCCTTCCTGAGACGGAAGACAAGGAGACTCCGGTAATTACAGATACCCAGAAGGTAGTCCGCACGCTAAGGTCTCTTTGCAAGGAAATGGACGACCGCTACAAGCTGCTTGAGGCTGCAAGAGTCAGGAACATAAAGGAATACAACGAAAAATTCCTGGAGCGCAAGCTCAATCCTGGCAAGGGGCACCGGTTCCTGCCTTACATAGTTTTAATCATCGATGAGTATGCAGACCTCATCATAACCGCAGGCAAAGACGTGGAAATTCCTCTGACACGTCTGGCCCAGCTGGCCCGAGCCATTGGAATCCATCTGGTGATTGCCACCCAGAGACCGACGGCCAGCATCATAACCGGAAATATCAAAGCCAACTTCCCTGTAAGAATTGCTTTCTATGTCCGTTCCAGCATAGACTCACGTACCATCTTGGACGAAAGCGGCGCAAATCAGCTGATTGGCCGCGGAGATATGCTTTACGCAACGGGCAGCGAGCTTACCAGAGTCCAGTGCGCCCTGATAGAAACCAAGGAGATAAACCGCGTGGTCAACTTCATTTCAGAGCAGGTTGGCTATTCTACGGCACTGTATTTGCCTGAACCTCCAGATGACGAGGAGAGCCCGGGCGGATACGGCGGCAGCGGCGGAGGGGATGCGGGCGTTCCCATCGGCGAGACAAATCTCAGGATGAGAGACAAAATGTTCGACGATGCGGCACGTCTGATAGTTTCCGCAGGCGGCGGTTCAGCTTCCTTCCTTCAGAGGAAAATGGACGTTGGCTACAACAGGGCCTCCAAACTCATAGACCAGCTTGAGAAAGCGGGAATAGTGGGGCCTCAAGACGGAGCCAAACCTCGGCCAAGTCTCATTCCTGACCTTCTCAGCCTGGATGAAAAGCTGGAAGAGATCAGAAACGAGTACGGACGATGAAAAGGATTTTTGCATATCTGCTAATTACGCTTTTATCTTCTTCTCTTTGGGCACAGAGCGAGGGTGAGAAGCTTTTCAGGAGCGCTTCTGACTATGTTTTCTCTGCCAGGAAGCTTTCTGTTGTGATTACAAATCTGGACAAGAAGGGCAAAGCTTACTACAACCGCGGATTCTTTGTGGCTCTTCCAGACAGGGGCTATATGAAGATAGACGGGGTAAGCGAGTTCCAGTACACTCCTTCTCTGGTGTCATCTTACAACGAGCAGAGCAACGAGTATATGATCCAGGAAAGGAAAAGCACTTCCGAATCCATTTCAGACAATCCGTTTTCCATTCTTTCCAAGTCTGCCAAAGGGGTTAAGATTTCAGATCCGGTTGCGGGAAAGGTTAAAGACCGAGACTGCATCAAATTCAGCGTAACTCCTGAAGGGAAGGCGTATTACCAGAGAGCGGATGTTTACGTTACTGGAAGCGGAGCATCTTTCAAGGTGCTGAGAATCACAGTGGCGCTTAAGAAAGACCAGGCCTTTGTGGTGGATATTACATCTGCAGGAGAAGCTCTCCCTGACAAGATATCAGACTATCAGATTATTCTTTCAGACCATCCGGGCTGCCAGGTGGTAGATCTTAGAGATTAGCTATTTTCCGAGTGCCGCTTCAAAGACATCTACAATAGAAGGGTAGGTGTTGGCAAGGCGGTAGTCCAGGTCTTCCGGAGTTACCCATTCGCATTTTTCTATTCCCTCTTCTGTCTGCGGGCGGATTACGGCGTCTTTGTCTGGTGTCATTTCAAACCACCAGATGCTCTTTACGTTAAAGGAACCGTACATTCTGTAGGCGTGGCTGGTAACTTTGATAAGCTTGCCTGCCTTGGCCTTTACTCCGCTTTCTTCCTCAACTTCTCTTTCAGCGGTAACGCGTATGTCTTCTCCCTCTTCCTGCATACCTTTTGGAAGATCCCAGGTGCCGTTGCGGTAAATCATCAGCCGGTTGCCGTTTTCGTCGGTGACAAGACCTCCTCCAGCATTGATTCTCTTGACTTTGGAGAGCATCCTGTTTATGAATTCTTCTTCTGGAGTTCCTTCTGGAATCTCAACTGCAAGGTGCTGGAAAGTCTGGTTCTCCTCCATAAGGAAAGGAATCTGGGAAATGTCATAATCCGCACCTGGCCTCAGAAGAAATCTTTCATCTGAAACTGGTGGAAGTTCTCCTGCCTTGCAGATGGAAAGTATGCGCTTTTTGAAATATATATTATGCATTCAAGTGTCTGTTATAGAAAACATAGGCAAAAATATAAATAAAAACGTTATATTTGTCTTTTGGCAAAAAGATGAGAATTAAAAGATTGAGGAGTTTATGGAAAACATTGAAAAGACAGTGGCGCAGCAGCTGCTGAAAGTTAAGGCAGTAAAATTAAATGCCGAGAATCCTTTTACCTGGGCATCGGGCTGGAAATCACCGATATATTGCGACAACCGCAAGCTTCTTACATATCCTGCTGAAAGGAAGCTGATTACAGAGGCTCTTGTTTCTGTCATCAGCGATTCTTTCAAAGACATTGACCTGGTGGCCGGAGTGGCTACCGGAGCAATCGCCTGGGGAATTATGGTGGCCGAGGCTTTGGGCAAGCCGTTTGTTTACGTTAGGCCTAAACCAAAAGACCACGGAACCCAGTCTCAGGTTGAGGGTCAGATTGAGCCTAACCAGAGGATAGTGGTTGTGGAGGATCTGGTTTCTACCGGAGCCAGCAGCCTTTCTTCCTGCGACGCTTTGAGGAAGGCTGGCGGAATCGTTCTGGGAATGGTGGCTATCTTCTCTTACAACTTCCCGCTTTCACGCAGGGAGTTTGAGTACAAAGACATTGAGCTTCACACTCTCTGCCAGTACGACTCTCTTCTGGAGGAGGCTGTAAAGGAGAATTACATAGATGCTGCTCACGTGGAGGTTCTCAAGGAATGGAGAATCAATCCTTCTACCTGGAACGGCATCTCAAAAGAAGAATAAAACACCAATATTATGGCACTGGAAACATTTGAAGGCAAGGAGGTTGAGCTCAATTCTCCTTCTTATGCCGTATTCGCTTCTTTTTCAGACCTGACTTTGATGAAAGACAGGATTCCTGACGAGTACAAAGACAAGGTTACCGTTACGCCTGATACTGTGGAGGGAGACTACAACGGAATGCACCTGGGGCTTAAGGTGGCCGAGAGGATACCGAATTCCCGCATCGTGATGAAGCCTATGGAAGGTTTTCCAATAGATTTCTCCCTGATATTCAAGATAGATGACAAAGACGCTTTCACCAGCAAGATTAGAGTTTGCGTGGAAGCCCAGATGAATTTCATAATCAAGGCTATGATGGGCAAGAAAATCCAGAGCCTGCTTGACCAGATGACGGAGAAGATTGCCCAGCAGAATATTGCCCGATGAGTGACTTTGAAACAATCCTGAGGGAGTCTCTGCCGCCTTATGCGGCTGACAGGCTGCTGGAGGTTCTTGGCAGCGATTCTTCCTCTGCGATGGTTTCAGTTAGGGTAAATCCCTTCAAGACAAGCGTCTGCGATTCGTTTAACGATGCTTTTGGAGAAGATTCGCGTCCCGTGCCTTGGTGCGGCGGCGCTTTTTTCCTTTCCGGAAGACCTGCCTTTACTCTCGATCCTGCTTTCCACGCCGGAGCTTACTATGTGCAGGATTCTTCCAGTATGTTTCCTTCCCTGATTCAAGAAAAGATTTGCAACGCGGCAGACGGAGGCACAGTTCTGGACCTTTGCGCCAGCCCCGGAGGAAAAACCACGCATCTTCTGTCTATACTAAAAGGCTGCTCCAAGATGCCTCTTCTTGTCAGCAACGAGGCTGTAGGCAAGAGGGTTCCGCCGCTTACAGACAACATTGCCAAATGGGGGTCGCCAAATGTCCTGGCCACAAACCTGAGCGCAGAGCAGCTAGGCACTTTGGAGGGATTTTTTGACGTGATTCTGACTGATGTTCCGTGTTCGGGAGAGGGTATGTTCCGCAAGAGCGCAGATGCCGTAGATGGCTGGAGCAGAGCCAGTGTTATGGAATGCGCCGCCCTTCAGCGTTCCATTCTGAGTGATGTCTGGCCGGCTCTAAAACCTGGCGGCCTTCTTATCTATTCTACCTGCACTTATAATCATTTTGAGAATCAGGATAATGTTAAATACATCGCTGAGGAACTAGGCGCTGATTTTATTCCTGTAGAAAATGATAGGCTTTCTCTTGTAAAGGGGCTTGTAAGCCTTCCTTTAGGCTATCAGTTTGTTCCAGGCCTTGTGGATGGAGAGGGGCAGTTCTTTGCACTTCTGAGGAAGAAAGCCGGAGAGAATCCTCATAAGGCCAAGCCTCAGAAGCATAGCGGAAAATCTCGTTTTGCTGAAATTCAGGGAGACTTTTTTGGACCTGTCCGCTTCCTTTTTGACAGGGAGAGTTCCCAGCTTTATCTTTTGCCTTCAGAACCGGGTGTTTGCTCGGCGATGATGGATGCCGTTATGAGGCTTTCGGCCTTGGGCCGGCCTTTCCTGAAGACTGCCGGATGCAGAGTGGGGGAAGTCAAGGCCGGAAAGATTGTCCCCGATGCGGACCTGGCTCTTTCTTCTGCCCTTGCTGAGGCTGAAAAGGGGCGTATTTCCGCCGTTCTCCCGGGAGACGGGAAAGAGACCGCCCTGGAATTTTTCTGCGCCGAAATCGGCCGGGAAACGGCTCTGAAATTTCTATCCAGGGAAAACATAACCCCCCAGCCGTCTTGGCCGAGGGGCTACATTCTTCTTAAGTACCGCGGGCTGGGACTAGGCTTTGTCAACAATCTTGGCAGCCGCTGCAACAGCCTTCATCCGCTTATGCGCAGGATACTTCATCGCTGAGCCTAGAACATATAATCCCAGGCAGGGAGCATTACAGGCTTCTGGTCCAGAGCCTTGATAGCCTTCTTGTCCAGATACTTGCGGTTGATCACGATGCGGAACATATATTCGTCGAACCACTTGTCTGTAAAGATGAGGTATCCGCCCTTTCCGGCCTGAGGTCCCCAGCTGTTTTCGAACTTCCACTTCAGAGGATTGTCATTGTCGTCTGTGTCAACAGCCACAATAAGCATTGCGTGTGAAGAGCCGCTCTGACGAGTCAGGATTCTGGCCTTCTTGTCCATATTCAGGTCAATTCCAAGAAGCTGGCCGTAATCGTACATTCCAGGATCCATATAGCCAACGCCGCCGGCAGTGTTGCTCTGCTTTCCAACGTCGCAGGAAGCGTACATAGGCTCGCCTGCCTTGATGGAAGCAACCGCTGCCTTCTTGATGTCCTCGTTCGGGAGATTGAGGTAGGTCCAGTTGATTCCCTCAATGGTGTTGCGGTAGTTGTCTATCTCGTAGATCTTGTAATACTCTCTTGTAGGGTCGTTCATTATCATCACATAGTCCTTGGCGTTGTAGTCTGCCGGTACTATGCTCTTGTAGAACTCTTGCGGAGTGGTCTTTACGGTCTGGATCTTGCCGTCGTTGTCGCGGAACTTCCAGGTGAATTCGGTTGGCGGTTCTCCCAGGCAGATGGCCAGTACCCTGTAAACATCCTTGAGGGTTTCCATCTTAACCTTTTCTGCGTTGGTGTGAGGGTCTCCGCTAATGCCGCTGCGCATAACCTTAAGCGCCTTCTCAAAAACCTGGCGGATTTCGTAGCCTCCCTTGCGGAGCCTTTCGTTCACGATGCCCAGGAACTGGCCGGTGGAGTTGCTCTGCTCGGTTTCAGGCATAACGTCTGCCGGAACAACGCCGTATTTCTCGCCTATGTTGTAGAACAGGTTCCATACGCCGCCGTCTCCCACAGGAGACCTGAAAAGCTCGTCTACAGCCCTGTCTCCAAAAGGCTTGTCGGAAGTCTTGATCACGTTCTCCAAAAAGAGGTTGGCTTTCTCCAGAATATCCCAGAAATAGCTGTAGTTATGAGAAAAATCAAAGGTCTTGATGTTGTATTTCTTCATAACTGCAGGCCTGAGCTGGTTCATAGAGGTGAACATCCAGCATCTTCCGCTGCTTTTCTGGTCTGTGATTCCGCTTACTTCTACATTGTACTTGAAGAAATCGTCTGTACCCTGGACTGCAGCAGGATTGTAGGCCAGAGCTTTGATTCCCTTGTTGGTGGCAATGATGTTGTGGATGCTCTTGGCAAAGGCGTCGTTGTTGAAGCTGGCCTTGAGCTCTGAGAGCTCATTCTGCCCGAGGCTCTGTGCCATAAGGCTGCCGCCGGCAACCATCGCGATGATTAAAAATAGGGTCTTTTTCATATTGATTTGTCTTTGTTATCCGCAGTGGAAGTATTTCTTTACCATCTGAAGCATTTCCTGAGGACGGTTCTCTATCTCCTTTCTCAGCGATCCGTCTCTGTAAGCCTCGAGCTGAGAGATGATTCCGTCTATCATATTGGCTGAGAAAACACCTTCTCTTTCATAGTATTCTCTCTGCTTCTGCAGGCAGCGGGCGCTTGCCTGGCAGCTGTCTGGGAGCTGCTCCAGGCGGGCCAGCTTGTCTGCGTTCTTGGCGTCGTGGATGTTCACGTTCACGTACTTGTCTTCTGCTACCTGAAGGGCCTCTGGCATTTCAATGCCTATGCGGCAGGCTACGCAGAGGGCTGCTATGAGCTGGTAAACGTCTGCGCTTCCGTCTGGGGAACGCATTTCCACAGTCTGCTTCTGGGTGGTGTCTATTCCGGAAGGCTTCTCCAGAGGATTGGCAAGAGTGCACATATCCGCGCCTGCTGTCCATCCCAGCGGAACCCTTACAAGAACGCTGCGGTTGCGGTCTCCCCAGCAAACGTTTGTAGGAGCCTCCTGATGAGGAACCAGACGGAAATAGGATGTAGGAACCTTGTTCCCGAAGGCTGTGATAGAAGGAGCCAGCACCATCATTCCGGCAATGGCCTTGCGTGCAGTTTCAGAAAGAACGCCATTCTCAATCATCTGGCTCTTGCCGTTCTTGGTTATCTTCATATGGATATGCAGTCCGCTTCCGGCCTTTCCAGATGTAATCTTAGGAGCAAAAGTTACGTCGAATCCCTGCTGGTATCCCAGGTTGCGGATTATCCACTTTGCCAGAGTCATCTGGTCTGCAGCGTCTTCCGCATCCGTAGGCAGGAACTCTATCTCGTTCTGCTCGTAGATTTTTCCGCCGAGGGTAAAGTTTCCCACTTCTGAATGCCCGTACTTGATCTGTCCGCCGGCCTGCGCTATGTAGTGCATGCACTGGGTGCGGAACTGGTTGAACTTGGCAAACGGGCCGCTTTCGTGATAGCCTCTCTGGTCGGTTGCCGGGAAGAGGTTATCATCTTCCGCAATCACGTAATACTCAAGCTCTCCCATTGCCTGGAACTCGCACCCGGTCTTTTCCTTGAACACTTTGCAAGCCTTTTTCAGCGTATGTTCCGGCGCGCTTTCCAGCGGCTGTCCGTCTTTGTTGAAGAAAGAGCACAGCATCGTAACCGTAGGAATTTCGGCAAACGGATCCAGGAACGCTGTCCTGAATCTAGGAAGCACATACAGGTCTGAGCTGGAAGCCTCTATGAACTTGAAAAGAGAGCTTCCGTCCACTCTTTCTCCGCAGGACAAGATGGTATTCAGATAATCCTCATCGCTGATGACAAAATTCAGCGTCTTGAGCCTTCCGTCTCCTGCAGGATACATAAAGTTGACCATCTGTATCCCGTTGGCCTTGATATACTTGATGATATCCTCCTTGGTAAAGTCTTTTGGACTTTTCTGCAGAAACGCCACAATGGCGTTCGGATTCATGCTTATTATGTTGTTCATAAAATCTGTCTAATTCAATATTCTCTAGGCGCCAAAGTTGTCGTACATTATATTGTCTGGCTGAACGCCAAGGTTATCCAGCATATTGACTGCAGCGTTGGTCATCATAGGAGGGCCGCAGAGGTAGTACTCAATGTCCTCAGGAGCAGGATGGTTCTTCAGGTAGTTGTCGAACAGTACCTGATGGATGAAGCCGGTAGGGCCAGTCCAGTTGTCCTCAGGCAGAGCGTCTGAAAGGGCAACGTTGTAAGAGAAGTTCGGATTCTCCCTTGCAATCTCTGCAAAGTCCTCGTCGTAGAACATCTCTCTGCGTGAACGGGCGCCGTACCAGAAGCTGACCTTTCTCTTGGTGTGCAAGGTCTTGAACAGGTGGAAGATATGGCTTCTCATAGGAGCCATACCGGCACCGCCGCCTATGAATACAATCTCGTTGTCTGTATCCTTGATGAAGAATTCTCCGTAAGGGCCGCTGATAGTGATCTTGTCTCCTGGTTTGAGAGAGTAGATGTAGGAAGAGCAGATACCCGGATTCACCGGAACCCACTGCTTCTTTGCCCTGTCGAACGGAGGAGTTGCAATACGCACGTTCAGCATAATGATGTTGCCCTCTGCAGGATGGTTGGCCATTGAGTAAGCCCTGAATGTTGGAGTAGGGTTGACCATCTTAAGATCGAAGATGCCCATCTTCTCCCAGTCTCCGCGATACTCAGGCTCAACTTCTATGTTCTTGTAATCCACCTCGCAGGCAGGAACGTCTATCTGGATGTAGCCGCCGCTTCGGAAGTTAACGTTCTCTCCCTCAGGCAGCTTTACAACGAATTCCTTGATGAAGGTTGCAACGTTGTGGTTGCTTACCACTGTGCACTCCCACTTCTTGACTCCGAGAACTTCCGGAGGAAGCAGAATGCCCAGATTCTCCTTAACCTTCACCTGGCAGCCGAGTCTCCAGTTGGAGAGCTGCTCCTTGCGGGAGAAGAAACCTACCTCTGTAGGGAGGATGGTTCCGCCGCCACTGACTACCTGGCATTTGCACATACCGCAGTTGCCCTTTCCGCCGCAAGCGGAAGGAAGGAATATCTTGTTGTCTGCAAGGGTGGAAAGCAGGGTTCCGCCGGTTGCCACCTCAAGCTGTTTCTCGCCGTTGTTTATGTCTATGGTAACATTTCCTGAAGGCAGGAGCTTGGCCTTTGCAAAAAGCAGAAGGGCTACAAGCAGAAGGGTTATGATCAGGAATACGATTATAGAAACCAAAATTACTGTACTCATACTCTATCCTCCTAAATGTTAATGCCCATAAAGCCCATAAAGGCAATTGCCATCAGGCCGGCGATTATGAATGTAATGCCCAGTCCCTGAAGAGGCTTAGGCACGTTGGAATAGGCGATCTTCTCCCTGATTGCCGCAATGGAAACTATGGCCAGGAACCAGCCCACGCCGCTTCCCAGTCCGTAGCAGGTTGCCACTCCGAGGCTCGGGAAGGCCCTCTGCTGCATGAACAGCGATGCACCCAGAATGGCGCAGTTTACTGCAATCAGCGGAAGGAAAATTCCCAGAGAGGAATACAGGGAAGGAGAATACTTCTCAACCACCATCTCAACCAGCTGCACGAACGAAGCGATAACGGCAATGAAGATGATGAAGCTGAGGAAACTCAGGTCTACGTTTGCCAGGTCAGGAGAAATCCACTTGAGTGCTCCTGCGCTAAGCAAGTATTTGTCCAGAAGGTAGTTGATCGGAAGGGTGATGCCGAGAACGAATATTACGGCGATTCCCAGTCCGATGGCTGTCTTCACGTTCTTTGATACCGCCAGGAATGAACACATACCCAGGAAGTATGCAAAGATCATATTGTCTACGAAGATGCTCTTTACGAAAATGTTCAGTGCTTCCATATCTGTATGCGTTTATTTCTTGTCGTCTTCTTTCTGGATGCTTCTCTGGATCCAGATAAGGCAACCGATAAGTATCAAAGCCATAGGCGGCATTATGAACAGTCCGTTGTTCATATAGCCGGCCTCGTAAAAACTCTGAGGGATTACCTGAAGCCCAAAGATGGAGCCGCTTCCGATAAGCTCTCTGAAGAATGCCACTATCACCAGTATCAGGCCGTAGCCCAGTCCGTTAGCCAGACCGTCCACCAGAGAAGGCAGAGGCTTTTCCGTAAGTCCAAATGCCTCTATTCTTCCCATTATGATACAGTTGGTGATAATCAGGCCCACATATACGGAAAGCTGTTTGCTAACGTCATATACGTAGGCTTTCAGGAATTGCGAAATCAGAATCACGAACATTGCAACCACAACAAGCTGCACGATGATTCTGATACGGTTAGGAATAGTCTTTCTTATCAGCGAGATAAGGAAGCTCGAAAGTCCTGTCACAAGGGTAACGGAAATTCCCATCACGATTGCGGGTTCCAGCTTAACAGTTACCGCAAGGGCAGAACATATGCCAAGCACCAGCACCGTAATAGGGTTGGCCTTGATAATCGGAGTTGTGAATATTTTCTTGTCCATTGCCATAACTATTCTGTTTTAATTGTTTCTTCCGTCTCAGCGATGGTTTCAGCAGGAGCACTTCCTCCTATCACCTTCTGGAGATAAGGCTTATAATAATTCATCCATTGTGAAATCATGTTCTGGACGGCGGTGGAAGTGATGGTAGCGCCACTTATGGCGTTAACCTCATTATCCTTAGCGTTTGCCTTTCCGCCTTTGACAACCTTAATCGGAACAAGTTGGCCATCGGCAACTAAAGCCTCGTCTTTGAACTGTGAGTAAAACTTTTCTGAAACGATTTCACCGCCCAGACCTGGAGTTTCGCTTTCGTGGTCGAAAAGGGCTCCGGCAATCTTTCCGTCTTCCGTAACTGCTATGTATGTCCATATAGGGCCCCAAAGTCCTGCTCCATATCCTGAAAGGATGTAGTGCTTGCCTCCTTCGGGATTATCGCAGATGAAGACAGGAAGCTGAAGAGTCTGAACCATTTCCTCTGTCTTGTGCACATCAGTTTCGGAGTCTATCTTGCGCATTATGTCAAACTGATCTTTGATTGAAAGTGCAAAGGCATCGCAGTCTCCGATTTTCTCCGTAAAGGATTTGACAACTTCTCCTGTAGGATTTACTATCAGGGCTTCCTTTATGTATTTTTCAAATTCTCCCTGAACGTAACTGTTTCTGTCTGAAACTTTCTTGGCGTCTGTAGCCAAGCCGTCGCAGTTGAGGATATACATCTGTTTCTCAACCTTGATATTGGTCTGCTGACGGTTTTTCAGCCCCATTGAAACTACAGCCAGGATCGTAGCCACAATAGCCACCATAACTATTGTGTAAATAACTGTATATGTATTCTTGTTAGTATCCATATCGCGATTATTTATTTGGCTACAGCTCTCTTTTCTCTCCTGCGGATGTTCTTTCTGACAACGCACCAGTCAATCAGCGGTGCCATTGTGTTCATCAGCAGGATAGCGAGCATCATTCCTTCTCTGTATCCAGGGTTGAACAATCTGAGAATAATACACATGGCTCCGATCAGGAATCCGTAGATCCACTTGCCCGTTTCTGTCTGTGCAGAAGAAACAGGGTCTGTAGCCATGAACACGGCGCCGAACGCGAATCCGCCCATAACCAGATGGGTCAGGGAGGCGTCGAAGCCTACAGCAAGCGTTCCAACGGCAATTGCGCCGGCAACGCAGGAAACCATTATCTTCCAGCTGGCAACGCCTGTCCACAGAAGGAGAACGGCACCCAGCAGGATGGCGATTGTAGATGTCTCTCCGAAAGATCCTGGGATGTTTCCGATGAACATCTGCATGAAGTCAGGGCAGGTTCCGGTATCGGCGAGCTGCGCCAGAGGAGTTGCTCCGGAGAATCCGTCAACAACCTGGTCTGCGTGCTTTCCAAGCCCTCCAATCCATACGGTATCTCCCGTAATGGTTGAAGGGTAGGCAAAGAACACAAAGGCTCTTGCCAGAAGTGCAGGGTTCCAGATGTTCATTCCGGTTCCGCCAAAAATCTCCTTTCCAAAAATTACGGCAAACGCAACTGCCAGGGCAAGCACCCACAGAGGAACGTCTATAGGCATAATCAGAGGAATGAGGAATCCTGTAACCAGATATCCTTCATTTACCTCGTGGCCCCTGGCCTGAGCTACCGCAAACTCAATTCCGAGACCTACTATGTAGGAAACAAGGATAAGCGGAAGGATGCGGTAGAAACCGTACCATACTTTCATCCAGAATCCCCACTGCAGGCCGAAAGCCATAGCGTGCTGGTCTCCAGTGTTCCACATTCCAAAGCAGAATGCAGGCATCAGAGCCATCACAACTACAATCATAACTCTCTTTATATCTACACAGTCCTTTATATGAACCTTTCCCGATGTTGTAGTAGCGGGAACGGCGGCAAAGGTCTCAAAGGCGTCATAGGTAGAGTGGAGCCAGCCGAGCTTTCCTCCCTTGGAGAATGTCGGCCTCATCTTGTCCATTGTTCTTAGAATCCAATTCATACCTTAAGCCATTTCTTTGAGCATCAGATCTATGCCCTGGTCAACGATTTTCTGGATCTCAATCTTGGAAGGATCCACATATTCGCAGAGGGCGAAATCTTCGCCGATTACTTCATAAATGCCGAACTGTTCCATCTTCTCTATATCTCCTGCAAGGATTGCCTTTAGCAGATATACAGGATAGATGTCCATAGGGAGCACCTTGCCGTAAACATCGGAGACGATGAAAGCTCTCTCTCCTCCGTTGACATTGGTGTCTGCCTCGTATTTTTTCTTAGGGGCAAGCCAGGAGAAGTAACTTCTTGATGTTGAGAATTTCTTCATCCTGAAAGGTTTTGCCCATCCGAAAAGTTCTCTGTAATTGCCTTCTGTAAGGAATGTTACGGTGTCGTCGTAGAAGCCGAGGCTTCCGTCTGCCCCAACATTCTCTCCGCAGAGAGGGTTGCCGCTGACGTATCTTACGCCAACTTCCTGCCCGTAGAGTTTCTCGTCTTCCAAAACTCCGGCAGCCTTCATAAAGAAGCTCATTGGGGTTCCTGGAACGCATTTGACATAACCTGGATCCAGTGCCCTAGGTCCTGCAACTGCCACCATTCTGCTTACATCGTAGATGCCCTTTGAAAGCAGCCTGCCTATTGCTGCAAGAGCCTGAGGCTGGACGGTCCATACAACCTCTCCCTTGCCGATTGGGCAGAGGTGGTTGATTTGAACTCCAACGTTTCCGGTTGGATGCGGGCCCTTGAACATTGTCTTCTCCACGTTTCTGAGAAGATTCAGCGGAGAGCCGTTTCCGTTTTCTGCGCTGAGGTTTACATAAACCTTTCCGCTAGTGAATTTTGCCAAGGCATCAACCGCCAGCTGCATAGCATCCGCATCGTTCTTAAGGCTAAAATTGATGTCGGCAGCCAGAGGGGCTGAGTTGAATGCGGAGATCACCACTGCCTTAGGCGTGTCTTCAGGATTGGCGATAATCCCGTAAGGGCGCTGGATAATGCAGGCCCACAAGCCGCTCTCGAGCAATACTTTCTGAATCTCCTGCCTGCTGGCCTTGGAAACGCTCAGAGGTTCAAACTGAACATACTGGGTTTCCTTGTCGGAAGCAATCTCCACAGCAAGAAGCTTTCTCTTTTCGCCTCTGACTATGGCCTTTACCACTCCGCTGACAGGAGAAGAGAAGCCAATCTGCGGCCTTTTCTTGTCTTGGAAGACAAACTGGCCGGCCTTTACGGCATCGCCTTCTGCTACAAGAAGCTTTGGAACCATATTCCTGTAGTCAGATGGCTTAACAGATACAACTTCAGCCTCGAGAGTCTGCAAGACTTTCTTCTGGGCCTCTCCCTTCAGGCGGAGGTCCAAACCTTTGTGAAGTCTTATAGTCTCCATATCTGTTTGTTGATTATTATTTTAATTGTTAATGTCAAAAATATCAATAACGGACAAATATAATCAATTTGCGGCAGAAATCCATCTGTTTCAAACATCTTGCAAACAATTTGACAAACATTGAGGCACAGGCATTTTTTCTTGTGTTTTGCATTATCTTTACATCTTGTTATGGAAAATGAAGGGAATAAAATACTGGAAGGGTTGAATGAGGCTCAGGCAGAGGCTGTTATGTGCCTTACAGGGCCTTGTCTGATAGTGGCCGGTGCCGGAAGCGGCAAAACCAAGGTTCTTACTTGCAAGATCGCGAACATACTTTCTCACGGATATCGTCCTTACAGCGTTCTGGCGCTGACATTCACAAACAAGGCGGCAAGGGAGATGAAGAGCAGGATTGCCTCTATGGTGGGGGAGAGGGCCGCCAGAATGATCTATATGGGCACATTTCACTCCATATTCCTCAGATTCCTAAGGCAGTATGCAGCCCTGCTGGATTTTCCGCCAGGCTTTACCATCTATGACAAAGACGACAGCAAGGCTCTTGTCAAAAGATGCATCAAGGAAATGCAACTGGACGACAAGGTCTATAAGCCCGGGGAAGTTGCTGGAAGGATATCCGAGTGCAAGAACAATTTCATAACCCCTGTTGAATATCTTTCTCATCCTGAGCTAATAGAATCTGACAAGAGAACTCGTAGGCCTTATATCCAGTCCATCTACGAGATGTACCAGAAAAAATGCAAGGAGCAGGGGGTAATGGACTTTGACGATATCCTTTTGAACACTTACCGTCTTCTGGCGCATTTCCCTGAGGCCTTTGCCCAGATCAAGGCCAAGTTTCAGTTTATACTCGTTGATGAGTATCAGGACACTAACTTCCTTCAGTATGTCATACTCAGGGCATTGGCCCAGGACCACCAGAATATCACCGTGGTGGGAGATGATGCCCAGAGCATCTATGCTTTTCGCGGAGCCAGAATAGAGAACATCCTCAATTTCCAGAAAGATTATCCCAACGCAAAAGTATTCCGCCTAGAGAGAAATTACCGCTCCACCCAAACTATTGTTAACGCCGCCAACTCGGTAATAAGTAAGAACAAGGGCCGCATAACCAAGGAATGCTATTCCAAGAGAGACGTGGGGCAGAAGATCGAGTTGCTGCAGGCCTACACGGAGCAGGAAGAAGCGCTTTTGGTTGCATCGTCGATAATGGCACAGATTCACGCCTCCGGTGCCCGCTACAAGGATTTTGCAGTGCTTTACCGCACTAACGCCCAGAGCCGCGGCATAGAGGAGGCCCTGAGAAAGAAGAACATACCGTATAAGATTTATGCCGGGCACTCTTTCTACGAAAGGGCGGAAATCAAGCGTATGGTTTCATACCTTAGGCTCATTGCCAACCCGCAGGATGACGAGGCTTTCAAGCGCACTGTAAACTTTCCGGCCAGGGGCATAGGCGCCACTTCTATGGAGAGGATAATCGCCCTTGCCGCTGAGAACGGCAAATGTCTGACAGATGCCGTAATGAGCTATAGCGCAGAGCAGTTCCAGATACGCCAGGGGCTTCAGGACAAGGTCAGAGACTTTGTCCTGAAGATGGAGGTTCTGCGTTCCAAGGTTCAGACGGAAGATGCCTATACTCTTGCTATGGAGATGGATGCCGCATTCGGTATAACTGCAGCCCTTAAGACAGACACATCGCTCGATGGGCAGACCATTCTGGAAAACGTCCTGGAGTTTCTGGACAGCATCAAGGAATTCGTAGACGAGGGAGTTGAGGAATTCAAGCAGTACGACGACGGCGGGGAATACGGCCCAGACATAGTTACGATAGATCTTTTCCTCCAGAATATTGCCCTTGTCGCCGATTCGGATTCTGCCCAGGAAAGTTCCGAGACATCCCATCCTGCATCCACACAAGACAAAGATGATGACAGGGTGTCTCTGATGACAGTCCATTCCTCCAAGGGCTTGGAATTCCCTTATGTCTATATAACTGGCCTTGAGGAAAATCTCTTCCCTAGCGGCGGACCTTCCGGCAATGCTGAAAAGGAGATAGAAGAGGAAAGAAGGCTGTTCTACGTGGCTGTTACAAGGGCGGAAAATGCAGTAAGGCTTTCTTTCTCCCGCTCAAGATTCCGCTGGGGCAGTTACGAGAACAATCTTCCGAGCCGCTTCATCCGTGAAATAGACCGCAAATACATCCTCAATCCGCTGGATGAAACTTCTCCTTCCCACACGACCGCCTCTTTCGGCGGCATCGGATGGACCGGCTTTCCGCGTACGGAGAAGCGCACCATCCCCAATCCTGTCCGCCCTACGTCTCCGCAGCGTCCGCAATTCACATCATCCGCATCGCTGAGGCCTAAGAATGAGAACTTTGTAGCAGATGCGCCTACTAGGATGAAAGAGGGAATGAGGGTTGAGCACGAGAGGTTCGGCTTTGGAAAGATCATTTCCCTAAGCGGCAATGCAGGAGACTTGAAGGCCATTGTGGACTTTGACGATTTTGGCCGCAAAACCCTGCTTCTGAAGTTTGCAAAGATGCGAATTGTGGAACGGAATTTGTAATTATTAGCACTGTTTTTCATAGTTTAAGTTTAGGTTAAGTCAAGGCGCAGGCCTTGCAATTGAAGGATGGCGGCGAGCCGTCCTTCTTTTGTTTTGCATCCTCTGAAAACTTTTTAGGGGGGCGGACACAGTAAATTTTACCGTTTGGTTTGCAAACGCCCTAACTCCCGCATTATCTTGCGCTTGTCTAATTTAAAGAGCTAAAGATATGAAGGGAAAAACAATCAATTCAAAGAAAGAACTAAGGGGCTGTATGCCCCAGATGCAGCGGGCCTTCATCTGGATTGCCGCTGTGGCATTACTGGCGCTCTGCCTTGCTTCCTGCATCAAGCCGCTTGAACAGAAGGAAGCGGAAAAATCAAAGCAGGACGATTCTTCCGGCCTGGCCCGGCTTGCTTTTTATCTGGACAGGGCAAGCTACGACAGCTGCCTTGTAATAACGGAGAACGTTTCTAAGTTGAATTCCAATCCGCTGGATTCCAACAATTACCGTCTGGAAATTTCCACCTCCTCAGGCGTAAAAGTCTATGACAGCTCTTATGTGGGACGTCCAAGGTTGTTTTACGTCAAGGCTGGCACTTATAAAATCAGGGTAACATCCAGAGAATTCACTGAGCCTGACATCTATCCGCTTTTTGGGCAGGAGCAGAGCGTAAAGGCCAAGAAAGACAGCACCTTGAGAGTGGAAATAGTTTCGCGCCAGATGACGGGAGGCATACGTTTCAGTTTCACCCAAGGCTTCACGAGCTGGTTCAAGGGAACGGGGATTTATCTCAAGAGAGACACTGTCAGTTACAAGTACTACTATGGAAGCCCCGGGCATTACGTGTATTTCTTCCCGGGAGATATATCTGTGATTTACAAGAACAAAGACGGCCATTCTTCCTACACTCCGCCTGACAAGCCAGGCTATGCGGACACCGTGCTTTTCAAGCGCAAGCTCAAGGCGAATGAGATTGTTTCTATCTCTCTGGATTATGATCTTACCAAGGTTTCATACGATGGCTTTTCTTTTAGGGCAGACACTTCCATCTATCGCAGGCAGGAGTATTTCAACCTTGGCGGCATTGCTCCATACGGCTGCAGCTCAGTTACTTGGGCAAAGAGCCACATCGGTGACACCCTAATGCTTTTTGGATACATAGTAGGCGGAGACGCTTCCAGTTCCTCGTTCAAGAAACAGAAGCCATTCACTTCCAAGACCAACATTGTCATTGGAGCTCAGGACTGGCAGGCCCTCAGGGAATTGACCATAGCGGTTGAACTTTCAAACGGGGAAATCCGCAAAAACCTAAACCTGGTGGACCATCCGGAGCACCTTAAAAAGCCAATTGCCATTACAGGCGTTGTAGTTGACAGTTACTTTGGCTATCCCGGCCTTAAAAGCGTCACCAGCTATCAGCTCCTAAAATGAAACTAAGACAGGAAGAGGAGTCTATATGCGGCGGTAGAATAGGCGGGTAATGAAGGAAATGGCGGTGCTGATGAGCGTGCTGAAGAGCATTGTTTTCACCATGCTCTTTTGCTGTGATTTCTGCTGAGCTTTGGCTTGCTGTTGATAGTCAACTGCCTGCTGAGGTGCAGGGGCGGCGTTTACAGGGGCTCCGCAATGAGGGCAGCTGGCTGCCTTGTCGGAAATCTGCTTTCCGCATTCTTTGCAATTGATGAGTGCCATATCGATGAGTTTTTTGATTATTGCTGTTAAAATGGGAAACCGGTGGTTTTCATAAGATAATCGCTGAGCCTTTCTGCCTTCTGGTCTATTGCCTTCATTCTGTCAGAGATTCTTTCTCTTTCCATAGGGTCCGGTGTCTTTGTGACCTGGATCAAGAGGGCGTCGTACTCTTTTTTCAGCTGGCGCATTTCTTTGCGGGCTGCCTCTACTTTTTCTGCAGTGCTGTCTGTTTTCTTTTTAGAGCTTTCCGTATTTTTCTTGATGTTCTCTGTTTTGGGGCGGCTGTCAGCTTTTTTAGCCTTTTTGCTGCCGGAAGAGCTGCAGGAGGCTAGCAGAATGGCGGCCAAGCAAATAAGTAATAATGTCTTTTTCATATCTTCTTGCGGTTGTAGCAGGAGATAAACCTGCAATACAAATTTAACAAATTGAATTGATTGAAGAGCAGATTGAGTATATTTGTATGACTTAGCTGAATTCTGAGGTTATGGAAGAAAAGTTTTTTGCTCACCCTACGGCGGTGATAGACGAAGGATGTTCCATTGGAGAGGGAACCAAGATCTGGCATTTCTCACACATTATGGAAGGGGCGGTTGTTGGAGAAAAGTGTAACATAGGGCAGAACGTGGTGATTTCACCAGGAGTGGTCTTGGGGAGAAACTGCAAGGTGCAGAATAACGTATCTGTCTATACTGGAGTTATTTGCGCAGATGATGTATTTCTGGGGCCGAGTTGCGTTTTCACCAATGTGGTTAATCCAAGGAGCGCCGTTAGCCGGAAGGATTGCTACAGGAGGACGATGGTGGGCAAGGGAGCTTCCATTGGAGCCAATGCCACAATTGTTTGCGGGCATAACATCGGAGAATATGCTTTCATAGGAGCGGGGGCGGTAATTACAAAGGATGTGCTTCCTTATGCTCTGGTGGTGGGCAATCCGGCCCGCCAGATAGGCTGGATGAGCGAGATGGGCTGTCGCCTGATTTTCAAGAAGGAGAAAGACGGACAGATGATAGCCGTCTGCCCTGAAAGCGGCCAGAGGTACAAGCTCTACAACAAGATGGTTTACATGCTGGAAGAGTAGCGGGCTAGAGTTTTCAGTTAGAGAAGCTGCTTCTTCTTGGCCCACCCGCTGGCAAAGGCCGCAAAAGTGGGAATCTTATTGTCTAAGCTTCTGCAGATAGAATAGTTGCGTCTGATTTTGGCGGAATCTTCCAGTTCCGTAATGGAAACGGTTTCCAGAATTCCTTTTCTTATTAGTTCACCGATTTGGCTCTTCCACAGGAAAGAGACTAGAGGTGGTGCCGTGGAGGAAGTGCCCCTGCCGTATTCAACCAGGAACTTGATGGCGGAAGACGGGTCTTTCATAGTGGCGGCAACTTTTAGCGTCGCAGGATTAATTCCAGCATCTGAAAACATCGCTGAGATTTCTGCTGAAGTTTCAGGATCTCCTTCATAAAGAAGAAGCCTTGCCTCGGAAATGTCGTAATAAGGATTTTCCTTTTTAGAAGCAGTTGAAACGGCTAGAAGAGTGTCTGTGAAGAAATAGTCCAGATCCTCTATTTTTCCGCCTGCCTTGATTCCAACGCTTACATCACCGTCTTGGACAGACTTTTCTATTTGTTTTAGATCCAGAACTTTATGGCTTATGCTGCTCTTGGGCGACAGGCGGCACCAGTCTGCGGCAAAATCGGGGAAAAGGCCATAATACAGTGCCCTTGGAATGCCGATGGTGAAACTTCCCTCGGTTACCGTTGAAAGAAGGGAGCTTTCCTGCTCCATTTCCGTATATAGAGCCAATATCTTTTTTGCCTTTTCCAGAAGGATTTCCCCGCTGTAGGTCAGATGGTATTTGTTCCCCTGGCGGGAAAACAGCTCCACCTTGTATTCATCTTCCAGAGCCTGAATATGCTTGCTGACCGCAGGCTGGGAGATGCCAAGGCTCTCTGCCGTGCGGCTGAAATTGAGTTCCTGGGCTGCCGTAACAAAAACTTTCAGTCTGAAATCCATATAGGCAATAATTACTTGTTGGAATCAAGTGCCAAGTTACAAAATATTCTGTACTGAAAGTCGAATTGCACTCGGCGATTATGATTTGTTACTAAGAAATAATGTTCTGGATGTGGATATCTCTTCGATTTTTGCTTATCGTTGATAAATTTTTACTAAAATTGCTCCGTTTTTTAAGCAAAGAGCAATGAATAGGGTTGACACAAAAATTGGTAACCGTATAAAATCGGCCCGAGAGGCAAAGAAATTGACGGTTGAAGATCTTAAAAAAGAAACAGGATTAAGCAAATCTTATCTGAAAGAAATTGAAAATGATGATGATACGCCAAATCTAGGCAATGTATGTAAAATATCAAAAGCGCTGGGAATCAGAACAGGTACGTTTCTGGATGGGGAGGAGGACCTTTCTCCTGTTGTTTCTTCTCTCAAGTCCAGAAGAAGGGTGAACGGCATCCGCGGCAGAAGCGCTGGCAGGGACCATATGCACTTCTTTTCTCTTTCATCGCAGAAGAAAAACAGGCAGATGGACGCTACGGTGGTGGTGCTGGATCCGGCTGGTGGCAAGAAGTATTATGCATCCCACGAAGGGGAGGAGTTTCTTCTTGTGCTCGACGGCAAGCTTGAAGTCGGATATGGAAAGCAGGTGTATGTTCTCAAGCCAGGGCAGAGCATTTATTATGATTCCATAGTTCCTCATCACCTTGCTTCCGCTCTCAAGAAGAAACCTTGCAAGATTCTTGCAGTAACATATTTCCCCGCATAGTCTGGTATGGCTAAGAGAATCAAAGATATTCTGGCGGATATACAGAGCCGCCTGAAAAGAAAGAACCGCGAATTGCCGCTTTCAGAGCGGACAATAGGGCAATGGCTGGAGAAGTGGGCCGCCGAGACTCCAGACAAAGAGGCAATAGTCTATTCAGACCGAGACCTCAGGTTCACGTACGCCCAGTTCAATCGCAGAGTAGATATACTTGCCAGGGGATTTATATGCATTGGCGTTACCAGGGGCACTCACGTGGGCATCTGGGCAACCAATGTGCCTGACTGGCTGACTGTTATGTATGCTTGCGCCAAGATAGGGGCGGTATGCGTTACGGTAAATACAAATTACCAGCAGAGCGAACTTGAATACCTGTGCAAAGACGCTGATTTGCATACACTGTGCATCATAGATCGCGACAGGGATACCGATTTCCTTGGGATGACATACAAAATGCTCCCAGAGCTGAGGGAATGCGAGAGGGGAAAGCTCCAGAGTAGCCGTTTCCCTTGCATGAAAAATGTGGTTTTCATTGGCCAGGAGAAATACAGGGGAATGTACAACACCCAAGAGCTTCTCATTCTCGGCGAAAATACTGACAATACTGAGCTGGAGAGGCTTAAATCTCAGGTCACTTGTCACGACGTAGTCAATATGCAGTATACATCCGGCACCACAGGGTTTCCAAAGGGCGTGATGCTTACCCATTACAATATCACGAACAACGGTTTTCTGACTGGAGAACATATGCTCTTCTCTTCTTCTGACAAGCTATGCTGCTGCGTTCCGCTGTTCCACTGTTTTGGCATCGTGCTTGCCACAATGAACGTGATAACCCACGGCTGTACTCAGGTTATGGTGGAGAGGTTCGATCCGCTGGTTGTGCTGGCTTCCATTCACAGGGAAAGGTGCACTTCTGTATATGGTGTGCCAACAATGTATATCGCGATGCTTACTCACCCTATGTTCAAAATGTTCAACCTAAGAAGCCTTCGGGTTGGAATAATGGCAGGGGCGCTATGCCCGATTGAACTTATGAGGGAAGTTGAAGACAAGATGTATATGAGGGTTACAAGCGTATACGGTCTTACTGAAGCTTCTCCTGGAATGACCCACACCAGATTTGAGCAGTCTTTTGAGGAAAGGTGCACAACAGTGGGATATGAATTCGAGCATACTGAGGTTAAGATAATTGAGCCTGGTACAGGACGTTTCTGCAAAGTGGGAGAAGTTGGAGAGTTCTGCAACCGAGGCTATAATAATATGGCAGGATATTACAACAATCCAGAAGCCACAGCCGAGACTATAGACAAAGACGGCTGGCTGCATTCCGGAGACCTCGGGTATCTTGACGAAAGGGGCAACTTCAGGGTAACGGGCAGAATCAAGGATATGATTATCCGCGGCGGGGAAAATATCTACCCGAGGGAGATTGAGGAGTTTCTGTACCGTCTTCCTGGAGTACAGGACGTTCAGGTGGCGGGCATACCTTCAAAAAAATATGGGGAGGCTGTTGCGGCCTACATTATCCAAAAACCTGACGCCCATCTTACAGAAGAGATTGTAAAAGATTTCTGCTTTGGGAAAATTTCCAGGTTCAAGATTCCGAAATATGTGCTGTTTGTAGATGAATACCCTCTTACCGGCAGCGGCAAGATCCAGAAATTCAAACTGAAAGATATAGGCCTTAAGATGCTGGCAGACCAGGGGGTGAAGATAGAATAGATTTTTCTGCTATCTTTGCCCTCATCTATGAAACTATTAAGAATTGCCGCGGCAGCAATTGCCGCAATTACATTTATAGCCTGCGGCGGAAGCGGCAGCAAAGAAAAGCCTGAGGCTGAGAGCCTCATCGTTACTCCAACTACGCTAAGTCTCCTTCCCAACGCATCGGGGACCTTACAGATTACTTCTAATGTGGCATGGACGGTAACACCGCCTTCAGGATTTACCGCCAGTCCTACTAGCGGCAGCAAAAACGGAACGGTAACTGTAACGGCAGGGGGCTCACCGATATCAGGTTTCCTCAAAGTTCAGGGCAAGACAAAGTCTGTAACTGTTGCCCTGACTGCAGCCGAATCTGACGTTGCCGTTAATCCTACAGCCGGCACTGTTTCCTACGAGGCTGGAAAAACCTTGACTTTCCAGGTGGTCTGCAACGGAGACTGGACCATAGATCTTCCTTCTCCTAAACCGAGCTGGCTGATAGGTGTTTCCCAGTCATCCGGAAGCAAAGACGCTACTATTACCGTAACCACCGGAGCATATTCTGGCAAGGTTAAGGACCAGACATTCCTGACGGTTAAAAGCGGCAAGAAATCAGCATATTATACCATTACCAAGGAGGCTGCTCCTAATCTTCCGCCTACAAAGCCAACCAATCTCCAGCCAACAGGAAGCAATGTGGAGACCATAACCACATTCTCCTGGACTGCTTCCACGGATCCTAACGGAGACAAGATCAAGTACACCGTAATGCTGAGCAAAGACAACAGCAACTGGTCTTCTGTTGGCACAACAGAGAAAACTTCTCTTCAGAACACCAGCGAACTAGCCAAGAATACCAAGTATTACTACAAGGTAATTGCAGATGACGGGCTGGAGGGCGGCAAGACAGAAAGCGATGTTGTAACTTTCACAACCGGAAACGGAAAGAACAGCTGGGCAGACGGGGAGGTCAAGCAGTATAACGTGAATTCGGATGGTTCCATTACAGAAGTTCCGCTGGGATCTACTCCTAGAGGAGTGAGACTTATTTTTACCGGAGACGGTTACACTCAGGACCTTTATAATTATGGAGGGCAGTTTGACAAGGAAGTTGATGCTGGAATCAAGGCTCTGTTCGAATACGAGCCGTACAAGTCTTATACAAGCTATTTCACTGTATATAAAGTTGCAGCCTATTCAAATGAGGCAGGAATGAGCGAGGGCAGCAGTTATGACCATCCTACGAAAAAGGTGGATACTAAGTTCAAGTGCACCTGGGAAGGCGGAAATTCCACCGGAATAGACTGTGATGTGGATATAGTGGCAGAATATGCATTCAAGGTTCCTGGCATAAAGGGTTCTTCTGATAAAGAATCTTTGACCAATCTTACCTGGTGCCCTGTAAGCATAATTATCAACGCCTATGCCTATGCCGGAACAAATATCTGGCTCGGCGACGACTATGGCGGAATGAAGATGATTTCCATTGCCCAGACCCCTGCCCGCCAGCCTTCTTACGGAGCTTACGACGGTTTTGCCTTTACCCTAAGGCACGAGTACGGTGGCCACGGCTTTGGTCTTCTGGACGACGAATACGTTTATTACGATACTCAGCAGTTCCCTCGCGACGACGAGGAGTCTTTCCGCTACTGGCAGAATGAAGGAGCTTTCTGCAACACCTATCTTCCACAGTGGAATTCATCTGCAAATGCCTGGTATTCAGATTCTGAACATTGTAATCTGTCTTTGACTCCAAAGACAGAAGGCGTAAACTGGAAAACTTTTGCAGACAGGACAGATTATGCTCCAGCTGCTGTAAATCTTTTCAATGGCAGTTCTTATTACGGCAAGGGAGTCTATCGTTCAGAATACACCAGCTGTATGGTTGACAACATTCCGCATTTCAACACAATAAGCCGCTGGAAGATTTATTGCCGAATCAAGATTTCTGCTGGAGAAACTCCAACATTAGAAGATTTTGTTTCAAGAGATACAGACAGGTCAAACGCCTATTCTTCAGGTGCTCCTAAAACAAAGTCCAGCGTAAGGAGAAAGTGCAATGGACCGCTTCTTAAAGACAAGTTCCACAAGAAACCTTACCGCCTGCACAGGTAACAAACAGAAAAGCCGCTCGATTGAGCGGCTTTTTTTGCGGTGCGTACGAGACTCGAACTCGTGACCTCCTGCGTGACAGGCAGGCATTCTAACCAAGCTGAACTAACGCACCAGTTCCGTTTTGGGAGTGCAAATATAGATATCTTTTTGGAATGTGCAAACGGTTTTAGGAAAAAAATGAAAAATGCACCTTCCCGTACTTCCGCTCCTTTACAAAATGCGGGTGGGATGAAAAATCGTGGTCATCTCCGTGTTCCAGAATAAAGTAGCCCTGACCGCTTAAAATAGGGGTTTCCCTGTCAAATATCCTGTCAGGAAGGGTCTCAATGCCTTCAAGGGCATATGGAGGATCTGCAAAGATGAAGTCGAAGCTGCGGTTGCAGATATCCAGAAAGTCGAAAACGTTGTTGTGGACAGTGCGGATTTCTTTAAGCCCAAGGCTTTTATGCGTCTTGCTTATGAAGGAGGCGTTTTTCCGGTTCATTTCCACGCAGACTGCTTCCTTTCCGCCTCGGGAGATGAATTCCGCGCTGATGCTGCCGGTGCCGGCAAACAGGTCCAGAAGGCTGAACCCGTCAAGTTCATACTCATTTTCCAGAATGTTGAAAAGCCCTTCCTTGGCAAAATCTGTGGTAGGCCTTGCAGGATAGCCTGCAGGCGGATTTATAGTCTTGCCTTTGAGTTTTCCTCCGATGATTCTCATACGGGCTTTATAGACAGAGCTTTATGTCTTTTACGTATGAACGCAGCATTTGCAGCTGGCCGTCATCTGCCTTTCCTATAAGATTTACGGTTGTCTGCTGAGGGTTTATCTGGCTTTTGCTGAGAAGTTCCAGCATATAGTAAATAGCAGTGGGAAAATCTACCGTGCGGTAGCTGTTAGCCGCAATAAGACGGTCTCCTTCTGCCAGAAGAATGCAGGTCTGGTGGCGGTCTATGTCAAAATCCAGAATAAGCTTGTTGTGTTCTTTTAGGCAGGAGAGGTCTTTCAGATGCTTTGCCACCGTAGGCAGAACTCCCGCTTCAGGGCTTATAGCGCCGTTACGGCCTTCCCAGGCATAGATCAGTTCAGCAGAATATTGTGGAATGGGCACAGAAAAAACTTCTGCACCCTTTTCCTCAGGGAATAAGGTGCAGAAGATATTTTCCCGGGTTTTACTGTCTGAAAAACCTTCGGGTACAAGTGTAAACAGGTGTGTGGGAGAGTAGTCAGACATTATTCCCAGTTGCCGGCGTTGTTGTTAGGAGCGTCTATGCTTCCAACCTTCAGGCCAGGGAACTTGTTCATCTTGTCTTTTTCGCAGTTGAGGTTAACCAAAAGCTGGTGATCCATTCCCTTGAGAAGATCGTTGAAAGGAATAGTTGCCTCAAACAGAGGAACATCTACACCCGAAACCTGCTTTACAATGCTCTTCATGCTGATTTTAGCGCCGTCTGAGAAAGGAATCTCGTCCAGCTTGTCGATATTGAAGTCCTCTCTCTTGAGCAGTGTATCCTTAACAGGAATTTCACTCTTGATGGAGAATACAAGGTTCTTGTCTCCTTTCTTGTAGAGCTCGTAAAGATCCTTGTCTGTGAGTTTTACCTTCTTGCTGACATTCCTTACAGCCTCCGTATGGGCTACCATCGCGGAGTCATTAACGGAACCAATCTGCATGTTGATGATCATCTTGTCATTCTTGTAGAAATCAGCCAGGGAATCCAGAGTGGCGGCGAATTTACCGTACTTGTTCTTGTAGGCAACCTGGAGATCGCGGATGTCTTTCAGTTTCTGAATGGCAACCTGCTCTCTGGCAGCTCTTTCTTCGTTGAACTTGATTGGTTTCATTACGCCCTTTACGATCAGGTATCCCAACAGGATGATGATGATAGGGA